>Ga0316577_10001767_pt1 | contig 10420 bp, 10 predicted proteins | sample S5NA_FD_203073 | JGI IMG/M metagenome (GOLD analysis project Ga0316577, IMG submission 203073) | Rhizosphere microbial communities from salt marsh grasses in Alabama, United States - S5-7_050615r2r1 | ecosystem: Host-associated > Plants > Roots > Rhizosphere | place: USA: Alabama | collected... | reverse complement strand
GATGTTGATGATCCGCCCGCTGCCCAAGGCCAGCGCAGCCCGTGACGCGGCCAGCGAGGGCACGCTCTCGTCCAGACAGATCGGCGTCTGCAATTGCCGCTGGAGCTGGGCGTGATCCACGAGATCGTCATAGGCAAGCGGTTGTTCGATCATCATCAGATCAAGGGCGTCGAGCGCCTGCAAGCGGTCAGCATCGGCCAGGCTGTACGCAGAGTTTGCATCCGCCATGAGGGGCACACCCGGGAACTCCCTGCGTAGCTGGCGAAGAACGTCGACATCCCACCCGGGCCGGATCTTGACCTTGACCCGGCTGTAGCCCTGTAACCAGAACGCCGCGACCCGCTCCAGCAGCTCCGGCACCGAGGCCTGCACGCCGATGCTGACGCCCACGGATACACGGTCGCGGATCCCACCCAGCATTTCGGAGATAGACCGGGCCTCAACCTGGCCCAGAAGGTCCCAAACCGCAGCCTCCAAGCCCATCTTGGCCAGGTGATGGCCGCGCGCCGGGGCCATCAATCGGGCCGCATCGCGCGTCCCCGATACCTCTTGTCCCACAACCGCAGGAGCGAGGAAGTCGTGCAGAACGTGCCAACAGGTTTCAACTGTTTCGTATTCATACCATGGCCCGGCCGAGGTCGCTGCCTCCCCCCAACCGGTCAAGCCCCCACCACGGACTGCCACGACGATGGTTTGGCGGGCGTCCTCGCGACCGAAACTGGTTTCGAAAGGGTGGACCAGGGGTATCTCCAAACAGCGGATCTCGATCTGATCGATGCGCATTGTTCCTCCGTGCTAGGGGACCGGGGCAGGCCTCTCCAGCAGGTAATAGTTGCGCCGCTCACCCGCGGTCCGGTGACTACGGTAGTCGGTCACAGCATAGCCTGCCGCAAAGTAGGCCTCAAAGAGCGCACGGCTTGCCAGGCGCCATTCTTGGGCCAGGCCTGAATCGGCGGTTTTGAGCGCCCGATAGTCGCCCGGCACTTCGACCTGGATCGCTGGCAAGTCAAGATCGACGTGGAGCGCTCCTGGGGTAAGCAGGCCACTGGCCGTGCGGCCGGTGACATTTGCCTGGCTGGCCTGCCACCCTCGCTTCGAGTCTGACTGCCCCTCCAGGCGACGCGCCACCCACTCCGTTCGGATCCACCAATCCACCTGGAAGCGATCCGTGGGCAGGCCGGCATTCAGGCCGTCTTCCAGAGGCCCATACAGATCGCGCACATACGTCCTGCACACAGCGCCCAGCTTGGAAATGTTCAGATAGGCGTTCTGGCTCTCCAGGGGATCGTACGTCCAGGTGACCAGATCGAGCCCCCGAGCGTGGACGGCCTCCCGCTGCGCCAGCTTAAGCTGCCAACCGATTCCCGCACTCTGGCGCTCAGGAAGAACACCCATCATATGGGAGCAGTGTTTGAGCTTCCCCTCCTGGGTGAGCCCGGGAAAACCAAAGACAAAGCCTGCCAGCTCGTCTCCATCAAAAGCGCCCAGCAACAGGCCGCCACCCTTGTGCACCCCGACCAGGAGATGCATAGGCACCACCTCGAGGTCGTCGGACATAAGCCAGGCCCGGCGCTGCAGCACCTCGCAGGCTCGATATTCCTCGATCTCTCGAACCGCTCGAATCTCCATCGGCGGATCGCCCGAAGCCTATCCGGGCATGGCCCTAGAATGCGACGTATTCATCCCGGACCAGACCCTCCTTGTCCACACCGAGGACGTCCAGCAGCTCCGAGATCATCTCGGCCTTCTGAACCGCATCCTGTTTGCTCCAGGTACGCGACTTCAGCTCAAGGAAGGCCTCGTCGGCCGGCGGCTGGCTCAGACGATCCAGGTTTACCGCAAAATCGACGCCCCGGTACTTGATGCGCCACCGGCGCCGAAGCTTGTCCACCTTCCTCTCTTCCTGCGGCTGAAAGTACTCCCGGTAGAAACGCAGGCTCCGATCGGCATCCGCCGTGAAACGGGAGCGCGACAAGAGGACAGAGTCATCATACTCCCGCTCCCTGGTTGGCCCGCGGAGGGTGAGGTTGTATATCGGCTTCAGTTCCAGGCCCCGATCGAGGAGATAGTCCTCGCGGTAGCGGATGATGCCCGACTCGGGATCGTCAAAGAAAAAGTAGGTATCGTATTGCTTCCGCTCGCTGGGCTTGATGACCATGACCTCGGGGCAGTTCAGCAGGGCCTCGACTACGACATCCTCCCGAGGCACGCGGACCTTGACCTGCACCTCGTAGGTTTCGCCCCAGTGCAGCGTGCCCAGCGCGACGAGCTTGTCGACCAGACTCTGCTCCCGGCGGGCCAGAAAGGCCCCGACCTGACCGGCGATGCGCTGCGCCTCAGCACACACCTGTGCCTCGTCGATGGTAAGCAGTCCTCGGTCGCGCATGACCCAACGACCGTCAATCATAACATGCTCGACGTCGTGTGCCTTGGCGGCATAGACCAACTGGGAATAGACATTGTCCTGCGAGAGCTCAAAGTGAGGTACGTTGTGCACAGAGTCCAGAGATACGATGGCAATGTCGGCGCGCTTGCCTGTCTCCAGGGACCCGAGCAGGTGATCCATGCCCAAGGCCCGGGCGCCGATGGTCGTTGCCAGGGCAAAGGCCTGCCGTGCCGGGAGCACCGTGGGATCCTGGGTGATCCCTTTCGGCAGCAGTGCTGCCAGCCTCATCTCCTCAAACATGTCCTGATCGTTGTTGCTCGCCTGACCGTCGGTGCCGACTCCGACAGGGATGCCAGCCTCCAGGAGCTTGGCCACCTCCGCCAGGCCACTGGCCAGCTTGAGGTTGCTGGTCGGATTGTGGGCCACGCCGACGCCACGCTCGGCCAGGATCGCCCTGTCTTCGTCGGTGAGATGGACGCAATGAGCAGCCAGTACCTGCGCCTGGAGCACCCCGTGCTGCTCAAGGGCTTCCACGGGCGAGACGCCAAAGATCTGCACAGACTCCTCGACCCCCACCGTAGTCTCGGCTACGTGCACAAGCAGTGGCACGTCATACTCCAGCGCCAACTCCACCGACGCGCGCAGCATTTCCGCGGTGCTGCTCTCCGGAGAGTGGGGTCCCACAGCCGGCGTCACCAGGGAGTGGTCCTGCCATTCTTCGATAAAGCGCCGGCAGCGGGCCAGGCCTTCGTCATAGCTCTCGGCATCTGGCGTGGGCCACTTCATGATCGTCTCGGCGCAGATGGCGCGCATCCCGGCGCCGGCCACCGTGTGAGCCACTTCCTCCTCATAATAGTACATGTCGGCGAAGCAGGTCACCCCTGAGCGGATCATCTCTGCGCAGGACAGCAGGGTCCCCCAGCGGCAGAATTCAGCGCTGACAAACTCGCGCTCCACGGGCAGCATGTAGCCAAATAGCCAGACGTCCAGGCGCAGGTCGTCCGCCAGGCCACGCAACAGGCTCATTGGCACGTGGGTATGGGCATTAATCAGTCCCGGCAAAATGGCCGCCCCCTGGCAGTCGACGACCTCAGCCGCTTCCCACTCGGCCAGGATGGCACCGGCGGGTCCTACCGCTGCGATGTCACAGCCCTTAATGGCAACAGCGCCCTGAGAGATCAACTCTCCCAGGGCGTTCATGGTCACTACCAGGCCGTTGGTCAAGATCACATCGGCTACATTCGCTGCCAACTGTCGCTCCTTTCCAGGGAGGACCGCAACGGACCTCCGATGTCCCCTACGTTCTGCCACAGGCCGAGTCCCAGCCGCCGTGCCGGACGACGTTCTCGCTACAAACGGCAGTGCTCATGACCGGGCTGCGGGCGCTCTTGGCGCTGGCCAAGACACGATGAGGCTTACTCCCGACGGCTGCGACTCAGGGATACCCCGCCGAGGCTGGTGGGGTGAAGAGCCCAGGGCATCCAGCCACAGGGCTCAGGAGGCTATAGGTCAAGCTCCTCGTCTTCCTCCCAGTCGTCGCCCTCCCACTCGTCGTCCTCGTCGTAGAGGTCGTCGTCCTCATCGTCGTCCCAGTCAAAGTCCTCGTCATCCTCGGCTTCTAGCTCGAGGTCACCGATATCCTGAAAGGTGAGGCAGCCAGCGTCCGGCTCATACTCGATCTCTTCCGAAGTGCACACCCCATCCTCCCAGAACAGGCAGCTGATGGCTCGGCAGATGATGTGGGTCATTTCTCCACCTCACTGTCAGTTTGCAGATAGAGTTCTTCCAAGAGGTCAACCACCCCAAGGGCATCCTCCAAGGCGAACTGTGGCACCGGCATATCCACGGCATGGTCGGTCATGAGGCCGATGAGTTCCTCCGCCTGGCAGAGCAACTCGGTCCCTCTTTCCAGCCGGGTCACTTCGATCTTCGGCCGGTCTCCGCGCTTGTAGCCCTCAGTGATCACGATATCCACATTGCGCATCAGGGGGATGATCTCGTCCAGGGGCATCTCCTCGCTCAGTTTATGGATCATGGCCAGCTTCAGCGGGCCCGAGATGACCACCACATCACTCCCGGCCTGCGCGTGGCGCCACGAATCCTTCCCTGGCTTGTCGACGTCGAAACCATGGGTATCGTGCTTGATCGTACCCACTCGGTAACCTCGGCGCTTTAGCTCGCGGAGTATCGCTTCAAGGGCCGTCGTCTTGCCGACGCCGGACTTGCCGACGAGGGAGATGACTGGCACCGACTCGTGCTCGCTCACGCGCGGGTGCCCTCCGGCCAATCCAGCATCTGTACGGTCAGGGTTGTCCCGGCCTCGACTCGATAGGTACCCTCGGGGACGACGGCCAGGCCATTGGCCTTGGCCATGGAGGTCAGCACGCCAGATCCCTGCTCACCCGTCGTGCGGGCATGATACCCATCCGGACTGTGGCTCACCACAACGCGTACAAAACCCCGGCGCCCGCTGTTGGTCACTGGCTCGTCCAGCACAGCCTCGATGGTGGGCTTTGCCAGGTCCGTATGACCGAGCATCTTGAGGATGGCAGGTCGCGCGAACTGCTCAAAGGAAACCATCGCCGATACAGGATTTCCCGGCAGGCCGATCAGCGGCACACTGTCCGCCAGCAGGCCAAAAGCCAATGGCTTCCCGGGTTTCATGTTCACCCGCCAGAATTGCATCTCGCCTTCGGCGCCCAGAACATCTTTTACGACATCATAGTCGCCCACGGAAACCCCACCGGAGGTGAGGAACAGGTCTGCACCCTGCGCCAGGCCCGAGCGGATCTTGGTCACCAGGTCGCCCTTGGTGTCGCGCGCGATGCCAAGCCGGAGGGGCTCACCCCCCGTGCGGGTCACCAGGGCGGCGTTGGTATACTCGTTGGAATTGCGGATCTTGCCCGGTCTCAAGGGCTCATGGATCTCCAGAAGCTCATCTCCGGTCGCCAGAATGGCCACCCGCGGCCGGCGGTGGACCAGCACAGTTGGCCGGCCGAGCGAGGCCAGCACGCCGATCTCCTGCGGGCGGATGACCCGGCCTGGCGCCATGACCAGCTCACCGAATCGGAGGTCTTCACCAGCGGGTCGCACGTGATCGCGCGGCGCAACCGGCTGTCGCACCTCGATCCGGTCGGCGGGCCGGAGCAGCCTATCCTCCTTGGGGCGATCAAAATCGCTGGTATCTTCGTAGGGAACAACGGCCGTCGCGCCTTCGGGCAGTGGCGCACCCGTCATGATGCGAATCGCCGTCCCAGGTGCGACGCTGGCGTCGGTCACATAGCCCGCTGCGACCGATCCGACGACCTTCAGGGGCACCGGCATCTCGGGTGAGGCCATGGCCACGTCGACAGCGCGCACAGCATAGCCGTCCATCGCCGAATTGTCAAAGGGTGGGATGTTGATGTCCGATACAATCTCTTCGGCCAGGACCCGGCCCATGGCCTCCAGCACCGGGACCGGCTCGGGCTCCAGGGGCTGCACGTGACTCAGGATCTCGGCCAGAGCCTCCTCAACACTGATCAACGGATTCCTCACTTGCTAGGTTCTTGGGCTCATGCCCGTGGACGCGCCGACGTGACAATCTGGGCCTTGGCCATGAGCGAGTTCGCGGGCATTATACCGGAAAAGCGGAACTCGTCAAATCGATCACAGCGCTACACAAACAGGTGGCCTTCCCATAGCACTGGCCCGTGAGGTCAGCGATAGGCCAGGGGCAGTTCCTCGACCACGCTCCGGGCAGCTCGCAGGTTGGCCCACGGCGCCGTGATCGGCGTGACGCAGCCCGTGCCCAGGATGAAGCGCTGCCCACCCGTCTCTTGGTAGGCCTCGTTGGCCTCGCGTCGCACGTCATCAGGCGTGCCGCGCAGCATCGTATCCCATTGCCGCAGTCCACCCAGCACCGCGCCGCCAAATCTGGCCTGGCCCTCGCTCAGGGAGGGGGGTGTTTCGCGGTCATGCCAATTGATCACCTGGACGGGGTAATTGGCCAGCAGGTCAAACATGACTCGGTTTCCATGGAGGTGCAGGACATTCAGCCAAAGGCCCTCAGCCGCCTCCAGGAGTCTCCGGTCAAAGGCCACGCCGAACTCCTGATACTCGCGCTCAGACAGCAGTTCCCAGCTGGCATGCTGCACCGCCAAAAAGATGCCGGAAATGCCCCGTTGGCGGGCCGCCTCGATAAAGCGCACCGTCGTCGCGGTAATGATCTCCAGCCCCTCCCGCACTGCTTCAGGCATCTCCCGCAGATCAGCCAGCAGGCGCTGTTTCCCCACGAGGTTCTTGGCCTGCGACAGGGGATTGAAAATCGTCTGGATGAAGGGCACCTCCTCGCCGACCGATTCCCGGATCTGCGCCAGGCAGCGCAGCTGCCCACCCAGGACGCCTTGCTCTGGATCGAGGCGAGGCAGGGCGCGCCAGTGGGCCGCCGAACGCACCGGATGGTGGCTGTACTCGCGTGTCCCCTCCTGGTTGCCGAGCCAGTAGTCCTCAGCGCCCCAGTCACGGATGCAGAAGCTACTGGCCGGTGTCACCTTGATAAAGTCAAAGTCGTACTGCTGCTGGAATGCCAGTGTCGAAGCAGCCAGTTGGGCAGGTTCCTGATCGTCCACAGGAAAGTGCCGCCACAAGGCCACGGGCATCCGGTCGGCCGGTTCGCCCTGAATCGTCGCTTCCAGTCGCTCTCGCTTGGTCATTGCTGGCATACGTTTCTCCCCTCTCTGAGCTATTCTGCCATAGACCCGCCTTTTGTGCAAACGACACCTGGACGAGTTGCAGACGTTGGCCGGCAGCCCAAGCCCATGCCGATCAGCGGCGCCTCGCCGCCTTGAGTCCCTTTGCCGCCCGTCTGTTTCGGTGTTATAATGCCCTCACCTAGCCAGGAGGTGGACAATGAGCCTGCAGATCGGTATCGTGGGTTTGCCCAACGTCGGCAAGAGCACCCTCTTCAACGCCCTCACCAAAGCCGGAGCAGCTGTGGCCAGCTACCCGTTCACCACCATCGATCCCAACATCGGCGTCGTCGAAGTCCCTGATCAGCGCCTGGCAGGGGTTGCGGCCATCGTCGAGCCTGAGGAGGTCAAGCCGACGACCATCGAGTTCGTCGACATCGCCGGCTTGGTGCAAGGCGCGCACCGAGGGGAAGGGCTGGGCAATCAGTTTCTGGGCCATATCCGCAATGTCGACGCCGTTGCCCTGGTGGTCCGCTGTTTCGAGGACCCGGACGTGGCCCATGTGACCGCCGAGCTTGACCCCCTGGCCGATTGCGACATCATCGACCTGGAGCTCATCCTGGCCGATCTTCAGTCCCTGGAGCGCCGCATCGAGAAGGTCCAGTCTGCAGCCAAGGCCCAGCCAAGAGAGTATGCTGCAGAACTCGAGGTGCTGGCCCGGCTCAAGGCCCATCTGGAGGGTGGGCATCTGGCCGGCCTGCTGTCCCTTTCGGTGAAGGAAGCGGAGCACCTGGCACCCCTGAACCTACTCACAGCCAAGCCCCGTCTCTACATTGCCAACGTCGGCGAAGACGAACTGCCCCATGGCGGTCCCTTGGCCGAGCAAGTGCTCGAGCGCTCGGCGGAGGAAGGCGCCCAAGCGGTGGTCATCTGCGCCCAACTAGAGTCGGACCTGGCCGAATGGGAACCGGAGGAAGCGGAGGAGTATCGCTTGGAGCTGGGTTTGCAGGGCTCAGGCCTGGAGCGCCTGATCTATGCTGGTTACCGGCTGTTGGACCTCGTCACCTTCTTTACGGCGACCGGCACCAATGTCGTGCGGGCGTGGACGCTTCACCGCGGGCAGACGGTCTACGAGGCTGCTGGCAAGATTCACACCGACATGCAGAAGGGCTTCATCCGGGCCGAGGTCATCTCGTACGAGACGTTACGAGCGGCCGGCGACTTTGCCCGAGCCCGGGAGCGCGGCCTGGTGCGCCTTGAGGGCCGTGACTACCTGGTCCAGGATGGCGACGTCATCCACATCCGCTTCTCTCCCCCCCGCTAACCGCGCCACGGAGCCCTGCCTTGCCGTCCAAGTTGTTTGCAAAAAGCCAACGGTTGTGATATAGTTGCGGGCGCTGTATAGAGGGGCCAACATGCCGTCTGGCACCCGTCCCTCTTCTTTCCGCTTGTGGCTTGGACCACAGGCAATCCCGTGGAAAGGAGGTAAGCCATGAGGGAATATGAGCTGTACCTGGTCATTGACGCCGACGCCGAAGAAGAAAGCGTCACTACCGCCCTAGAGAGAATCGGTGAGTTAATCACCGCAGGCGACGGGCAGACACGCGGCGAAGTGATCAAGGTAGAGAACAGAGGCAAGCGGCGCCTGGCCTTCCCTATTCGAAAGGTCCTGGAGAGCCAAGATGTCCTCTTCACCTTCCACGCCCCACCCCAGACCCTTACAGAAGTGGAACGTGTCCTCAAGCTCGACGAGCAGGTACTTCGCTACCTGATCGTGCGGACTGACGAAGACTAGGAAAGAGCATCCCCAGATAGGATCGGATTTGGATGAAGGAGCAGCGGGTATGGCGCGGGGCCTAAATAAGGTGATGATCATTGGTTTTGTGGAACAGGAGCCAGAGGTGCGGCAGACCCATGCTGGTCAGCCGGTCGCGTCGTTCTGTGTTTCGACGAATCGCCGCTGGACGACCAACGCTGGAGAGCTGCGGGAAGCCAACGAGTGGTTCAACCTGGTCGCTTGGGACCAATTGGCCCAGGCCGCCAGCGAACTCCTGCACAAAGACCAAAGGATCTATGCTGAGGGTCACCTGCAGACACGAAGTTGGGACGACTCGAATGGCCAGCGGCACGTTCGCACCGAAGTCGTAGCCTGCAAGCTGATCCCAATGGACAACCGTGATCCGAGCATGGACAGCAACCCGGACGGCACAAGCGAAGAGACGCCGTTGTGCCTAAATCGGGTGATGGTCATCGGCAATCTGGGTCGCGATCCAGAGATGCGCTACACACCCGATGGGCAGGCTGTAACGTCCTTCAGCCTGGCGGCGACCCGGACCCGGGGCACCGCCAATGGCGATCGGCGCGATACCACCGAGTGGTTCAACGTCGTGTCTTGGGGCAGCCTGGCCGAGATCTGCAACCAGTATCTTTCCAAAGGACGCCGGGTCTATGTGGAGGGAGAACTGCGCACCAGGGGGTGGCAGCAACCCGATGGCCGGAAGCACTATCGCACCGAGCTGGTCGCGAACGAGATGATCATGCTCGGGCCTCGCCCTCGACTTCGAAAGGACGAGGACATCCCGGCCTATTACACAGACGAAATTGCTGTCTGATGGCCTGACGAGCATCGAGACAGCCAGCTAGAAATCGAAGGAGAATCATACAAGAGATGAGTGACCAACGAAATCGACGATCGGGCCCCAGGTCCTCCCGGGGCGGTCGCGGCCGATATAGCCGCCGACGCAAGGTATGCGCCTTCTGCTTGGAAAAAAGCAAGACGATCGACTACAAAGATGTGGGCACGCTGCGCAGGTTTGTGACAGATCGAGGCAAGATCCGTTCCCGTCGCAAGACCGGTACTTGTGCCAAGCACCAGCGCCGCCTGGCAATCGCCATCAAGCGAGCGCGCCATCTGGCCTTGCTTCCGTTCACTGCCGAGCAAATCCGGCAGTACTAGGATAGCCTCTCACGGCGCCGCAGAACGGGGTCCCGGGACAGCCCTCCAGGCATCTGCTGGATGGTGCTCCCTGGGGACCGATCTGGCGCGAGAGGTATGCATCCTAATCTCGCTGGAGACAAGTAGATGGCAAAAGCATCGCGTAAACGAAAACAAGCCGAGCAGGTCGAACGACAGACCAAGAAGCAACTAGCACTGGGGCGCCGAGAGGCGCGACAGAAGCGCATCATCACGATCAGTATTGCCGCACTGGCCGTTCTGGTCGTGGGCATCATCGCCTTTGGACTCGTACGGGAGTTGGTGATCAAGCCGAACCAGCCGGTTGCCATCGTCGATGGGACCAAGATCCCTGTCGACACCTACCAAGACCTCGTGACCTACCGGCGCTACAACCAGTATGCGCAGATT
>Ga0316577_10001766_pt1 | contig 10421 bp, 7 predicted proteins | sample S5NA_FD_203073 | JGI IMG/M metagenome (GOLD analysis project Ga0316577, IMG submission 203073) | Rhizosphere microbial communities from salt marsh grasses in Alabama, United States - S5-7_050615r2r1 | ecosystem: Host-associated > Plants > Roots > Rhizosphere | place: USA: Alabama | collected... | reverse complement strand
CCGCGAGGAGCGCGTCTTCATCCCCGTCACCGCTGAACAGCCCGTCCTCCACAGCCGTCCAGAAGCGGGCCCTGGCGAACCCCACGATCTGGCCCCGTTCCTCGGGAGAGAGCCTTGGATACGTGGCAGCCAGAGCGTCTTCCAGGTCCTCCATCAGGAGCTCCCCCACGGCATCCACCGCCTTCTCCCAGGTGAAGACCTCCCGGAAGACGAAGGAAGCGTTGCCGTCGCTATCCGCCGACCGGCGGACGTGCACCGCGTTCCGGAATCGGAGGTCCCCCATGGTGACGTAGCCGATCTTGTTCCCCGCCTTGTCCCTGACCGCGCCGGAGATCCGGACCTTGTCGCTGAGGCCGGACCAGGAGGGAAGGTCGGCCACCTCGGTGCGGCGTTGGAATACGTGGTAGGTGTCCCCATCGTCATCCACCTCCTCCCGGTGACTCCAGCCATACGCCTCCCCGGCATACATGAGCTCCAGAAAACTCTCCGGAGCCACCACCCCCACATCCGGGTCCTCGGTAGCCTCCATCCGCTCCGTGCGTTGACCACTCCCGTCGGGGTTCACCGTGGTTTCGATCGTGTACTCTACGCACCCCGTGAGCCAGATGGCCGGGAAGATCAGCGCGAGGGCCTTCAGCCCCCTCGGTCTATTCAGGCGATGCATGGTTCTTCTCTCTCGTTTTCAGATGTCGGACACGGCCTCGTTCGGATACCGCCCCGCAAACGGGCCGGAGTCTCTCTCCCCCCGCTTCAGCTCAGGAGCCGCATCAGATCCGTGGTGGGAAGCCTCAGGTCCGGACTCAGCTCCATCTCGTCCAGTGCCCGGAGGACGTCCCGGGCCCGGGCTCCCTCCCGGCCCTCGAGCCCACGCAGGGCCTCCCGGAGTGGAGGGGGAAGGGGGAGGGTGCGGCTCCGGACGGCCGCGTCCAGCTGCCCCCGACTCATGACCATCCGGTCACTCGGCATCCGCTCCAGGAGCGTTCTGAGCCCCTGGACGCTGATGGTCTCCTGGCGGGAAAGGGCCCGAAGCCAGGGGTTCCTTCCGGCCAGGGCCGCCGTCCTGGCGACGGGATCGGCGGAGGGCCCCACATCGAGCTCCGCGAGCCAGCGTTGCTGCTCCACCACCTGCTGGGCCAGGATCGCTTCCCGGTCCCTGACGCGGCCCAGCTCGTGGAAGAGGAATCCGGTAGAGAAGAAGAGGATGAGGGTGGCGGCGGCGAGCGCAGGGACGAGCCAACCGAATCGCGGCCGGATCTCCCCCCGCCTCTCCCCTCCCCAGCCTGCCGCCGAGGATCTCCCCTGGTCCGCTGAAGCCGCTGCTCCGTCCGCCGCCGCCCCCACCTCCTCCTTCACCTTCTCCTCCACCCGAGACCACATGGAGGCCAGCAGGGCTTCGGGTACCCGGGCCTCGAGTTCCTCCAGGGATGGGAGTACCAGATGCTCCTGGACCCTCACCTGCATGGCGCACTCCGGGCAGGTTTCGGCGTGCAAGCGCAGCTGTCGCATCCCTTCCTCCGGGAGCGTGCCCATCACCAGGGCGTCCAGCTGATCTTCGAACACCTGACAATCCACGTCCTTGCTCATGCGTTGGCCTCCGTCTCACGAAGTGCTGCCGCCACCTTCTTCCTGGCGAAGTGCAGTGTGGTCCTGAGGGTTCCGAACCGGATCCCCATGGCCCGGGCCACCTCCTGTTGATCCCCCTGTTCCACGTCCACCCGAAGGAAGACCTCTCTCTGCGCCGGGCTCAGAGCGTCCGACGCCGCCAGGATCCGCTCCCGGAACTCCCGCTGCTCCAGGTCCGTCTCCGGATTCCCCGGTGCCGGGGCCTGAAGCTCGTGGACGACCGGATCTCCAGGTGTCACTTCCCGCCGGATCCACGGTCTCCGGAGGTGGTCCCGGCAGCCGTTCCGGTGGATGGCGTAGAGCCAGGCGGTGAAGGGGCGTTGGGGGTCCCAGCGGGCCAGGTTCTGGTGAACCCGGACCCAGGTTTCCTGGGTCAGATCCCGGGCCCACTCCCAATCCCCGACGTATCGATAGGCCAGGGCCATGAGGGTACGGCTCAGCCCCACCACCAGGGTTCTGAAGCCGGCCTCGTCGCCTCTCTGCGCGGCTGCGGCCAGGGCTTTCACCTCTCGTTCGTCCACCGGCAGGGATCTCCGGATCGGGTTGAGTGGGCGGCCGTTCGCTCAACGGCAGTTCCACACCGCAGGTAGGTGTTCGTGTGGGTCCAGGCCACACCCTTCACGAACCTCCCCCCCTCTTCTGCAGGAGTGTACGGGGTTGGGTGAGAGAATGTTAACGCCAGGACGCCGAACCTTCCCATTTCTCCCCCCCGGGCAACCCTTTCACCGGGGAAGGGGTCCAAGTCATAGAAGAAAGTATCAGACTTCGATATATTCTGTATGGCCGGTGGCCTTCCCTTCCACCGGTACGAATCCAACGGAGTGCCGGAACCCATGTCTCGACGTCCAGAGCTGACCGATTCCCTCACCCCCGCCGCGATCCAGATCCTCATGGCCCTGGCGGACCAGGACCGCCACGGGTTGGGGATCGTGGACGAGGTGGAAGCCAGGACCGGGGGGGAGGTGAAGCTCGGACCCGGGACCCTCTACGGGACCATCAAGCGGCTGCGGGAAGTGGGATTGATCCAGGAGGCGTCCCGGGCCCCCGACCCCGACGACGACGACCCCCGGAGGCGATATTACGCCCTCACGCCCTCGGGCCGGGAGGCCCTGGCACGGGAGGTTCGCCGCATGGAGGTCCTGGTCCATGCTGCCCGGGCCAAGGCCGTGCTGGACTCCGCGGAGGGGTCATGAGGTTCTTCCTTCGCCTCTACCCCCGGAGCTTTCGTGAAGAGTACGGGGAGGAGTGGCTGGCGGTGTGCCGGGCAAGGAAGGAGAAGCTCCGAGCCACAGGACGACGTCTCCCTGGCCTCTCCCTCTTCCTCTTCCTCCTGAAGGACACCGTCCAGGAATCTGCCCGTCGGTGGGGAGTCCGAAGGCGCGGCCCGGGAAGGGCCGGCACCCGGCGCCCACGCCCCTCTTATTCCACCATGGCATCGGGAGCCTCCGTCATGGCAGCACTTCTCCGGGACATTCGGTTCGCACTCCGGGGCCTGCGGAAAAACCCTGGATTCACCGCTGCAGCGCTCCTGACCCTGGCCCTGGGAATCGGCGCCAATGCCGCGGTCTTCGCCGTCGTGGACGGCGTCCTTCTGGAGCCCCTTCCCTATCCCGACCCCCAGGGTCTGGCGGTGCTCTGGCAGACGGACGAGGAGGACGGCGACCTGGGCATCCCGTGGTCCGTCCAGGATCTCCGGGACGTCAGCCAGGAGACCCGAAGCGTTCAGGCCGTGGCCGGATACACCTGGATGGACGAGACCCTCACGGGCCTGGGGGACCCGGAGCTGGTCTATGCCGTGGGCGTAACCCGGGGGCTCCTGGGAGTTCTCGGCACCCCCCCGGTCCTCGGCCGGGACATCCGTACGGAGGAGACCCTCCCCGGATCCCACCGGGTGGTGGTGGTCTCCCACGCCTTCTGGGCCGAGCGATTGGGGTCCGACCCCGGGGCCCTGGGCCAGACCCTCCAGCTCTCCGGCCTCCCCTACGAGATCGTGGGGGTGGCTCCGGAGGGCTTCGCCTTTCCCAGTCGGGCCGCCCTCTGGATCCCCGGGCAGTGGCCTGAGTCGACCCACCCCCGGGACCGGCACTTCCTCAGGGCGGTGGGCCGTCTCGCTCCGGGGAGCACGCTGGGCCCCGCCCAGGCGGAGCTCAGCGGAATCGCCCGGCGCCTGGAGGAGGCGTACCCGGAATCGAATCGAGCCCGGGGGATCTACCTGGAGTCCCTCACCGAGTCCACCGTGGGATCCGCCCGCACCGGGCTTCTGGTTCTCCTGGGCGCGGTGAGCATGGTCCTCCTCATCGCTTGCGCCAATGTGGCGAATCTCCTCCTGGCCCGGGGGGCCACCAGGGCGGGGGAGATGGCCGTGCGTTCCTCCCTGGGCGCTTCCAGGGGAGCCCTTCTCCGACAGCTCGTGGCGGAGAGCCTGGTCCTCGCGACCTTCGGCGGGGCCGCCGGTCTCCTGGTGGCCTTCGGCGGGCTCCGGCTCCTCCGGGCCTTCTCCCCAGGGCGGCTTCCCCGAATGGACAACGTGGGCATGGACGCCACCGTCTTCCTCTTCGCAGTGGGGGTCGCCCTCCTGGTGGCCCTCGCCGTCGGACTCCTTCCGGCCCTCAGACTCAGCCGGGTCTCCATCGCCTCCCTCATCCGTCAGGGCCGGGACAAGGACCTCCAGCTCCAGCGGCGGGGGTTGGCCCGGTCGGGCCTCCTGGCGGCAGAGGTCGCCCTCTCCCTGGTTCTCCTCCTGGGAGCGGGGCTCCTGATGCGCAGCTTCGGAAAGATCCGCGAGGTCGATCTGGGTTTCGTGGCCCAGGATGTACGCCAATTCACCCTCACCCTCCCCCCCGCCCGGTACAACGAGGATCGGACGGTGTCCTTCTTCCGTACGCTGGAGGAAAGGATTCGCGCACTTCCGGGGGTCCGAGACGTCGGGATGAACTCCGGAAGTCCCATGGGCCGGAGCCACACTACCATCGGATTCACCATCCCCGGACGGGACGCCGTGGCCCCCGGTGACGAACCGGTCTGGCTTGTGAGGATGGCCACCCCCGGGTACTTCGCCAGCCTTCGAATCCCTATCCTACGCGGTCGGGGGATCGAGCCCTCCGACGGGCCGGACGCCCCCCGAGCCGTGGTCATCAGCGAGACGGCCGCCAATCGGTACTGGCCGGACCAGGATCCCCTGGGCCAGACGGTGCTCATGCGCTCGGATGAGCCCCCCTGGACCATCGTGGGGGTGGTGGGGAACGTGAGGTCCCTGGACGTGACCACGGAGGTGGAACCGGAAGCCTACTTCCCCCACGCCCAGTGGAGCAGGAATACCATGACCGTGGAGGTCCTCCAGGCCGGCGCAGTGCCGGGGTTGGCCGCCTCTCTGCGGGGGGTGGTCCATGGGATGGACCCCGACCTTCCCGTCTACTGGATGGAGATGCTCCAGGACCGGGTGGACGACTCGGTGGCCTCGGACCGCTTCTACATGCTTCTCATCGGAACCTTCGCAGGCCTCGCCATCGTCCTGGCTTCCGTCGGTCTGTACGGCGTCGTGGCGTATCTGGTGTCCCGACGGACCCGGGAGATCGGGATCCGCGTGGCCCTGGGAGCCGGGAGTCGGGAGGTGGTGGGAATGGTGGTGGGCCAGGGGTTGGGCCCCGTCCTGGCCGGCGTGGTCCTGGGCCTGGCTGCCGCGGCGGCAGGGGGCCGGGTTCTTCGGAGCCTCCTTTACGAGGTGGAGCCGCTGGACCCCCTCACCTTCGTTCTGGTGCCCCTCCTCCTCCTGGTGGTGGCCCTTCTCGCCACGGCCCTACCGGCCAAGATGGCGACCCGGATCTCCCCCACCGAGGCCATGCGGGTGGAGTAGGAGCCCGGTCCCTGGGATCGGGGGCCCGAGGCTGGAACCGGGCGGGAGCCGACCGGGCGAGTGGCCGTGGACCGGAACACGCCCTAACCTTCGGGGCATTCCTCGGGGTTCTCCGGAGGACTTCCTCCCCTTCCCCGGAAACCGGCCCATCGCACCGGGAGCCTTCCATGATCCGCCCAATCTTCCGAGTCGCCGTTCCCGTCTTCCCCACCGCTCCCCTTCTCGCCGTCGGGCTCCTCCTGGGTTGCGGACCCGCGTCCGAGGGCGGCCCGGGATCCGGAACCGGTCCCCGCTCGGACTCTGAGGCCCCAGCCGCCCTGGGCGAGGCGGTGAGGACTCTCCACCAGACCTCCCTGGTCTGGGATTGCCACAACGACCTGGCGTACCGGGTCCTGTACGAGGGGCTGGACATCGGCCAGCGCCTCCCGGCAGGACACGTGGACCTCCCCCGGCTGGAGGAGGGAGGCGTGGACGTCCAGACCGTGGCTCTCTTTGTCCAGAACTTCCTCTACGGTCAGCCCGGGGAGGCCTCCCGCCAGGCCCGAAACCTCCTGGAGGCCATGCTAGAAGCCATCGAGGCGAACCGGGATCGCGTAGAGCTGGCCCGAACGGGCAGCGACGTGGAGCGGATCGTCGCCGCCGGGAAGATCGCCATGCCCCTGGCCATCGAGGGAGGACACGCAATCGAGAACAGCCTCGAGACGCTGAGGGAGTTCCACGCCCGGGGGGTGTCCTCCATGACCCTCACCCACAACGTCTCCCACGACTGGGCCGACTCCAGTGCCGATCCGCCTCGGTGGGGCGGTCTCAACGACCTGGGGCGGGACGTGGTGCGGGAGATGAACCGGCTGGGGATGGTGATCGACATCTCCCACGTGTCGGACTCCACCTTCTTCGACGTCCTGGAGATCACCGAGGACCCCGTCATCGCCTCCCACTCCGGGGTCCGGGCGGTGAATCCCCACCGCAGGAATCTCAGCGACGAGATGCTCCGGGCCCTGGCGGAAAACGACGGCGTCGTGGCCATCGTCTTCGTCCTGAATTACCTCACCCCGGAGTACCGGGATGCCATGGGCGAGCTCACGGCGGTCAGCCGACCCTGGTTCCAGCAGGTGCCCCCACCCGAAGACCCGGACCTGCGGAGCGCCCTGGAGCACCTGAACGCCGGACGGGACTGGCCCATGGAGAACCTCCCCACCCTGGATGACCTCCTGGATCACATCGATCACGCCGTGGCCGTGGCCGGGGTGGACCACGTGGCGCTTGGGGCCGACATGTACCCCCGGACCCCCTCCCCCATCGGGATCCGGGGGGTTCAGGACTACCCCAACATCACCCAGGGCCTGAAGGCCCGGGGATACAGCGACGAGGACGTGAGGAAGATCATGGGGGGGAACCTGCTCCGGGTCTGGAAGGCCGTCACCGGGTAACGCCTGCCTGTCGACCCCCCCCGCCGGGGTCGGACCGCTCCCCATTGGCGGAATACTCGTTCGAGGCAGTATCCTCCCTGTGCGCCGACCACTCTCGGCGCCGACGATCCTGAGCGCCCACAGACTGCCGGGAACGCATGGAGGCGGGAAGAGAGCGATGTCGTCCGCCGAGGGGCCACCGATCCGATCCGTAGAGGAGGGAGGCATCCCGGACCATTCCGGTCCGGGGCTTTCTGCTCGGCCCGCTCCCCTGGCGGAGATGCGGGGGATCCGGAAGTCCTTCGGGTCCACGGAGGTCCTGCACGGGGTGGACTTCGATGTGCTCCCGGGAGAAGTGCACGTGCTTGCCGGAGAGAACGGGGCCGGGAAGAGCACCCTCATCAAGATCCTCAGCGGCGCCTACGACGACTTCGAGGGGGCGCTGTCCGTGAAGGGTAGGGCCTACCGTTTCTCCCACCCCAGCGAGGCGGTGACGGCGGGGATCGCCACCATCCACCAGGAGCTCTCCCTGGTGCCCTCCATGAGCATCTCCGACAACCTCTTTCTGGGGCGGGAGCGCACCGTCGCCCTGGGCCGGGTGGACTTCGTCCGGCAGGAGGAGGAGGCCCGGGGAATCCTGGAGGAGACGGAGTTGGACCTCTCCCCGCGACAGCCGGTGGAGGATCTTCCCATCACCGCCCAGCAGACCCTGGAGATCGCCCGGGCCCTGGCCCGCGACGCGTCCGTCGTGGTCTTCGACGAGCCCACCAGCGCCCTGGGCGAACAGGAGGTGGAGGCGCTGTTCCGCCGGATACGGGAGCTGCGGGCCCGAGGGCGAGGCATCGTCTACATCACCCACAAGATGGAGGAGATCTACCGCCTGGCCGATCGGATCACCGTCCTCCGGGACGGCGTGGTGGTGAGGACGGCGGCAGCCTCCGAGCTGCCTCCCAGGGAGATGGTGAGACTGATGGTGGGGCGTGATCTGGATGGCGATAGAGGTCCGGGAGTGGAAGCCTCTCCCGACGTTGTCCTGACCGTGGAGAACCTCCGGGTGGCCCACCCACGCCTTCGGACCCGGTTCGTCGTGGAGGGGGTGAGCTTCACCCTCCGGGGGGGAGAGATCCTTGGACTGGCGGGGCTGGAGGGGTCGGGGAAGACCGAAGTGCTGCACGCCCTCTTCGGCGCCCTGGAGGGGCGGGCCTCGGGACGGGCCAGCCTTTCGGGCATCCCTCTCCCCCTCAGGGACCCTACCCGGTCGGTGGCCAACGGAATGGTTCTCCTGACCAACGACCGGAAGGGCATGGGTCTGGCTCCGGACATGAGCGTGGCCCACAGCGTCGCCCTCGCCAGCCTGCGGCGTTTCTCGAACCGGTGGGGTTGGCTGCGGCGGAGGGAGGAACGGGCCGCCGTGGAACGGCTCACCAGGGGCTTCCGCCTCGGCGCCCCCTCCCTGGATGCCCCGGTCCGGGCCCTGTCCGGGGGGAACCAGCAGAAGACCTATCTGGCTCGGTGCCTCCTCCCCACCCCCAGCCTCCTACTCCTGGACGAGCCCACGAGGGGAATCGACGTGGGGGCGAAAGCCGACATCTACGACCTGATGGGAGAGTGGGTCCGGTCGGGAATCGCCATCCTCCTCATCACGTCCGAGATGGACGAGCTCCTCACCCTGAGCCACAGGATCCTGGTGATGTCCCGGGGGCGGGTGACGGCAGATTTCCCCCGGGGAACCGCATCGAAGGACCGTATCCTGGAGGCGGCCATGGGGCACGGTGGAGGAGCGGCATGAACGGTTCCTCGGGTGTGAGCCTGCGGCAGTGGTGGGCCAGTCCGGTGGCCCGGGCTCTCCTGGCTCTCCTCCTCATGGTGGTCATCGGGTGCCTTTTCAACGCCGACGGCGCCTTCTTCCGCTGGAGCGTGCACCGGGACATGCTGCGGCAGGTCTCGGTCTTCGGAATCCTGGCCTGCGGGATGACCGTGGTGATCATCACCGCCGGCATCGATCTCTCCGTCTCCAGCGTCCTCGCCCTGGCCGCGGTCTTCTTCGCCTGGCTCCTCCTCCCCCTCGGATGGCCAGCCCTTTTGGCCATCCCCGTTGTTCTGGCGGCAGGCACGGCTCTGGGCTCGGTGTCCGGCATTCTGGTGGCGCGGATGCGGATCCAGCCATTCATCGTCACCCTGGCCATGATGGTGTTCGCCCGAGGGCTGGCAAAGGTGGTTTCAGGGGGACGAAAGATCACCAACTATGTCATGGACTCCGAGGGCACGGCCCGGGTCGTGGATCTTCCCCGGGTCTTCGATCTCATCGACAGCCGGATACTGGGGGGAAACCTCTCCATCGTCACCGTGATCTTCCTCCTCTCCGTGGCCCTGACCTGGGTGATCCTCTCCCGCTTGCGCCTGGGACGCCACATCTTCGCGGTGGGGGGGAACGAGGAGGCGGCTCGTCTCTCGGGGGTCCCAGTCCGCCGGACCCTGGTGGCGGCCTATGCCCTCTCCGGTTTCTTCGCCGCCGTGGCGGGCATCTGCCAGGCGGCGCAGGAGACACAGGGAGACCCGGAGACGGGGATGGCTTACGAGCTGGACGCCATCGCCATGGTGGTCATCGGAGGGACGACGCTGGCCGGCGGGAAGGGGAGCGTGGTTCTGACCCTCATCGGGGTCCTGACCATTGGATATCTTCAGAAGATCCTGTCCCTGAATGCGGCTCCCGAAGCCACGCGCCTCATGCTGACGGGCGCCATCATCATCTGCGCCGTACTCTTCCAGCGGGGGAAGAAATGACCGGAGGAGACCGATGAAGCGAATACCGAAGGTCTGGGTGGCGGCATGCACGCTGGTCTGGGCCGTTGGGTGCGGGCCCGCCGGGCCCCCGGAGAGGGTCGTCACCACCGGCAGCCTCTATGACGAGATGATCGATCTGGTGGGCCTGGCGGAGTTTCCCGACCCCGGGTACAGCACGGTGCAGTTCTCCTCCTACGATCGCCGGAGCAACCTCCCTGAGGGACCGGGCTGGTTTGCCAACTCCGACGGCTTCGGGGGAGAGCCTATTCCCGGATTCGACTCGGTTCTCGTCCAGCCCGGTGCCGACTCCATCGGCGAGTACCTCATGGCGGACGTCCAGGGACCCGGAGCCCTGGTCCGACTCTGGACCGCCTCCATCGACGGCGATGTGAAGCTCTACCTGGACGGAGAGGATGATCCCCTGTACGAGGGGTCCGCCGACGAGTTCTTCCGGAGGCCCCTGGACGTGTTCGAGGAGGCTTCCGAGCTGGACGCCATGGCCATGGTGGGGACTCTGAACCAGCGGGACGGGACCTACATTCCCATCCCCTTCGCCCGAGGCCTCCGCCTCGTCTGGATCGGGAACCTGGACCACACCCACTTCTACCAGGTGGACGTGCGCAAGTACGCCCCGGGAACCCGGGTGGAGACCTTCCGGCCCGAGGATCTCCGGACGTACAAGGAGACCATCGACCGGGTCACCGAGGTCCTGGCGGACCCCGATACCAACCTGCCCTCCCGCTCCCAGCAGA
>Ga0316577_10001765_pt1 | contig 10421 bp, 6 predicted proteins | sample S5NA_FD_203073 | JGI IMG/M metagenome (GOLD analysis project Ga0316577, IMG submission 203073) | Rhizosphere microbial communities from salt marsh grasses in Alabama, United States - S5-7_050615r2r1 | ecosystem: Host-associated > Plants > Roots > Rhizosphere | place: USA: Alabama | collected... | reverse complement strand
GATCCTGCAGGAAGTTGCACATATCCGGCCGTGTGGCGGATAGTTTGAGGCGCAGGAACAGTGGTGCAACGGGCAGCTGATCAGAGAAAATCTGCTGGGCTTCTGCATGAGCCTCTTCGTATCCCGGTTGACCGGGGAGAGTTTGCAGCGCTGCGTTGCAGGCGGCATCGTACTCGTCATTGACGAAACCAGGATCATTCTGACCGCCCCAGGCGCTCTGGAAGATGACGTCTTCACCGGTCTGGATGGAGACCATTGATTCACCACCTGGGCCAGGTGTCTGGGTTGACAGGTACAGGTCACAGGGGGGTGCAACACCAGTCAACCAGGCGAATTCACCCAGGTCGAAGCGGCGTCCGAAGAGCGGGCCTTCTGGACCATCAGCGAACCATTCACCGGCTGGCATCAAATTGATGTTGGCCTGGATACCGCACTGGGCCATCGAGTTCTGGAGAACAGCGGTCACCTGCTGGCGGTAGGATGCAGTGGTGGTCTCGTAGGCTACTTCTAGCAGGGTGCCGTCTGGTACATTGGCTACACCCTGGGCCACGCGCGGCGTGGCCGGATCACCATCATCATCAACCCAACCAACCTCCTCGAGCATAGCCGAACCTGCTTCGGGATCGAAGGGATAGCTTGTTGCATTAGGGTTAAACAGCGGGTGCTGGGGTGGGATGTAGACATCGATCACCTGGGATTGTCCGAACACAACCGTGTCGACAACTGCCTGGCGGTCCATGCACATGATGAAAGCCTGGCGCATGCGAACATCACTGAAGAAATCTGGGCGGTCGACACCTTGCTGGTAGCCATCGTCGTATGAAATGGGCTGGATACCAAAGTCGACGTGCTCCCAAACTGTACCGGTGACGAAGGTGGCATTGATCTGGCCAGAAGCCTGCAGCTCGAGCAGAAGTTCGCTCTGGTCGTCAAGCCCGGAGGTCTGGTCGACGATGTCGCATTCGCCAGACAGTACAGCAGCAATGTTGGCGTTGGAGTTTTCACCCACAAAGCGGAAGATGACGGTGTCGAAGATCGGCAAGCCTTCATCGGCGCGGAAGTAAGTGGGGTTCTTCACCAGGGTGATGCTGTCGCCAGCGACCCAGTCCTGGATGATGTAGGGGCCAAAGCCCATCGGCATGCGGCTTGACTCTTCCGCTTCCAGAAGTTCGGCAGCGGTGTACTGGCCGAGCTGGTGCTCCGGCAGGGGCATCCAACCATTCGTGAAGTAGGTTGAATCTTTGTAGCCTGGTAAACCAGTCCATACAACGGTCTTGTCATCGGTCGCTTCGTAGGACGCGGTGCGTTCAATTGCATACTTGCTCGAGCTTGAGTCGGGGTCAGCTGCGACGTTGAAGCTGTATACTGAATCAGAGGCGGTGACTGGTGTGCCATCAGACCAGGTCAAACCATCCACCAATACGAATGTGACTACCATCTGGTCCAATTCGACATCACCACCGGTGTACGCGAAGGCATCATCCAAGGTGCCACCCGCAGGGACTAGCATGACCGGAGGATCGGCAGCCGGGTCGAGAACAGCCACGTTGCCATCTGCATCAACCACGGTGTCGCCTTCAGAAGCGGTGACGGTATTCAACAGGGCATCACCATCTGCCAGGCTGGGGACCTTTTCCCAGTTAACTGCCTGGTAATCGAATGAACGGTTGTTCATTCCGTATCCAGTCGATGAATCGTAGATCATCTCGTGAATGTGGGCAGAAGCCAGCATGTCTGAACCGTAAATCCAGTTGCTGTCGGGTTCCTGGCCTTCGCAGACTACCAGTGTCTTCGGGCCTTCCGGTTCTGGGGTTGGCGTTACGACCTGTACAACTTCAACCGGCTCGCCCTCGACAATTTCAGTCACGACGACAGTCTCGACAACGGTTTCTGGTGTGGCTGTGGATGCAGGTGCACAGGCAGCAAGAACCATGCTGGCAACTAACAGGACACCGAAAACTATGGCTAACTTTTTGCTACTAAACATTTGCTCCTCCATGAATTAGAAGATTTGGATTTGGGTATTTAACGAAAAATTGGCGCGAAAGCGCAGATATTAAAGGTATTTAGGCCTGGACCTCACCTCCTTTTTAATAGGTGGAACTATGTACCAGTGATCTGACAACTGGTTGAAACAACGAGAATTAAAAGGAAAGTTCATTAATTATCGATAAGTGGTGTAATAAATCCTGAGGATTGGTTTAAACCAATGCCCAATATAGCATAAGAGTTGTGATTCGTCAAGAAACCTGCGATTAACCTACGAATACCCTACGATTACCCTACGAAAATTAAATATAAAAACACCCGGAGAGGGTGTTCTTTTTCCTAGCAGTTCCAAAAATCAGGTAACAAACCTGGCAAGGGAAAGACGTCGGTCAACGCAGTAAACCATCGCCCAGGAGAATAATTCACCTGCAGGCGAGGTTGAAAATCTGGGAGTTGGGTTACTTCCTTGCTTCCGGTTCGCAGTTGCAGAGATAAGCAGCCGGGATCTTCCAGCAACCGGCAATGGTTGATCCTTGGCCCAGCTCTGTAAAGTATGTTTTAACTCGAAATCCAGTTGATCCATTGTTATGTAAACTCGTATTGAATCTCTCGGTTTGAAGTGCCTTCCTGGCCCAAGTGATTCTTTAATGCATTGCGACCATAGTGTAATCTTGATTTGACAGTTCCCTCGGGAATATCCAATATCTCCGAGATTTCATGCAGGGAAAGGTCATTGATATAGTACATTACAACGACCACTCTTTGAGGCAGTGAGAGACTGGCGATGGCACTCTGTATCCTTCTCGATTCGTCATCCTGTTCAGAGATATACTGCGGGGAGAAATTTATTCCGGATGACAACCATTCTGCGATGTCTTCCAAGGGTTGGGTCCAGCGGTGATGGCGTTTCACCCAGGTGTATGCCTGGTTGGCAGTAACCCGGTATAACCAGGGTTCTAATGGACGATCCGGATCAACACGCTTGGCAAACCGGTGAAGCCGCAAAAACACATCTTGCAGCAGGTCAGCAGCGGCTTCGGGATCATTGCAAATAGCCAGGGCAGTACGGTACACGAGGTGCCTATGACGATCATAGATCATCCCGAGCGCATCGAGACTTCCAGCCTGAATCTCGAGAATTAAATCGTGGTCGCTAAGATTAGCTGCTGTGTTGGTCATGACCATATGCTTATCTGTACTACTAATATGCGCCATAAAAAGTTCACGAGGAGGCTCTCCAAGATCTGGATGCACCTGTAATTACATTATAACGTATAAAAAGCGACGGGATTTATTGATCTTTGAAACGCAATCTTAAGTATGAATCGTACCTTTGGGGGTGGATTTCTCCGAGCTCTACAGCTTGCCTGACGGCACATCCGGGTTCGTGGACATGTGTGCAATTACTGAACTGGCAGTCCGCCACCAATGAACTGATGTCTGGAAAATATCCATCCAGTTCCTCGGGCTCGATGTCCCATAATGCGAGTGCCTTCAAGCCAGGTGTGTCTGCTACGTAGCCACCATCCATGAGGGGAAATAATTCCGAGGAAACAGTGGTATGTTTTCCCTTTCCCGTGGTTTCACTGACTTTTTGGATTTCTAAACCCAATCCGGGTTGGATCGCGTTGAGTAAGCTGGATTTGCCGGTTCCGGAAGGCCCAGCAAGGGCAGAGATTTTTCCAACCAGGATGCTTCTGAGCTGATTGAGACCTTTCCCTTCCACCACGGAGGAGTAGATCAATGGATAACCGATATCAGCGTAATGGTCGAACAACTGCCTGGCAACAGGCTTTGGTACAAGATCGATTTTATTGGCAAGGATCACCGCGGGAACGGATTGCTGTTCTGCAATAATCAGGAACCGGTCCAGCATTCTCAAGCGTGGTTCAGGCTCGGCACAGGCAAAAACCAAAACGATCTGGTCTGGGTTCGCGATTATGATCTGCTCATATTCCCCTCGCGGCAGGGGTGCCATACGGGAGATCATACGCTGGCGGGGCTCGATACTATCGATTACTCCTTCACCAGCCGCGATCTGATTGACTTTAACTTTGTCGCCAATGGCCGCCAGATCTCCTTCGCGGCTACCTTGCTTTAACCGACCTCGCAATCGACACACCAGAATGCCCTGCTCGGTTTGCACATGAAAAAACCCGGATTGTGAGCGAATCACGAGACCAGGTAGTAACTCTTTGGTTGAAGGCAGGTAAACCTCCTTAATGCAATTATGGTTCCGGTGTTTCGGTTACTTCAGGGGTAGGAGTTTTCCAGACCCCAGGTAATATTTCCCAAGGGAATGGATCGCGTTTTTCGAAGAAATACTGCTGCAGGATACCTTTAACGATTGGGGCAGCAACCTCTGAACCCTCACCAGCGTTTTCAAGAACAACTACGACAGCGACATCTGGTTTTCCTTCGCGGTCAGCGAGCGTATAGGCAGCAAACCAGGCATGGGAGTCACGGGGTGGATCCTGGGCAGTCCCAGTTTTTCCAGCCAGCGGGATCGGGAAGTTTGAAAAAACCCGGTGGGCGGTTCCGCGGGGATTTTCCACAACGCTGACCATTGCATCCTGGATGGCGGTCAAAGTATCTTGAGTGATGGGCAGCGTGCCTCTGATCTCGGGTTCAAAGGTGAGACTGGCTTCACCATCTGGTGGCTGGATGCTTTCAATTACCTGTGGGCGATATAGGGTTCCGCCATTTCCGATTGCAGCGATGAAATCGGCAACCTGCAATGGTGTGACCTGCAGTGCGCCCTGTCCTGTGGAAAGGTTGGTCGCATCTAATGGGCTTTCTTGATCTGGCACCTGGCCATCTTCCTCTGCCACCTGGTCAATCCCGGTGGCTGCACCCAAACCAAATCCCCGTGCCATTTCAGGAACAGCGTCAACCAGGCCTTCCTGGTAAAGATCATTTCCAATATGATAGAAATAGGGATTGCAGGAACGCATCAACCCTTCAGACAGGGTCAGGTCTCCACTGGGAGGCAGCTCCTTCTCGTAAGTCCAATCATATAAAGTCACTCCAGGTAGTTCAGTGAAGGTGGAACCACATGTATAAACCGTATCAGGTGTATATAAACCACTTTCCAGGGCGGCAGCCATCGTGATGATTTTAAACACGGAACCCAATGGGTACTGGCCTTGAGTAGCCCGGTTGAGCAGGGGGGTTTCATCGGGGTCGAACAAATCTCCCAGAGCATAGCCGCTGTTCAGGTTGGCAGGTTCAAATAAATTTGGGTCGAATCCAGGCGAGGATGCCATGGCAAGCACACGCCCGGTATCCAATTCCATGACTACAGCTGCCCCACGGTAGCCATCGATGGCTTTCTGGACACCCAACTGTAAATCTTTATCGAGGGTAGTATAGATAGCCTGGGAAGGTTGTGGGGAAGTTTCTGCCAACTTGGTGACTGTTAATCCATCAGGATCGACTACATATAACGCGCCGCCTCGCACACCTGACAGGTATGCCTCACCCCACCTTTCGAGTCCGGCTTGCCCAACTCGCTCGTCCTGCCGGTACCCCAAGCGCCGGTATTCTTCAACTTCTTCAGCGGGAATGGCACTCACATAACCAATTACATGGGGAGCAATGCCACCGTCAAAGTAATATCGCGAGCGGAAGGGTCTCATTACGAGGCCAGAGAGACCGGATAACACACCCTCTCGTTGGCTGACTGCGTCTGCCGAAACTGCCATTAAGGGAAGATACCAATCCGCCCCCGGGGGAAAATCTTCATACTTCTCGGCAATCGTATCCGGGTAAATTCCTGTCAGCCGGTAGAGCTCGCTAAGCAAGGTATTTTCTTGGTCTGGATCGATCTGATCGGGGAAGAGACCTAATGCAGTGGCATCTGCCTGGGCAACGAGAGCCTGTCCCTGTTCGTCGTAAATATTCGCTCGCGAAGGGATCAAGTAATCCATCCTCAAAGTATTTCCGCCGCTCAATTCCGGCAAGATCAATCCTTCATCCCATTGCACGCGCCATTCACCATCTTCAAGGTTCAGATTCATCATCGTGTCGCGCTGGATCTCTCCAACTAGGACGCTGTCCATAGTCACTTGGTAAGAAGCTTGGGCGCTGCGGGTTTGAGTCAGCGCGGATAATATTTTTGTGTCCAGCGATCGGAGCGCAGATTCAGCAGCAACCTCACGGTAGATCTGCTCAAATTGTTCTTCAGTAATGGCATCCTTGCTGAGGTTGGTCAACATGCCATACATCTGAGCGTAATCCTCATTTTCCCAGGCGGTGAGGTATTGGTGTACTGCCTCGTTCACATCAGGTGCCTGGGTGGTATTGACCCCTGGCTGGGATAGTGTCGGGGGAACCGCCACTGTTGGTGTACTCGGGGTTTGTGCCCCGTTACAAGCTGCCAGGGTTAAGGTAAGCACACTCAGGATCAGAATTAAAGAATATTTCATCATTTTCAAATCAGAATCAGCATAGATCGCCATCATCGGGTGCAAAAACAATGCCGATTCTACCTTAGTTCCGGAGGGTGGCGATTCTCGAATTTGATCTCTAATAGATTTATCATCTTCTCCAGAGGGGGCTATCCAAATTACTCTCGAATATCTAATGCTGTGATTCTTTCTATGAGGCGGCAATTGTAGCTTTGGCCTGACCGGCAACCCTGAATAGGACCTTTATCATAAGGGATGCCCACGCGTTCCAATAATTTTGCCAGGTGGCATAAAGGCAATCCGACGACATTTGCGTAGCAGCCTGAAATTTGCGCGACAGGTTTAAAATCGGTGTTCTGGATCGCGTATGCTCCAGCCTTGTCCATTGGATCTCCGCTGGCAACATAGGTTCGGATTTCATCCTTCGTATAATTACGCATCAAGACCTGGGTGATACATAATTCGGTGTAGGTTTCTTCTCGCAGTATATCTCGCACAGCGATTCCAGAGAGGACGCTGTGAGTACGGGCACATAATTGTTCCAGCATATTGATGGCTTGTTCCCGGTTAGCTGGTTTCCCGAGGATTTGTTTTCCATCCACAACAGCAGTATCTGCGGCAATGACCACCCTCCTTCCTGGGGTTAAGGGAGGAATGGATTTTGATTTGGTGATGGCTAATCGCAGCACATAATCTTGAGGTGATTCACCATGTATAAGGGTTTCATCAGCTTCAGAGGTTTGGACCTGGAATTGTAAACCGAGGATGGAAAGTAATGCTTGGCGGCGCGGAGAACCAGAAGCTAAAACCAGCATGTACCAATTTTAACATAGGCTGGAATTCACATGGATTGGTGTAACTTTCATCAAAAAGTCTGGTATCTTTGAGAAACGGGATTTCACTGGACAGAAGAAAGGAGAGCATTGTGCAGGAGTTAAAGGAGCGCATTAAGCGGGAAGGGAAGAACTTGGGAGATGGGATTCTCAAAGTGGACGGCTTCATTAACCACCAGGTTGATCCAGGATTAATGGATGCCTGTGGAAAGGAATTTGCGCGGCGTTTCAGCCAGATTGGAGCAACTAAAATATTGACTGCGGAGATATCCGGGATTGCGCCTGCCATTACAACTGGATTTCATTTGGGATTACCGGTTGTGTATGCCCGCAAGACAAAACCGATCACCATGCCAGATCAGGTTTTCCTGACGCTGACCCCTTCGCATACAAAGGGCCGCACCGTCGAATTGATCATATCGCCCGAATTCCTGGCGGTAGGTGAAAGGATATTGATTATTGATGATTTCCTGGCATCTGGTGCAACCATACTTGGCTTGGTGCGTCTGGCTCAGACCGCGGGTGCCAGCGTTGTTGCAATTGGAGCCTTGATTGAAAAGAATTTCGAGGGTGGGCGAGATGCACTTGCTCATCTTGGCGTTCCGGTTGAATCCCTGGCGGTCGTCTCGGCAATGGAAGGAGAAAATATCCTATTTGCCGATGATTGAAGATCACGGAGCAATGCAAATACCTCCCTGAGAGGATTCTCAAAAGGTGATCATGGTGGATGCTATAGCTATACTTGATTTTGGTTCTCAAACTGCACAGCTGATTGCAAGACGGGTCAGAGGGATGCATGTGTTCTGTGAACTTTATCCCTGGGATGAGCCTGCCGAGTCGGTATGGGCTGCAAATCCCAAGGGGTTCATTCTTTCCGGAGGACCGGCTTCCGTTTATGCACCTGGTGCGCCTCAGATCCCTGGTTATGTGATTGAAAGTGGATTACCGATACTTGGTATTTGTTATGGTATGCAGGCGTTAACCAAAGCACTGGGAGGAGTGGTTGCACCTGCAGATGAACGGGAGTATGGTCTCGCGGAACTCGAAGCTTACGAAAAGAATCCGCTCATCTCGGCTGGGCAGTACAGGGTTTGGATGTCTCATGGGGATCGTGTGGAGCGACCTCCCAGTGGGTTTGAAATTCTTGGGAGCAGTGATAATTCACCGACCGCATTCATTGGCGATACCGCACGGAGTTATTTCGGTATGCAGTTTCATCCCGAAGTTCACCACACACCGCGAGGTTCTGAATTTCTCAGGCGGTTTGTCGTTGATGTGTGTGGTGCTGAACCCGGCTGGATTCCAGCATCAATGATCAAGAATGCCATCAACCAGATTCAAGAGCAGGTGCGGGATCAGCTGGTTTTGGCAGCTGTTAGTGGAGGTGTAGATTCAAGCGTAGCAGTCGCCCTCGTTCAGAGAGCTGTGGGAGACCAATTGGTCTCTGTTCTGGTCGATAATGGATTGCTCCGGGAAGGCGAGGGCCAACAAGTAACCAGGGCATTCCATGAATATCTGGGCATAGAGCTAGTTCATGTTGATGCGAGAGAAGAGTTTTTAGGGTCTCTGAAATCGATTACTGATCCTGAACTGAAACGCCGTGTGATCGGCGAAACATTTATTCGTGTTTTTGAGAGACAAGCACTGGCTCTGGGTGAGCCGGGTTTCCTGGTTCAAGGGACGATCTACCCGGATGTTGTGGAATCGCAAGCTGCTGACCGCAGCAAGGTTGATCGCATTAAAACACATCACAATGTCGGTGGATTGCCGCAAAATATGCAATTTGAGCTGGTTGAACCCTTGCGCTATTTGTTCAAGGATGAAGTTCGTGAGGTAGGTGAGGCCTTGGGATTGCCCAAAGAACTTGTCTGGCGGCAACCCTTTCCTGGACCTGGTTTGGCAGTTCGCTGCCTGGGTGAGATAACGCCTGAACGGTTGGGTAGCTTACGTGCTGCTGATGCGATCCTCAGCCAGGAACTGGCAATGGCTGGCTTGCTGGTTTTCAATTCGGAGGAAGGTAATAATCAAGGCACCTCCCAGGCATTCGCAGTATTACTACCTGTACGCTCAGTGGGCGTCATGGGAGACAAGCGAACCTACCAGGAGGTAGTTGCGATCAGGGCGGTCACAACCGATGATTTTATGACAGCTGATTGGGCACGTTTACCTCATGATTTACTGGCTCGAATTGCTAATCGCATCGTAAATGAGGTCCAGGGAGTCAACCGTGTGGTATATGACATCACCAGTAAACCACCAGCAACCATCGAATGGGAATAACCGATTCTTGAAGATTATTTCAAGGATCCTGTGCTAAAATTCGGCTATGTCTCGAGCTCCATATAGGGGCATCCGGATCCTGGTCTGGATATTTGTTCTGGTTTTTGGGGGAATCCACAAGCCAATTAGTGCTCAAGAGGGGAGTCAAGTTCGTTTGGCTCCGGTGAACATTCAGCAATTTCCAACGATCAGCAGTGTCTTAGAGGTTCATTCTCCAAGCGGTGAATTCATCCATGGCATAAAGCAAGAAGATGTGCATATCATCGAGGATAACAAACGATTACCGCTTACTGAATTGCAGCAATTGCGCACTGGGGTCCAATTTGTGTTGGCCATCAGCCCAGGTCCAGCATTTGAAATTAGGGACGTTCAGGGTATCAGCCGCTATGAGTACCTGTCACAGGCGCTGCAGGAATGGGGAGAGGCAAGGCAAGGATCTACAGTGGACGACTTGAGTCTCATCATCACAAATGGGCCTGAAATTACACACCAACCAGATATCGACCGCTGGGTTACGTCACTTGCATCCTTTCAGCCTACGGGCGAGGAGACAGGTCCAGATTTTGATGTGCTGACGCGTGCCTTGGATGTCGCTGGTGATCAAACTTCAACCCCCGGTATGGCGAGTGCTGTCTTGTTTGTCACCCCATTGCCCACTCCGGATGTGGCTCAGGGATTGCAAAGTTTGGCTGACCGCGCAAATCAGCAAGGCGTACGAATTTTCATCTGGTTGGTCGCTTCTTCCGAACAGTTTTTTTCCTCTGAAGCTGAACAGCTGAGGCTCCTCGCAGAACATACCAGCGGAGAATTGTTTGCTTATTCTGGTCAGGAAACAATTCCTTCTCCAGAAGAATTCTTGGAAGAATTTCGCAACGTATATTCATTAAATTACAGCTCCCAAATCACTTCC
>Ga0316577_10001764_pt1 | contig 10422 bp, 7 predicted proteins | sample S5NA_FD_203073 | JGI IMG/M metagenome (GOLD analysis project Ga0316577, IMG submission 203073) | Rhizosphere microbial communities from salt marsh grasses in Alabama, United States - S5-7_050615r2r1 | ecosystem: Host-associated > Plants > Roots > Rhizosphere | place: USA: Alabama | collected... | reverse complement strand
CGGCGGCGAAGGCGGCCGGGCGGACGAACGTGAACGGCCGTCGGCTCCTCTTCTTCGAGCCGGAGGGCGAGCACGCCGCCGCCGGGGTCACGGCCGGCATGAGTATGACCGGCCTCCGGGCGACGAACTTCTCGAGCGGCCAGGGAATCGCGTACATGCACGAATCCCTGTACGCGGCGGTCGGGAAGCGCCTCACCTACATCCTGAACGTCGCGGCGCGAGCGATGACGAAGCACGCGCTGAACGTGCATGCCGGTCACGACGACTACCACGCGGTCGACGACACCGGCTTCTTCCAGCTGTTCGCGAAGGACGTCCAGGGAATCGCGGACCTCAACCTGATCGCGCACCGGATCGCGGAGCTGGCGCTGAACCCGGGCCTCGTGGCCCAGGACGGCTTTCTCACGAGCCACGTGATCGAGACGCTGCTGCTGCCCGAGCGGGAGCTGATCAAGGAGTACCTCGGCGATCCCTCCGACCTCATCGAGTCCCCGACGGCGGCCCAGAAGCTGACCTTCGGGGAGACGCGGCGCCGGATTCCCGAGATGTTCGACCTCGACTACCCGGCCCTGCTCGGCTCCGTCCAGAACCAGGACAGCTACATGCAGGGCGTGGCGGCGCAGCGCCCGTTCTACTTCGACCACGTGGCGGACCTCGCGGACCGCGCGATGCGGGAGTACTTCGAGCTCACCGGACGCCGCTACGAGCGCGCCCAGGGCTACCGGCTCGAGGACGCGGACTGGGTCCTCGCCGGACAGGGCTCGGTCGTCGCGAACGCCGAGGCCGTCGCGGACTGGCTCCGGGACGAACGGGGGCTCAGGGTCGGCGTCCTCGACATCACCATGTTCCGGCCGTTCCCGTCCGACCGGATCGCGGATCTGCTTCGAGGCAAGAAGGGAGTCACGGTCCTGGAGCGGACCGACCAGCCGCTCGCCGTGGACAATCCTCTGCTGCGCGAAATCCGCGGGGCGATGGCCAAGGCCGTGGAGAACGGCCGGGCGAAGTCCGGGGTCCTCCCGCACGCGACGATTCCAGCGATCCGGCCCGACGACGTGCCCGAATTCTACTCCGCGGGCTTCGGCTTCGGCAGCCGCGACCTGCAGCCGGCCGACCTCGCCCTCGCGGTGGAGAACATGCTGCCCGATGGCGCGGGGCGGCGTTTCTACTACCTGGGCATCGACTTCGTCCGGGAGGGGACGAAACTCCCCAAGCTCGAGATCTGGCAGGAGAAGCTCCTCGACCACTACCCGGACCTGGCCGAGCGCGCCCTCGTGCCGGAGAAGCAGGTCAACCTGCTGCCGGACGACGCGATCTCGATCCGGATCCACTCGATCGGGGGCTGGGGCGCGATCACGATGGGTAAGAACGTGGTCCTCACGTCGCACGAGCTCTGCGGCTATCACGTCAAGGCGAACCCGAAGTACGGCTCCGAGAAGAAGGGGCAGCCGACCACGTTCTACGGGATCCTCTCCCACGAGCCCGTCCGGCTGAACGGAGAGCTGAAGCACGTGAACGTCGTGCTCTCGCCCGACCCGAACGTGTTCGGAAACTCGAATCCGCTGGCCGGCATGGCCGAGGGCGGAGTGTTCGTGATCCAGAGCGAGCGGTCGCCGGAGGAGCTCTGGCACTCGTTCCCGCCGCAGGCGCGCCAGGCGATCCGGGACCGGAAGATCCGGGTATTCGGCCTCGACGCCTTCCGGATCGCGACGGAGGAGGCCTCGGACCCCGAGCTCCGGTACCGGATGCAGGGAACGGCGTTCCTCGGGGCGTTCTTCCGCGCGTCTCCCGTGATGGAGCGCGAGGGTCTGACGGAGGAGCAGCTGTTCGACGGGATCCGGAAGCAGGTCGAGAAGAAGTTCGGTCACCTCGGCGAGCGCGTCGTCGAGGACAACGTCCGCGTGATCCGACGCGGATTCGAAGAGATGGTCGAGGTCACGCCGCTCGAGGAGGAGACCGAGGGCAGCGAGGTGATGGCCGAGGCGGCGGTGGGCGCGATCCCGGCGCTCCTCGACCACCCGAACCAGTTCCCGGGAATCGGCAACCAGGGCCGGTTCTGGGAGCAGGTCTGCTCCCTGTGCGGCCTCGAGCAGGACGTGATCGCGGACCCGTTCGCGGCGATCAGCGCGATTCCGGCCGCGACGAGCACGGTGCGGGACATGTCGGACATCCGGTTCGAGGTCCCGGAGTTCATCGCGGCGAAGTGCACCGGGTGCGCGCAGTGCTGGACGCAGTGCCCGGACGCTGCGATCCCCGGGCTCGTGAGCACGGTGGAGGACGTGATCCTCTCCGCGATCCGGACGGCGCAGAACGGGCGGTCGCTGGACCGAATCCAGTCCGTCTCCGGAAACCTCGCGCGCGAGGCGCGCAAGGTCCTGAAGGCCGTGCCGTTCACGACGTTCGCCGACACGGTCTCGACCGCCTACGCGAACCTGGTCGAGAAGCTCCCGTGGGACGCCGAGCGGAAGAAGGCGCTGGACGAGGAGTTCGCCGCCGTCTACTCGACGCTGGCGGAGTTCCCGCTCGCGAAGACCGTCCCGTTCTTCGAGGTGCACGAGAACAAGGAGGCGGGGACCGGCGGCCTGCTCTCGATCACCGTGAACCCCGAGGCCTGCAAGGGCTGCAACATCTGCGTCGACGTCTGCGCGGACGGCGCTCTCGTCACGACCCGGCAGACCGAGGAGATGCAGGAGAAGCTGGAGCGGAACTGGGAGCTGTGGGAGAACCTCCCGGACACGCCCGACCGCTACATCAACGTGCGCAACGTCGAAGAGGGGATCGGCGTCCTGCCTTCCCTGCTCCTGAAGAAGGAGAATTACCGCACGATGGCGGGCGGCGACGGCGCCTGCATGGGCTGCGGCGAGAAGACCGCCGTGCACCTGATCGTGTCGACCGTCGAGTCTCTCATGCAGCCGCGGGTGGAGAAGTTCATCGGAGAGCTGGACCGGCTGATCGGCGGCCTCGACCGCAAGGCGCGCGAGCTCCTGTCGGCCGACGCCGATCTCGACCTGGCGGCCGCGGCCGCCGGAGAGGCGCCGGTCAAGGTCGACGAGGAGAAGCGGGGTCGCCTCCAGCGACTCGTGAAGTCCAAGAAGGCGCTCGAAGACCTTCGCTGGCGCTACGTGGAGGGACCGAGCGGTCAGGGACGGGCGAACCTGGGCATCAGCAACAGCACGGGCTGCTCGTCGGTCTGGGGCTCGACGTATCCCTACAACCCGTACCCCTATCCGTGGGTGAACCACCTGTTCCAGGACGCCCCGTCGGTCGCGATCGGGATCTTCGAGGGCCAGATGCGGAAGATGGCGGATGCGTTCCGGGAGGTCCGGCGGGCGCGTCTCCTCGTCGACGACGCCTACGATTCCTCCGAGAGCGAGCCGGAGCTGGCGGCGCTGGACTGGCAGGACTTCACGCACGAGGAGTTCGATCTCTGTCCGCCGATCACGGCGATCGGGGGGGACGGGGCGATGCTGGACATCGGCTTCCAGAACCTGTCGCGCCTGCTCGCCTCGGGGAAGCCGATCCGCGTGATCGTGCTCGACACCCAGGTCTACTCCAACACGGGCGGGCAGGCCTGCACGAGCGGCTTCACCGGGCAGGTCTCCGACATGGCCGCCTACGGAAAGGCGCAGCACGGGAAGGAGGAGACTCGGAAGGAGCTGTCGCTGATCGCGATCGCCCACCGGGGAGCCTACGTGCTGCAGTCCTCGCAGGCATCGGCGTCGCACATGATCGGCGGCGTGATCCGGGGCCTGAAGTCGTCACGTCCCGCGGTGTTCAACATCTACACGCCGTGCCCGGTGGAACACGGGCTCGCCGACGAGTGGGCGCCCAACGCGGCGCGGTTCGCGCTCGAGGGCCGGGCCTTCCCGTTCCTGGTTTACGATCCGGACGCGGGGCCGACGATCGCCGACTGTCTCGACCTCGCCGGAAATCCCGACGTGGACGAGACCTGGCCCACCTACGAGCTCGAGTTCGAGGACGACGAAGGTGAGCCGGCGAAGCTGGAACTGCCGGTGACCACGGCGGACTGGGCGGCGACGGAGGGGCGGTTCAAGAAGCACTTCCGTCCGATTCCCCGCGACGACTGGGACGACGACGTGCAGGTGCCCTTTCACGAGTTCCTGCGGCTGTCGCCCGCGGACCGGGTCGGGAAGAAGCCCTTCATCTGGACGATCGGGACGGCGAAGAAGCTGGACCGGCTCTCGTGCTCGATGGAGATGGTGCAGCTGGCCGAGGACCGTCTCCTGTTCTGGTCGCAGCTCAAGGAGCTCGCGGGCATGGAGGTTCCATCCTCGGTGCGGGACACGCTCTCCGCGGAGTTCGAGGCCGAGTTCGAGGCGAAGCTGTCGGCCGTCCGCGCCGAGTACGAGCGCGAGATCGCGCAGCTCCGACAGAGCATGCCGGCCCTCGTGGCGCGGAAGCTCGCGGAGGGTCTGCTCCGGTCGGGCGACGGGAAGCTCACCGTGTCCGAACTGCTCGGGCGCGCGCGCTCGGAGCCCGGTCTCAAGCCGATCACGGCGGACGAGGTAGCCGGGCTCGCCTCGGAGCTGAGCGGCGGGGCCGCCGTGGCCGCCCCCGCCAGGCCCGCGTCGGAGCCCGGGGTCGAGTCGACACCGGAGACGAGAGAGGCCGAGCCCGAAGCGGCCGCCGCGCCGGCGCCCGAGGTGGAGCAGGAGGACGAGGGCCTCGTCATGGAGCCGTACATCGAGACGGCCCGCTGCACGTCGTGCGACGAGTGCATCAACATCAACAAGAAGATGTTCGCCTACGACGAGAACAAGCAGGCGTACATCAAGGACCCGAAGGCGGGGACCTTCGCGGAGATCGTCCAGGCGGCCGAGCGGTGCACGGCCGGGATCATCCACCCGGGCACGCCGCTGAACCCGAAGGAGAAGGACCTGGAGAAGTGGGTCGAGCGCGCCCGCCCGTTCAACTGAGGCGCGATCGCCCGTGACGCGAGGGGACGGCTGACGACATCGCCATGTTCAAGAGCATCTTCGGCTCCGACACGTTCCGGCACGGGGTCCATCCACCGGAGCGGAAGTCGCTGACGGAGGGCGTGCGCATCCGGCGCATGCCCTTCCCCGACGAGATCGTCCTGCCTCTGCGGCAGCACGCGGGGCGCCCGGCCCTTCCCCTCGTGAAGCGAGGGGACCGGGTCGAGCGCGCCGACAAGGTCGGGGAGGCGGACGGATTCATCTCCGTCCCGATCCACGCCTCGGGGGCGGGCGTCGTCAAGGACGTCCGCCTGTGGCCGCATCCCGATGGGAGCATGGCCGAGAGCGTCGTGATCGAGACGGACCGATGGTCTCCCCAGGTGCCCCGGCCACGGATCGTGGCGCGCTGGGAGGGCCTCTCGCCGGACCGGGTCGTGAAGGAGGTCCAGAAGGCCGGCGTCGTGGGTCTCGGCGGCGCGGCCTTCCCGACCCACGTGAAGCTGCTGCCTCCGAAGGACGTCGCCGTCCACACGCTGATCGTGAACGGGGCGGAGTGTGAGCCGTACCTGACGACCGACCACCGGACGATGGTCGAGTTTCCGGAGCGCGTGCAGTTCGGGATCCGGATCATGATGAAGGCGCTCGGCGTCGAGCGGGCGATCATCGGCGTCGAGAAGAACAAGCCCGACGCGATCGCGAGACTCCGCGAGACGCTGCCGTCGGACCTCGACGTCTCCGTCGTGCCGCTGACGGTGAAGTACCCGCAGGGCGCCGAGAAGATGCTGATCGAAGTGGTGACGGGGCAGGAGGTTCCCTCCGGCAAGCTCCCGATGCACGTGGGCGTCGTGGTACAGAACGTTGGATCGATCGCCTGCATCGCCGAGGTGTTCGAGACGGGTCAGCCCCTCATCGAGCGCGTCGTCACCGTGACCGGCCCCGGCGTTCGCCGGCCGTCGAACCTGATCGTTCCGGTCGGCGCGAAGCTGCGCGACGTGCTCGACTTCTGCGACGGACTCAGGGACGATGCCTCCCAGATCGTGTTCGGCGGACCGATGATGGGATCGACGACGCCGGACCTCGACACGCCGATCATCAAGGGCACGACCGGGATCGTGGTGCTCACGGAAGCCGAGGCGCGGCCACACCGTGTTCACCCCTGCATCCACTGCGGCCGCTGCCTCGAGGCATGCCCCGTGTTCCTGAATCCCTCCCTCCTCGGATCGCTGGCGCAGGCCGGTCGCTACGAGGCGATGGAGGAGAGCCACCTCATGGACTGCATGCTGTGCGGCTCCTGTTCCTACGTCTGCCCCTCGAGCATCCCGCTGTCGCAGATGTTCGCCCTCGGCAAGAACATGCTCCGGAAGACCAAGGCGAAGGAGAAGGCGGCGTGAGCGGGCCGGCCGTCGGTCTCGGGGCCGGGCGCCGGAGGGACGACGTCCTGCTCCGGATCGCGGCCTCCCCGCACGTCCACTCTCCGCACTCCACGCCGCGGATCATGTGGACCGTGACGGCGACCCTCGTCCCGCTCGTCGCCGCGGCGATCTACTGGTTCGGTCCCAGCGCGATTCTCGTGATCGGCGCCTCCACGGCGGGGGCGGTGCTCACCGAGCGCCTGTTCGGCCGGAGGGACGCGCTGGGCGACGGCTCCGCCGTGATCACGGGCGTCCTGCTCGGCCTGATTCTGCCCGCCGGCTTCCCGATGTGGATGGCCTTCGTGGGCGGAGCGTTCGGGATCGGGTTCGGCAAGCTCGTGTTCGGCGGGCTGGGGCAGAACGTGTTCAACCCCGCGCTCCTCGGGCGCGCCTTCCTGCAGGCCGCCTTCCCGACCGCGATCACGACCTGGCCGGCCGAGCCGACCTCGTGGTGGACGCTCCGGGGCGGCAACCTGGCGCTCCCGCTCATGTCGCCGGACACCGCGGACCTCGTGACCGCGGCGACGCCGCTGGGCGCCTGGAAGTTCGAGCGCGTCGGAACGGACCTCATGGACCTGATGATCGGCCGCACGGGCGGCTCGCTCGGCGAAACGTCGGGCCTGCTGATCCTCGCGCTCGGTCTCTACCTGGCGAGCAGGAAATACCTCGACTGGCGCATCCCTTCCTCGATCCTGGTCACGGTCGCGGTGTTCTCGGGGTTGCTGTGGCTGATCGATCCGACCCGGTTCCAGGACCCGCTGTTCATGCTGTTCTCCGGCGGGCTGATGCTCGGCGCCGTCTACATGGCGACGGACATGGTCACGTCGCCGGTGACGCCGAGGGGAGCCTGGATCTACGGAGTCGGAATCGGGCTCCTGGTGGTCCTGATCCGCGTATGGGGAGGCCTCCCCGAGGGCGTCATGTACGCGATCCTCCTGATGAACGCGATGGTCCCGTTCCTGAACCGCTGGACGCAGCCCCGTGTGTTCGGGCACGAGCGCCGGAAGGAGGCCGCGTGAGCAAGGACCTGCCGCAGGTCCCGCCCGACGCGGAGTCGCGGGAGGACGCGGGCCTCCCTCCGGACGACCCCGGACGTCCCGAGGTGTCCTCGGCCCGGCTCGTGGCGACACTCGCGATCGCCGGCGCCCTCGCGGGTCTGGTGATCGTGCTCGCGTTCGGGTGGGCGAATCCGCGCATCCAGGCGCACCGGGCCGAGGCCCTGCGGGCCGCGATCCAGACGGTGCTGCACGGACCCGAGACGGTCCGGACCTACTACGTGACCGACGGAGCGCTCTCCGAGACTCCGGCCCCCGGTGCGGACACGATCACGGCCGAGAAGGTGCACCTGGGCTTCGACGCGGCCGGCGAGCCGATCGGCTACGCGATCACCGGGCAGGAGAGCGGGTTCCAGGACGCGGTCCTCGTGATCTTCGGCTATGATCCGGCCGCGGACGAGGTCCTGGCGATGCGGGTGCTCGAGAGCAAGGAGACACCGGGCCTGGGGGACAAGATCGTCAAGGACTCGGCGTTCGTCGCCGGCTTCCAGGACGTGCACGCGCCCCTGCGGGGAGTGAAGTCGGGCGCGGGCGCGGGCGGGGCGAACGAGGTCGACATGATCACGGGCGCGACGATCTCCTCGCGGACCGTGATCGGGATCATCAACCACCGGATCGAGGCCCTCGATCCGCTGCTCGACGCCGCCGCTCCGGTGGCCGGTACGGCGGCGGACGCCTCGACCCGGACGGCGCCCGGGAAGAACACCGACGCCGCCGGGGAGGCTTCGCAGGGGGACGGGACATGAGAGAGACGACGCCGAGCCAGGATCTGGTGCGCGGGATCTGGAAAGAGAACCCGGTCCTCGTCCAGCTCCTCGGGCTCTGCCCGACGCTCGCGGTGACGAACACCGTCGCGAACAGCATCGCCATGGGACTGGCGACCTTCTTCGTCCTGGTGGGGTCGAGTCTCCTGGTCTCGACGTTCAAGAAGGTGATCCCGCACGAGGTCCGGATCTCCGCGTACATACTGATCATCGCCACCTTCGTGACGATCGCCGACCTCGTGCTGGCGGCCGTGGTGCCTGTGATCCACAAGGAGCTCGGGGCCTTCATCGCGCTCATCGTCGTGAACTGCATGATCCTCGGCCGGCAGGAGGCGTTCGCCTCGAAGCACCCCGTCGGCCGCTCCCTGCTGGACGCCGCGGGCGCCGGGGCAGGCTTCATGATCGCGCTCCTGATGATGGGGACGTTCCGCGAGATCCTCGGCAACGGCTCCGTGCTCGGGGTGGCGTTGTTCGGCGACCACTTCGAGCCGTGGGTCATCTTCATCCTTCCTCCGGGCGGGTTCCTCACGCTGGGCTTCCTGCTGCTCGCCCTCGGCTGGTGGAAGGAGCGGAAGTCGGAGTCGGCCCGGATCCGGCAATGGCCGCACGGTGTCGCGACGCCATCGAGAGAGGAGGTGGCGTGATGGGCGAGTTGTTCTGGATCCTGATCTCGGCGATGCTGATCAACAACTTCACCCTGAGCCTCTTCCTGGGACTGTGTCCCTTCCTCGGCGTGTCGGCCCGCGTCGGGACGGCGCTCCGGATGGGCATGGCGAACATCTTCGTGCTCGTCATCACGTCGCTCTGCGCGTGGTTCCTGAACAGCTTCATCCTCCCGCACGCGCCTTACCTCCGGCTGATCTCCTTCATCGTGGTGATCGCTTCGCTGGTGCAGATCGTGGAGATGGCGATCAAGAAGATCAGCCCGACTCTGTTCCGCGAACTGGGGATCTTCCTGCCCCTCATCACCACGAACTGCGCCATCCTCGGGTTCGCCATCTTCCAGACGAACCGGGGGTACGGCCTCCTGGAGGGACTCTTCTTCGCGCTCGGCGCGGGACTCGGGCTCACGCTGGCTCTGGTGCTCATGGCCTCGATCCGGGAGTCTTCGGAGCTCTCGAGCGTACCGGCCGCCGCGCGGAACATGGGCCTCGTGCTGATCATCGCCGGCAGCCTGTCGCTCGCGTTCATGGGCTTCGCCGGTCTGTTCAGCGCGTGAACGGGCGTCGGACGACCGGGAGCGCTGGACCTTGACGACGTTCTGGAGCATACTGGGACTCGCGGCCCTGTTCGTCGCGTTCGGGCTTCTTCGCCCGGGCGCACGGCGAGGCTGCGGCGGGGACTGCGGAGGAGCCTGCGGTCTCGAACCGGGCGCCTGCGATGCGGCGGGACGGCCGGGACGGGGCACCGGCCCCCCGGGAAGGGAGACGTGATGGACAAGCACCGCGCCTACTGCTCGGCCTGCGACCGCCAGGTCGAGGTGATCGTCAAGCCCGGCGCCCGGGTCAACCCGGAGACCGGAGAGCGCGAGGACGAGGTCATCTGCCTCGAGTACGGGTCGAGCTGCACGGGCGCGATGTGCCCCATGTGCGACCTCCCGACCGAGGAGATGAAGCGGAGCTTCGAGAAGCACGAAGGAGAGGGCGCCGCCTGACGGCGCCCGAGACCTCCCCCGGCCAGAAATCGAGACGGAATGCCCATCGACTGGGTCGCATTGATCGGCGTCACCGGCGCGCTTCTGCTCCTCCTCGTCCCGGTCCTCGGGCTCACGGCCCGCTTCGCGCTGAAGCCGATCGTGGAGGCGTTCCAGATGTCCCGCGGCCCGGGACCGGGTTCGGCCGAGCAGCTGACCCTTCTCGCGCAGCAGGTCGGCGCGATCGAGACCCGGCTCGAGGCCATGGAGCACGACCTCCAGCTCCTTGCCGAAGCGCGGGAGTTCGACGAGAGACTGCTCGCCGAGGGCGACTGAGGACGCAGGCGGCCGACGGCAGCAGGGGCGCCGACACACAGGCGGCTTCCGGGAGCCGCGACGAAGGGGCGTAGCTCCCGGCCCCGGACTCGATCCAAGGCTGTGGTGCGCCAGAAGGAGATTCTTCGGGCCCGCATCGACCCTGCGGCGTCCCTGCGTTCTCTCTTCGACTGCGGGAGGTCGTCATGCCGGATCCCTCGTTCGTCCCGGCCGGAGTCCCGGCCCTGTTTCCCCCGCGACCACCTCGGGGGCTTCGTGCTCCTTTCCGGCCACTGCTGATGACCGTCG
>Ga0316577_10001763_pt1 | contig 10422 bp, 13 predicted proteins | sample S5NA_FD_203073 | JGI IMG/M metagenome (GOLD analysis project Ga0316577, IMG submission 203073) | Rhizosphere microbial communities from salt marsh grasses in Alabama, United States - S5-7_050615r2r1 | ecosystem: Host-associated > Plants > Roots > Rhizosphere | place: USA: Alabama | collected... | reverse complement strand
CAGGCACCGGATGCCGGTTCAGGTGATGCTTCAACAGGGTTAGCGGCACGATCAGTGGCGGGGGCCCCTTGTCCTGACTCAGTAGCTCCATGCGACGTACGGTTGGAAAGCTCCCGCCCATGCGAACGTGAAGATTGTGACAACGGGTCCGCTATACTCCTTCACTCAAACTGCACCACTCGCTGGTCTTCACGGCGCCAGAGGTTGATCTGCGAACTGGGTACCAAGCAGCAACCTGTAGGCCGACACCCGCTATTATGGGTGCATGCGTTTACTGAGCACCTTCACTCATGTACCTGGTCATAACTTAAAACATGGCTTCCAGTTATCCACATGCATCGTGCTCCAAAAGCGGGCCAAGGCCTGACACGCAACCAGATTGAGGTTCTTGGTCGGATTCGAAGTCTCCTGGGACTTGAACAGCCATTGCATAAAATGGTCTCCCATGACTTGCAGCTACACCTGCCTTCTCGGCCGATATTGTATCGCCTCCGCCAGGTGCGCCGTCTCAACCCCCTCGCTCCCTGCCAGATCGGCAATCGTCCGCGCCAGCTTCAGGATGCGGTGGTACGCCCGGGCGCTCATGTGCAACTGCTGCATCGCCGCCCGCAGCAGGCTCTTGCCTGCCTCGTCCACCTGGCAGAACTCCCGCACCTCGGCCGGCCCCATGTCGGCATTGGACATCAGCCCCGTTCCCTCAAATCGCCGCCGCTGGCGCTCACGCGCCGCCTCCACCCGCGCCCGAATGGTCACTGAAGGCTCGCCCAGCCGCTCGTCCGACAGCTTCTCGTATTCGACCCGGGGCACCTCGATATGGATGTCGATCCGGTCTAGCAGCGGGCCCGAGATCCGCTTCTGGTAGCGGCTGACCATCGAGTTGCTGCAGGTGCACTCTTTCACCGGATCGCCATACCAGCCGCAGGGACAGGGATTCATGGCGCCGATCAGCATGAAATTCGACGGAAAGGTCAGCGTGCCGGCGCTGCGGGCGATGGTCAACTGCTTGTCCTCCATCGGCTGGCGCAGCATCTCCAGCAGGCGAGTGCCAAACTCGGGCAGCTCGTCCAGGAACAGCACGCCCCGGTGGGCCAGCGAGATCTCGCCCGGGCCGGGGACCTTGCCCCCACCCACCAGCCCGGCAAAGCTGATGGTGTGGTGCGGGGCGCGATAGGGCCGGTGGCGGATCAAGGGGGTGCCGGCGGGCAACTGGCCGGCGACGCTATAGATCTTGGTCACCGTCAGCGATTCCTCAAAGGTCATCTGAGGTAGGATGGAAGGCACGCCCCGGGCCAGCAGCGTCTTGCCCGAGCCAGGTGGGCCGCTGAGCAACACATTGTGGGCTCCAGCCGCTGCCACCTCCAGCGCCCGTTTGACGTGCTCCTGTCCCTTCACGTCGCGGAAATCAACGGCATAGATAGGCGCCTCGCTGGCTGCCGCCGGGGGCGTGTACGGCGGGATCGGCGCGTATCCGTGGAGATGGCCCACCAGGCTCGCCAGGCTGGCTACCGGCACCACCTCCAGCCCCTGCACCAGCGCTGCCTCGGCCGCGTTGGACTGGGGCACATAGATGGTAGAGAGCCCCCGCTCCTGAGCGACGACCGCCATGGGCAACATGCCGGTCACGCTCCGCACCTGCCCGTCGAGAGACAGCTCGCCCACCAGCCCGGCGTCCGACAGATCAGCGCCCACTTGCTCCGAGGCCAGCAGGATGCCCACAGCGATGGGCAGATCGTAGGCCGGGCCCGCTTTGCGCAGGTCGGCGGGAGCCAGGTTGACGGTCAGCCGCGCCCGAGGATGGACCAGGCCCGAGTTGACCAGGGCGGCGCGGACGCGCTCGCTCGATTCGCGGACGGCGGCGTCGGGCAGGCCCACGATGATCTGGGAGGGCAGCCCGCGGCTGATGTCCACCTCCACGTCTACCAGCGTGCTCTCCAGGCCGATCAATGCGAAACTGGTGACTTTGGCCAGCATGTGTCACTCCATCGTGGAACGCGGTCAAATACGGTGATGGCTATGCCTTGGACATTATACTTGAGATGGTACGAAATGTCCAACGCTGCCGCCTTTTGCCGACCGTCGCGCGTTCCCGACATCCAGGCCAGACTTGACAACCATTCCTGGATCGGTATAATAGATTCAGGTTTTTGAATATTCAGCAGGATGCATGTAATGGCAAAAAAGACAGACGGTTACAAAAAGCAGGCCCAGCTCTTCCGGGCCCTCGCGCACCCGGTGCGCCTGCGCATCCTGGACATCCTGGGCCAGCAGGAGGCGTGCGTGTGCCACCTGACCGCCATCCTCGGCCAGCGCCAGCCCTACGTCTCGCAGCAGTTGGCCACCCTCCGCGATGCGGGCCTGGTAGCCGACCGTCGCGAGGGGACGCTGATCTACTACCGCCTCGCCGACGAGCACCTGGCCCAACTGCTGGGCGAGGGCAGAGCAGTCGTCGAGGCTCTGGAAGGGGATTCCGTCTCCTTCCCGCAAGTTCCAAGGCAGGCACTGGAGGACTGTCCATGCCCGCGCTGTCAGGGCTGAATCGAGGCTCATCGTAGAACTGCACCAAGTGCCGGCAGCGCAACCGTCTACAGGGTTGCTGTTGAAAGCATAGCTGGAACCAATGGAGGTCCGTGTGTCGATCGGTGACTATATCACTACCATGTTGCAGTCAGGTGTAAGCAGCCTGGCATCGTACCTGGCAGCCCACGTACTGCTCTGCCTGGTGCCTGCCTTCTTCATCGCCGGGGCCATGACCGCCCTGATCCCCAAGGAGGCCATCACCCGCTACCTGGGCCGGAGCGCGCCCAAGTGGATCTCCTATCCCATGGCGGCCCTGGGTGGCTTTGTGCTGGCCGTCTGCTCGTGCACCATCATGCCCCTTTTCGCCAGCATCTACAGCCAGGGCGCCGGGCTGGGACCGGCCATCACCTTTCTGTTCGTTGGGCCGGCCATCAATATCCTTGCCGTCTCGTATACGGGCGTAGCCATCGGTATGGACATCGCGCTGGCCCGCATCATCCTCTCGGTAGTGTTCGGCGTCAGCATCGGCCTGATCATGGCCTTTCTCTACCGCCGCGATGACCAAGCCCGCGCGGATGCACAGGCACACGCGAAAGCCACCTCAGGGGGTGGGGCCTTTACGGCAAGCGCCAGGCTCAAGCCGGCAGTCGCGATCTTTTTGCTCCTGCTGCTGGCAGTGCTGATCGTCGGCACCCTCAAGGTTGACCTGTTCACTACGACCTATGGCAAGGTCACCCTGCCCTTCACCGGCGCCACCGGCTGGCAGGAATCCCTGAACCAACTCATACCCTTTGACGCCAGCCAGGGTCAAGAGGGCGTCTCGGTCCAGGGCGTGCTGCTTATCGCCCTGCTGGGCCTGATCGGCGTGACCGCCTGGTTTGGGCTGAACCACATCGACGAAGGGTTCAATGCCTGGTCCTGGATTGCGCTTGGCCTCATCGCCCTCACGCTTCTGGTAGCCGCCCTGCACGTTCTGCCCACGCCCGACGGTCTCGTCATCGGCATCACCGGGCGGTTCATCGGCGAGGTGTTCGTCATCGCCGCCGTCGTGCTGGTAGCATGGAAAGGGCTCGACGAGTACGAGGTACAGGAGTGGTTGTGGGAGACCTGGCGTTTTGTGAAGCAGATCTTTCCCCTGCTCGTCGTCGGCGTCTTTTTGGCCGGCGTGGTGCGCGTGCTGATCCCTGCCTCGCTGATCGAGACCATCGCCGGCAAGAACACCTTGCTCGCCAACCTTGCCGGGGTCGTGTTCGGCGTGTTCATGTACTTTCCCACGCTCGTCGAGGTGCCCATCGCCAACATGTTCCTCAGCCTCGGCATGCACCGCGGCCCGCTGCTGGCCTACCTGATCGCCGATCCGGCGCTCAGCATCCAGAGCATCTTGATCACGGCCAAGATCATCGGCTCGAAAAAGACCTGGGTCTATGTCGGTTGGGTGACCCTCTTTAGCACATTGGCGGGCCTGTTGTACGGAGCCTGGGTAGATGGCACCAGCGCCTGGCTGATCTTTGCGGGTCTGGGGGCCTTCCTGGCCGTGTTGTCGCTGGGCCTGTGGTGGGTTGGCAAGCGGCGTCGGGGAATCGAGATAGCAACCGAGACACCCCAGCCATAGTTAGCGCTGGAGAATCAAACAGAGAAAAGGTAAGGAGATTTGCCCATGGAGATCAAGGTATTGGGAGGGGGCTGTGCCAACTGCAAGCGCCTGGAAAAGATCGCAAGCGCCGTACTAACCGAAATGGGAGTGGAGGCCACCATCACCAAGGTGACCGACTTTCAGGACATCATGGCCTATGACATCCTCACCACACCTGGATTGGTGATCGATGAGCAGGTCGTCTCGTCGGGCCGGGTGCCCAGCAAAGCCGAGGTCACGTCGTGGATCGCCACGGCATTGGCGGCGGCGGAGGATTGATTCTCGAGGAAGGAGAAGGACGATGTTGCAGATCAAAGTGTTTGGCACCACCCCACCGTGCGCCAACTGCAAGCGGGCGGAGCGAGAAGCCCTCAAGGCGGCCGAGCAGTTCCCCGGCCAGGTGGAGGTTGTCCATCTCGACGCTCTGGGACCACAGGCCGCGCAGTACGGCCTGATGGTCACCCCGGTGGTGGTCGTGGGCGAGGAGGTCGTGTCCACTGGCAACGTGATGCCGGCAGCGAGGCTAATCCCTATCATTCAGGCGGCGGTAAAGAACTCGCCAGCCGCACCAGGAGGCTAGCATGGTCCAACTGGAGATCTTTAGCGGCAATCCACCCTGCCCGGGTTGTGTCGCCATCATCGAACTGGCCGAGCGAGTAGCCGCCGGGTATCCGGGCGAGCTGGAGCTCACCATATTGCAGGGAGCCGACGCCATGGAAAAGTTCGAGGCGTACAAGCTTTTCTGCGTCCCGGCTGCGGTGGTCAATGGCTCTATCCGTATCGAGGGCATGTGTCCCAGCGAGGCGACCCTCAACAATGCGCTGCGGGAAGGTGGGCTATGTCTCAAGTAAGGATCGAAGCATTCGTCTCCATCCCCCCGTGCTCGGGTGGCGTGGCAGTCAAGCGGCTGTTGAAAGAGATCGAAGCCGAGTACGGCGACCAGGTGGAGATCGTCTTCCACACCGGACCCGGCGACCCAGAATGGGAAGAATACGCCATCGACAACGCCCCTGCCCTGGTGATCGGTGACCTGGTCAAGTTTGTCGGGCTCGCCCCCAGCAAGACCAGCCTCGTCGGCGCGTTGCGCGAAGCAGGGCTAGAGTAGCAGCGCCGCCGGCTGGGAGACAGCACTATGCCCGAGTTCGTTTGTTATTGCTTTGGGTTCACCGCTGCGGATATTCAAGCGGACGTGATGGCCAACAATGGCCGTTCATTGATCCTGGAAAAGATCGTCGCCGCCAAGAGGGCCGGCGGCTGCCGGTGCAGCGAAACGCATCCCGAGGGACGCTGATGCTTGGCCGATGTCCGCCGTGTAGTGGACCAGGCAATCAAACAACAATAGCGCGCGTAGCGATCTCGGTTCTGTTGGGGCCCCTTTCTGACCGGCGAGATTGCCGGGCTAATTCAACTGGCGTATGACACAAACAACCTTGCCCTTGACCTCGACGTCCTCGGCCGGGAAGAACATCGGCTTCATGGTCGGGTTGGCTGGCTGGAGCCGGACCTGCTTGCCCTCCAGGTAAAACCGCTTGAGGGTCGTCTCCTCTTCATCCCGCAGCCAGATCGCCGCCAGCTCGCCGTTTTCCACCCGCTCCTGACTCTTCATCAGCACAATGTCCCCATCATAGATGAGGGCATCGATCATCGAGTCGCCGCGGACTTCTAGGGCAAAGATCCCCTTCTCATCCTTGACGATGTCTCGGGTTAGCTCCACCGAGTCGTGCTCGTCATCGTACAGAGCGAAATCAGACTCTGGCACAGGGATCGGCAGACCGGCCGCGATGCGGCCCAGAAGCGGCACCCGGACCACTTCGGCCATCCGCTCCGCAACCAGCCGGATGCCACGTGAGATCTCGCGATCGCGTTCGATCAGGTTCTCTCGCTCCAAGACGTCGAGGTTGTACTTGACAACCGAAGTGGAAGAGATACCTACGCTCTCCCCGATCTGGCGGATGCTGGGCGGGAACCGGTTCTCGCTGATAAACGCCTGGAGGAACGCCAGTATCTTTTGTTGTCGTTCCGACAGTTCTTTCGCCATGGTTTGGCCTCCTTTCACCTGTCGAACGGTCAAAGCCAATAGCTCATCTGTTCGACTGTATTATACACGAACATTCGTTCTGTGTCAAGTCCCCAATTTTGTTAGTTATCTCAAGTTGAAGAGCGGACTCTGCAGCTGAATAGTGGACACCCTCAGGTGTGCTCAAGATCGGCTGGCATGGTAGGCTCCTGCCATCACAACCCCAGGGACCATGTCACAGCTTCAAAAGGGGGAGACGCAGTCCAGGGAGCTCTGTTTGGTGAGAAGGTTCAACTACACGGCCATCCAAGACCGTTTGCAGGCCACGGGCCGCAAGGCCTCGGCAACCATCATCATGGACCGGGCAAAGCAGTTGGATTGCCACGAGCCTCGCCCCACCGATGGTGTCCTCAAGCCCTATGCCAGCGCACAGGATTGTCACTCCTGCATGGCCTGCCACACCACCTGCACAATATCCATCGCCCGGATGCGGATGCGGTTCTTGCGGGCGGCCTCGCCCAATGTCCGCACGCACTGCTGGCAGGCCGAGATCACAACCTGCGCGCCGGTCTCCTGAGCCTGCTCGATGCGGCGCTTGCCCACAGCGGCAGTGAGCTCCGGATCGGCCATCTCGGCGTCGCCGCCGCCGCCACAACAGAGGGACATTTCCCGATTGTCAGCCATCTCGGCAAACTGGATGCCGGGGACGGCCTCGATGATGCGGCGTGGAGCCTCATAGATGCCGCTCGTCCGGCCCAGATCGCACGGATCGTGGTAGGTGACCGGCTGGGGAAAGTCATGAAGCTTGATCCTGCCCTCGTCGATCAGATCGGCCAACAGCTCTGTGGCATGCACCACCTCGAAGCCCAGTGGCTCGCCGAGGATGCCCGGATACTCGTGGGACCAGGTGTGGTAGCACGAAGGACAGGTTGTCACTAGCCGCCGGGCGCCGATGGCGCGTACCGCTTCGACGTTGTGCCGGGCCAGGGCCCGGGCATGGCGGCCCATTCCGGCAATTTGTAGCGGAAAGCCACAGCACCACTCGTCGCCGCCCAGCGTGGTCAGGTCCTCACCTGCGCGCTCCAGGATCTGGACAAAGCTCTGGGGAACGCCATAGACGCGGGGGTACATCGCGCCAACGCAGCCCATGAAATACACGGTTTCCGCGCCCTTTTTGCGGTCCAGGCCTGCGGGCACGTGTTCCATATTCTGCGTCCAGACCAGGCGGTTGGCGTTGTCGTCGCCCGATATGTTGTGCTGGCTGGTGACCCGGTCCCGCAGTGTGTCAAAGAACTCGGGGTAGAGATCCCACTCGACCAACTGCTCGCGCATGGAGATCCACAGGTGGCGGGTGTCGATCCGCACCGGGCAGACCTCGTGGCAGCGAGCGCACAGGGTGCATTGGAAGGTCCCCTGGCTGAATGCAGCCAGGTCCTGTTCTGTAGCCTGGCGGATGCCAAAAAGCCGCGCCAGCAGGCCGAGATGATCCGCTTTCCAGAACCTCTTGGTCCGCTCGATCTTTTGCAGCGGGTGGATTTCTTCGTTTTGCGCCTCTGTGAAGGTAGGGCAGGCTTCGATGCACTCACCGCAGCGGGTACACGCCTCCAATTCCATCATCTGGCGCAGGGTAAAGTTCGACAGGTTCAGCTTTTTGCGCTGCTCGTTCATGGATGCCTCCCGCCCGCTGGTGCATCGAGCATGGTGTTGTAGGCGACGATCACGGGGCTCATGATCACGTGGAAAAAGCGGCTAAAGGGCAGGTAGAACAGCAGGGCGGTGACGATGACAAAATGCAGCCAGAAGAACCCGTTGTAGATGGTTTCCCACACGCCAGGGTTGAGCCCAAGTGCTCCCAGCAGCCAGGCCAACAGGTAGCCGGCAAACCCCCATTGCGGACCCCACACTCCGTATAGCACGGGCGGGAGTTTCTCCGGGGAGATCATGGTCGGCGCAGGGGTAAAGACGCCCGCCGCGGTGGTATAGTCAGCCAGGAGCCGGAACGACTCGGCGAAGAAGCCACTCACCGCGATAACGGTCAGCAGGCCGATGACGATAGTATCGGCGGGGATGGTGCGCAGCTGCGGGTCTTTCTGAATCCGGCGCCGATAGATCACCATCAGCATCCCGGCGAGGACCACCAGGCCCAGCAGATCGTTGAGCAGGGCCACCCACCAGGCGTCAGGATAGAAGAGCTGTCCCAGGAGCGGGATGGCGGCGACCGATTCCGGGCTCATGCCCAGCAGGGGCAGAAACTCAACCACGACGCCGGTGACGGTCGAAAGGATGCCCAGCGCCAGCCACGAGCCGAAAACCGCAATGTGGACCGCCCATCGCCGCAGGTCGACGCGATAGAGCCGGCGGTGGACCATACCGTCCACAACGAGGGCCTTCAGCAGCCACCAGATGCGCCTGCTAAAGATGATGCCGAACATGGTTCTCAGGGTCGCGCCCAGCTTGCGCCAGCGGGATGCATCTTCCGGAAGCCCAGGAACCCGGGCCTTGAGCCATACCGATAGGATGAAGAGTAGTTCGAGGCCGAACAGGCCCAGCATCGCCAGGTGGACGACCCAAAAGATTGCCAGCCGTTGATCGTGTTCCATATACCGTCTCCTTTGCCGGTTCTGGTGCACCCAGGGTGACGACATCGGGCCAGGACGTGCCCTCCGCCGCGAACCGACTATAGCACAGAACAAGGAAACGGGCAAGACGCACAAACAGGAATCGGCAAGCGTCAGGGACCGGCCTGTTTCAGAACCAGCGGCAGATAGGTGTTGTGCGTCGCACAGCCCGGCAAGTAGATCGGCCGCTCGGTTACCGCTCCGGCAGCGATATCTACCGGAACCTGGATGGTCATGGTGGGATTCAGCACGTCCACCGAGAGCTGATATCTGCCCGGCGGCAGGTCAACCGCGCCGAACCAGCCATTCCCGTCGGTGAGCAATTGGCGGTTTGTGGGGCCGCTCAGGGTCAGGGGATAGCCGTCGACGTACATGCCGGGGCAAGGGAAGACTTGAATGAGGGAGCCCGCGAGATGGCCCAGGTCTGGCGCGTCTTTCCAACCGAGGAATGGCGTATGGGCCGTCTGGGTAAAGACCTCCGTGACGGCTGCGTTGACAAAGGATCTCCGTGGCGTACCGTCGCTGCTGGGCGTGCCATAGCTATAGCCGGAGATGCCTAGCGCATGATCCCCCAGCGGGGAGGGCTGGCGCACGCGCAGCCACTGGGACATGCTATCCTCTACGCTGTTCAAGTAGAGCCCGGTGCCCACCACCACGCTCCGCCCGTACTGGTGATCCTTCTGCCAGGCGATCCAGTTGTCGAAGGCGACGGCGTAGGCTTGGTCGTCCTTGTAGGTCATGGTCAACCCAAGATCGACCATGCCTTCTTCGAGCCAGCTCCGCCAGTCTTGCAGTTGGTGGGTGTACGGTGTACGGTCAAGCCAGTCGGCGTCGGTGAACGGCGCGCCGCCGGCAGCCGAAAGCGCCGCGCTGACACGTAGCTGTGGGTTGATGGCGGTCACGGTCAGATAGATCTTGCGCACCAGAGCCGTCACCTGATCGCGCCGCCATTGCAGCCATTGGGCGTCGGTTGGCTCGGGCACATCGGTGCGTCCTGTCTGCGCCTGGAACCGGGCCACGGATGTGGGGTTGTAGCCCCATTCCTGCCACGCGTACCGCACGCGATCCAGGTGCATGCCGTCCAGGTCATACTTACTTGCCAGCTCGGCATAGACAGAGACCGTGTACTCCACCACATCGGGATGGCCCGGGTCGAGCCAATAGAGGCTATCGGCCTGCTCTTCGCCGGTGTTGCTGGTCATCAGCCAGTAGTCGCGCCCGGAGGCGCCGGGCCCGTGCACGTTGAAGGTATGGCTCGGCTCAGTGGGAGGCACCTCCCCACCCCAGATCGCCAGGGTAGTCGCCCAGGCGTGCACCTCAATCCCGGCAGTGTGGGCGCGCTCGACGAGGTAGGCCAGGGCGTCGAAACCAGGATCGGCATCGGGTGCCCAGGGATCGATCGCCGAGGGGTAGTAGGTATCTCCCCGGCGGCGCACCTGGACCACCAGGGCGTTGAAATTGCCGGCCTGGGCCGTTTCGACCAGTTCGTCGATCTGCCTTTGGCTCTTGATGCCAGGACGGTAGGCGTCTGCCCACAGCGCGCGGAACTCGTCAAAGCCGGCCGCGCCGGCGGTGAGCAGGCTCACGTCGTCCACAAAAAAGGCGGTGCCGGCGGAAGCGGCGCTGAACACAACCTG
>Ga0316577_10001761_pt1 | contig 10425 bp, 8 predicted proteins | sample S5NA_FD_203073 | JGI IMG/M metagenome (GOLD analysis project Ga0316577, IMG submission 203073) | Rhizosphere microbial communities from salt marsh grasses in Alabama, United States - S5-7_050615r2r1 | ecosystem: Host-associated > Plants > Roots > Rhizosphere | place: USA: Alabama | collected... | reverse complement strand
AGAAGATACCTTAAAAAGGACAACAAGGGAAGGGTCATCGAGACTCCCGAAAGAATGTTTAAAAGGGTGGCCCGGCATATCGCAAAGGCCGAAAAAAACTATGGCAGCGACGCCGATGTGGAAAAAATGGAAAACATTTTTTACAATATGATGACTGAGCTTAAATTTCTTCCAAATTCACCGACACTAATGAATGCGGGACGAAGGCTGGGTCAACTGGCGGCTTGTTTTGTTCTTCCCGTTGAGGACAGTATTGACGGGATTTTTGATTCGTTGAAAAATGCCGCTATTATCCATAAATCGGGCGGCGGTACGGGGTTCTCGTTTTCACGTCTACGACCCAAAGACAGCCGGGTAGGAACAACCGGCGGAATTGCCTCCGGGCCGGTTTCGTTTATGAAAATCTTTAACACGGCTACAGAACAGGTTAAACAGGGAGGAACTCGCCGAGGGGCCAACATGGCCATTTTAAGGGTAGATCATCCGGATATCATGGATTTTATTTACAGTAAGAAAAATAATAACGAGCTGAACAACTTTAATATTTCAGTGGGTGTTACGGATGTGTTCATGAAAGCGGTTGCAAAAGAGAGCACCTACGACCTGATAGATCCCCGTGAAAAGAAAAAGGTCGGCGAGATGGATGCGGCGGAAGTTTACCAGGCGTTGGTGAAACAGGCCTGGAAAAACGGAGATCCCGGCGTCATATTTTTAGACAGACTGAACAGGGATAATCCAACCCCTGCATTGGGAGAAATAGAGAGCACCAATCCTTGTGGAGAACAACCGTTGCTTCCAATGGAAGCATGCAATTTGGGCTCCATTAATCTGGCCAAATTCGTCACGTATATTGACGGAGAACCCGCCGTCGACTACGAAGCCTTAAAGGATGTTGTCTTTTGGAGTGTCCGCTTTTTGGACAATACGATTGATATGTCCAAATATCCCCTTGCTGAAATCGACGAAATGGTTAGAGGAAACCGTAAAATTGGGTTAGGGGTTATGGGTTTTGCAGATTTGCTTTATCAGTTAAAAATTCCTTATAACTCGGAAAGCGCCTTTGAACTGGCCGAAGAAGTGATGGGGTTCATTCAAAAAGAATCTCACGAAGCCTCAAAATGTCTGGCTGAAAAAAGAGGGGTTTTTGAAAATTTTGATAATAGCATTTTTAAAAACCAGAAAGGATGTACCTATCGAAATGCCTCCACGACCACCATTGCACCGACCGGCACATTAAGTATAATTGCGAACTGTTCCAGCGGCGTGGAACCACTCTTTGCCTTGAGTTTTGTTAGAACCGTTATGGATAATGACAAATTGTTAGAAGTAAATCCATACTTTGAAAACGTGGCGAGAGAAAAAGGGTTTTATAGCACTGAGTTGATGGATACCATTGCCCTTGAAGGGGGTATTCAGCACATTGAGGAAATACCTGAGGATATTCGCGAGGTCTTTGTAACGGCCCATGATATATCTCCCGAATGCCACATCCGGATGCAGGCCGCCTTTCAGAAGCACACCGACAATGCGGTTTCTAAGACGGTCAATCTGCCAAGAGATGCCACCGTGGACGATGTATTAAAGATTTATAATTTGGCTTACGAGCTGGATTGTAAAGGCGTTACCATATACAGGGATGGAAGTAAGGAAAATCAGGTGCTTTCGGTTGCCGGAGCGAACGAGCTTGGTGACACTTCGACTACCACGGTCAAAGAACGTCCGGAAACACTTGAAGGGTTTACTTCCAAGATGAATACGGGAATGGGCCAGCTTTATGTTACGGTAACCGAATTGGACGGACATCCTTTTGAGGTGTTTGCCACAATTGGCAAATCCGGGCGGTCCACCACAGCAAAGACCGAAGCCATCGGCAGGCTGGTTTCGCTGGCCTTCAGATCCGGAGTTCGGGTAGAAAAAGTTGTAGAACAACTAAAAGGTATCGGCGGGGAGCATCCTGTTTTTCAAAAAGGGGGCCTGGTTTTGTCAATACCGGATGCCATTGGCAGAGTACTTGAAAAAAGGTATTTGAAAGAGGGATCTTATAAAAAGCACGGATACGGCAACAGCCTCCTTGGAGAAACCTGTCCGGAATGCGGGAATACTGTCAGTTTTGAAGAGGGCTGTATGATGTGTCATTTCTGCGGTTTTACCAAATGCGGATAATAATATCTGGCCGGGACGAATGCTTTAAATTCGTACAATCATGCGTATCGATCAAAATCCTCTATTTAGAAAAGTAATCGTTCCTTGGTATGACTCTTTATCGGCATGTTATATCGTAATTTTTTTTATGATCCTTGTGTTCTTATTTGGTTTTGCAGGTATCTCGGCGTCCCGCGAAAACCTTGCGTATCATGAGCACGTTTGGGTGCCTGTCCTTCTTGTCCTAATGAGCGGAGGTGTTATTATTTCCACAACAATCCGCCTGATCAAAAGATATTCCCGCCGGTTTTCAAAATAGATAATTCATAACAATTCGCTTCAGCCCATCAACACATACAGTTTATTCGTTACAAGAATCAGTCCCACAATAATCAGCAGGATCCCTGCAGCTGCAGTGACATATTGTAAAAAACGGGAAGCCTTTTTAATAACCATCAGGAGGAGATGAATAAAGACGGACAGGATAATAAAAGGCAAGGCCAGTCCGGCGGAATAGATGGCAAGAAGCACAGTCCCTTGCCGAACTGTTTCCTGACTGCCGGCGATGATGAGAATCGATCCCAGTAAAGGGCCGATACAAGGGCTCCAGCCGGCGCCAAATGCCATGCCGATGATAAAAATTCCTAAAAAATGTAAGGGCTTTTTTCCCATATGAATCCGTTTTTCAACATCCAGACCGGGGATACGGATAATACCGGTTAGATGGACACCCATAAGGATAATCAACATACCGCCGATAATTCTTATTGCTTCTCGATAGTTATAAATTAAGCCCCCGAGATAAGAAGCGGATGCGCCCATGAGGATGAAGATCAGGGAAAATCCACAGACAAAAGAACCGGTTGACAAAACCACTTTTTTTCTTATTTTCGAATTACGGTTTTCGGTCAATTCTTCCAGGGAAAAACCCGTGATAAAGGTAAAATATGCGGGTATTAGCGGTAGCACACACGGGGATAAGAAAGAGAGAAATCCTGCAAGAAAGGCTGCAGGAAATGATACTGCTTCGGTAAACATGTTTCTCCTTGGTTACCCTCCTGCAATCATGGGTATCAAAAACACTTCTGAGTTATCGGGAACCAGGGTTTTTTCAAAATAAGGTCTAGAAATGTGTTTCTCGTTGATACGTACCACCGCATAAAGATGGGAATTGTCAAAATTTTTGAGAAGATCTTTAATGGTCATTCCCTCGTACCAGTAATGCTCTTTTCCGTTTATCTTAATCATCATTCAACACCGTGAGCCTTGAGCAATTCCAGAACCTCGGGAAAATCGATACCCAGCCGCGTTACGGTTTCGACCGTCGGGATTCCATTCTTGGTCCATCCTCGCCGGTTATATACCGCATCTTTTAATTTTTCGTAAAGCGCTTCGCGAAACTCACGTAACAGCACTATTTTTTCTTCCGTAGTCTTTCCGGTGATATCGACGTTATGCTTTTCAACAAGCTGTTTATCGTAACGCTCGGCCCGTGATTCGTATTCAACGGCTTTTACCGGGCCCACTGCACGATAGGGAATATTATCATGCTCCCGTTGCCCAAAACCCATTTTAAGGTTGAAAATACGCTGGAAATTGTAAACTGCCTCACTCATTCGGATAAGGCCGTCAGGGGTTGTCTGTTTCCCGGTAACTGCGGTATAATAATCTGCATACCACTCTACGTGTTTCATAACTTTCGCAGGTTCCGGCATGTCCTTATTATCTTCAGGGACAACATCATTCCAGGGGAGTTTGCACAGTCCGCATAAACCAAACCATGTTCGGAACATGGGAAACCAGTGCAGCGCTTCTGCTTTCTGTTCAAAAGTCGGCATAAAATTATGCACCATATCAAGAAAGATCAACCATGCTTCGTCATGCTGCGGGCCTTTAAGTGCAAGACCGTACCCCCCCTGCTGAGCAAGTGATTCTTTGGTCATATACTCGGAGAACTCCAGGCCCTTTGCCTCCATACCGATGTCCTGCAAAAGATCAGGGTCGGCGCCATAGTCTCTGGAAAAAATTATTTTCATTTGACGAACTCCCTGGCCTATAATTTGTCCAAACCCCTCTCCTCGGGCCATTTGATGAACAACTTCCAGTGCGGCCAGTCGATTGCCGAATGAAAGGTTCATTCCGTGGGTATGAGTTTCGTTTATCAGACCCATCTCAAAGCACTCCATGGCAAAAGCCGTGGAGGTGCCGACTGAAATGGTATCCAGCCCATAGGTGTCACAGTAAAAATTCATTTCAATAATGGTATGCGGGTCGAAAATACCCAGGTTTGAGCCACAGCCGGCGATAGTTTCATATTCGGGTCCATCTACAAAAACTTTGGTTCCTTTGTATGGACCTGTAAGAGGAACAAAGTCTTTGACACCATGTGAGCAGGCAAGGGTACATCCCATCCAACACCCATCATAACCGGGATCAAATATGCGTCTGAAAACCTCCTGACCGATGTTGTCTGCCTCTGTATGCCGCCCGTACTGGAAATTATGGGTGGGCAGCAGATCAAAATCATTCATAATCGGAACCAGGTGGGTGGTTCCGATTTGTGCCATCTGGTTTTGTTTGGGATCAAGTTCCACAACTTCCTTGGAGTGTTTTCTTCCGACTTCTTTTAATGTATTGGCATTTGCAGGATTGTTAGTTTTGGTTGTGACCGTGTCCCAGCGCGCCACAATGGCTTTGATGCCCTTATCAGCAAAAACACCGCCGATGCCCCCACGTCCTGCCTGTTTGTATCTGGCACGCTTTCGTTTGAGGTCATACCAGGTAAAGTTCAGGCATCCCATCCGTGTATTTTTGGCGCCCTGTCCTGTAGAAACCACAGAAATATTACGCGGTTTCCCGTCGGAAAAATGTTCGGTTAATATCGCAGAAAGAGTATAGGAATCATCCGGTAATCCCGACGTGGTAAAGATCTGAATCTTCTCATCAATGCCATCAATAAAAATTACAACATCTTTTGACGTTTTTCCCGTTATTTCCAGAGCATCAAATCCGGAAAACTTAAGATAAGGGCCAAAATACCCCCCCACATTAGAATCTATCACGGATCCTGTTAACGGCGAAATGGTAGTGACAATGCTTTTGCCGGAGCCGGGATATACGGGTGTCCCGCCCATGGGACCGGACGCGATACATATTGCGTTTTCAGGGTCATTCCATTTTGTTGTGCCGTGGACAGCGTTCCATAGAAGCCAGAGATCAAAACCTTTGCCACCGATAAAAACGTTTTTTATTTTTTCAGTAACCGGCTTAATGGAAATGACACCATCAGAAATGTCTATACAAAGGGTCTGGTTTGAATATCCTTTTTCAATAACCGGTCTATCATAGTTAAATGTTTTGAGCGACTCCATTTTATATTCTGCCATGATGTCAACCTCTTATCTTATATTAATCTATTGTCCATTTGAAAAATTCTTGATCATAATCTCACCCAGCTCTTTGGATCGCTTTGTAGCGACTTCCACGGCGTTAATAAGCGTGGTTCGAAGTCCGCCTTTTTCCAACGTATGAATACCGGCGATCGCTGTTCCACCAGGAGAAGTCACCATGTCCTTTAACCTGCCGGGATGTTCTTTTGTTTCAAGCAATAATTTTGCTGCCCCTAAAACCGTTTGAGATGAAAGGAAAAGTGCATCTTCCCTTGATAGACCAACCTTTACCCCGGCATCAGCCATGGCATCGACGATTAAAAAAATATAGGCGGGCCCGCTGCCGCTTAAGCCGGTAATTGCGTCCATAAGAATATTTTCTTTAAGAAAAATGCTTCTTCCCATGGAATCAAAAATAGCCAGAGACAGTTTAATATCTTCTTCAGTGGCATTTCCTCCGGCTGCGATAACCGAAGCACTCTCCTTAACGAAGGCCGCAATGTTGGGCATCACCCGGATAAGACGCAATCTTTTGTTCAGACACGACTCTATGGCGGCCAGAGGAACACCGGCGGCAATAGATATGATAAGTTTGGACATGTCCAGACAGGGCGCCGTTTCCCTCAATACTGACGCAATGATCTGGGGTTTGACCGCATAGATAATAATTTCTGAAACCTCTACTGCTTTGATGTTATCTGCTGTGGTCTGGACGCCGTATTTTTCCTGAATGGATTTTAGCCTATTTTCACGAACATCCGTGCAAATAATGTTTTTGGGATCGGAGGACCCCGAAGAAATGAGCCCGCTTAAAAGCGCTTCTCCCATGTTTCCTGTTCCGATTAGGCTGATTTTTTTGTTTTTCAACATGAATTTTATTCCCCCCTTAATGATGTTTAATAATATAATTAATTTTTTTGCATATCAATTGGTTAAAAACCGGATGGATTTGAACGGTTGAATTCCCAATTAAATGTATAAAATGCACTTTTATCCTTTGAATGTTTACTATGTCAATGATTTTGCGTGAAATATCTTGACTTATTATCAATATATAATTAATTTTCAGAGTAGAAAATCGACGGATTAAAAAATTAACACGAAAACCCAAAGATCATTGTTTATATGTTTATCATCGGCAATTTATTAAAGGCTGTTGCGGTAGTTCTCAACTATGCCCTTCACTTTTACATGTGGATTGTTATCGCGCGGGCTGTTCTTTCCTGGGTGAATCCAGATCCTTATAATCCAATCGTTCGTTTTATTCATAATGTTACCGAACCCGTGCTGTATCGCATCCGCAGAAAATTACCCTTTGATTTTGGCGGCATAGACTTTTCTCCAATTATTGTTATTTTGGGCATTATATTTCTCCAAAATTTTGTTGTAACCAGCCTTTTTAGATTGTCCGCAACTTTAATGTAACCCATAACCAAAGGCGACACATCATGACAATTACATCCCTTGATATTCAGCAGAAACAATTCAAGACCAGGTTTAGAGGCTTCGACGTCCGGGAAGTGGATACATTTCTTGAACAGATGGCGGATGTCTTTGAATCATTGCAAAGAGAAAACAATAACTTGCGTGAAGAAATTAACAGGCTTAAAATTGAAAGCCAGGGATACAAAGGACGTGAAGAGACGTTTAAGCGGGTCATGCTCAATTCTCAGAAAGTGTTGGACCAGATGAAGCAAAATGCCCGCAAATCGGCCGAGTTGGTCATTGCGGATGCCGAAGTGAATGCGGAAAAAATGCTTAGTCGAGCTCAGAACAGGCTTGCTCAACTTCATGAAGATATTACAGAGCTAAAACGGCAACGCATGCAGATTGAGGTCCAAATCCGGTCAATTATCGAAAGCCATACCAAACTCCTAGAAATAGGGAAGGAGGAGGCCGGGATTCGCGAGGAGGAAGATGCAAAGTTGAAATTGTTTAAGCAATCGTAACCTCTTGGGTTTTTGAAACTGTTAAACTGTGTGACAGGCGATTTAAATAGGTTGGGAGTATAGCATGGCAAAAATAGATGCGTTTTTTAAGTTGATGAACGAACAAGGAGCTTCAGATCTTCATCTTGTGGCGGGACAGGCGCCCGTGTTAAGGATACGGGGCGAAATGGAAAGGGTCAAATATAAGGTCCTGGACAATGATGAACTCAAAGCCATGCTCTATGAAATAGCGCCCGAACATAAGATAAAGGAATTTGAGGAAACAGGCGATGTTGATTTCGGCTATGACATACTCGGCATTGCCAGGTACCGGTCAAATTTCTTTATGCAAAAATATGGGGTGGCGGCGGTTTTCAGACAAATTCCTGAGCAAATAATGACCGCCGAACAGCTGGGTCTTCCTGCAGTATTATCCAAGCTGGCCTCACTCCCCAGGGGGCTGGTTCTGGTGACAGGACCTACAGGGAGCGGAAAGTCCACCACCCTGGCCTCGATAATTGATGTGGCAAACCGTACCCGTAAGGATCATATCATCACCATCGAAGACCCCGTTGAATTTGTCCACCAAAGCAAAGGTTGTATTGTGAATCACCGTGAGGTGGGTCTTCATACCAAGTCCTTCAGCGCAGCGTTAAGGGGTGCCCTGAGAGAAGATCCGGATATTATTCTTGTGGGTGAAATGAGAGATCTTGAAACGATATCCCTTGCCATAGAGGCCGCATCCACCGGACATCTTGTTTTTAGCACGCTTCACACATCCAGTGCGGCGAAAACCGTGGATCGTATTATCGAAGTTTTCCCTGCGGATCAACAGAACCAGATCCGTTCGACCCTGTCTGACGGACTTCGAGCCATTATTGCACAGGTCCTGTTTAAAAGAGTAGATAAAAAGGATCGCAGTCCCGCCCTTGAAATATTGATTGCAACTCCGGCCGTGAGGAACCTGGTCAGGGAGGGGAAAACCCACCAGATTGCCTCAATGATCCAAACCGGGAGGAAGTACGGTATGCAGCTTTTAGACGATGCTATTATGGAGATGCTGAAAAAAGGATGGATAAGTGCTGATGATGCCTATGCCAAGTCAAATGACAAGGGAAAGTTCAGACCTTTTTTGAAAACTCCTCCCACTGATTTCACCGAAGCATAACAATGTTATGAGGTTCTGTTTTGAAGAAACAGGAAATTGATCATATTCTGTCAAGAATGCTCGATGCATACGATAATGTCTCCGATCTTAATATTACCGTAGGAAAACCATTTCAGGTCGAGACAGCGGGAGATCTCGCCGCAGTCGATATGAATCCCCCTTTTGATGAGATTACTCCATTTCAGGCCGAAATCTTTGCGCTGAACCTGCTGAACCAGAACCGGCGCCTCACCGAAAATCTCCTGCTTGAGGGATCGTGCGATTCATCCTACGAGCTTCCCGGCAAGGCTCGTTTCAGGGTCAACGTTTTTTCCCAGAGGGGTAACTACTCCATTGTTTTGAGAAAACTTGCAACCAAAATTCCCACATGTCAGGAATTGGGCATTCCCGACGCCTTTCTCAAAATGGCTGAGGAAAAGAACGGCTTTATCCTGGTTACCGGAGCTACCGGTACCGGAAAAACGACCTCCCTGGCCGCAGTGCTTAACGAGATTAATAACCTCAGATCGGTCCATGTAGTGACACTTGAGGATCCGGTGGAGTATGACCATCCACACAAAATGGCGACGTTCAACCAGCGTGAGATGGGAGAGGATTTTGATTCATTTGCACATGGTCTCAGAGCAGCCCTGCGTCAGGCTCCCAAGGTAATTCTGGTTGGAGAAATGCGTGACAGGGAAACCGTAGAAATCGGCCTGAGCGCGGCAGAGACCGGTCACCTGGTGTTAAGTACCCTCCACACCGTGGATGCCGGACAAACAATGAACCGTATCCTCGGAATGTTCCCTGTTGATGAAGAAAATCAGATTCGCACCCGGCTTGCCGACACAATTCGTTGGGTCGTATGCCAAAGACTTCTCCCCAAGGTGGGAGGAGGACGTGTAGCGGCCTTTGAAATCATGAACACCAACTTGAGAGTCAAGGATTTGATACTGCAAGGAGAATCTGAGGGAAAAACTTATTATGATGTCATTCATGATGGAAAAGCTTTCGGTATGATGACCTTTGACGATTCCATCATTGGGTTATACGAAAAGGGCCTCGTTACCCAGGAAACGGCGATGGCTTATGCTTCCCGCAAAGGCATCGTGGGACGAGGAATTGACTCAATCAAGAGCGCACGGGGAGAAGCGACCACGGATATTAAGGATCTTAAAGTGGATCACGAGTATGGCAAGACCATATAGCCGTGGACTTACGTTTTGGCTTTTGCCCATGAAACGGCAAAAAAGGAAAGTATCATGAACGTGGTATGCGAAAAATGCCGGAGTAAGTTTCAAATTCCGAGCCAAAAGGTTCCCAAGGGACAAGCATTCTCTGTAATCTGCCCCAAGTGTAGTAGCAAAGTTTCCGTAGATACTCGTTCTGATATTGCTTTGTCAGCCAAAGAGACTGCGGCTCCGTTCGCCAAACCAAAACCTGTACCAGATAAATCCATCATTGAGGAGGTTGATTCCAGCGCGTACGATGCCTCAGAAAAACCTTTTGATTTTGTTGAACAAGGCGTGGAAACGGCCCTTTTGTGCGAGCCGGAGCCGGCCATCCGGTCAAAAATCATAACGGCCCTGTATAACATGGGATATCATACCACGGCGCCACAGACATATAAAGATACTCTAAAGCAGATGCGATTTCATGTCTTTGACATGGTGGTGCTTAACGAGCGGTTCGGCACCGGGGATCCTGAAATGAACAGCGTTCTCAAATACCTGGATCGTCTCAATATGTCTGTCCGGCGAAATATCTTCCTGGCTCTTATAACCACTCGCTTTCGTACCATGGACAATATGGCGGCCTT
>Ga0316577_10001760_pt1 | contig 10427 bp, 9 predicted proteins | sample S5NA_FD_203073 | JGI IMG/M metagenome (GOLD analysis project Ga0316577, IMG submission 203073) | Rhizosphere microbial communities from salt marsh grasses in Alabama, United States - S5-7_050615r2r1 | ecosystem: Host-associated > Plants > Roots > Rhizosphere | place: USA: Alabama | collected... | reverse complement strand
AGGGCCGTCTCCCACTGCGGCGGCCGGCCGCTCACCGGGCGACCAGGGCGGAGGGGCCGGCAAGCCGTCTCCGGGCTCCGCCGCTTCGCCGCCGTCGTCGATGCCGGCGAACCACGATGCCGGAAGACGCCCGGAATCGCCGGGCCCATCGTCGCCGGCCGCCTCCGCATCCGGTTCTTCGCCGGGGTCCGGGTCGAGCGGCGGGTCGTCGGGCGGCGGGTCTTCGGGCGAGCGGTCCCGACGGCGGCGCCCCAGCTGCCACCACCTGGCGCCGGCCGCGGCGCCGGCGGCCGCCCCGGCGGCGGCTGCCCCGGCGGCCTCGTCCTCATCGGGCTCGGCGAAGGCCTGCCACTCCTCCGCCCCCTCGTCCGAATCGAGGTCGCGAAGGGCGCCGAAGGCCTCCTCCGGCGGCACCACGCCGTAAGGACCGGCGGCCGGCGGCTCGCCCGCCTCCTCGTCGTCGCCCTCGTCGGCGACGACCGGCTCGGCGGGTTCCCACCAGCTCGCCGCGGAGGGCACCGGGGCGGTGGGCTCGGTACGGCCGTCCTCGGGCTCGGCCACGATCTCCGGATCCTCGTCGTCCCACCACGCGCCGAGGGAATCGCCGGCGCCCTCGGGCCGACCTCCGGACGGCGGCTGCTCCGGGACGGCCTCGGCCGAAACCGCTCCGGCGAGCTCCCACCACGCCCCGTCGTCGGCGGCGGGGGATCCGGCCTCCACCGAGGTCTCCTCCGGCTCGGGCGGCACCGGCACCTCGTCGCCCGGGGTGTCCCGGGTCGCCGCCACGGGACCGCCGCCGGCGGGCTCCGCGGCGAGGGCGTCGAACTCGAGCGTCTCGTCCTCGCGGCCGGGGGTTTCCTCCGGGGCTTCGCCGAGAGCCGCTCCGTCGAAGCCGAACACCGCATCCGGCACGACCTCCGGCCCCGACTCCGGCTCCGGCAACGGCCCCGACAGCACCTCGGGCTCCGGCCCCGACTCCGGCACGACCTCCGGCGCCGACTCCGGCACGACCTCCGGCTCCGACAACAACTCGGCCTCCGGCCCCGGCTCCGGCACGACCTCCGGCTCCGACTCCGGCACGACCTCCGGCCCCGACAGCACCTCGGCCCGGCTCTCCGCCGGTTCGTCGGGCGGTGCGGACGGCCCCGGAGGGAGGTCGCCGGAATCGGCGTGGGGATCCGTCGAGTGCCGGCGGCGGCCGAAGAGCCCCCGGCGACGTGGTTCGATCCCGGCCTCGTCGTCGCCCCCGGCCGGTCCGGCGGACGCGTCGTCCTCGGCCGGGACGGCCTCGTTCTCGTCGGTCCATCGGGGATGCCAGGGGTCCCCGGGATGGAGTCCCTCGTCGCCTCCCGTCGGGCTCACTGCGTCCTCCTCGCCGGGCGGCCGGTCCTACACCTCGAGCAGTTCGGCTTCCTTGTGCTCCAGCAGCTCGTCGATCCGAGCCGTGTGCCGGTCGGTGATCTCCTGGAGCTCCGCCTCGGCCCGGCGCACGTCGTCCTCGGACACGTCCCCTTCGAGGGCCTCGAGGCCGTCCTTGGTGTGGCGGCGGACGTTGCGGATGGCGATCCTGCCCTCCTCTGCCATGTGGCGGACCAGGCGGATCAGCTCCTTGCGGCGCTCCTCGGTGAGCGGGGGGAAGGCGAGCCGGATGACCGTGCCGTCGTTGCCCGGGTTGAGCCCCAGCTCGGAGGCGTGGATCGCCTTCTCGACCGCCCCGATGCTCGACCGGTCGTACGGCTGGACGACGAGCAGGCGGGGCTCGGGGACCGAGAACGAGGCCAGCTGCACGAGCGGGGTGGGCGTCCCGTAGTAATCCACCATCACGCGGTGGAGGATGCCGGGGTTCGCCCGGCCGGTGCGCACGGTGGCGAACTCGGACTGGACGTGCTCGACGGCCTGGTCCATCTTCGCCGACCCTTCGTCGAGCAGCTCTCTGATCACCGGGACGCCTCCCTCAGTGGACCAGGGTCCCGATCGCCTCGCCGCGGACCGCCTTTGCGATGTTGCCGGGCACCGAGATGTTGAAGACCCTGATCGGTAGATGGTTTTCCATGCACATCGTAATGGCGGTGGTGTCCATCACCCGAAGACCCTTCTCGATGACCTCCATGTAGGTCAGGTCGCGCAGCAGGGTGGCGTTGGGATTCGTCGCCGGGTCGTCGTCGTACACCCCGTCGACCTTCGTGGCCTTGAGAACGGCTGCCGCCCCGATCTCGGCGGCGCGGAGCGCCACCGTGGTGTCGGTGGTGAAGTACGGGTTGCCGGTACCGGCGGCGAACACGACCGCCCGGCCCTTCTCGAGGTGGCGGATCGCCCGGAGCCGGATGTACGGCTCGGCGACGCTGCGGATCTCGATCGCCGTCTGGACCCTCGTGGGGCATCCGGCCGACTCGAGGGCGTCGCGCAGTGCCAGCGCGTTGATGACCGTCGCCAGCATCCCCATGTAGTCGGCGTTGGCACGATCCATCCCCGAGGCCTGGGACGACAGCCCGCGAAAGATGTTGCCGCCGCCGACCACCATGGCGATCTGGTGGCCTTCGGCGGCCACCCCGGCGACCTCGGTGGCGACCGCATGGACCGTCGGCGGGTCGATGCCGAACCCGGTCTCCGGATCGGCGAACGACTCCCCGGAGAGCTTCAGGGCGACCCGTCTGGGCATCTAGGCGTCGCTCTGCCCGACGGCGAAGCGGACGAAGCGCCGCACCTCGATGTTCTCCCCCATCGTGCCGGCCAGGTGCTGGACCATCTCGCCGACCGTCCCCTCGAACTTCTCGGGGTTGACGAAGGGCTGCTCGGCGAGCACGTAGTCCTTGTAGAAGCTCTTCAGCCGCCCCTCGACGATCCGGGCGATCACCTGCTCCGGCTTCCCCTCGTTGCGCGCCTGCGCCTCGATGAGTGCCTGCTCCTTGGCCAGGGCGTCCTCGGGGACATCCTCCCGCCGGGCCCACAGGGGGTTGGCGGCGGCGACGTGCATGGCCAGGTCGCGGGCGGCCTGCTGGAAGTCGTCGCTCTTGGCGACGAAGTCGGTCTCCGAGGCGAGCTCGACGAGCACGCCGATGACCGGACGATCCGCCTGGTAGTGCAGGTAGTGGCCGATCGTGCCCTGGGTCGCGGCCCGGCCGGCCCGCTTGCGAGCGTCGGCCATGCCCTTCTCACGGAGGATCTCCGCGGCCCGCTCCATGTCGCCGCCGGCCTCCTCGAGGGCCCGCTTGGCGTCCATCATCCCGGCGCCGGTCGCCTTGCGAAGCGCCGCCACGTCCTTGGCAGTGATCTCACTCACCGTCGTTCCCGCCCTTCGTGCTCTCGGCCGAGTCCTTCTTCCCGGCGTCCTTCGCCCGGGCCTCGGCGAGCTCGGAGCCCTCGAGCGCCGCGTCGGCGATGAGCCCGGCCATCAGGGAACTCGCCCTGATCGCATCGTCGTTGCCGGGGATCACGAGGTCGATCGGATCGGGATCGCAGTTGGTGTCCACGACCGCCACGATCGGGATCTCCAGCCGGTTGGCCTCCTTGACGGCGATCGCCTCGGTCCGCACGTCGATGGTGAACATCACATCCGGGACCCGATGGAGGTCGCGGACCCCGCCGAGGACCGTCTGCAGCTTGGCCAGCTCGTTGCGGAGGCGGAGCCGCTCCTTCTTGGGGAGCGCCTCCATCTCACCGGACGAATCCATCCGCTCCAGTTCGCGCATGTAGAGGATGCGCTTGTGGATCGTCGCGAAGTTGGTGAGCATGCCGCCCAGCCAGCGGTGGTTGACGTACGGCATGCCGGCCCGCTCGGCGGCCTCCTTGACCACCGACTGCGCCTGCTTCTTCGTGCCGACGAACAGCACCGTCCCGCCGCCTGCCACGGTGTCCTTCACGAACGCCGCAGCCTTGTCGCAGGCCTCGAGGGTCTGGCGAAGATCGATGATGTGGATCCCGTTGCGCTCTGAGAAGATGTACGGGCGCATCTTCGGGTCCCACCGCCGGGTCTGGTGCCCGAAATGGACCCCGGCCTCCAGCAGTTCTCGCATGGTGACACCGGCCACCTGCTGCCTCCTTGTTCTCGCGGTTGCACCTCCGCCCACCCTGGGAACCCCGCAGGCCGCGATGCGACCCGACCGCCGGGGCGTGCGGTGGGCGTGTGGAATCGGCCGGGAGTATAGACCGAGCCGGAGAGGGAGCCGATCGCGGCGGGTCGCCGGCTGCCCGTCAGCCCGGCCGCTGGCCGGGCTCGAGCATCCGGTTGCGGAGGCTCATCACCGATTTCGTGTGGATCTGGCAGATGCGCGACTCGGTGACCCCGAGCACCTGCCCGATCTCGGCGAGCGTGAGGCCCTCGTAGTAGTAGAGCGTCACGACGAGGCGCTCCCGTTCCGGGAGCCGGTTGATCGCATCGGTCAGGAAGTAGCGGGTCTCCTGGGCCTCGAACGAGCCGCTCGGGTCGGGAGCCCGGGGATCGGCCACGAGGTCCCCGACCGCGGCGGACCCCCGCTCTCCCGGCTCGATGAGCTCGTCGAGGGCCACGAAGCCGAGGGCGGCGATCTCCCCGAGCTGGTCCTGGAGGTCCTCGACGGGGATCCCGATGTGCTCGGCGAGCTCCTCGTCGGTGGCGGTCCGCTGCAGGCGATGTTCGAGTTCCGCCAGCGAGCGCTGGATCTCCCTGGCTCGGGCCCGCACCGAACGGGGGACCCAGTCGAGGGCACGCAGCTCGTCGAGGATCGCGCCCTTGATCCGGTTGACCGCGTAGGTCTCGAACTTGATGCCCCGTCCCGGGTCGAACTTGTCGATGGCGTCGATCAGCCCGAACATGCCGTACGAGATCAGATCGGACTGCTCGACGTTGCGAGGCAGCCCGACACCGACCCGGCCGGCGACGAATTTGACCAGCGGCGAATAGTGGAGGATCAGGCCGTCACGCGCCCGGGCGTCGCCGTCCTCCTTGAACCGCTGCCAGTACCGGTCGATGTCCTGAGCGCCCGGTTCAGGCGCGCGGATGGGATCGCTCATAGGTCGCCTTGAGGTGGTGGCGGGACACGGCAGTGTAAGTCTGGGTGGTGGCCAGTTCAATGTGGCCCAGCAACTCCTGGACCGACCGAAGGTCGGCGCCTCCTTCGAGGAGGTGGGTCGCGAACGCGTGCCGCAGCGCGTGTGGGAAGGTTCCGAGCCGGTTCCGCACGACCCGCCGGATGCCCCGCGTGCCGAGCGGCCGGCCGCTGCCCCCGAGCCACAGGGCCTCGCCCGAATCGGGGCCCGCCAGCGCCGGGCGCCCGGCGGCGAGGTAGCCGTCCACGCAGTCCCGGGCGGGCCCGGCGAGCGGAACGACCCGCTGCCGGCTGCCCTTGCCGGTCACGGTGATCAGCGACCGGCGGGCGACGTCGCCGACCCGCAGCGAAGCCGCCTCGGCGACGCGCAGCCCGGTGCCGTAGAGCAGTTCGAGCAGCGCCCGATCGCGCAGCTCCGCCGGGTCGTCGCCGTCGAGCGCATCGAGCATGGCGCCGAGCGCCGTCGCCGGGACCACCCGGGGCAGCGTCCGGTGGCGCTTCGGCGACGCCACCCCGACGGCCGGGCTCGCGGTCACCAGGCCCCGGCGCACCGCGTCGGCGAAGAACGCCCGGACGGCCGACATCTTGCGGGCGACCGAGCGCCGCGCGTAGTTCCGCGCGACCAGATGCGCCGAGAACCGCCGCACCGCCATCCGGTCGACGCCGGCCACGTCGGCGCACCCCAGCCGATCGCAGAAGGCGAAGAACTGGCTGAGGTCCCGCCGATAGGCCTCGAGGGTGTGCTCGGACAGCGACCGTTCGGCCCGCAGGCGCGTCAGGTAGCCGCCGACGGGGTCGGCAGCCCAGGCCGGGAGCGGGGGGATCGGAGCCACCGGTCCATGGTGACCGCGCCGGAGAGGCGCGTCAACGATCCGGCGCCGCGGCGGGCGCCGGCCCGTCAGGTGCAGGCGACCTCGAAGGTCAGTTCGGCGGTGGCCGGTTCGCCGACCATGACCGACGTGAGATCGACGACGGTGGCGGAACCGGAGGCGGCTCGCCCGTCGATCGAGTACTCCGTGACCGCGACGCCGTCCGGCACCCCGGTCATGCCCGCCAGCACCTCACCACCTGCCTCCCACTGCAGGTAGGCGTCTTCCCGTTCGTCGTCGAAACGCACCGACGGCGGCTCCCACCCGTCACCGGACGACTCCCAACCCGGAGGCGGAAGGTCCACGTGGAACGTCAGCGTCCCGTCGGCGTTGCGGAACTGGGCGCCGATGGCGCCCCCCATCGCCACGCAGACGACCTGCTGCTCGAGGGCGTACTCCTCGCCGCCGATCGCCACCGCCGCCCCGGCCCTCCCCGACGGCGCCGGGGCCGTCGTGGTCGGGTCGACGGCGTCGGTCGCGGGAGCCGACTCGCCGGACGTCGTCGCCGGCGCGCCGGTCGCCGGTTCGCCGGTGGTGTCGTCGTCCCCACACGCCGCGAACAGCGCCGCAGCGGCGACGGCGATCACCGCCAGTCTTCTCACGGACCTCGAACTCATGCGCAAACCCCCTCGTGAGTCCAGAGCGGCGGCGACGATACCACCCCGGTGCCGGCACGCCCGGTGGGGCGCCCGTGCTGGGCCGGCCCGCCCCTCATCGACCGGATCCGCCGGCGGGCACCAGCAACCCGCCTTCGAAACGCAGCAGGCCCGCCAGTTCCATGCGCCCGGCGGCGGCCGCAGCACCGGCGGGATCCGTCGACCAGAGCGCCGCCGCCTCGTCGAGGGTGACCCCCGAGAGCGGCACTGCAGCGGCCCGGCGCTCGTCCTCGGACTCCGCCGTCCGGCCCCGATGGAGGGAGGCCGGCGGGCCCAGGACGAGCGACACCGCCTCGGTGAAGTCGTCGGGGCCCAGCACGGGAACGGCCCCGTCGCGGATCAGCAGGTTGCACCCGACCGATGTCTCCCGATCGACGTCGCCGGGGACCGCCATCACCGTGCACCCCTGGTCGAGGGCCGCACGGGCGGTGATGAGCGAGCCTCCGGTCACCGCCGACTCCACGACCACCACGACCCCCGAGAGGCCGGCGATCACCCGGTTCCTCGGTGGGAACCGCCAGGGCTCGGGACGGGCTCCGGGCGGGTACTCGCTCACCACCGCCCCCCCGCCGGACAGCAGACCGTCGAGGAGGCCGCGGTGCTCGGCCGGATAGACCACGTCGGGACCCGAGCCGAGGACCGCGACGCCCACTCCCCCGGCTTCGACACACCCGCGGTGCGCCTCACCGTCGATCCCCCGGGCGAGGCCACTGATCACCGGCCACCCTGCGGCGGCCGCCGCCCGCCCGTAGGCGTGCGCCACCGACCGGCCGTACCGGGTGGAGCGGCGGGTGCCGACGATCGCCACCCCGGGGCCATCGGGAAGCATCCCCCGGCCGAACAGCACGTCGGGGGCGTCCGGGAGCGCCGCGAGGTGCCCGGGGTAACCGGGGCCTTCGGAGAAGAACGCCGCTGCGCCGACGGCCGCCAGGCGGCGGCGGCACTCGGCGGCCGGGACGATCGCCTCCCTCACCGCGCGGGAGACGCCCACCCGGCCGCGCTCGATCGCCACCAGGACGGCAGCCGCCGATCCCCACTCCTCCAGCAATGCCCGGCGGCGGTCCGGATGGAGGCCGGCGAAGGCGAGGCGAAGCCGGTCGTTGCGGCTCACCACTCCCCCCGCAGCGCCAGGGCTTCGGCGACGTGGGCCTCGCCGACCGCCTCACTGCCGGCGAGGTCGGCGATGGTCCTCGCCACCCGCCGAACCCGATCCCAACCCCGGGCGGTGAGCGCGACCCGTTCGACCGCCTCCCGCAGCCGCCGCTCGGCCCCCGGCCCCCACCCCATCGCGTCGAGACGGCCCCGGTCGAGATCGCGGTTGAGCACGCCGCGCGCGGCCTGCACCTCGCGGGCCGCCGCCACCCGCCGCCAGACCGGGCCGGCCGGCTCACCGGGCGGGCCGGCGAGCTCGTCGGCCGTGAGCCGCGGCACCGCGACGCGGATGTCGAGCCGGTCGAGCAGCGGCCCGGAGAGCCGCGCCCGGTACCGGTCGAGGGCACGGGGCGTGCACCGGCAGGCGGTGCGGCGGTCGCCCCGGTACCCGCACGGGCACGGGTTGGTGGCGGCGACGACCTGGGCCGCGCACGGAAAGCGGACCGAGATCCCCTTGCGGGCCACGTGGGCGACGCCCTCCTCGAGCGGCTGGCGAAGGGCGTCGAGCAGCCGCGGCGGGAACTCGCCGAACTCGTCGAGGAACAGCACCCCCCGGTGGGCCAGCGTCAGCTCACCGGGCACCGGCACCCCGCTGCCGCCGCCGACGACCGCCGCCGGCGTCGCCGTGTGGTGGGGGCTGCGGAACGGCGGACGGGCGGGATCCCCCCGGCGGCGGCCGGCGGCCGCCCAGGCGGCGGCGACCTCGAGCGACGCCGCCCGATCGAGCGGCGGGAGGAGGCCGGGGAGACAGCGGGCCAGCATCGTCTTCCCGGACCCCGGGGGCCCCGACAGCAGCAGGTGATGGCCCCCGGCGGCGGCGATCTCGAGCGCTCGCCTGGCGGCGCGCTGGCCGCGCACCGCCGACAGGTCGCCGATGGGCTCCGGGTCGGCGGGCGGGGCGCCGGCGGCTGCCGCCGGCTCGGCCTCGCCGAGGGCCACCGCCACCGCGTGGGGAAGCGAGCGGACCGGCCGTAGGTCGATGCCGCCGACCAGCGAGGCCTCGGAGGCCGATCCGGGCGGCAGCAGGCACGGGAGCCCTGCTGCCGCCGCCACGATCCCGGCTGCCAGTCCGCCCCTGGCCGAGCGCACCGCGCCGTCGAGGGCCAGTTCGCCGAGGGCGACCACCTCGGTGGCGGCCGGCCGGATCAGCCCCGCCGCCGACAGGACGCCGAGGGCGATCGGAAGATCGTACGCCGAGCCCCCTTTGGGGATCTCGGCGGGCGCCAGGTTGACGGTGATCCGCCGGTTCGGGAAGGGGAACCCGGCGGCGTTCACCGCCGAGCGGACCCGCTCGCGGGCCTCCCGGACCGCGGTGTCGGGAAGGCCCACGAGGCCGAACTGCGGGGTGCTGCCCGCGACGTGGACCTCGACCCGGACCGGCCGGGGCTCCACGCCGACGAGGGCGACCGAGGTGACTGCTGCGAACACTCCGACACCGTACGGGGCAGCAGTGACGCGAGAGCCGCCGGCGCCCCCGGCCGGCGGCGCGGCGATCCCCGCCTCGAAACCGCGTTCTCCGGGCGGCCGGCGACCGCTCCCGGGCCGTCAGTCCGGCACGACGCCCGTCCGGGCGACCGACCCGAGCCAGGCGGCACTCGGTCTGGGAGCCCGCCGCTGGGTCACCCGGTCCACGGCGATCAGCCCGAACGTCGGTCCGAAGCCGAAGGTCCACTCGAAGTTGTCGAGCGCCGACCAGTAGAGGTACCCCTCGACCGGGATCCCGTCACCGAGGCAGCCGAGCACCGCCTCCAGGGCCCGGCGAACGAAGGCGATCCGGCGGGTGTCGTCGGCCACCGCCACGCCGTTCTCGGTCACCAGCACCGGGAGACCGGTGACCTCGTGGGCCCGCCGCACCGTGTTCCCGATGGCCTCCGGAAAGAACTCGTAGCCCATCAGGGTGGTCTCGGCGCCCTCGGGCGGCCCGAGCGGGCCGCTCGGGGACACCCGGCTGCGGGTGTAGGTCTGGACGCCGATGAAGTCGTCGCCCTCGACGGCCTCGAGAAACGGTTCCTCGTCCGGATCGCGCAGCATCGCCACGGTCTCGTCTGCACCCGGCTCCGCCTGGTAGTCGGTCATCGCCAGCGTGAGACCGGCCGGCGCATCGCAGACCTCGCGGATCGTCACCATCGCCCGCCGGTGGGCGTCGGCCAGCACCAGGGACGCCCGATGGCGCAGCGCCGGGTCACGCTCACCCGGGGGGAAGATCCCGGTGAGGTATCCCATCGTCGCCACGACGTTCGGCTCGTTGATGGTGCAGAAGCGTTCGACGAGCGGTCCGAGGCGGCCGGCGGCCACGCCGGCGAACCGCTCGAACCGGGCGGCGGTGGCCGGCTCGGCCCACCCGCCGGCGGCGGCAACCCACCGGGGCGTGGTGAAGTGATGCAAGGTGACGATCGGCGCCAACCCCGCCTCGCGGCAGACCTCGGCCATCCGGACGTAGTGGTCGAGGGCCGCAGTCGAGAACTCGCCCTCCTCCGGTTCGATTCGGCTCCACTCCACCGAGAACCGGTAGGCCCCGAACCCGAGGCGGGCCAGCAGGGCGATGTCGTCCGGATGGCGGTGGTAGTGGTCGCAGGCATCGCCGCTCGGCTCCACGCAAGGCGAGGCCGGGTCGTGCTCCCACGCCCACCAGTCGTTGTTCCAGTTGCCCCCCTCGACCTGATGGGCGGCGGTGGCGGTCCCCCACAGGAACTCATCCGGGAAGCGGGCCACCATCAGCGGCCCCG
>Ga0316577_10001758_pt1 | contig 10433 bp, 8 predicted proteins | sample S5NA_FD_203073 | JGI IMG/M metagenome (GOLD analysis project Ga0316577, IMG submission 203073) | Rhizosphere microbial communities from salt marsh grasses in Alabama, United States - S5-7_050615r2r1 | ecosystem: Host-associated > Plants > Roots > Rhizosphere | place: USA: Alabama | collected... | reverse complement strand
GGCTGCTGCTGATCGCGGTGCTGACCGGCCGGCTCAACCCGTTGTTTGCGGCGTTTGCGGCCCTGATCCCAGTGCTGATGCGACTCTTGAACCTGCTGCGGATGCTGCCGATGCTCCAGCAGCTGTTCGGTCGTCTCGGCCTCGGGGCCTCACCCGGAACCGGGCCGGGCGGCGCCGGCGGCGTCTCGGCGATCCGCACCCGCTATCTGGACATGCAGCTCGACCACGGCACCGGCCGGATGAACGGCACGGTGCTGGAGGGACCCTTCGAGGGTCGCCGGCTCGCCGACCTGACGCTGGACCAGCTGCTGCGGATGCTCGAGCTCTACCAGGACACCGATGCTCAGTCCGCCGCGGTGCTCCAGGCCTACCTGGACCGGGAGCACGGGGATGACTGGCGTGAGCAGGCAGGTCACGCCGCAGGCTCGGCGGCAAGAGGACCGGTCGACGGTCCCCTCTCCCGCGAGGACGCCTATGCCGTCCTCGGGCTGGCACCCGGTGCCGATGCCGATGCCGTCCGCGCCGCCCACCGCCGGCTGATGCAGAAGCTGCATCCGGACCGTGGCGGCTCGGATTATCTCGCCGCCCAGATCAATGCCGCTAAGGAGCGTCTGCTGGGCGAGTAGCGGGGCCGATGCGGTCTACTTCGCCACCTCATCGCAACAGCGACCGAGGGAGGTGGTGCCCCCAGCGCGGTGTGCCGGCTGAAGCCGGCACGAGGCCCTCGCCGGGTGAAGCCGGCGCACGAGTGGTGTGGCTCTCGCCATCGGTGCGGCCCAGTTCAGCGGGAGATGTCGTGGTGCTTCAGCTCCCAACCCTGGGTGCGATAGTAGGCCCAACGCTGGCGGGCGGCCTGGAGCACGTCAGGGGCCTGGTCGAGCGGCTCGCAGAGACGCTGGAAGCGCGCGGCGAACGGCGGTGGCGCCAGGTCCAGGTTGATCAGGACCTGGTTGCACTCCCCAGGGGTGCCGTCGGGGCTGATCAGCACTGGGGTCAGCTCGGGGTCAGTGTTGCCGATCAGCCCGTGTGGGACGAAGCTGTCGTCGCGGAAGGTCCACAGCAGCTCGTCGAGCTGACCCGCCAACCCGCGGTCCGGGCAGTGGATCAGGATCTGCAGTCCCTCGGCCAGGATTCGCTCAACTAGGCGGCAGCACAGCCGAAGCCGCGTCCCCGGCGGGCCGTTCTTTTGCAAATAGAAGTCCACGCGGGGCATGTCCTGAACGGGTCTAGTCGCCGCAGCCGTGCAAAAGCTGGTCGCGAGTCAGCTCAGCCGCCGGACTTGGCCCTGGTCCCGCTGCGCCGGATCAGCAACTCCGAGAGCAGGGCGACGGGCCGGCCGGTGGCCCCCTTTTCCTTGCCGGTGACCCAGGCGGTGCCGGCGATGTCCAAATGTGCCCAGCGCAGCTTCTTGGTGTACCGCGCGAGGAAGGCGGCGGCGGTGATGGCACCGGCGTCGCGCCCGCCGATGTTGGCCATGTCGGCGAAGTTGCTGTCGAGCTGGCTATCGTAGTCCTTCCAAAGCGGAAGGCGCCAGGCGCGGTCGCCGCTGGCCTCGCCGGCGGCTAGGACCTCGGCGGCGAGCTTGTCGTCGTTGGTGAACAGGCCCGACGCGTGGCGGCCCAGCGCGACGATGCAGGCGCCGGTCAGCGTCGCCATGTCGAGGACAATCTCGGGGTCAAAGCGCTCGGCATAAGTCAGGGCGTCACAGAGGATGAGTCGGCCCTCGGCGTCGGTGTTCAGGATCTCGATGGTCTGGCCGGACAGGCTGGTGACGATGTCGCCGGGCTTGTTCGCGGCGCCGTCGGGCAGGTTTTCCGACGCCGGGACGATACCGACGATGTTGATGGGCAGCGCCATGGCCGCCGCCGCGTGGATGGCGCCGAAGACGCTAGCGCCGCCGCACATGTCGTACTTCATTTCGTCCATCTCGGCCGCGGGCTTGATCGAGATACCGCCGGCGTCGAAGGTGAGCCCCTTGCCGACCAGGGCCACGGGCTTGTCGCCGTCGCGCCCACCCAGGTAGTGCATCAGGATCAGCTTTGCCGGCTCGCGGCTGCCGCGGGAGACCGACAGCAGGGCGCCCATCTTCAGCTCCTCCATCGCGTCCTCGTCGAGCACCTCGCAGTGGATGCGCTCGTCGGCCGCGGCCATGGCCTGGGCGCGCCCCGCCAGGTAGGTCGGCGTGCAGATGTTGCCGGGCAGGTTGCCCAGGTCCCGGGCCAGGTTCATCCCCTCGCCGATGGCGTGGCCATGGGCGGCCGCGGTTTCGGCCAGCGAGGCCTGCGACTTGTCGGCGATATGGATGTGGATACAGCGCATCGGGTCGCGGGCCGATTCCGGCTTCTTCTTCGTGTGCTCGTAGCGGTAGCCGGCGCATATCGCGGTCGCAGCCACGTCGCGGACGCATTGGTAATGGTCCATGCCCTGCGGCAGCGGGTCAGGGAGCGTGAACAGGGCGTCAGGGGCACGCGTCTCGGCGAGACGCTTGAAGGTCGCATCGAGGGCCTTGTCGAAGGCGGTGCGGTCGAGCTCCTTGCGCTTCCCTAGCCCCATCAGCAGTACCCGCTCGGCCGCGATGCCGGGCAGGTCATAGAGCAGCAGGCTGCTTCCGGACTCGCCGTCCAGGTCGCCGCCCTTGAGCCGCTTCGCGATGATGCCGCCGGCGGCCCTATCGATGGCCTCGGCGTCGCCGCTGAGCTTGTGCTTGGCAAATACGCCGAGGATCAGGCAGGGGGTCTTGGCCTTGGCGGCGTCGCCGGTCTTGATCTTGATCTCCACGGGCACTCCGGAATGCTGTCTAGGCTCGATAGGGTCGGTGCGCTGGGCAGGGCCTGTCGCCGCCGTCGCGCTGGTGTAAGATTTCGAGCGCCCAAGTCTACCGGAATCTGCACCGGTTTCACTGGGCGCATTCGGCCGTCGCGTCTGTCAGCTGGCGGTCCAGCCCAACCGATTTCCCTATTCAGGAGACCGTGTGCGGATCATCGATCGCTATCTCGCCAAGGCCGTGCTCGGCGGGACGCTGCTGACACTGGCCGTGCTGGTGCCGCTCCTGGCCTTCTTTCTGCTGGCCGACGAGCTAGACCAGGTCGGCACGGCACAGTATCGGTTCCTGGACGCGGTGCTGTTCGTCACGCTGAGCATGCCCCGCTACATCTATCAGGTGTTTCCGATCGCGACGCTGATCGGTGCCCTGGTCGGTCTCGGTACGCTGGCCAGCCGCTCGGAGCTCGTGGCGATTCGGGCCGCTGGGGTCTCCATCGGTCGGATCGTCCTTGGCGCGCAGATCGGTGGTCTGGTGCTGGCGCTGAGCGCGGTGCTGCTCGGAGAGGTCGTCGCGCCGCCGGCGGAACAGCGGGCACTTGCGCTGCGTGCGCGCGCCCAGACCGGCGATGTGGTGCAGATGACGGCCTCCGGCTTCTGGGCAAAGGACGGCGACACCTTTGTCCAGATCCGGGAGATCGCCTCTGGTCGCCAGCTCAGCGACATCGACATCTACCGGGTGGAGGGCGATCGGCTGCTCGAGGCGACACACGCGGTTGGAGCGCGCTACCGGGGCGGTAATTGGGTGCTCGAGGACCTCGAGCGCAGCCGCATCAGCGACGACGGCGTCGAGGTCGAGCGTGTCGAGGCCGCGGGCTGGAGCTCGCTGTTGAGTCCGCGGCTGCTCAAGGTCATTGTCGTCGAGCCCCACGCGTTGCCGGTCTGGGGACTGTTCCGCTACATCGCCTTCATGAAGACCAACGGACAGGATGCCGGTCCCTACGAGGTGGCCTTCTGGGGAAAGATCGTGCACCCGTTCCTCGTGCTCTCAGTGATCTTCGTCTCGATCCCGGTCTTGCTCGGCTCGGCCCGCACCAGCGGGCTCGGCGGGCGGATCTTCGCCGGCATCGTCATCGGCATCGCCTTCTATCTGGTCAGCCGGACCTTCTCGTTTCTCGCGCTGCTCTATCACCTGAACCCCGGCATCGCCGCGTTCACCCCGCCGATCCTGTTCGTTGCCGCCGCCTTGCTGTTGCTGCGCCGCGTCGGCTGAGTCAGTCGCACGCGAGCTCGGGGTAGGACCACATGGTTTTGAGTCCGCGGGCCAATTGGGCGATTTCTGTCAACAAACATATCGCCTGGCTTGTCTTCTCGCCCGCCTTCTTTGTCGCGGCAGTGCGTGCATAGAGCAACGATGTGCGCACTGCCGCTTCGCGAAGGCGACCGACAATCCTGCGCCATTCGGTATGTTTGTTTCCGGCAATCGCCTTAGACACCGGCACGCGGTGCTGGAAACTCGCGAAATAGATCACGCACCAGCCTAGAGCGCCACAGATAGGCGAGCACGGCAAGGCTGAGCAGCAGCGACAGCAGGGTCGCATCGTCGAGCGCCAATGCGAGCGGCCGGGTCTCGCCGAGCAGCCGCCAGCCGAGTAGACCAAGATAGAGCAGCACCGAGGCGCTGAGCAGCGGTCGCCCCCAGGGCCAGAGCTGGCGCATCCAATCCGGGGCCTCGGGGCGGCGCCTGGCCGCGACCACGGCCATGGGCAGCGCGATTAGGTCGGCCAGCAGGTATTCGGGCCGGATCAGCTCCCGCAGCACCGTAATCTCGGTGCCGGTGGTGGGCATGAAGGTAATCCCGAGCAGTAGCAGGTGGCGCAGTTGAAAGGCGAGCACCAGCCAAAGCGTGACCGGGACCTTCAGGCTCAGATGGGCGTCGTAGCGATCGGGGTCATGGATGGGCAATGGCGTTCGGCGCGATCGCATCGGTGAACTGATCGGCTTCGCCGATGCGGTAGCCCTCAAGCGTCGGCATGGCGTCGCCGTTCTCGGTGCTGAACGAGGCTTAGTCGCTGGAGACCAGTACCCGGGCCATGCCGGGGCCGAGGACGAAGTGGAAGGGCGCCGGCAGGTCGTCCATTGGCCAGTCCGGCGACAGATCGCGGATCGGCCCCGGCGACTGGATCAGGTGCCGCAGGTCCTCGACATAGAAGGTCTGGCGGTTCCAGGGGTCGCGATTGAGCACCAACAGGCCCTGACCGGGGCCGTCGTCCGCGTGCTTACGCAGGACGAGGATCGACGGGTCGGGATAGTGGAGCTGGTCGATGCGCCCCTCGCCGGCGAACACCGGCGCCTGGTCCTTGATGGCGTTGACCTGGGCGATGAAATCGGTGAGGTCGCAGTTGGGCTCCTCCCAGTCGTCTGGCGTAGTGTCGACGACATCCAGGCGCTTGCGAAAGCCATACTCGAAGCCGATCGGGATCATGATACCCGTGGCGAACAGTGCCGTGAATAGATAGCGCTGGCGCAGGGCATCGACGTTGCCCTCGTACTCGTCGAACAACCGGCGCGTGTCGTGACTCTCGGGGAAACCGATGGATGGGGCGATGTCGCGGGTCAGCTCGTATTGCTCCAGCAGCCAATCGCCGTGGAAGTCCCACCACTTCGCGCTGTTGAAGATGGCGTCGAAGCCGGCCTCGGCCGTCTCGCGGGTCTGTCGCGGTGTGCAGCCGAGGGTCTCGGCGACGAAGACCACGTCCGGGTGGTCGACGCGAATCGACTCGATGATCCGCCGCCAGAGCTCCGCCGGCACTTGGTAGGCGGCGTCGCACCGAAAGCCCCGGAACCCGAGCCTGACTAAATGCTCGACCATCTTGATGCAGTAAGCGAGCAGGCCGTCCGCGGCCTCCGGCTCCCGCAGCGCGGCCTGGTGATCCAGCTGGGCCAGGTCGCGCCAGACGACCTTGTTGCCGTTCTCCTCGATGCAGAACGGGTTTGCGATCCGTCCATGCTCGTGCCGGAACCACTCCGGATGCAGCTTGGCCAACGGGCTGTCCTCGGCGCAGTGGTTGATGACCAGGTCGATCATCATCGACAGCCCGTGGGCCTCGGCGGCGGCGCTGACGGCGCGGACCTGCCGGTCGGGGCTTTCACGGGAGTCCGGGGTCAGGAGGACGGGGTTGATGTCGAAATAGTCGGCGATCGAATAGAGGCTGCCAGAGCGCCCGAGCCGCTGGATCGGGTTCACGAATATCCAGTTGAAACCCATGTCAGCGGCGCGCTCCAGATGCGGTTGCCATTGATCGAACGGCCCCGCCAGCAGCGGAAACAGGTTGTAGATTCTCATGATCGCTTGATTGCTCGTGTCCTCGGTCGGCGGCGCCCATCAAAGCATCTGCAGGCGGCGCGTAGTATGTCACGACCCGAAGCGGTGCGTTGGTTGGACCTGGTAGCCGTGCGCGAAGCTCCGGCTGCCGGCGGCTTCGACTCCATGGTCATCGCAACCGACTGCGATCCCGACCTCAATTTCGATCCGGATACGTTTGCCGCAGTTGGGCCCCACGGTATCGGAATGAGATGGCTCCCCTATCCGCGCGGCGAGATCCTGCGGCCGCGGCGTCGATGCGGGAATACAATGGCTCAGAACTGGTCTCATAAGAACGCGATACCCTCAGCATCCGCAGCCGCCGTCAGCCCGCTACTCGGCAATATGCATCCTGTCCTCATCCTACTCTTGATGATCGGTCTACCGGCGTTGATCTTCGGACCGTCGCTCTGGGTGCACCGCGTGATGAGCAAATACCGGGAGCCCGCCCAGCTCTACCAGGGCACCGGCGTCGAGCTGGCCCGGCAGCTGATCGCCGACCTGGGCCTCGACGGCGTCGGCGTCGAAGAGGGTCAGCCAGGCCAGGACCACTACGACCCGCGCGAGCGCAAGGTGCGGCTTGCGCCGGACCACTACCATGGACACTCCCTGACCGCCGTCACCATCGCGGCCCACGAGGTCGGCCATGCCCAGCAGCACGCCGATGGCTACGCCCCGCTCACGCTGCGCACGGCCTTGGCGCGGCTGGCCATGAGGGCGGAACGCCTCGGTGCCTTCGCGATCGTCCTGATCCCCGTCGTCGCCATGGCCACGCGCTCGCCGGCCCTCGGGGCGGCAACCTTCGCCATCGGCATCAGCAGCCTTGCCATCGGGGCATTAGTGCATCTGATCACGCTGCCGGTGGAGCTCGACGCCAGCTTCCGCCGGGCGCTGCCGGTGCTGCGCAACGGCGGCTACATCCCGGCCGCGCACCTGCCTCATGCCCGGCGCTTGCTCCTGGCCGCGGCACTGACCTATGTAGCGGCATCACTCGCCGGACTGCTCAACCTGTATCGATGGATCGCGATCCTGCGGCGCTGATCGCCGTGCCCCCGACGCCCCAGCGCCGCTGCACTTATCGCGGCAGTGCTCGCGCTACGGCGAGCGGGCACAGCATGATTCGAGGATGCGCAGGCCCCAATCCACCACATCGAGGTCGCGGCGCAGGGTCGCACCTAGCCCCGTGCCGCCGCGGCCCGCCCCCCACCGCCGCGCGCCCCTATTTTTCCACGCGGAGAGACCGTGCAGGTATTCGGGGTTGACTCCTCGCAGCCCGGATGGAGCGCGAGCGAAATCCCGGAGCAGCCTCGCTTCAACTGCCAAAACAATGCGTTACGGTGCAGCCCTGGATTCTGCTTTGCTCTATCCAGGCTACGGCGGGCGGTTACGCGAAATACTTGCACGGTCTCGGAGCCAGGGAACGAGGATAGGCGGCATCGACGCTGGCAGACCCGCACCTCAGGGCTCCCAGAGCCCCTGCAGGTCACCGATCGCATCCAGCGCCTCGGGATTGGCCAGCGCCTCGCGGTTGCGCACCGGCCGGCCGTGGATGGTGTCGCGCACAGCCAGCTCGACGATCTTGCCGCTGCGGGTGCGCGGGATGGTGTCGATGGCGGCGATCTTCGCCGGGACGTGGCGTGAGGTCAGCTGTTCGCCGATGCGCTGGCGGATGGCCTGGTGCAGCGCCTCATCCAGCTCATGGCCCGGCTGCAGCACGACGAACAGCAGGATGCGCTGGTCACCCTGCCAGTCCTGGCCGACGGCAATGGCCTCGGAGACGGCGTCCATGGCCTCGACGACTCGGTAGAGCTCGGCTGTGCCGATGCGCACGCCGCCAGGGTTGAGGACGGCGTCGGAGCGGCCGTGGATGATCAAGCTGCCATGCACGGTCAGCTCGGCGAAGTCGCCGTGAGTCCAGACGTTCGGGAAGCGCTCGAAATAGGCCGCCCGATAACGGCTTCCGTCCGGGTCGTTCCAGAAGCCCAGCGGCATGGCCGGGAAGGGGCGGGTGCAGACCAGCTCGCCGCGCTCGCCGACGACGGGTTGGCCGGCGTCGTCGTAGACCTCGACGGCGAGGCCGAGCCCGCGGCATTGCAGCTCCCCGCGGCGCACCGGCAGCAGGGGATTACCCAATGCGAAGCAGGAGCAGATGTCGGTGCCACCGGAGATGGATGCGACCTGAAGGTCGGCCTTGATGGCCCGGTAGCAGTAATCAAACGATTCGGGCAGCAATGGTGAGCCGGTGGAGAGCAATGTGCGCAGCGGTCCCAGCGCGAAATCATCGGCTGGGACCAGGCCGCTCTTCTCCAGCGCTTGCAGGTACTTGGCGCTGGTCCCGAAGACGCTGACCCGCTCCTCCTCGGCGAGCTGCCAGAGCACTGCCGGTCCGGGATAGAACGGCGAGCCATCGAACAGGACTAGCGTCGCGCCGGTCGCCAGGCCGCTGGCCAGCCAGTTCCACATCATCCAGCCGCAGGTGGTGAAGTAGAACAGCACGTCGTCTGGGCCGAGGTCCGTGTGCAGCACCAGCTCCTTTTGATGCTGGAGCAGCATGCGACCGGCCCCGTGGACGATGCACTTTGGCTTGCCGGTGGTTCCGGAGGAGAACAGGATGTAGAGCGGATGGTCGAACGGCAGCTGCTGGAAATCCGGTGCCTGGCCGAGGTGGGCGTCGATGACCTCGGCCCAACGATGGATCATGGGATCGCGGCTCGGTGCTGGGACGCCCGGATCGAGCCACGGGACGAGCAGCACCTGCTCGACCGTGCCAAGGCGGTCCAGGATCTCGGCGACCTTGCGCCCAATGTCGATGCACTTGCCGTTGTAGAAGTAGCCGTCGCAGACGATGAGTACCCGCGGCTCGATCTGCCCGAAGCGATCAAGCACACCGTCGACGCCGAAGTCCGGCGACGCCGACGACCAGACCGCGCCGACACTGGCGGCGGCGAGCATGCCAATGATGGTCTCCGGGCGATTCGGCATCAGCGCTGCCACTCGGTCTCCGGAGTCGATGCCGATGTGCCGCAGCCAGTGCGCCAGCGCCGCGACCTGTGCCTGGAGCTGGCTGTAGGTCAACGACGATCGTTCGCCGTTCTCCCCGCGAAAGACGACCGCCGCATGGTCGTCGTGCCGGCGCAGCAGGTTTTCGGCGAAGTTGAGTCGGGCGCCCGCGAACCATTGGCAATCCTGCATCGCCGCCGCTGGTGTCAGCACGCTGTCCCAGCGGCGGCTGGCCTTAACGTCGACGAAGTCCCAAAGCAGTGGCCAAAAGGTCGCCGGGGCGTCGATCGACCATTCATGCAGCGCCGCGTAGTCGACCAGCGCCAGTCCCGTGTGCTCCCGCGCTCGCGCCATGAAGCGGCTCATCCGGCTCGTCGCCGCGCGCTGGGGCGATGGCTCCCAGATCGACCCCTGCATACCGAGGACTCTGACTGTTGCTCAGCCGTCGCGCTGAGCTGTGCTTGCGCGTCGTCCGCCAATAGCGCTCACATCGACGAAGTAGTAGCCGCAATGCTCCGGTGTCACGTTCTCGGCCGCCGTGCGCGGATACTTGCGGCAGCTGGGTGGTCGAGCGAGGTAAACCGAGCAGGTGCTCAGCCCCTCGGCGTCGTAGCGCAGGAACGGGCAGGGATAGGGCAGCTTGCAGCACTCGCCGCAGCGGTTGCATTCGCCCTGCCGACTGGCATCGATTGGCAACATCGAGGTCATGAAGCGCTTGAGCTTGTGCTTCAGCGCGATGGCGTCGGTTTTTAGCTGAATGGGACCGGGACGCGTGTCGGCCATGGGCGAGCCCTCCGTTCGGTGACGAGATTGGGTTGGGACGATAGCGCTGCGCTCCGTTGCGCCCAGCGCGGCTATCGTGGAATAAGACGCGCGAGTATAGCCAGATGACGGCTGGTTTACAGCAGCGCGCCGGTCCTCCAAATGGCCGCTCGTGGCTGTGCTGAAAACCGACTCGATGCCAAAAGACGCCGATGTCGCCAACGTTGCTCGGAACATGCCACCTATCCCGAGCGCAGTCACGATGACTGAATCTCAGCCCCGAGGCCTTCCCAGCGCACCCGGGCGAGCGCATTTGGCGGGTCACTGATGACCCGCCTCGGCGTGGCGACGGCGAGCTGGTGCTCGATTGGATGGCAGACGCACTCCTTTTGCGCTGGCGGGCCAACAACGGCGGCAAGCCGGGACGTTATTGCCAGACCTGGGTGGCGATCGCCACCCCGGAGTGGAGCCCTGATCATCTCGGTGACGAGCCGGATGCAATCGCTGCGAGTCCTCTGCGGCCTGGCTCGACGGAGTGATGGTCCGC
>Ga0316577_10001757_pt1 | contig 10445 bp, 10 predicted proteins | sample S5NA_FD_203073 | JGI IMG/M metagenome (GOLD analysis project Ga0316577, IMG submission 203073) | Rhizosphere microbial communities from salt marsh grasses in Alabama, United States - S5-7_050615r2r1 | ecosystem: Host-associated > Plants > Roots > Rhizosphere | place: USA: Alabama | collected... | reverse complement strand
GTCCTCCAGAGTGTGTTCTTTCAAATCGTCCAGCGTCAACATCTCGGTCCCCATCTTGTCACCTCAACATGCTGTGCCTCCAATTTGTCATGAAGAGGGCTGCATTGCAAGAGGGCCATTATGAAGGTGCCCAACCGAAAAGCACAGCGAGTAGCACAGTTTGGGCAAATGGGGCCAACGGCCAGCTCTTGACTCACTCCAACCACCTGGGCTCCCACCTCGACGGCGAGATCCACTTTTTCACGCCCGGCAAGAACATCGCCTCGCTGGATCTGAACGACTTTCTCTGCGAACCCGCCGCCGTCGTGGATCTCTCGGACGCCACCGGCGACAAGTACCAGCTCATGCACATTGAACAGCGCCCGGACCAAGAGGCCTCGGGCGCTGCTTTTTCTCCCTGCCATTCTAGGATGAACTGCTTTATCGGTCGAGAATATGATACGGCATCTCGCCGGATCTATCAAGGTTCACATCCACTCGCCACGCATCCCATCCTAATGCGCTTGTTCGTTCCCCAGCCGTAGCCGCCCTTGCCTCACGCCTCCGGGGAATGCCTCGCTCGGGCCGGGCAAAAGTCACAATCGTTGCTCGCGTCCCCCTGTCGTTCTCCCTGACCCACCGAAACGAGGACTGGGGCAGGGTTCAACCGTGCTGTCCAGCAGAATCTTCTTTGAACATGAACACACCTCGTTCTCAGTTTCCCTTCATCGTGACACAGGCCGTTGAATCCAAGGCACCTCAATCTGCGAAAAAGCCCCGGGCATCCAGATGCCTCAGAACGCGGCGAGCTGCCGCCTCGGCTGAGTGGCGCACCGTATCGACGCGCGCCTCGGGAGCATCCGGTGCCTCGTACGGAATGCCAACGCCGGGCAAGTTCGCGATCTCCCCACTGTCTGCCCGCTTCCAGAGGCCCTTCGGATCCCGGGTGCGGCATACCTCGGGTGCGCACTCGACATGGACCTCGGCGAAACGAGTGATTCGTTCGCGCACTGCCTGGCGGTACACCTTCTGGGAAGCAGTAGCGGCGATCACGACGTTGACGGCATTGGTCGTGAGCAGTTCGGTCAGGAAGGTGATGATGTCGTAGAACCAATCCCGCTCCTCCGCCGAGTAGGTTGGGTTCGGTGTGAGCCTGCGCCGCAACTCATCGGAATCCAGGATCTGCACGGCGCTCCCCCGCTCGTTGAGCAGGCGGCTCAAGGAGTAGGCCAAGGTAGTCTTGCCCGAAGAGGGCAGTCCCGTCAGCCAGATGGCAAAGCCCGGTCGAGTATCCTTTGGCACTACACCTGCTCCTCCAGGAATTGGTTCACCCGACCATAGTCATATCGCTCTGTACACAGGACTCGGTAGGCAAACGTTAGCAGCTTGCGCCGCACCTCCTCGGCGATGGCCGGATACCAGACCGGGCTAGCGAGCACGAGGGCCCGCCAGGCGAGCCAGGGCTGGACCACGCCCGCCAGCTCATAATCCGGCCGCAAGTCCAGATAGTGTTCCCAGAACAGGTCGTGCAGCTCGCGGAATGACCCTTCCAGACAGCCGGATCGCTGGAGCGAGAAAAAGAGGTAGTTGATGGTCAGGCAGCTCACGTCGTCAGCCGGCTCGCCCCACTCGCCGCGGCTACGGTCGAGAACGTGGAATCGCAGATCCCGTTCAAAGAGTAGATTGAACGGATGGAAATCGCCGTGGACCTGGCTCAGGCGGTGGCTCAGCGGCTTGAGCCGCCAGCGCCAGCGGTTGGCCAGCACTTCGATCGAACGTAGTTCTTCCTCCGTCACGTAGGGCAGGCCCGCGGGGTAGCTGTCAGTGAGGCCCATGATGCCCTCGCCGTGACCCACCAGGTCGCGCAGCCGCCGCCGCCAGAGCGTGGGATCCTCGTGCTTCGCTCGGTGAACCTCGGCCAGATAGGCCGCCAATACTTCCGCTCGCTGGATATCCAGGGACTGTAGTGTCCCGCCGTCCCGGATGCGCACCAGGTCGTCGGCGTACAGATACCCGGGCCGGTAGGCTGTCACCAACAGCAGCTCCTCGGCAGAGTGGATCGACGCAATCTCCCCCTCTCGGGTGCGGACGACCACATCCACCGCCGGTACGTGGCGGGGCAAGCGGTTGAATGTGTGAAAGTCGAGCCAGACGGCCGCTGCGCGGTCGTCTCCCCGCTCGCGTCCGAAGGCATTGCGGCGAATGCGATGAAAAACCTCCCGGACCAGGCGGTCGTCGACGCGATATTCCACCAGGAGCGGGCGACCGTAGCCAAACTGCTTGAGCGCGGTCGTCCCTTTGGCCTGGCCCCGCAATTCGTGGAGTTGCTGGATCTGGACGGGAACGCCCGCCCGCTCTTCCAGGTATCGTTTCAATGCCTCAGGCTCGATTCCATGGTCCACCTGCGACGCAGACATGGTTTCACTCCTTGTACCATTGCCGGGTTGTCACTGTGCCCGCACCAACAGGATCGGCCTACCGCCTGCCCGCAAAACCCGATCGGCGACGCTGCCCAACGCCCATCGGGCCAGAGCCGTCCGGCCATGGGTGCACATGGCGATCAGGTCCACATTGTTGACCTCCGCGTACTCGACGATGCAGTTCGCCACCGAGCCAATCGCCGTGGATGTCGTCACCTCGACCCCCTGCCTATCCAAGCGGCCAGCGGCAGCACTCAGGTATGCCTCGGTATCCTCCTCTGCCGTCTCAAGCACACCCTGAATGGGTAGGTACCATTCGCCCGTCATCCAGCCACTAACGTAGACGATCGGCACCTGGAACAGGGTCACCTCAGCCCTGAAGGATTTGGCGAGCCGGGTGACGATGGGCAGGATCTGCTCGGCCACGGGAGAACCATCCAGCGGCACCAGGATGCGACGACATTGCAGTGGCTGCCGCCAATCCGCAGCCTGATTTTGCTCGCTGGCACGCACAAGCAGCAGTGGCGCGCGGGCTGCCTGCAGCACACGCTCTGCCACGCTGCCATGCGTCCAGTGCTTGATACCGCTGTAGCCATGGGTCGCCATGACAATCTGGTCGACGTTGGTCTGCACGGCATAGTCCAGGATGGCTTCCGCCGCCGGCCCTCTCCGCACTACAGAGCGGGCGCTCAGGCCCGCCACGCTCAGTCGCTCAACCAGCGTGCCCAGATAGCCACTGGCTTCCACCTCCAACTGGGCCACGATCGTATTCAGCTCGACGGTAGACTCGTCCAGCATCTCCAGGATGTCAGGCGGTATCCAAATGGCGCGAAGCAAAACCAACTCGGCTGGCAGTCCCCGCGCCAAGCTCATGGCACAGGGGAGTGCCTGCTCAGCCAGTGGTGAACCATCCAAGGGAACAAGAATCCGGGTGGCCATGTCTTTTCCCCTTTCTGCTATTGTCTTACTATACTTCATAGGCTTCGGTCACACAGTATCCAAGAGATGTGAGAAGTGCAACTATCCCTTCCTTGCCGATCTCCTCGCCCTTGATGACGAGCCGATAGCCGCCAGTGGCCTCATCATAGGAGGAACTGAGACTCACGATATGACCTCCCAGCCCCAGAATCGCTTTTGATAGCTCGACCATCAACCCCGCCCTGTCCGGCGCCTTCAGAGTGAGATACAGCCCCGCGTGGCCAGCTCGATACAACTCGATGAACGCCCTGAAGACATCGGTCTCGGTGATCACGCCGACCACCTGGTTATCCTCGTCCACGACCGGCAGCCCGCCGACCTTGTTCTCCACCATCAAACGAGCTGCATCCTCGACAAAGGTATCTGGGGTCGCAGTGAGGACGTTACGGGTCATGATCTCATCCACTCGGAGCTCAGTGAGCACGTGGTTCAGGCCCAAACCGCTCAAAAGGGTGGATGGTGGGGGTGAGGCATACAGAAGATCGCGCTCAGACACAATGCCAACAAGCCTGCCCGATTCGTCCACCACCGGCAAGCGCCGGAACCGGTGCTTGTGCATCAGATTCAGGGCAGCCTGCAATGGTGTGTCGGGTGTAATGGTCATGGGCGGTGAACTCATACGGTCACGAACAAACATGGAATCACCTCCTCAACTCATGTCATGAGGCACGAGACGAGATCAGCCGTTCCAGCACACGCAGACGTTGCCCGAGCGCATCCAACAAAGCCAGGCGCAACGCCTCGCCAGATAACTCTGCGGCGTGTAAACGATCCAGCCATCGGGCCAGGGTCTTGTCGTGAAGCACGTCCCGGATCCAGCGGGCAAAGTCGCCCCTTTCGAAATGAAAGGTGAGCACTGCCAAGTCCAGCATGCGCACTCGTTCGATCAGCTCGCCAAGGTTCCCGGCCGGCAAGCTGTGTCCTGTCGGATCGTGGAAGTAAAACTGCTTGGATGGTGCAACCCTGTCTTCCAAATAGCGATGCAAGCGGCGCATGTTGGGGAAAATGCGCGAGCCCGCTCCAAACCTCAAGAGTCTTGGTGTATCATTTGTCGAGGCGACCAGACCCCAGATCAAGGCCTGTCCCTCTTCGAGCTGGCCCAGGTGATCGGGCAGCCCCTCGACGTCGAGGTCCCGACTTGCCAATAGACGGCTCAGGCACTGCACCTCGGGGATCAGGCGGTGCCGGGTCAATACGAAGCCATGCATCCGGTCCAACAAAACCTGATCCAGACGGCTGGGCTGCCAGGTAACCAGACATACACCGAACGACTCGAAACTTTGCAGCAAAGGCAGTCTTGCTGGATTGTCCCGCCCACCCAACAGGTCTTGCGCTTCATCGATCAGGATCCAATGCGGTTTACCAAAGCGCCGGCGCATGTCTAAGACACGTCGTAGCAATCCAGTAGTGTAGAGTATCTGCTCCTCGAGCGTGGGTACGCAGGACAGATCCAGTACCAGGCTCAGGCCGGTCCCGATCAGCAGTTGCAAGACCAGGCCGATGGCCGGCAGCTCCTCACGACCAAGGGACAGACAGGAAGAATGGTGCCTCAAGCCGTGCAAATCGCCCACCGGGTCTAGACCCAACACTTGATAGCCGCCGTCCATCAACCCCTCGGCCAGTCGGCAAGCAAGCCAGGACTTACTATACCCGCTGCCACCAGCGATCAGGATTTCACGGTCCACCAAATCGTGGGCATTCAGGCTAGTTTCGTCTGTCTCGTCCAAGCTGAAGTGGTGTGCACCACGCACCTGAAAGTCAAAAGGCTTTCCGTTCAGTAGATAACGACCGACAAAGTCGGCAACTCCAGCAGGGCCCGCTTCCGGCGTGACATGATCCGCAATCGCCTGGAGACCTTCGACGGCGTTGGCTACGGCCACCTTGACTTCGGCCACTTGAAGCAGGCTGCGATCGTTCTCGGCATCGCCAAAGGCCAGCAAGTTGCGGGGCGAAAGCCCTTCGTTCTGGAGCAAATGGAGCAATCCCGCGCCTTTGCTGGCGCCTGGCGGCAGCAGCATGACTTCACTACGATTAATTGCCACATGGACGGCGAGGCCAAGCTCCCGGTTGGCGACCCACACGGCATCATCGTAAGGCAACCTCGTGCCCGCAATGGCGATGCCACGCCACAGCGGGATACCCAACTGGGCCAGTGTGTTCACCAGTTCATCTGGAACCTGGCCAAAGGGGAGGCGCATTTCATCAGAATATGGGTTATACAGCGCCGCACCATTCTCAGCTACGATCAGATCAAACGCCTGTTCGCGTTCTTGAAGATCGCGCAAGAACTCAAAGGGGCGACCCGACACCAGTACGGCAATCCGCCCGGCCTCACGCCAGCGGCGCAGAGCACGGCTGGCCTCAGGTGCTAATCGGTCCCCCTCGGCGACGGTGCCATCGAAATCGGTCGCGATCACAGAGATGTGCATGGGTCACTCCCAATCTCAATTCCATTTCAGTCTACACAACGGCTGTCAACGCAAGGCGTGTAGCTCCTCGTAATGAGTTGCCACCCGCTGAAGCAGTGCCTCGCGCAGCGATTCACTCGCCAACGGCCGCTGGGCCAGCTTGCGCAAGTGGTCGGCCAGGATTCCATCGCCCAGTGCCTTCTCGGCCCACCGGGCGAAATCACCACGCTCCTGGTGGTAGACCAAGCTCTCGTTGGGCAGGGTACGAAGGCACTGCAGGAACTCGAACAGGCTGGCCGCTTCCACGTTGAGGAAACCCCGGTCGTCCCGGAAATAGAAACGTTTGTGCTTGGGCACAGGGATGTCAAGATATTTGTACAGGTGCCGGATGTGCGGTACCCGGCGGGCATTCGGACGCAGCCGTACCACCCGCTGACCGCACAGCCAGGCGTATCCGCGAGGGGTATTGGCCAGAGGAGCCTCCAGGGTGAATTTGGTTGTCTCGCACAGGGCCTGGATTGCCTCTGCCTCACTCAGCCGTGTAAAGATGCACTGATCCAACCCAGCCAACAGCTGGCTGACCAGCCGGTCCGGGCGATACGAGACGAAGGCCCATCCACCGTCGTCCAGCATGGGCCGCAGCGCAGCCCAGACGGCGTTGCTGTTGGGTGGCAAAAAGTGTTGGGCTTCTTCCAGCACGATCCAGTGGGGCCGGAACTTGCGGCCCTTCAGAGGGCGCAGAGCATGCAGCAGGTCGGCCACGTATTCTTCACAGCGGGCGAGGGAGTAGGAAGTCAGGTCCAACACGACCGAGACGGTCACTGCCTCCAGCAACGTGGCAATCATCCTGGGTGGAGGAACGGAGTCCTGGGTTACTTTGAGAGCCACGATGCCCGGCAACGCTCGCATCCCTCGGAAATCGCCCTCGGGATCGATCATGAGGACCTGATAGCCGGCCTGATGCATGCCTTCAGCCAGCAGCCCGGCCACCCAAGATTTGCCGCTGCCTGAATCCCCGAACACACCCACGTTTCCGCCGGCCAGGGTAGCAGCCGGGATGGAAACCGGGGTCCCAGCCTCGTCCTGGCCCAGAGAAACCAAGCGTGCATGCTGCGAAACGCCGAGCGTGTTGCCTGTGCCTTCGCCCAGCCAGTAGGTTTCCAGGGCCTCCAGGATCCCGGTTGGACCGGGCTGGGCCGTCACCAGGTCGGCAGCTTCCTTCAGGGAAGGCACGGCGTCGGCCACGGCCACGCCCATTTCCCCCAGTCGCAGCAGGGATAGATCTCCTTCACCATCGCCAAAACTGACCAGATTGCGGGGAGAGAAACCACACAGCCCCAGGAGCCGCTCCAGGCCGGCGCCTTTGGCCGTGCCTGGAGGCATGACTCTCACCATGCCCTTGTCGTGCGTGACCACGGCATCTCCACCCCAGTCGCCTAGCACCTGCCAAACCCTTTCGTCGTGAGGTGCAATTGTAGATACGATAGCCCGTCCGCGCTCCAGCGGCATCCCGGCCGCTTCCAGCGCCTCCACCAATCGCGGGTCCACCTGGCCAAAAGGAAGGTACACCTCATCGGTGATGGTGTGATGAAGCACAGCGCCGTTTTCCCAGACGATGCCGGCAAAGACGTCTTCCAGTGAGCCCAGTTCTGCATCGCCAAATCGCCGCCCCGTCACCATGAACAGGGCGTAGCCAGCCGCGCGCAATTGCTCCAGGGCCCTTTGCAGCGCCAGCGGCACCTTGCCGTTCTCCGCTAGCGTGCCATCGAAGTCAAAGGCCAATATGCGCCGGTACATCTCCCCACTCCCATCGCTATTACCGGTCTGGGCCTTGGCCGGGCCGGAACCCGGTTAGCAGCCAAACAGAGCTTTGCTCTTTCAATCAGCGCGCCTGCAGGGCACACCTGAACTAAGAAAAGCCCGCCAGTAGGATTGACCCTGGCGGGCTGATGTGTTATGCTGATGTTTGCCAGGGTGGACAATCCCCTGGGCTGCGGCCCCGGGCTGGATCGTGTCCCAGGGCCTATCTCCTCTCTAATGATAGTATACCACATCTTTCTCTGGAAAGGAAGGGGTTGACTCACCACAAATTAACCCGCTCAGCCCACGTGTTTGAGGGCAGCTCGAAGGCTACCAGTACCCGGCCCTGTTTTGCTCCAGGTTTCTTTGTGATCATGGATTCCTCCTTGATGAATGTCAGCCGCTGTTCGTCATGTGCTACATGTAACGCCGATTTGTGCCTCAAAATCAATCGGCGACCTCGATAACAGCATTGGGCTGCCGCAGCTTTCCCTGTTGGACCAGGAGCACAGCATCCGGCAACTCGTCAAACGGGAACACACTTGTTCCCACCCGCAGACCTAGCTGATCGACGATGTCAAAGAACTCCTCTGCATCAGACCTTTTGACATGGTGCAGCGTCCGGATGTCACGACCCCAAAGGTTGCCACTATGATGCTCGTTGAGCATGCTCTCCCACCTCGTCCACGATGCCCACGACTTCGTGCCCCAGGATGATGGGAGTCTTTTTCAGGGCAAGGTCTCCCTCGGCTATATGAATATCCGTGCGACAAACGCCGGAAGCTACGACCTCGACCTACACCTCGTAGCCTCCCGGTGGAGGAGTAGGCACTTCAAGCTTCAGAGGCCGCTCCTCCACACTGGCCTGTTCTTCAAGGCTCCAAGCTCTCATCGTCCTCTCCTCTTGATCACGGCTCATGACCAAGCCTCAAACCACACGCACCCCTGCGTACCGGTTGCTCAGTCTCTCATCGAGGCCTTCCCGGACCGCCTTTGTCGCCTGGGGCAGAGTTTCCAAGATGTCCTGAGCCGTGATGCCGTCCTCGCCTTTGTCGTCGGCGGCAAGATCACCAGCCAGCCCGTGCACGAACACGCCCTGCCGGACGCTGTCCGGCAGGGTCAACCCCAGTCCAAACATGGCCGCGATCGTGCCCGCCAGGACGTCGCCCGAGCCGGCCGTGGCCATACCGGGGTTGCCAGTCATATTGACAAAGATCCGTCCGTCGGAATAGCCGATCAGGGCATGGGCACCTTTCAGGACGATCGTGGCCCTAAGCTCGCCGGCCATGCGCTGCAAGACGCCCACCTTGTTGGCCTCGATTTCACCCCCATCCATGCCCGTGATGCAGGCCATCCCACCCAGGTGAGGCGTCAGGATGGTCTCAGCCTTTCTATTCTTGACGATCTCCAGATGATCGTGGCAGACGGCCGTGAGCCCGTCGCCGTCGATCAGCAGGGGCTTTTCGATCGCTGCCACCAGCTCTCTGGCGAGTTGCTGAGTCTCGGCTTCCAGCGATAGCCCCGGCCCCAAGACAACCATGTCCATCCTCGGCGCTAGCTCCAGCAAGGCAGCTTTGTTGGCCAGGGCGATGCTGCCTGCACCCGTCTCCTCTTGGGGCAAAACAACGATCTCGCAGCCCTTGCTGGCCAGGAATGGCGTGATCGATCGGGGTGCCGCCAGGCGAGAACACCCCCCACCCGCCTTGAGAAAGGACAGGGCGGCGAAATAGGGCGCCCCATAATGGCCGACCGCCCCGGCAACGAACAGTACCTGCCCGAAGCTGCCCTCGTGGGCATCTCTTTTCCGCAGGGGAAGCTGCAGCGGACGGCTGATCTCGACCTTTAAGGAATCCGCAGTGGTCATGGACGGCGGGAAGGAAATGTGCGAGACGTACAACATGCCCCCCAGCTCGTAGCCGGGAAAGAGGACGTTGCCTAGCTTGGGTAGGCCAAAGGTCACCGTATGGTCGGCCCTGACCGCAGCGCCCATCACCTGGCCGGTGTCGCCGTGGATGCCGGATGGGATGTCGACACTGAATACAGGTTTTTCGCTCCGATTGATGGCGTCGATCACGTCGCGGTACAGGCCTACCACATCGCGCGTGAGCCCTGTGCCCAGAATGGCATCCACAATGGCTTCGCAGTGGACGAGACCGGCTTCCACGGCCTCGGCCGATTCAATCCGCCGGATCTCGATGGGCAGCCGGGAGACGATGTCGTAGTTCAGCCCGGCTGCCCCCTTGAACCGGGCAGGATCGCCCAGGATAAAGATCTTGACCTCGCCGCCATTCGAGTGGATCTTGCGGGCCACGACAAAGCCATCACCGCCGTTGTTGCCCATCCCGCAGAAGACCAGGAACCGTTTCCCTTGGATGCCAAACTCGTTCAGCAGCACAGAATACACAGCATGACCGGCGTTCTCCATCAGCAGTTCTTCGACAATGCCAAATTGCTGGATCGCGGTCCTGTCCAGGGCTCTCATCTCAGATACTTTACTGACTTTCATTTGCACTGCCTTTCCCAGTCTTTGCCCGAAGCCGTCGCCTCCGCTACAGTGCGCCCTCGGTCTCTGAAGCATAACGCACGAGCAGCACCGGGCAAGGGCTGTGGCGCACCACCTTGTCGGCCACACCGCCAAAAGTCCAGCGGGCCTGCCCTCCCTGTCCGTGGGCACTCATGACAATCAGATTTAGCTTTGGCGATTTCCGTGGTCTCTGTGTCTCGTCGCTTCTTGAGAATGTCCTCCGGCTCCTCTAGCGATTTCCTTTGAAAGGTCATGTCCGAAGTCCTTTTATTCGAGTCTTGACCGCTGGTGCTCTGCAAAGGCGTCTACAAAGGCATCGTTTTCCCCGGGCGTACC
>Ga0316577_10001756_pt1 | contig 10449 bp, 9 predicted proteins | sample S5NA_FD_203073 | JGI IMG/M metagenome (GOLD analysis project Ga0316577, IMG submission 203073) | Rhizosphere microbial communities from salt marsh grasses in Alabama, United States - S5-7_050615r2r1 | ecosystem: Host-associated > Plants > Roots > Rhizosphere | place: USA: Alabama | collected... | reverse complement strand
CTTTTTTCCCCCCCCTTTTGTGGGGGGGGGGGTGCGCGCTCCCCCCCCCCCCACCCCACCCTCCTTCTTGCTGGCGAAATCGGCGGCTTGATGCTATAATGGCGGCATGATCCGGCGACTTGTTCGCGCCTTCCTGATGGGCACAGCGTTGGTGCTGCTGGCGGGCGCGATTACCTTTCTCTACATTGCCTGGCGTGTCAACCACACCGGGCGGCAAGATAGGGCCCAGCAGGCCGACGCCATCGTCGTGCTCGGCGCCCAGGTGGCAGCCGATGGCACGCCCGGGCCCGACCTCCATGTGCGCACGATTCACGCCGTAGAGCTCTACCGGCAGGGCTTGGCCCCCTACCTCATCTGCACCGGTGGCTACCAGGGCGACCGCCTCTCAGCCGCAGCGGTCGCCCGCGACCTGGCCGTGTCAATGGGCGTCGATCCGGCACACATCCTCCTGGCCGAGGGCGCCATGACGACGCGCGAGGACGCGGCCAGCGTCTGGAACCTGATGTCGGCCCGGGGCTGGCAATCGGCCATCCTGGTCAGCCATCCCCTGCACCTGGAGCGGGCGCGCCTCCTGTTCGAGGCCGAGGGTATCGACGTCTATCCTAGCCCCACCAACACCCGGCTCCAGGCCATCCCCTGGCGCACGCGCGCCTGGCTGACGGCGCGCGAGGCGGTGGGCATCGTCTGGATTGGGCTGGAAGCCCTGGGTGTGCCCTACGAGTGGACGGCCCCCCTTAGCCAGCTGGTCTATGGCCCCACACCTGCCAACTCGGAGCGCCGGCTGACGGTCTGGCCAACCGCGCCTTCCACACCATGACCTGGCAAAAGATCCAGGCCATCGACAATCTCATCGACGGAGAAACCGGGACCGTCCGCAAGGACTGGGGCGGCCGCCTGCCCATCGCCCTGGCCTTTCCCAACACCTACTACCTGGGCATGTCCAGTCTGGCGGTGCACAGCCTCTACCGCCTGTGGAACGCCAGGGACGACATCGTCTGCGAGCGCGTCTTTACCGGCCTGGGCGCCTCGGCTCGGCCGGGCAGTGAGCCAGGTGTGGCCCTCTCCCTGGAGAGCGCCTCGCCCCTCGACTATTTCCCCATCCTGGCCGTCACCCTGACCTACGAGATGGACTATTTCAATCTGGTAGCCCTCCTGCGCGCGGCCAACATCCCGGCCTGCGCCGCCGAGCGGGACGAAACCCACCCGCTCATCGTCGCCGGCGGGCCGGCCATCACGGCCAACCCCGAGCCGCTGGCCCCCCTGCTGGACGCCATTGTCATCGGCGAAGTGGAGCCCATCTTTCAGCAGCTCACCGACGCCCTGGGCGCGGCGGCCGAAGGCCGCGAGGCGGCCCTCGACACCCTGGCCGGCATCCCCGGTGTCTACCTGCCCCACCGGCCGGACCCGGCGGGCAGCGGCCCTGTGGCCCGGCTGTGGCTGGTGGATCTGGATTGTGAGCCCACACACTCGGCCATCCTGACGCCCAATACCGAGTTTGCTGCCATGGGCCTCATCGAGATCGCCCGCGGCTGCGGTCGTGGCTGCCGCTTTTGCCTGGCCGGCTACGGCTATCGCCCGCCCCGCGAGCGCTCGGCCGGGAGCATCCTGGCCCAGGCGCGGGCGCTCCTGGAACGCACCGACCGGCTCGGTCTGGTCAGCGCCGCCGTCTCGGACCACAGCCAGATCGACGAGCTGGCTGTGGATCTGCGGCGCCTGGGCGCCCGGCTCAGCGTCTCCTCGCTGCGGGTCGACCCCCTGTCGCTGCCCCTGCTGCGCGCCCTGGCCGAATCGGGCACGCGCACACTGACCATCGCCCCCGAGGCCGGCTCGGAGCGGCTGCGAGGAGTCATCAACAAGACGGTGACCGAGGACGACGTCCTGCGCGCCGTCGAGCAGGCGGTGGGCCACGGCTTTGGCCAGCTCAAGCTCTACTTTATGCTGGGCCTGCCCAGCGAGGAGCAAGAGGACGTAGAGGCCATGGTGGCCCTGGCGCGGGAATGTGCCAACCGCTTTCCGGGGCAGACGACGGTCAACGTCACCCCCTTTGTGCCCAAGGCCGGAACGCCGTTCCAGCGCGTTGCCCAGACGCCGGCCAGGGTCGTCAAGCGCCGCCTGGATTATGTCGACAATCAACTGCGCCGCCAGGGTGTGGTCGTCAAGGGCGAGAGCCCGGCCTGGGCCGAGATCCAGGGCACGCTGGCCCGGGGCGACCGCCGCGTGGCCGAGGCCCTGCTGACCGTGAAGCGGCTGACACCCTCGAGCTGGAAAGAAGCGCTGCGCAAGGTCGGGCTCAGCCCTGCCGAGCTTTTGGGCGCCAGGCATGACGACGATCCGTTGCCCTGGGACGTGGTCGCCAGCGGCGTGCGAGCCGGCTACCTGGCCCGTGAAGCCCGGCGCGCCGGAGACGGCCGCACCACCCCACCCTGCCCCCCCGAGGATTGCACCGCCTGCGGGGTGTGCTAGCCCTCATTTTTTGGGCACTGCCGTCTTCTATAGTATAATTCTCCCAGAGGTGCCGGCGGCGGTTGCCGTCGGCCGTGAGGCGATTTCCTTGCTGCAAAACGAAACCAACGGGATACGAACCTATCAATTCGAGACGCTGGCCGGTCAGCCACTGGTCCACGCCGTGTTCACCCGGCTGGGCGGCGTGAGCCAGGGGCACTTTGCCACGCTGAACGTGGGCGGCTCGGTGGGCGATGATGAACAGGCCGTGGCCGAAAACCACCAGCGCATCTATGCTGCCCTTGGCCTGGGCGCCGGGCAGGTGGTCACGACACGCCAGGTCCACGGCAACCGCGTGGCCATCGTCGACGGCCGGCAGGCCGGCACCGTCGTGCCCAATACCGACGGCCTGGCGACGGCCACGCCAGGATTGGGCTTGCTGCTGCGCTTCGCCGACTGCCAGCCCATCCTCCTCTACGACCCCGAGCACCACGCGCTGGGCCTGGCCCACGCCGGCTGGCGGGGCGTGGCCCAGGGTATTGCCCGGCGCGCCGTGGAGGCAATGCAAGAGGCTTTTGGCAGCCGGCCCGCCGCGCTGCTGGCCGGCCTTGGCCCGGCCATCGGTCCCTGTTGCTACACCGTGGGCCACGAGGTGGCAGCAGCCATGGGCTATGTCCTGCCCGACTGGAAGGCCGCCATGGAGCTCCAAGGAGAGGACCACTGGCGCCTCGACCTTTCGGCGGCCAACGCCCAATTGCTGGCCGCCGCCGGCGTGACCCACATCGAGCAGGCCGGGATCTGCACCGCCTGCCGCAACGACGAGTTCTTTTCTCACCGGGCCGACGGGGGCCGGACAGGTCGCTTTGCGGTCGTGGCCTGTCTGCAGCCCCGCACGGGAGTTGAAGCGGAGATGGCGGATCGGGCAGCGCCGCACAGGGCGGAGGACGATGAGCTGGCCCTCTTTGATTCACTGCAACCGCCCGGCCTGCCCGCCTTTGGACCTATCGAGGAAGGAGATTCATGAACGAGCTGGAAGCCAACCTGCACTCCGTGCAGGAGCGCATCGCCGCTGCCGCCGCGCGGGCGGGGCGCGACCCGGGCGAGATCACGCTGGTGGCCGTGACCAAGATGGAGCCGCCGGACGTGATCATGACCGCCTATGAACTGGGCCTGCGGCATTTCGGCGAGAACCGCCTGGAAGAAGCTCAGGAAAAGGTGGCCGAGCTGCCCGGCGACGTGGTGTGGCACATGATCGGCCATATCCAGAGCCGCAAGGCCCGCGACGTGGTACCGCTCTTTCGCTGGATCCATTCGGTCGACCGCCTCAAGATCGCCCGCCGCCTGGATCTCTACGCCAGCGACTTGGCCGAGCCGCTGCCGGTCCTGCTAGAGTGCAACGTCTCGGGCGAGGAGAGCAAGTACGGCTTTGCCGCCGACCGCTGGGCCAAAGATAGAGCACAGCGTCAGGCCCTGTGGGCCGCCGTCGAAGGGATGGTAGAGCTACCCCACCTGCGGGTGGAAGGGTTGATGACCATGGCCCCCATTGTCGACGACGCCGAGCAGACCCGGCCCGTCTTTCGCCGGCTGCGGCGCCTGCGGGACGAGCTGGCCGAGGCCTTTCCTGGGGCCGGCTGGCACCACCTGTCGATGGGCATGACCGACGATTTCGAAGTGGCCATCGAGGAAGGAGCCACCATGGTGCGCGTCGGTCGGGCCATCTTTGAGCCCGGCCGGCCCATCTGGTGCGCCATCTAGGATCTTGGGAGGATTAACTCTGCAATGTTGATTGTGGTCGACGTCATTTCTTTTCTCTTTCGAGCATACGAGTTTCTGATTTTTATCCGGGTGCTGCTGTCGTGGGTCAACGTCAACCCCTACCGGCCCGCCATCGACCATCCCCTCGTCGATATCCTGTACCGCATCACCGACCCGGTGCTGCGGCCGCTGCAGCGCCTCATCCCGCCCATCGGCGGTACCATCGACATCTCGCCTATCATCGCCCTGCTCCTGCTCGAGGTCCTGCGCCAGGTGCTCGTCCGCATCCTGTTGGGCCTATAGTCGTATCATCTCCACAGAAGGGAAAAGCTGGGGTGTGTGCGGTGCCCGCACACACCCCAGCTTTTCCCTCTTTATTGAGATGATACTCAAAGCCGGGATACTATAGCAGAAACAGGCGAACGGGCAAATGGGCAAATGGCAGGACGAGGGGCAGGGAGCCCCATCCGTCCCGGGACCGGAGTTTGGCGTGGCGCCGAGTTTGTGCTAAGATGATGGCATCCGACTGCAAAGACGCAAGGAGGGAACATGGGGAAGTGGAAAGAGACCGCCGAAGTCGCCATCATCGGTGGCGGCATCATGGGCGCCAGCACGGCGTATCACCTGGCCCGGCGCGGCTGCAATGACGTCGTCATCCTGGAAAAGGATCTGCTTGCCCAGGCATCCACCGGCCTCAGTGCCGGCGGCATCCGCCAGCAGTTCTCACATCCGGCCAACATTCGCCTCTCGCAAGAAGCTGTGCGGGTCTTTGAGCGCTTTGAGGAGGAGTTTGGCGTCGACATGGAATTTCGCCAGGTAGGCTACCTCTTTTTGGCCCGGAGCGAGGACGTGTGGCAGGAATTCCTGACCAACGTCGAGATCCAGCGCCGGTACCACGTCCCCGTCGAGGTGCTCAGTCCGGAAGAGATCAGGCACCGCTGGCCCTACCTTACCGTCGATGACCTGCAGGGCGGCACTTTTTGCCCCGAGGATGGCTATGCCGATCCGTACATGGCGGCCATGGGCTTTGCCAACGCCGCTCGCCGGCTGGGCGTGCGCATTGAAGAGCAGACCCGAGTCACCGCCGTCCAGATCGAAGGGGGCCGGATACGTGGCGTCGAAACCGACCGGGGGCCGATCTCGGCTCCGGTGGTAGTCGACGTGGCGGGGCCGTGGGGCGGCGAAGTGGCCGCCATGGCCGGTTTTGATCTGCCGGTCCGGCCGGTCCGCCGCCAGGTGTTTGTCACCGCCGCCTTTGAGCCCATCCTCAAGCCGGTCCCCATGATCTTGGACATCGAGCCCGCCTTTTACTTCCGCGGCGAGGGGCCGGGGATCCTGATGGGCATGAGCGATCCCGACGAGCCATCGTCGTTCAACACCAACGTCGACTATGCCTTCATGGAACAGGTCATCGACGCCGCCATCCACCGGGCCCCGATCCTAGAAGAATGCCAGATCAATCGCGGCTGGGGCGGACTGTACGCCATCACCCCCGACGACAACCCAATCATTGGCCCACTGCCGGGGGTCGGAGGCTTTTTCTGCGCCATCGGCTTTTCCGGCCACGGTTTCCAGCAGGCCCCCACGGTAGGCCGCATTCTGAGCGAGCTGATCCTGGACGGCAGGACCGACTTTGACCTGGGCCCCTTTGCCCACGACCGCTTTGATAGGGTAAGCGGCAAGGCCGAGACGCGCGTCGTCTAGCTACCCCACGGGGCCGCCTTCCGCGGCCGGGAGGTTTGGCTGCGCGACGGGGCTGTGGTATAATGACAGCGCTGCCGGCCGGTGCTCATCACCCGGGCAGCGTCTGGCCGGGCGGACGGCGACGGGTTGGATCGCGCTGACGATGGAGTCAGCTACCAAGGAAGAGACAAATGACAGAATACCGCATTGCAGAGCACCCGATTCTCCCTATCGAGCCACGGGAGACCGTGGCGTTCTATTGGCAGGGGCAGAAGCTCACCGCCCGCGAGGGCGAAACGATAGCTTCTGCCCTTTTTGCTAATGGCGTGCGCATCTTTGGCCATCATCCCAAAGATGGCGCGCCCCAGGGCATCTTTTGCGCCAACGGCCAGTGCGCCCAGTGCCTGGTCCTGGCCGATGGCAAGCCGGTCAAGTCCTGCATGGAGCTGGTGCGGCCCGGCGTGCGCGTCGAGCCGGTCGAAGGGCTACCCAAGCTGCCGCCGGTGGACCGTGCCCCTGAGATGGGCAACATCGACGAGATCCGGGTGCCGGTGCTCATCATCGGCGGTGGGCCATCGGGCATGTCGGCCGCAAACGAGCTGGGGCAGTTGGGCATCGACGTCCTGCTGGTGGACGACAAGCATCGCCTGGGAGGCAAGCTGGTGCTGCAAACCCACCGCTTCTTTGGCTCGACCAACGCCGTCTATGCCGGGACGCGGGGCATCGACATTGCCACCAAGCTCGAAGAGCAGGTGCGCCAGCACGACAGCGTCGAGATCTGGCTCAACAGCACCGCCCTGGCCGTCTTTAGCGACCGCAAGGTGGGCATTCTGCGCGACGGCGAACGGTATGTGCTGGTCGAGCCCGAGATCTTGTTGGTGGCCGCCGGCGCCCGGGAAAAGTCGCTGGCCTTCCGGGGCAACACCCTGCCCGGCGTCTATGGCGCCGGCGCCTTCCAGACGCTGGTCAACCGCGACCTGGTCAAATGTGCCCAGAAGCTGTTCATCGTCGGCGGCGGCAACGTGGGCCTCATCGCCGGCTACCACGCCCTGCAGGCAGGCATCCAGGTCGTCGGCCTGGTGGAGGCCATGGCCGAGTGCGGTGGCTACAAAGTGCACAAGGACAAGCTGGCCCGCATGGGGGTGCCCATCTATACCCGGCACACCGTCGTCAGCGCCAACGGCACCGACTCGGTCGAGTCGGTGACGGTGGCTCAGGTGGACGACAATTTCCGGCCCATCGCCGGTACTGAGCGTTCCTTTGCCTGCGATACGGTGCTCATCGCCGTGGGGCTCGACCCGGTAAACGAATTCTACCACAAGGCCCTCGAATTCGACCTGACGACCTTTGCCGCCGGCGATGCCGAAGAGATCGCCGAGGCGTCGGCCGCCATGTTCTCAGGCAAGATCAAGGGACTCGAGATCGCCCGGGCTATGGGCGCCTTCAGCGGTGAGATCCCGCCCGACTGGTACCGCACTGCCGAAATCCTCAAGTCCAAGCCGGGGGTCACGGTCGAGGAGGCGCTGCCCGAGGCGGAAGAGGGTGTGGTGCCGGTCTTTCACTGCTCACAAGAGATCCCGTGTAATCCCTGCACGGCCGTCTGTCCCCAGGGCCTCATCGAGATCGATCCCACCGACATCCGCCGGCTGCCATCCTTCATCGGCGAGCAGGTGGGCAAGGCCTGCATCGGCTGCCAGAAGTGCGTGACCATCTGCCCGGGCCTGGCCGTGACCCTGGTGGACTATCGCAAAGCCGAGCCGGACTATGCCACGGTGACCCTGGCCTACGAATTCTTGCGGGACAGCATCCACGCGGGCGACGTGGTGACGGTGCTCGACGCCGAAGGCGGGGTGCTGGGCAACGTCGAGGTCGTGGGCGTGCGCGCGGTCAAGGCCTTTGACCGGACGATTGCCGTACGACTCAAGGCGCCGCGGGAATACGCCAAGCGCATCGCCGGCATCCAGGTGCAAGAACGAGAGGTCACCGAGCCGATGGATCATTACGTCGAGCGGCTCAGCGACGACACCATCGTCTGCCGCTGCGAGCGGGTGACGGCGGGCGAGATCCGGGCCTTGATCCGCCAGGGCTATCGCGACATCAACGAGATCAAGGCCGTGAGCCGGGCAGGGATGGGCGCCTGCGGGGCCAAGACCTGCACGGCGCTGATCCACCGCTTGTTCCGCGACGAGGGCATCCCCCTGGACGACATAGTGGACCAGCCGGTGCGACCGCTGTTCATGGAAGTGCCCCTGGCTGCCTTTGCCGGCGCCGAGTGACTCAAATGCCACTCTGCGTCCTGGCCGTTGGGCAAATTGGCAATTTGTCCTACACTCGCGGTCAAGCCGTTGGACGAATTGGCAATTTGTCCTACACTCGCGGTCAAGCCGTTGGACAAATTGGCAATTTGTCCTACACTCGCGGTCAAGCCGTTGGACAAATTGGCAATTTGTCCTACACTCGCGATCGAGATGTTGGACAAATTGGCAATTTGTCCAAGCAGGGGACCTCATGAGTCTACTCGACTACAAACCATACTACGAGCGGCAGTTGCCACACGTACAGCCACCTGGCGCCACACTGTTCATCACCTCCCGACTGGCAGGCTCCATCCCACTGACTGTATTGGAACAACTCCGCGCAGAGACGGAAGCAATCCAAGCCAAATTGAAGAGAATCGGCGATCTCGACCAACGGGCAGAAGAGACCTACCGAGAGCAGCGCCGCATCTTTGGCAGGTGGGACGCTGCGCTTCATGCCTCCGCGAATGGTCCCTACTGGCTGAATGATCCCCGAGTCGCCGAAACTGTGGCGGGCAGCCTGATCTACAGAGATGGACAGGTCTATGATCTGATCGCCTATTGCATCATGCCCAACCACATACACATCCTCTTTACCCCTCTACGCACATCGGAAGGCGGTTATCATGCCATGTCGGCAATTATGCATTCTCTAAAGCTGTATACCGCCCGCGAATCCAACCGGCTACTCGGTCGGATAGGGCAGTTCTGGCAACACGAGAACTACGATCACGTGCTTCGCAATGAAGCAGAGTTGAATCGCATAACCCGGTATGTGCTGAACAATCCGGTTATGGCCGGAGTGGTGGAGTACTGGGAAGATTGGAAATGGAGTTACTGCCAGTATCCCCTGTAGGGGGAGGTCAGATTGGCAGTTTGCCCAACGGGCAATATCAAAGGAGGAGCAAATTGGCAATTTGTCCAACGGGGAGGGAACAGAGTGATCAAGAAGCACTATGACGCCATCGTAGTCGGTGCCGGGAGCGTGGGTGCGCCGGCGGCGTTTTCACTGGCCCAGGCAGGGGTACCGACGCTCGTGCTGGACAAGATGCCCAGCGTGGGCCAGGGATCGAGCAAGACCGCCATCGGCGGCATCCGGGCCACCCACTCGGACCCGGCCAAGATCCGGCTTGGCCTGCGCAGCATCGAGATCTTTTCGACGTGGCAGCAGCAGTACGGCGACGACATCGAATGGTACGAGGGCGGCTACTCGTTCGTGGCCTATGGCGAGAGCGAGGTCAAGACCCTCAAGGAACTGCTGACGATCCAGCACGAGCTGGGCCTGAACATCGATTGGTACGACAAAGCCACCCTGCTGGAAATCATCCCCGACCTCAACCCCGAAGGGCTACTGGGCGGTACCTTTTCGCCCCAGGACGGCAACGCCTCGCCGCTGCTGGCGACGCACGCATTTTACGCCAATGCGCAGCGGCTGGGGGCCGAGTTTCGCTTCGACGAGCGGGTGACGGGCATCACCGTCGAGGGAGGGCGGGTGCGGGGTGTGACGACGGACAAGGGCACCTACGGCGCCGATGTGGTCATCAACGCTGCCGGGCCGTGGGCGCGCGAGGTGGCGGCCATGGTCAACCTGGAGGTGCCCGTCGACCCCGACTCGCACGAGGCGGCCATCACCGAGGCGGTAGCCCGCTTTCTCGACCCGATGGTGGTTGACATCCGGCCCCGGCCCGGCTCGGCCAACTTTTATTTCTACCAGCATTATACCGGCCAGATCGTCTTTTGCATCACACCCAGCCCCAACATCTGGGGCTTTGACAGGCGCGAGACGAGCAGTTTTTTGCCCATGGTCAGCCGCCGTCTCCTGGAGGTGATGCCCAAGCTGGCCAACCTGCGGGTGCGGCGCACCTGGCGCGGGCTCTACCCCATGACGCCCGACGGCTCACCGCTGGTGGGCTGGGCCCGGGAGGCGGAGGGCTACCTTCTGGCCGTCGGCATGTGCGGCCAGGGGTTCATGCTGGGGCCAGGCATCGGCGAGTTGCTGGCCCGGTTGGTGACGAAAGACCTGGAGCCCGAAGACCACGCCGTGTTGAAAGACCTCTCGCCCTACCGCGAGTTCGTGGGACAGGAAAAGCTCAAATAGCCGTCTAAAACTTGATGGGGTGATATAGCTACGCTATATCACCCCATAAAATAACCATCTTCTCCTAGCCGCCGTAGAGCAGCCGGCTGCAAATGGGACAAAAGTTTATACCCTCGCCGCGCTCGACGGTGCGAGCCAGGCTGGTGGGCACATCGACGCCGCATCCCTGGCAGA
>Ga0316577_10001754_pt1 | contig 10450 bp, 7 predicted proteins | sample S5NA_FD_203073 | JGI IMG/M metagenome (GOLD analysis project Ga0316577, IMG submission 203073) | Rhizosphere microbial communities from salt marsh grasses in Alabama, United States - S5-7_050615r2r1 | ecosystem: Host-associated > Plants > Roots > Rhizosphere | place: USA: Alabama | collected... | reverse complement strand
ACCCCGCAGGAGAGCAACCGACGTGCCATCTGGTTTCGGCTGAAAGACCTGGAGATTTAATGGGTTTTTTGGGGGGACTGCGCCGATGGGGTCATCTGGCCCGAGCCGAAGATCGGGCCTCCAGGGCTAAATGCCTGTATTTCAGGTATAAGCTGCGCGGCCAGAGCTGCGACCAGGACTGGCAACACGACTAGTTGACAGTGTCAGGGATGACCCCGGCCCACGGTCCGCGACTGTTCAGCCCTCGCGCCCGACGTCGATCAGCTCCGCGCGGCCCGACTCGACCAGCTGCTCCGGGTCGAGGCGCAGGAGCAGCCCGCGGCGCCCGCCGTTGATGTAGACCTGCGCGTGATCGAGCGCGCCGAGATCGAGGTAGAGCGGGAGCGGCGTGCGCGAGCCGAAGGGCCCGATGCCGCCCACGCGGTAGCCGGTGAGCCGCTCGGCGTCGCGCTCGGAGGCCAGCTCCGCGCCCTTGACGTGAAGGGCCCGGGCCAGGTTGCGCATCGAGACCGCCGAGCCGCCGGGGACGCAGAGGAAGACATACCGCTCGTCGGCGAGCCGGATCACCAGGGTCTTCAGCGCGGCGGAGAGCGGGATCCCCAGCGCCCCGGAGGCGGCCTCGGCCCCCTTGATGCGGTAGTCGTACTCGTGGGAGGTGAAGGGCACGCCCAGGCGCTTCAGCTCCTGCTCGCCCAGGCTGGCCATGACTCTCAGACCGCGTGCGCGGTGGGGTCGACCACGCGGCCCATGAAGAGGATCGCGCCGCTCGCGGTGTCGCGGATCAGGAACAGGAAGGGGCGGTCGACCTCGATCCACTCGCTGTCCGTGTTCGAGATCAGGACGGATCCCCCGGCCGTGGCCGCCGCCGCCTCGGTGCCGGTCTCGTCGACCTTGATGAAGGCCTGGTGCCTGGCGAAGCTGATGTGGAGGTTCTTCTTGCCGGTCATGCCGGAGAGGTCGGCCGCCGGCGAGAACGCCTCGACCATCCCGAGCTTCCTCAGCGGACCCTCGAGGTCGAGCTTGAAGCGCGCCTCGAAGCGCGGCATCGAGACGCCGACGGTGTCCCTGGTGAGCGAGCCGAGCCAGCCCTCGAGCCGGCTGACGTCGAGGGATCCCTCGAGCTTCGACAGCGCGACGCCCCGCGGCGGGAGGAGGATGTCCATCGCCAGGTCCGAGCCGGCGTAGGGAAGCTCCACCACCTGGACCTCCGGTGCGTCGAACCGCCTGACCTTCAGCTTCCCGGACATCATCGGCACCTCGACGAAGTTGCCCGGCGTCACCTCGAAGTGAGGGTCGGTGGTGGTGCTCGACTTGCGGAACTCGGTCAGCCAGTCGGCCTTGAAGTAGATCGCGTTGACCAGCACGACCCGCGTGTCTTGGTCGACGTCGTTTGGTTCGAGCAGGTCCTTGATCCTGTCCTGGGTCTGCTCCGCGACCCAGCGGTTGATGCTCTCCGTGCTGCCGCCGGGATCGGACACGAAGTCTGCGGAGCCGGCGCTGGCGTCGTACTTCTCCTTCAGGAGACCGGTGAAGCTCTCCAGCAGCGAGAAGCTCTTCTGGCACCACAGCCGGTTGGCCACCGCGACCGTGGAGCTCCGGTCGAGGTCCCTGGTCAGCCGCCCCAGGGCGGAGTGGACCTCGTCGTCCGAGCCGGAGAAGGCGAAGGCCCGCGCCATCTCCTCGGCCGTCCGGCTCCTCGCCCCGGCGTAGATCATGCCGAATGCGCTCGAGATGCTGAAGGGCGAGACGATGATGTTGCCGTCCTCGGTGCCGGCGAGCTCGCGGTGGAGCTTGACGGCGAAGGCGTTGCTGGCCTCGATCCGCTGTTCCACCGCGCGATCGACGTCCACGCCGCACGCGGCCACGAGCGCCAGCGCCGGGAACAGGAACGAGATGCGTGTGAGTGTCATGATTAACCCCTCCCTCTTGGGGCTATTCTACCGTCTTCGAGCCTCGATGCCCAGGCGGCGAGATGCCGGGTGGTACAATGGGCCATGGCCAAGCGTCCCCGCGAGCCCTACCGCCCCCGGTGGGACATGCCCCACGGGAGCGCCACGGACTACGACCGCGGCGACGAGCGCCAGGCCATCGAGGAGCAGCTCGCGGCCGGGGGCCTGCGGCAGGCCGGGGGGCGCCGCCACCTCGTGCTGCCGGACCACGGCACGCTGCTGGTCTTCACCGATCTCCACGGCAACCTCGAGGACTTCGAGCGGCTGCGCGCCCTCTACCTCGAGGCGCTCGCCGGGCACCCCGAGACCCACCTGGCGCTCCTCGGCGACCTGGTGCACGGGCCCGACGGCTGGTTCGCCGAGCACGACCCGGCGCTCTACGGCTTCGAGGACCGCTCCTGGGAGGTGGCCGAGGGCGTGATGGACCTCCGCCGGCGCTACCCGCGCCGGGTGCACCTGCTGCTGGGCAACCACGACCACGGCCACATCGGCGGCGAGCACACCTCCAAGTTCCACCCCGATGAGGTCGAGCACCTCGAGAGCCGGCTCACCGGGGAGCAGGTCGGCCGGCTGCACGCCCTGTTCCGCGGGGCGCTCCTGATGCTGCTCGCGCCCTGCGGCGCGGTGCTGGCCCACGGCTCGCCCGACGACAGCCTGCGCGACCTGGAACAGCTGGACGCGCTCTCGCTCGAGCCGGGCGAGAACGACGTCGAGGGCCAGCGGGTGCTGCGGAGCCTGCTCACCTCCTACGGCCAGCAGGCCGAGGTCACCGACCGGCTGCTGGCGACGCTCGCGCGTGAGACCGGGCTCGAGCTGACCCTGGTGGTCCATGGCCACGACCGCGACGAGGAGGGCTACTTCGAGGAGAACGGCAACCAGGTCTGCCCGGTGCTCTTCGGCGCGCCGCGCGAGAGCAAGCGCTATCTGCGCCTCGACCTGGGCGCCCACTACGGAGGACCCGCGGATCTACGGCACGGAGCCGAGATCCGCCGCCTGCACGGGGCGAGAAGCGCCAGGCCCTGACACCGAACCTTTCCGCGCCGAGGCGCACTATCAACGCAAAGACCCCAAGCCTCCGGAGGCGCCTTCGATGAGAGTGCTTTTCCTTTCGCTCGTGCTGATGCTCACCGCCGTCGGATGCGGCGGCCGCGAGCCGACCGAGGGCGCGTCGGGGTCGGCCGACGGCGGCCCGGAGCCCACGTCCGGCTGCCGACGCGCCTGCGTGTCGACGCTCGAGCGCGCGCTGGAGCAGCACTTCGGCGCGACCGTGGACTGCAACGACCACGGGTGGGCCGCCGCGCAGACCTGCGCGGCCTGCATCCAGCTGCTCGAGGACCGCTACGACGTCGCCGTCACCAGCGAGCCGTCGTTCTGCTCGAGCTACTTCCCGTAGGGTCCGAAGGCCGCAGCGCCAGCCATTATTCCCGCCACCCCATCGAACACTTGCCCGACCGCGTCGCCATCTCATAATTAGTGCGCGTGGTCTTTCGTCTCTGCCGTTCCCTGACGCCCTGCGCGCTGGTGCTCCTCGTCCCGGTCGAGTCCCCGGCGCGGGGCCTCCCGCTCTCCAGGAGCCTATCCCGGAGCGGCTACACCCGGGTCGCGAAGAAGGACGGCGTGACGGTCTACCGCGACAAGCGGTCGTCGATCATCGACCTCGCCGCCGAGGGTGTGGTCCACGCCTCGCCCGAGCAGGTGCAGCGAGCGTTGCTCGATTACCCCCACCACACCGGCAGGATCCCCCGGGTGGCCGAGTCCCGGGTGCTCGAGCGCAGGGACAGCACGCTGCTCGTCTACCAGCGCCTCGACCTGCCGCTGATCAGCGACCGCGATTTCACGCTCGCGGTGCGCTGGGGGCGCGACGAGGATCGGACCCGCTGGGTCGACTTCCGCGCCGTCCGACGGGGCCCGCGCTGCCGGCGCGGCGTGGTCCGCGTCACCCACCACACCGGCAGCTGGGAGCTCAGGCCGATCCGCGGCGGCCGTGCCACCCTGGCCCGCTATCAGCTCTCCATCGATCTCTCCGGCTACCTCCCCCGCTGGCTGGCCCGCTCCGGCGCCGGCAAGGAGGTCCCGGCGCTCTTCAAGGCCATCGGGGACAGGCTTCGTTTGCCAGGCCGTTGATATTGCAGGGCATCTGAACACTCTCGCCAGGTTAGCGGGGAGAGCCCGGCCCCAGCAGGCGAACGGTTGTGAGGGCTCCGCGGACGGGAACGTCGACGTGCTGGCCCTCCACCAGAAGCCCGGCAAGGTCGCGCTCCCGGGCGTCGCAGAGGCGCGCCCCCTCGACGGATCGGGCGCAGCGCAGCCGAACGTTGACCTCCCCGGGGGCGTGGCTGGTGAGCCGGATGATCAGCCCCTCGCCGCGGTCGGCGGCCTTGATGGTCGAGACCACGACCTGGTCGTGTTCCACGGTCACCAGCCCGTCGGCCCGGTCGCAGAGGGAGCGCGCGGGGGCGGGGAGCCAGAACCTGCGCACCAGGTCACGTGCCCGCTGCGGGACGCGGTTGGCGCGGAAGTCGCCGCCCCCGGTGAACCACACCGCGTACTCGAAGCTGTGCTCGTCGGGATCGCGCCCCGAGGCCGGGTGGGCGAGGAGGGGAAGCACCCTGTAGGCCCACTCGCGGTGGGCGTTGCGGAGGGCGACCCACTCCAACACTCCGGCGCCCGTGACTCCCACGCAGGCGGGGCCGCCGAGGAAGACGGCGAGGCCGCGCCCGTGCTCCGCGGGAGCGTGCTCCACGTGGGCGAAGGAGCGCGCGGGCCAGAAGGTGGGCTCGTAGAGCTTGGTGGCCGGCCGATCGACGTAGCCTCCCGGCACGTCCATGGTCAGCTGCTGGGCGCTGATGGTGGTCGGGAAGCGGCAGGTGATGGTCCGCCGCGCCGCCGCGGCGCCCACGAGCCGCATGCGGATCAGGGGAGAGTCGTCCTCGAGCCAGAGCCAGCGCACCAGCCGGCGGCCGCAGAGCTCCGACGCGACCCGCACCTCGAGTCGCCGGTCGACCTCGCGCACCTCGATGCTCGCGGGCCCCGCGCTGGTGCGCGCGCTTTCCCGGAACTCGCCGCCGAGGTACTCGTGGCCCATGCGCCAGAGGCCGCCGCTGTCGCGGTAGGCGACGAGGTCGTTGGCCGGCCCGGCCAGGAGCTGCGGCCCGTCGCCGTCTCTGCTTTCTGCTGGACCCGCCCGCCACCCCAGGTTTCGTAGCTCGACGATGCAGCCGCCGGCCGCCTCGTCGAGGGCGAGCCGGTAGTGCCGCGTCTCCACCTCGAGCCGACCGGCCGCGTGTCGAAAGCGGGGCACCCGCCGCCCCGTCGGGCTCCGGTCATCGGGGGCGAGCTCGCAGCAGACCGAGACCGCCGCCAGCCCGCGGTCGGCGAGCGCCTCGGCCTGATGAAGCCACGGTCGCTGCTCCTCGTGCCACACCCGGTCCGGAGAGGTGCCGGTGATGAAGTCGTGGTGGTTGCTGACCACCACCAGGTCCCAGGCCGCGCGCAGCTCGTCCCGCACGCCGTTGGGCGGTGGCCTCGCCGCCGCGAGCTTCTCGGCAAGCTCCAGCTTGCAGGCGATGCGGTTGGTACGGTACTTGGTCTCGGGGCGGCTGGCGTAGAACCCCATCCAGTAGGGGTTGGGGTCCAGCTCCAGCGCGGGCAGCTCGTGCCGGTGCTCGTCCACCAGATCGAGGTAGTCGTCCATCCCCGCGTTGACGACCCAGGTCCCCGTCTCCGGGTAGCGGGTGGCGTTTTCGCGGTCCAGAAGCTCCACCAGGCCGGGGATCGGACCGATGAAGTCGCAGCCGATGGGGCAGAACATGTAGGGCGTGCGCGCCAGCGGGCGCAGCTGCTCCACGAACCCGTCGACGCGACGGGCGACGTGCCGGGGGGTCCGCCAGCCGAGGCCGAAGGTGATCCCCATCCAGCGGATCACCCCCCGGTGCGCGAGCATGTCGCCCTGGAAGTAGGTGAAGGCGTTCCAGTGGCACAGCACCTCGGCGCCGTCCGGAGCGCGCCAGATGAAGTCCAGGGTCCTGAGCTTGGAGAGCAGAAGCTCGGCGCTGGAGCCGGGCCGCGGGAAGCTCTTGCGGGGCCTGAGGTCGGTGCCGACGAAATACATCCCGTCGATGCGGGTGACGCCGGCGTGCTCGAAGCCCAGCGCGTGGAGCAGCGCCGGCAGCGCCGGGGAGTGACCGAAGTCGTCGGGCAGGTAGGCCAGGCGCGGCTCCACGGTCATCCCCTGCTCGCGGAGCCACTGCTGTCCGTAGAGGTAGTCGCGCAGGATCGCCTCGGTGTCCGGGAGCAGGGTGTCGGGCGTGGTGATCCCGGTCCCCGTGAGCCGCAGCTGCCCGCTCTCGATCGCCTCCCGCGCCCGCTCCCGCAGCTCGGGCGCCCGCTCCCAGAACATCCGGAGGAAGAACAGGCTCTCGATGGAGAACACGCGCCGCGGCTCGCGCCCCAGCTCCTCGAGCACTGCCTCGAGGATGGCGCGGACCCGCAGCCGGTAGTACTGCTCGGAGGTGAACAGCCAGTTGGGGTCCCAGTGGCTGGACTCGCCGAAGACCAGCACCCGCTCCGCGGCATCCGGGATGCCTAGCCGCCGGCGGAGGCGCTTCTCTGCGGGAGTCATCGCAGGGTAAGATAGTGTGTTTCGCGCGCGCGGCAAGCGGCGAGGCTCAGGGTCGATCGTCGTAGTGGATCACCACGCCGAAGGTGGCGCCGCCCCAGAGGCTGGTGGTCGAGCCGCCGCCCACGGCCCAGACGTCCTTGGCAGCCGTCCCCCGGACGCCGAAGAGGTCTGCGATGGTCCCGGAGTGGCTCTTGGACCAGGCGGACCCATCGTGGTGCAGGACCGTGCCTGCGCGCCCCACCGCCCACGCATCGCCCGCGCCGGCGGCCCAGACGCCGTAGAGATCCTCGGAGGTGCCGGACGAGACCGGGGACCAGCTGCCGCCGCCCCGGTGAAGGATCGTGCCGTTGTCGCCAACGGCCCACACGTCGTTGGCGCCGCTGCCCCAGACGTCGCGCAGGTCCTGGCTCGTGGGTGTGTTGACCTGGCTCCAGTAGCTCCAGCTGCCGGAGGTGTGGTGGCGGACCATCCCGTCGTCGCCCACGGCCCACACGTCGCCGGGCCCCGTGCCCCACACGGCGCGGAGGATCGCGTCGCCCTCGTCGTCGCTGCTCCAGCCCGAGCCGTCGAAGTGCCCGACCCTGCCGGAGTAGCAGGTGGAGCAGCAGGTCTCGCAGCTCTGGCCGGCGTCGGTGGAGACGCAGTTGCAGGGGTGGCAGTTGCACTGGTAGCTCCGCCCACCGACGTGCCAGACATCGGAGGCTCCCGCTGCCCAGACCCCGTGAAGGTCCCGCGAGGTGTCCGAGTTGACGTTGGACCACTTGGCGCCGTCGTAGTGGAGGGTCCTGCCTCCCTCGCCCACGGCCCAGATGTCCTGAGCGCTGGCGCCGGAGATGTCCGCGAGGTCATCGCCGGTCCCCGACGTGACCTTGGTCCACGAGGTGCCGTCATAGCGAAGCACGGTGCCGTGGTCGCCGACGACCCACAGATCCCCCGACGGCGCCCTCCACGCGCTGCGCAGCACGTCGGAGGTCACCGCGGTCGCCACGCTGGACCAGCCCGTGCCGTCATAGTGGAGCATCTCGCCCCCCTGCCCCACGGCCCAGATGTCGATGGCGCTCGCGCCCCACAGCCCGAAGAGGTCGCGCTGGGTCCCCGAGGTCTCGGACTTCCAGCCGTTGCCGTCGTAGCGCAGGAGCTTGCCGCCGTTGCCGGCGATCCAGATCTCCGTGGCGGAGGCCCCCCACAGGGCGTTGAGGTCGGTCCAGGTGGTCGACGAGACGTTGGACCAGCCACTGCCGTTGAAGCGGCGCAGCCTGCCCTGCGTGCCCGTGGTCCACGCGTCGCTCGTGGAGACCGACCAGATGGCGCGGAGCTCGCCCCAGAAGCCCGACCCGGTCTCCGACGACCAGCCGCCCCCGTCGTAGTGGAGGATCCTGCCGTCCGCCGAGATCCAGGCGTCGTTGGCCCCGGTGCCGTGCACCGAGTAGAGATCCTTGTTCGTCGGGCTCGAGACCTGGACCCAGGCCTTGCCGTCGTGGTGGAGGATGGTCCCGTTGTCCCCCACGGCCCACACGTCGCTGGCCCCGCTGCCCCACACCCCGTGCAGGTCCTGGCTGCCGCTCTGCCCCTGCGCCCAGACCTTGCCGTCGTAGTGGAGAACCGTACCGTCCTCCCCGACCGCCCAGATGTCCGCGGCCGAGCTGCCCCACACGCCGTAGAGGTGCTTGGCGGTGCCCGACGCCGAGTAGCGCCAGAGCTTGCCGTCGTAGTGGATGATGGTCCCTCCCGCTCCGACGGCCCAGATATCGGCGGCCGAGCTGCCCCACACGTCATAGAGGGTCTCGCCCTGGGGAAGGGGATGGCGCCAGCCCCAGCCGTCCTCGGTCACCACGTGCTTCGGCAGGGGCGGCATGACGTCGGGCTTGACGACGTCGGACACGGGACCATCGACCTGCGGCCCGTCCCTTCGTCCGTCGGGCCGGGGGCCGCCGTCCGCGTCGCCTGCCGCGTCCGGCCCGCCGCAGGGCCCCTGATCCGGGTTGTAGATCGTCGGGCAGTTGTCGATGTCGTCGGGGACCCCGTCGTTGTCGGTGTCAAGCGGCTTCGTCGGCGTCACGGTGAGCCGGGCCACGACCTGCTCGCCGGACCGCAGCTCCACCACCGTGGTGCCCGAACCGACGTCAGCGCCCCCCGCGCGGGCGACCACGAGCACACGCACCTGGCCGTTGCTCTGCCTCGGGTAGAGCACCACCGTGTCGGGGAGCCTCGGCGCGCCCTGCTCCGGCAGACGCCTCCCGTCCACCACCTTCCCCGAGTCGACGAAGACGCTGACGGAGAGATACTCGGGGGTCGGGAGGTCCTCTCCTGGGATGATGTGCAGCAGGACCGTGGTGCTCTCGCTGCACGCAGGCTGAAAGACCAGCGCCGCTGCGAGGCAGCAGGCTACCCGAACAGATGTCATACCATTCCTCGGATTCTGTTATTGTATCATGGTCAGTCCGGGATCGATGTCTGGGGATGTAGGTTCCATCGACCCGAATGGTTGATGTAGACTACGTAGACTCGCACAGCGCAGGGAGAACCGGATGAGAGTGCTTTGTGCAGCGCTCCTGACGTTGGTCGGGGCCTGCAACGGCCCGAGCCTAGACAACCTCCACTTCAAGTGCAGCGACCACGACGACTGCGGCAGCGGCTACCAGTGCCACAAGATCGAGGAGGTCTGCGTCCCCGCGCTAGACAACCAGGACGGCGTCAACGACGACCGGATCCTGATCGGCATGAGCGGAGCGTTTGACAAGACCCTGGCCCTGGCCGATGTGGCCGAGGCCGGAAAGCTCGGCTTCCTGGCCTACTTCGATCAGGTGAACCAGCAGGGCGGGATCTACGGGCGCAAGCTCGAGCTCAAGGTGATGGACGACAAGTACGACGCGACGATCACGGCCGCCAACGTGGAGAAGATGCTGAAGGGCGACAGCCGGGAGGTCTTCGCCATCGGCGGCGTCTTCGGCACGGAGCCGGCGCTGGCCGCACGCACGGCGGCGATCCAGAAGAAGGTGCTGTTCTACGCGCCCGGCACCGGGTTCGACGCGCTGGAGCCCGACCCGCCCGATCGCTACGTCTTCAACGTCCGCGGGCGCTACAACGAGGAGTCGCAGCAGCTCACCACCTACGCGCTCAACACGCTCAACATCGAGGCGGAGAACGTGGCGCTGTTCGCCCAGGGGAAGTACGACGGCGGAGACGTCGCGTCGCTCGATCCCTTCGGCCAAAGCGGCTGGAAGGGGGTCAAGACGGCCCTCGGCGGTCAGGTCCCCGACGAGAAGGTGCTGGTCACCACCTACGAGATCAAGACAGCGGTGGTCACGAAGTCGGTGGCCACGACGCTGGTCTGGATGGCCTCGAGCGACCGGAAACCGAGCGTCGACAAGACGGTGCACGTGGCGATCACCATCGCGGCGCTGGCTGACGCGGCGACCGCCTTCATCTGCGGGCTGGAGGGCGAGCTGCTCAAGGCCAAGGCCGGGCTGCCGCTCACCCCGGGCCTCAACCTGACCCAGGCGCAGATCGACAACCTCAAGAAGGTCGAGGTGCAGTTCCTGTCCCTCTCGCCGGTGGGGGTCTTCCTCCCCCAGGCCCTCGCGGCCCACTGCTCCTTCACCGACCCGAAGACCGGCTTGCCGTCGTACTTCGGGATCGGGACCATCGTCGCCAACCCGATGCCCGACCCGGCGTCCAACGCCACCGGGGTGATCAAGTACCGCGAGCAGCTGAAGAAGTTCAAGTCCGACGCCAAGCCCGATCCGATCTCGCTCGAGGGCTACATCTCGGCCTGGTTGCTCGGCGAGGGGCTCAAGAAGCACGGGCCGGACATCACCACCGAGTCGTTGATCGACACCCTGGAGACCCTCAACGTCGACCTCGGCATCGGGACCCGGCT
>Ga0316577_10001753_pt1 | contig 10451 bp, 11 predicted proteins | sample S5NA_FD_203073 | JGI IMG/M metagenome (GOLD analysis project Ga0316577, IMG submission 203073) | Rhizosphere microbial communities from salt marsh grasses in Alabama, United States - S5-7_050615r2r1 | ecosystem: Host-associated > Plants > Roots > Rhizosphere | place: USA: Alabama | collected... | reverse complement strand
CCTGGGCCACACCTTCGAGCAACTGGCGCGTATCATCGAGCTGACGCCACAGGGGGAGCGGCTGGGCGTGTGTCTGGATACGTGTCACGTCTTTGCCGCCGGGTACGAGCTGCGCACGGTGGAAGGTTATGCCGCCATGATGGAGGCGTTCGACAAAGCCATCGGCCTGCAGAGGCTGAAAGCTTTGCACCTCAACGATAGCAAAGGCGAGTTGGGGGAGCGCAAGGACCGGCACGAGCACATTGGCAAGGGGCACATCGGCCTGGAGGGGTTTCGCAACGTGGTGAACGATCCGCGCCTGGCAGGGTTGCCGGGCTTGCTGGAGACGCCGAAGGGGGACGATTTGGAGGAAGATAGGGAGAACTTGAGGGTGTTGAGATCGTTGGTTGGCTAGTCGGATGGTTGGTCAGTTGGATGGAGTAAACAATGAAACGTTTCTTGCGTGAAAATTGGTTGGTATTCCTCGTGATCGGGGGGATGGTGGGGGGGTATCTTGTCCTGCGCACACCGGGCGACGCGATGGCGTCGACGGAAGAGTTCGACGCGCTGGTGACCAGTGGTACGCCCACGGTTTTGGAGTTCTATTCCAACACCTGAGGGCCTTGCCTCTTGGCCAAGCCCGTCGTGGACGGGATCGAAAGGGAGCTGGAAGGCAGGGCGCAGGTGGTGCGGTTGAACGTGATGGACGGCGTGGGCGGCCAGTTGGCATTGCGCTACGGTGCGCGGGGTGTGCCCACGATAGTGGTGCTGGATGGGGCGGGGGAGGTCGTGTATGTCAAGACCGGCTCGCCGAACCGCGGTGAGGTCCTCGCGGCAGTGCAGGGGGTGGTGGAGCCGTAGCTCTTTCTCAGTCCTCGGCGGGTGGTTCTGCGGCGTCTTGCGCGCTCGTCGCGGGTGCTAACAGGTCCTGCCACGTCGCGGTTTCGACCCAGTTTCTCCGTTCTTTGAGCGCGTTCAGTACAAGCTGGCGCGTATCCTCGCTATCGGTGACGTCCCGTTCCTGATAGAACTTGGTCAGTGTGTCCAGGCCGTGCAGGCAACGCTTGCGGGCCCTTTGGCCTACACGCTCCGCCTTGCTATCTGTTCCTCCTTTGCGCTGGATGGCCTCGATGCGCTGGCGGAAGGGCTGTACCCACGCCTCGGGCAGCTTGTCCTCGTTGACGATCTGCTCCGTCTCACTCAGTGTTGACCCGATGGCGCGGGTAAAGTAGCGCTCGCCCAAATCGGTCATGAACTTTATCAGGAGCACGCACAAAGCAAGCCCAGCAGCCGATAACAATATTGTCCAGATCATTTTCCTCCGTTCCTACGCCGTTTCTACGCGACGCCCCGCCGAGACGTTGCGGTCGGTTGATTTAGAGGCCATTATACCCGGTCGCGCGGAAAAAGGGAACCTCCCGAGTTGTAGAAAAAGCCACCCTCACACAATCCGCGTCGGCGACTTTGTGAGGGTGGCCTTTCTAAAGGATCACTCCACTTGCACGGGGGGATGAGAAACGAGGGGCTTTTTCTCCCTCTTCTTGAATACCTCTGCCCAATCGACCTTGGCCGTGATCTGCATCAGCGCCGCCAGGGTGAGGATGGCGCCGATGGTCACCACCAGGCCTGTGTAGCCCTCGAAGAAGAAGGCGTAGGAGAACAAGATCAGGAACAGGAACTGGGAGATGCCCGCCTCCCGCAGCGCGAAACGCCAGCCGACCACACGCCACAGGTAGCCGATCACCAGCATCAGCGAAACTATGGCGGAGATGATGAAGGCGATCTCCAGCATGACGTGATCTACCAGATAGGCGAACAGCAGGTGGAAGGCGAAAAAGCTGGCGCCCAGGAAAAAGTAGTGCATCGGGTGCAGCCTGGTATCGTCCCTCACCGCGCCGAGGACGACCAGCACGGTGAAGAAGAACAGGAGTGAGACCGGCGCAAAATAGCTCATCCGGCTGGCCATCGGTCCTGGGTTGATCTTGGTAGGCATCGTCACGCCCACATCGAAATCGGATACCAGACTGGTGAAATTCCACACCAACTCCCAACTCTTGTCGCTCTTGTGTTCGTGCTTTTCGGAAGGGGAGATCGTGCCCTCAGGGAAATCGTAGCCGCTAAAGTCGGTGTTCATTGTCAGACGAAAATTCTTGACGGCGGTGATGCTATCGGCGAAGCTGTAGGTCCATTTATCCATACCGCGGGAGCTGTAAGAGATGTGGATGTCGGCCACCTGGTTGGGAGGCAGTTCGACGGTTGCCGTGAGCTTGTTCCCGGTGTTGCCCTTGGGTGTGGCATGCACGTCTTGGACGCGAAACTCGAAATTGTCCCAGGCCGGGCTAGTCGCAGGGAACTCGAAGGTCACCGTAGCGGTCACGGGTTCGTCTAGCGGGTTCAGGAAGGTGTAGGTGCCATCAAAGTCCACGGCATAGGTGGCATACCAAAGCAGCCCTTTTGGGCGGTGTTTGAGCTTCAAGTCGACGTCAATCTCGCTGGACTCCAGCTCCACGTTCGAGGTCGACCCATCCTGAGTGATCAGCGTGACTACCGGTGCCTTTTGTAGATGCTCTGTACCCCAGAGCTTTTCCACCTGTCTGTAAAGCGTAGCGTTCAGCCCATCAGGGCTGGTGCGCACGACGACGCTCGTAGCCAGGATGGCCCAGGCCATTGTCACGCATCCAAAGATAAAGACGATCGCGATCAAGCGGGAAATTGACATTGTACACCTCCTGATTGTGTCTCTGCCATTGTATCAAAAGCGGCCGGCGATCTCTACCTCTTGAGCCCAACGAACATCGCACTTGAGTGCTTGACGGGTTGAGGTGAGTTTGGTGATCGACGATGGTAGGATACCACGGGCCGGGATGCAGCGCTGGGCGGAGAGGTGTTGTCTCAAGGACGGCCATCCGACGTTTGCCCTACGCGCCGCCACCGTAAGCGAGTCGACTCCCATTTTTGCATAGTCTATCAAAAATGACCGCCTCCGTCTACTGCGAAACCCCACAGGTTCGCCCTGTGCGTTTTTACAGGTCGTTGCTTCTTGTCTGCGTCTACCGAGGGCATTGATTTCGGCTCAGCGATGGTGTACACTGTTGTCAAGTTGACAGCAGTGGAGGTGCGTGATGAAAAGACACGCTGTGTGTATCCTAACGTCGGTCGCGGTCCTGGTAGCTATGCTGGCCTGCAATGCCCCTCAGCCTGATGCCACAGCAACCTCGGCACAACCGACGCCGGTGCCGCCCACTGTAACGCCTACTCCGTTTCCAACCCAGGTTCCTCCTACTCCTGCCGCAACGCCCACGCCGTCTCCAACGCCCCTCCCTTCGCCAACTCCTACCGTCGCCTATCAGCCGGCCTTTGGCATCGACTATGCTCACCCGGAAAAGTACCTGGTCCAGGGCGAGCAGTCGCAGATCTCTGATCCTACGGTGTTGGACCCGCTGCGCTCCGACGAACAGAGCCTGGCTCACCTGGGCGATATCTACCGCTGGCTCAAGCGCGAGTTCGAACCATACCAAGCCGGCGGCCAGACCATCGGTGTGGTCACGGTGAATCAACTGCTGGCGGAGCGCCGCCTGGGCGGCTGCCACGATCACGGGCTCGTCTATGCGGCCGTGGCCCGCGAACTGGGCTATCCTGCCGTGATGGCCCGTACTGTCAGCATCGCCTGGGTCGAAGGTTTCCAGGCCGGTGAGGAAGGCCCCCACGTCGGGCACGTCTTTGTGGAGGTCTACCTGGACGGCAAGTGGGTGCTCATCGATTCCACAAATGGCTGGTACGTGGAAGACGGCTACGATCCCACGGACCCGGTCATCCCGCTCAAGGGCAGCATCGCCGGTTCGAGTGAGGAGATCTATGGGTTCTACGTCGAGCGCAAGGGCCTGGACACCTGGGACTTTGGTATCCACAGCCCGACCGAGTCGACCCAGGCGATGGATGAATTGGGCGGGCGTCTCGATCTGGCGAGCATCGTGTATCCCGATTACGAGTTCCAACGTTTCTCGAAATAGTGAATGCTACTATTGCGTTCCTTTCAACTCGATACTCACGATCTCTGGCGGGCACAGGAAGCGCGCGCGGGGCATGCTATAGCCCTCGAACCCGATCCCGCGACTGATATACATCGTCGTGCCGCCCTCCTGGAACAGGCCGGCTTCATACTGCTTGCCATATTTCGACATAGTGACGATGGCCCCGTAGAAGGGAAGGCGAAGCTGGCCGCCGTGGGTGTGCCCGCCCAGGTATAGGTCGACGCCGTGTGCAGCGGCCTCGTGGATCAGGTCGGGCGAGTGGAAGAGGAGCAGCGTGAACGCGTCGCGGGGGATGCCTGCCATCGCCTGATCCAGCCGCACTGCATCTCCATCGTTGTGGTCGCAGTTCACGCCGACGAGCATCACCTTCTGCCCGCGTACGTTCACCGTCACCGCCTCTTGCTCCAGCCACACGATCTCTGTCCCTTCGATCAGGTGCGCCATGGTGTCCGGCGATGGCTCCACCGTCCCGCGCGTGGCATAGATGCCGTAGGGAGCCTCAATCTGTGCCACGAACTCGCGAAAGTGTTCGTGAGCTGTGGCGTCGCCAAAGTAGGTCGTGTTGATGTAATCCCCGGTAAAGACGACGATATCGGGCTGGAGCGCGTTGACTTTATCGATGACCGTTCTTTCGCGGTAGCTGAGACGCTCGATGTGCGTATCGGTGAGGTGCACGATGCGCACCGGTGGTGCGTCTGGATCGAGATCGGCAGAAGCCAGGGTGATATGCGTCGTCTCCACCATCAGCGGTTCGACGATGTACGCATCGACCTGTATGGCGCTGAACGCCAGGTTGACGGCGATGAAAAGAGCGGCTGTGCCTCGTGTCCGTTTGCTCTGACGGCGTTTCAACCAGCAGGCCGGGAGTGCTGCAGCTATCAACCCAAAGAAGAGAAACAATCTCACGATGAAGCTGGCGGTCAGGCACGATGAGATGTCCTTGGAGAAAGAAAGCTGCAGCCGGGGCAATGTCTGCAACAATACCCAATCGCCCAGGCAGAACAGAAGCAGGCCCAGTGGGAGGCGGCTCATCGCCGGGTGATTTATCTTCCGGCGACGTCTCAGCAGCGCCGGGACCGCGGTGCCAGCAATGACGCCGATGACAGCGAGCGCGGCGATGCTGGTCATGATGGCGGTGAGCTGATTCCAAACCAGTAATTTCACAAGACTACGGGCATAGGATAGCATGAGTAACTCCAACGCTAGACCACCTGTAGGTTAGCACATCAATGCGGAGATTCTGTCGGGGCGGTGCGGAGATTTCGCAAAGGCTCTCCCTAAACCGGCGAAGCCGGAACCAAAAGGCCTAGCCCGAAGGCATCTTGGGCTTTGAACCAAGCCTCATTATGAGAAATCCTTGTCATCCGTGCAAGAATCCTATGGGCTAGGCCCTAGCTGCTGGTCAGCCGGATCCAAATTATCAGGCATCTTTTGGGCGCGATTATGGAGTGGGGCAATCGAGCTCTTGGGTTTTGGCACTTGACATCCATGTAATTCTGCTGTATACTAATATCAAAGTACTTTGAAAAACAAAGTACTTTCTAGATACAAGATTCCGATTTCCAAAAGGAGATTAGTCATGTCACAGAAAATCAGCCTAAAAGGTGCTGAACGAAAGGTATTTAGCACCGCAATCAACGACGGGTTATGGGATATTCTCCTGGGGTGTTTTTTCTTGATTTTCGCCCTTGCCCCTTTTCTCAGTACCAGACTGGGAGATTTTTGGAGTTCGGTAGTGTTTCTGCCTTTCTGGTTGCTGGTTTTCCTGATTGTCCAGTGGCTCAGAAAGCATATGGTCACCCCTCGGGTCGGCGTGGTGAAATTCGGTCAGGCGCGTAGGACCAAACTGAGGAAATTCGCTGTTGTAATGCTTGCCGTCAATGTCATTGTCTTCATCTTTGGTCTAGTCGCAGCAATGAGCTTTGGAAGAGTTACAGGACAGATATACACGATTACCCTCGGGCTGATCTTTTTGATTGGCTTCAGCGTCGCCGCCTATTTCCTGGATTTCAATCGCCTGTACTTTTATGGTTTGCTGGTCGGGCTGTCGTTCCTGGGCGGCGAGTGGTTATGGGCCCGTGGATATGCATCTCACCACGGCTTCCCGATCACCTTTGGCACCACGGCAGGTATCATGATCCTTGTCGGCTTGGCCGTCTTTGTACGTCTATTGCGCGACAATCCTGCCCCCATAGAAGAAATCCCGTCTGAGGAAGCGTGAGATGGTCAGTCCACAAGCTGACCCACAGCTACACCCGCTAGCGGACATCGATCAAGTCATCCACGCACCGGCCCGGCTGATGGTGCTCACCTATCTCTATGTAGTCGAGAGTGCTGACTATGTTTTCCTCATACGCCTGACCGGGCTAACCTGGGGTAACCTGGCTACTCATTTAGCCAAGCTGGAAGAAGCAGGCTACATCGCGATCAATAAGGAATTCAAAGGCAAGAAACCACATACCACCATCAGCCTCACCAAGCAGGGGCGCTCTGCTTTCAGGGAGTATAAGAAAAGTTTGCAGCAAGTACTTGATGACCTGCCTGACTAGGAGACATCTAGCTTGGCTTGGCCGTTCGCGCCCACTCCTCCCACTCTTCGTCGCTGCCCCAATCCTCTTGCCAGGCGGTTTCGGTGGTCGTGTAGCTGTAGTGACCGTGCAGCTCGTGGTCGCAGTCGGGGCCTCCCGTGCACTCCAGGCCGGCCCACTTGACGGGGTCGTACCATGTCTCGCGGGGCACCGGGCGGTGGAAGCCGGGTTCGATGGTGTAGAGCGGCCCGCGCGGGGCGTTCTCGCGCATCAGCAGGTCGCGGATGTAAGCGCCCCAGAAGCCGTCAAAGAACAGCCAGTCGGGCTCGGTCTCGGTGAGGAGGCGGGGTGGGGTCCACTTGCCGGGACCGACCTCCTCGCCATCGCCCGCGGCGTGGTCGTGTATCTTGAAGGGGCCTATGCCAAATAGCTGGTAGTCGCCAGGCTTAAAGTAGCAGGCGTGTGAACCGCGCGCAACATAGACCACCGGGTGGAGGTGCGCCTCGTCGGCGCACTCGATTTCCTCCCAGGGGTGAGCCTGCTTGGTGTGATGGCCCGAGTAGGCGGCGTACTTGGGCCGCCACTCGCCCTCCTCCCGCGCCAGGTAGATGCAGATGCGCTCCCAATCTCCCTCGTGGTTGTTCATCCCGCGTACGGCGGTGCGAAAGTCGTTAAAGGGGTAAAAGAACCAATACTGCACCACGCGATAGCCGCACTGATCCACCACGCGGCCATAGTAGCAGGCCTCTCGTTTTCCAGCCACCAGGGTCAGCTTGTCATATTTGCGACTGGCCTCGGCGTCGGTGCCGCGTGGCAGGAACCAGTGACGGAGCGGGCTGCGGTCCCAGGGGGCGATGGTCTCTGAAAAGTGGAGGAACAGCATGCCGGGATTGAGCCAGGCCGAGCGAAAGCGGCGGATGCGCGATTCGAGCATGCGGCGGGCCTGCTTGACCAGTTGGCTCGTCGGGGCCTTGGCCCGCACCAGTTTGCGTTGGGCGTGCTGGATACGGATGTATCCGTCGGCGGCAGGCGCCCTCGCAAAGTCCTCCTGGTCGACCTCGGTGTTGAGTTGGATGTGCGGGCGACAGCGCAGCAGCTCGAATAGCCCCGGCATCGCGCGCTTTTTGTAGGGCGAGTCGACGATATCTTCTCCTTCGCGGCTCTTGAGGGGCAGGTACCAGATGGTGCTAAAGAGCAGGTACAGGATGGCGCTGGTGGGAAAGAAACGCTCGCCTGCTTGGAAGCGCAACACGGGCTCGTATTTGAGCAGCAGGGAGTGGATCTCGGTCTCTTCCTCGGGGGTCAGGTTGACGCTGCGGCGCTCGAACTCTTCGACCACGCGTTGGATCATGGCACTGCCTCCTGACGCGGCTTACTGTAGGGCAGGCTGGCAGCCTGCCGATTGGGCTACAATCTACGGCAGGTGAATGTGAGGATCGACGGGGCGACCGTAGTAGCGGATCTCGAAATGCAGGTGAGGCCCGGTCGAGTAGCCGGTGGTGCCCGCACCGCCCAAGAGCTCTCCCTGGCGCACCTCTTGCCCGGTCTCGACGGCGAACTCGTCCAGGTGCGCGTAGTAGGAACTCCACCCACCGGCGTGATAAACGATGACCAGATTGCCATAACCGCCGCCCCATTCGGCAAAGGCGACGGTGCCGTCGGCGATAGAGACGATGGGGTCCCACATCTGGGCGGCGATATCCAAGCCGATGTGGCTGGGATTGCCGGGGTCGTGGAAAGTCCAGCCAGAGATCTCGCGCCGCGTGGTAGGCCATATGAATGTGCCCTGGGCGACGGTAGCGATGGGCCCGCCGACGGCGATGGTGGTCGGCTCTCGCGGATCGGGGGTTCCCGGAATGTCCGGCGCGGATGCATCTGAGAGGTTGAGGACGAGGGAGTAGCGCCCTGGCGTGCCCGATGTGGGCATCACTTGCACGCGATAGGTGCCGGTATCCGGCAGGCCCGGCGCAAAGACGTAGGGCAGCAGGAAGGCAGAGCCACTCTCGTCCGCTAGGGCAGTGCCATCGGGGGCGATCAGGCGCACGGCCAGTTCAGCGTCGGCGCTGGAGCCGGAGCCGGGGTGGAGCCACATCTCGATGGTGACGGATTGCCCGCCGCGCGCGTCGAATTGCCATTCATCCGCGCCCTCTGTGCTCAGCGTGCCTTCGACAGGCGCGCCGGAGCTGATCCACGCAGCGGCCACAGCGGAGGTGACCTGTACTGGAGCGTCGGTGGGAGCAGGGGGTGGGAGCAGGGGGGGTAGGATGTATTCCTCAGCCAAGGCTGAACCGCCCAAGTAGGCAGCTGCTACCAGCGCGATGGCCAGGATAACCCACACCAAGAGAGAAAGAGGGCTGCCGCCCCCTTTTTTTTCTGCACTCATCTCGATTTGCCTCTAGGGCGTAACGATAGCACACATTCTGGGATAGGTCAAGTTCGCGTGGGTGGCGATAGAGTCCCCTTCTCTCGAATTCGGAATAGCCCTTGGCGTAAAAAGTTTTGCCAAGCCCGGAGGGACGCACTTTTAGAATTATTCCGGTGACTTGCATTTGCCGCTCCGCCCAGAGATAAACCTCCGGGCGGAGCGGCCGATATAGGTTGCCGAAAGAAATTCTTAACATCCCTCGGTACCGAGCAGAGGACGACTACCGGCCGAGCAGCCGGTCGATCTCTGCCATCTGCTCGGCGGTCAGCGGGCCAGAGGCCATCGCCTTGGCGTTTTCCTCCGCCTGGGCCACCGTCCTGATGCCCGGGATGGGGATCGTCCGCTCGCTGCGCGCCCAGACCCAGGCCAGCGCGCCCTGGGCCAGCGTCCGCCCCTCGCTGGTCAGGATTGCCCCTACCTTTTCCAGTGCCTCGGTGGCAGGGATGAGCCAGCGATCTCGGAATCGCTCCCGACTCCGCCCGTCGTTCTCGGGGAACTGCGCGTCGGCGGTGTATTTGCCGGTCAGCATGCCCCGTGCCAGGGGCCCGCGGATGATGCTGGCCAGGTCGAACGTCTTGCAGACTTTCAGCATCTCCGGCGCGTCGTGGATCACGTTCATCTGATGCTGGATCGCCACACAGTGTTCCCCCTGCGCAAAGACGCGGGCGCTTTCTGGATGATCCGTGCTCCAGCCGTAGAAGCGGATCTTGCCCGCCGCGACCATGGCCTCAAGCTCGTCGCGCACCTTTGGCGCTTTTTCCGGGGGATAGGCGTTGACGTGGAATTGAAAGAGGTCGATACAATCGACGCCCAGGCGGCGCAGGCTGGCCTCGCAATCGCGACGGACGTACTCGATGACCTTGTCGCTATCCACCGCTCTATCGTAGAGCGCGACGCGCCGATTCCCGTCATCGACCTCGTACCCAAACTTGGTCGCGATGATCACCTCGTCTCGCCGGTCGGCCAGGGCCTGGCCCAGGATGCGCTCGCTTTGCCCGGCCCCATAGTTGGCGGCGGTATCGAAGAGGGTGATGCCGAGATCGAGCGCGCGGCGGATGGCGCGGATCGATTCCTCGTCGTCCACGTCCCCCCAGCCGGCCTGGTTCCCGTTGATGGTCCACGGGCCGCCGATGGCCCAGCATCCCATCCCCATCGCACTGACCTCGATACCGCTTCGTCCTAACAGTCGTTTCATTTTCTGTCTCCTATCTTTGGACGCGATTCGGCAATCGCGTCCATCCCCCTTTTCGTTATTCCAGTTTCGTGATGTAAGGCCCGTCCTCCCCCAGCGCCTGGTGAATGACGGGCATCCACTCGCTGATGGGGATAGATTGCGGGCACTTGGTCTCGCACTCGCCGCATTGGATACACTGGGCGGCGCGGATATCGTGGTCAAAGATGCCCTGTTCCTCGTAGGCAAACTTTAACCAGCCATAGTGGCCGCGGGAGGCCTCGGGCTTGTCGAACATGATGCCCTCGTTGTAGCTG
>Ga0316577_10001752_pt1 | contig 10451 bp, 5 predicted proteins | sample S5NA_FD_203073 | JGI IMG/M metagenome (GOLD analysis project Ga0316577, IMG submission 203073) | Rhizosphere microbial communities from salt marsh grasses in Alabama, United States - S5-7_050615r2r1 | ecosystem: Host-associated > Plants > Roots > Rhizosphere | place: USA: Alabama | collected... | reverse complement strand
AGCGTAGCCAGGAAGTATAGATCGACTCCTTCTCATCGTGACCGGCGACGTTGGGCAGGAATGGGAAATCTGCAGGGGATACTGGTACCCGTGCCAGAGGTTGGACAGGCTCTTCGCTGGCCCATTCGTCAAAGCGTACGGCACCCCGGCTCGTCTGCTTGAACGACGCGCGCGGAAGAACATAGACCATCCCATCCGTCCACGGTCGCTGCTGCAGCATATCCTGGTTGATGGAAAAGAAATAGAATCTCCGATCCGGCCCCTTCCCATCCGCCGTCACGAAACAACCATTGCGCATCGAGCCACGGAACCTCTCGTCATCCAAAACGGCAAAGAAGATCGGCCACACGCCATCGCCAGAGGCAAATACAGCCGACATCGGCCTGCCGTTAAAGTCGGTCTGCTTCCTGGGAAGCAACAGGTCAATGTCTGCGCTGTTGGAACCGTGGAGCAAAAGATCCTTGTGGCTCACCAGGTAGCGTAGAAAATCGGCTTTGGGGTAGTCGCAGCCATAGTCTACAAGGGCTCCCCCGCCAGCACCGGTGGCAGAGTGGAGGGCCTGCTCAAAAGCCAGCACCTGGAACTCATCAAGCTCCAGCTCGGGCATCGACAGGAATAGGTGTCCCAGTACGATGGAGGCAGAGCGTGCTTTGAGCCACGTCAGAACTGGCATCCTCTTTCCCTCGCTGCCTGCCCTTGCCTTTACCGCGTGAGTTGATCCGTGTCGAGAAAGATGGTGAACGGACCGTCGTTGTGGATCTCGACCAGCATCATCGCCCCGAACTCACCCGTCTCCACACGTTGGATGCCGGCCTGCCGCAGCCGCTCGGCAAAGCGGTCGACCAGTGGGGCGGCAAGGTCAGGCTGCGCGGCGTGGACAAAACTGGGCCTGCGTCCCTTTCGACAGTCGGCGTACAGGGTAAACTGAGAGATCACCAGCGCTGCTCCGTCCACGTCAAGAACGGACAGATTTGTCTTGCCCTCAGCATCGGGGAAAATGCGCAGCGTGGCGATCTTGTCCGCCAGGCGGTCCGCCTCGGCCTCGCCGTCTCCGTGACCGGCGCCCAGCAGGATCACCAGACCAGGGCCGATCTCGCCGAGTGTCTCCCCTTCGACCAGCACCCGGCCTTGGCGCACCCTCTGGATGACAGCTCGCATGACCTCTCCTACTCCCTCAATGCTCAATCTCTTTGCAGGCATTCTACCTGCTCGCCATCGAAAAGTCAAGCCTTGAGCCACGGCAACAGGCGGTCAGGATTGGTTCTTGCAGATCGCGCCGAGTTCGCGTATAATGATGTGCACCAGCTGTGAGTGACCTTGCCGATGAGCGAATTCGACGACAATCGAGTTCGAGTCCAAGTTCAGGACAAGCCCCAAGTGCGCCTCAGCGTTATCGACGCTGGCCCGCGCCGGGCCGGTCCCGTGCTCTTCTTCGTCCAGGGGGCGGGCGGTCACGCCCTTCAGTGGGTAAACCAACTCCGATACTTCTCTCAGCGAACCCGCTGCATTGCACCTGATCTGCGGGGCCACGGCGAATCGGACAAACCCCGCGACGGCTACACCGTCGATGCGATCACCGACGACCTGGTCGCCGTGCTCGATCGGCTTGAGGTCCACGAACCCGTCGTCCTCCTCGCCCATTCGGCCGGTGGCCTGCTGGGCATCGACTTTGCGTACCGCTTCCCAGAACGGCTCACCAAACTGATACTGGTCAACACTGCCGCCCAACTGCCGCTCAACAGGTGGATGCGCCTCGGCCTGCGCACGCCGTCGGTGCTGATGGTCCTGGTGCGGCCCTTCCTGCAACGCAGAGGGCGGTTTAACGCACCACCACACATCTTCAAAAAGTTTGTCGAAAACAGCGTCGGGCACTGGCAGGGCTGGAACCTGCTGCCCGACATCACCACCCCGGCCCTGGTCATCGCCGGACAGCGTGACTGGTATGTGCGCCCGAGTCTATCGCGCCGCACTGCCCACGGGATGCCGCGCGCCCGCCTCGAGATCATCCGTGCGGCGGGCCACCAATCCCCGCTAGAGCGCCCGGCAGCCGTCAACCGTGCGGTAGAACGCTTTGTGCAGACGGGCTTGCGCTTTTGGCGCAGCGGCCTCGACGAATCGCACGCGGTCCGCCAGGAGCGTCCCTGGCTGGAACATTACGAGCACGGCGTCCCTGCCGAGATCGAGATTCCCGATCAGCCCCTCCATCATTTCCTCGAGGAATCGGCGCACCGCTGGCCCGATCAGGCCGCCTTGATCTACCGTGGTCGCCAGCTATCGTACAGCACCGTGCTAGACGAAGCGCGTCGCTGGGCCAGCATCCTTCAAGACCTGGGCGTTCGCAAAGGCGCTCGCGTCCTGATCCTGCTGCCCAACATCCCCCAGGCGATCATCGGCCTGTATGGCGCGCTGATAGCCGGGGCCGTAGCCGTGCTGGTCAATCCCATCTCCGACCGCAAGGATCTGGCCCGCCAACTGGCCGACTCTGGCGCCGAAACGGTGCTCACCCTGAGTCGCTTCTATCCCGACGTGGTCCGGCCCCTACAGCAAGAGGGCCAGATTCGCAACGTCATCCTCACCAATGTCAAGACCTATCTCCCTTGGCTGCAGCGAACCCTCTTTCGCTTCACACGTGAGCGAAAGGAAGGCCATCGCTTGCCACGCTACGAAGCCGAAAAGGTGCTCTGGTGGGAGCGACTGATGCGCCGCGCTCCCGTCGAGATTCGACCCGTACCCATGATCCCGGACGATCTTGCCGTTCTGCTATACACGGGTGGTACTACCAGCGCGCCCAAAGGCGTCATGTTGTCGCACTACAACCTGGTGGCAAACGCGTTGCAGACCCGCGCCTGGTTCCCCGACCTGCGAGACGGACAGGACATCTTTTTGGGCGTGCTTCCGCTTTCCCATTCCTATGGGCTGACAACCTGCCTCAACCTGGCGTTTCTGAGTGGGTCGACGGTGATCCTGAAGCCAACACTTGACACCGTAAAGATTCTCGAGGCAATCCGCCGCTACCAGCCCACCGTGTTCCCTGGTATACCGGTACTCTATGCAGCCATCAACGAGGTCCCCGACGTGCGCGACTACCGGATCTCTAGCGTCAAAATCTGCATCAGTGGCGCCAGTTCGCTCCCGGTCGAAGTACAGGAAAGCTTTCAGAAACTGACCAGGGGGCGGCTGGTCGAAGGGTATGGGCTGACCGAGGCCAGCCCGGTGACGCATGCCAACCCCCTTTTTGGAGAGGAGCGGGTTGGCTCTATCGGCCTGCCGCTGCCCAATACTGACGCACGCATCGTGCATCACCGCACCGGTCGGGAGCTCAGCCCGGGCACCATCGGTGAGCTCTTGATCCGGGGACCTCAGATCATGCAGGGCTACTGGCGCCGTCCAGAAGAGACCGATAGCGCGTTGCGCAGTGGCTGGCTGCACACCGGTGACTTGGCGGTGATGGACAGCGAGGGCTACTTCCGTCTTATCGATCGCGTGAGCGACCTGATCCACGTAGGTAGCCGCTACGTCTACCCTCGCGACGTCGAAGAGGTCCTTCACGAACATCCCAGCATACAGGAGGCTGCCGCCATAGGTGCAAGAGGAGACGATCACCAAGGCCAAGTCAGGGCCTGTGTCGTCCTCCGCCCGGGGTTTCGGGCCACCGAGGAGGAAATCATCAAGTTCTGCCAGGGCCGGCTGCGCACCTACCAAGTTCCCTGCCGCGTCTACTTTCGCGACGAACTGCCCCGTAGCTTTGTGGGCAAGGTGTTGCGGCGGCAGCTGGTAGAGGAAGAGCTGGCCCTCGGGGAACAGCAGTAGGCCAGGCAGCGCTGCCTATCCAGCTCCTGGACAAGCTCAATCAGCCTGGCATGGCTGTGTCAAACGTTCATAACACCAGCGGTTGGATGAAAGCCAGTGTGCCCACAGACTAGAGATTGGATCGGATGAACAGAGTGCGGAGGTTCTGGCGGTCGATCAGCGGGGAGCAAAGTGCCGACCTGGATAGTCGCGCGCAGACCAATGATGCCAGCTCGCCGGAGCGTGAGCAGCCTGCGGGGCCGGCTGAACAGGAAACTTCAGAGCTTGCCCGAGCCCGCACTGCCTTGCAGGCCGAGACAGCCAGGCGCCAGCGTGCAGAAAACGCCTTACGCGACAGCGAAGGCCGATACAGGCTGCTGCTGGAGCATGCCCCGGCAGGCATCTACGAATTGGACCTGACCAACGGGCGCTTTACCGCTGTGAATGACGTGATGTGTGAATACACGGGCTATACCCGCGAGGAATTCCTCTCGTTGAACCCCCTGTCCCTCCTCACAGAAGAGAGCCGGCGTCGATTCCTCGAAAGACAGACCAGGCTACTGGCTGGCGGAGAGGTGCCCGAGATCGTCGAGTACACCATCAAGGGCAAAGGCCGCGAGTTCCAGGTGGCCCTGCACGCGGCATACTCCTACCAAGACGGAGAGCCAGTCAGGGCCACAGTTGTCGTACACGACATCACCGCGCGAGCACGGGCAGAGCAATTGCTACGCGCCATCAACCACGCCGCCGTAGCGATGGAGATGGCGCCGAATCAAGACGAGATGTTTGCTGCCATTGGACAGGAATTCAGCAAGCTGGGCTTCACCTATCTGGTTCTGCCCACCAACGAGGACCGCACCAGGCTGTACACCAGGTATCTCAGCCTCGACAGCTCAAAGGTTGCAGCTGCTGAAGAGCTGGCGGGAATGTCACAGTCAGGATTCTCGTTTCCGATCAAGGACGTCGACGTCTGCCGGCAGGTGGTCTGGGAAAGGCAAACCGTCTTGATCGAGGACACAGAAGCGGTGACGCGGCAGGTACTGCCACAGTCTTCCAGAAGAGTCGCCCGGCAAATCGTCACGCTGGCCGGCTACTCCCGAGCAGTCATCGCCCCCCTGGTGATCGAAGACGAGGTGATCGGCGTGCTCTCGGTACATTCAGGCGACCTGAGCCGCGCCGACATGCCCGCCATCACCGCATTCGCGCACCAGCTAGCGGCAGCCTGGCGCAGGACAAGGCTCATGCAGGATCTGGAAAGGAGCCTGGAGGATCTGAAAAAAACGCAGTCCCAACTCCTCAAGGCGCAGAGGATGGAAGCAGTCGGCCGGCTGGCGGGAGGAGTGGCCCACGACTTTAACAATCTGTTAACCATTATCCAGGTCAACTCGCAACTGGTCAAGCAGCAGTTGCACCCGGCAGATCCTCTTTGGGAGTGTGCGCAGCAGATCCTGGAAGCCAGCGAGCGTGCCGCCAGATTGACCCGACAGCTCTTGCGATTCAGCAGCAGCGAGGTTGTCATGCCGGTGTCCACCGACCTCAGCAGCCTGGTTAGAGAACTCGGCCCCACGCTGCGCCGCATTGTCGGCGAGGAGACTGAGGTAACTACTTCATTGCCCGATGATCTGTGGGCAGTGAGAGCCGACCCAACCCAAATGGAGCAAGTGATCATAAACCTCGCGCTGAATGCCCGTGATGCGTTGCCCCATGGAGGGCGCTTCTCCATCGAAACCGCCAATCTTTTTCTGGACGGCAGCTCGGCAACTCATGACATCGAAGCATTGCCGGGGGAGTACGTGCTGCTCAAGGTTGGCGACAACGGCATGGGCATGTCCGATGAGGTGAGAGAGCATCTCTTCGAGCCATTCTTCACGACCAAGCGACAGGGTCGCGGCACCGGCTTGGGCCTGTCAACCGTCTACGGCATCGTCAAGCAATGCGGAGGAGACGTCTGGGTGAGCTCCCAGGTTCGCAAGGGAACAACGTTCCATATCTACCTGCCACGGTTCCAAGAAACTGGCTCTTACTCCGCTATCGACGTAGCCGGCGTGCATGCGCCAACGACACAGGGCTCGGAGACGATCCTTCTGGTTGAGAACGAAGCCATCGTCCGTGAGTTGACGGTACAGATCCTCGAGGCAGAAGGGTACCACGTCCTTGAAGCCATGAATGATACCGAGGCGTTTCGCGTCGCAGGTGAGCACCAAGCTGCCATCCACCTGCTGCTGACCAACATCGTGATGCCAGGGATGGACGGCAAAGAACTGGCCGAACGGCTGCAACAGCAGCGCCCAGACATGCGGGTACTGTTCATGTCAGGCTCCAGCAATCACCAACTGAGCGACCAGGATGCAGATGGCCGAGAAATCGCCTATCTGCCCAAACCGTTCTCGACCGAGATCCTCAGGCACTCGGTGCGTGCCATGCTGGATTGAACGCAATAGAAGGGCCCCGTAGCACGGTACGGGGCCTTCCCTGTTGCCTGAACGAACAGGACAGAATCCGAAAATCCGCTCTCCTGAGAACCGGCCTAGAAGCCGCTCGATCTTGCTCGGCTACTCGACTTCCGGGGGCTCATCCCGCTCGATGCGCAGCGTGCAACCGCCCAGTAGCGCACCCACGCCGACCACCGCCGATAGGACCGGCAGCTGAGTTGCCAGGACCAAGCCCAGCGGCAGTCCGGCGATCAAAGGCAGATCCATCAGAACCCGATCGTTGCGCAACACGGTGATCCTGCGGACCGTACCCTCCCGGACAAGGTCATTGATGGCCCGGAATAGATCCTGGGTCTGAACTTTGATCTCTTCAGTGGCATTCCACGACTTGGCCTGACCGGCCTCGTTCGCGGCCGATTCCGTCTCTGCGGTTCTTTCTTCTTCGCTCATTGTTATCCTCTCCTTACGGTCATCAACATGACTCTGACGGCAGCTGCTCTACCTGTGCTCGTTATCATTACGCCCGATCCATGGAAAAGTTGCATGCAGCCGGCAAGCCCACGGGTACGCGGGTAGGCTTCCCCGCTCCATCAGTTGGGCACTATATCCTGCCGCCGGATTTGGCTGCACCAGACACCTGTGATATACTCCTTCCGTGTTCCAGCAGGCGCAGGGCGCCCGCCAGGACAGGTCGAGGAGATAGAGTATGAGCATGGGTCAACTTGTGGAGCAGGGCACCGGAGAGGTGTATCCTCTTGGATTCGAGCCGATGAGCATCGGTCGGCACGGAGACAACGAGATCATCTTGCCTGATAATCAGGTTTCGCGCCACCATGCCGAGATCGTGATGCAGGGTGGCAGGTGGCTCATAGCTGACCTGGGAAGCGCCAACGGCACGTTTGTCAATGGAGAGCTTCTCACCGGGCCTCAGGTGCTCACCCACGGCGATCTGGTCCGCGTGGGACAGACCCAATTCCGAGTCGAGATCGCTGCCGCCATTGCCGCGCAGGACACGCTGGTGGATCGAGTACCTGCTGCCGCGGCGGCAGCGCCTGCTCCCGCCAAGAGCCGAACCGGACTTGTCGCGGTGCTGGCGATTGCCGCCTTTGCTATCTTGCTGCTTGGCATATTCGTAATCCGGCCCCTGATAGGTGGCGACGGCGCCAAAACAGAAGGTACCAGCGGAACGTCAGGAACCGAGGTGGCGGTCAACCCTACAAGCGACGAGGGTACATCACCGCTGCCCACTCCCCCGCTTAGGCCGACAGCGACAGCCCTTCCCACTATGCCACTGCCCACGACCCGGCCAACAGTGAGGCCGCCTACAGAAGCCCCACCGGCCGTGACGAAAACACCGCCACCCAGGCCGGTTATTGGCGAGTTCACCACCCTCCAGGACACGATCCAGCGCGGCGACTGCACGCGGCTCGAATGGAGCGGCATCGAGAACGCCAACCGAATCACCCTCAGCGACGTAGGCACCGTGGGATCATCCGGCAGGGTCGACGTCTGCCTCGACGACACCAAGACCTACACCCTCCGCGCGACGGGAACGGCAGGCTCTGTCAACGAAAGAGTCACCATCACCGTACAGGACCCGGCGGGCCCCACCATCGAGTACTTTCGGGTGATTCCCAGCATCATTTCTCCAGGCGACTGCGCCCAGCTCGAATGGGGCAAAGTCGAAAATGCCATATCGGCGGAGATAGAGCCTGACATCGGCGGGGTGGCGACTCCTGGACAACAAGAGGTCTGCCCCACGACAACCACGACCTACGTTCTCTCCGCCCAAGATCCTACCGGAACCAGTGTCGCCAGGACCATGCTGCTGGTTTCCAGCGGCAACGAGTCCAAGCCCGTGATCTCTTTCTTCACCGCCAACCCTGCGAGCATCCAAGCCGGCGAGTGCACCACGCTGAGTTGGGGCAAAGTAGACTATGCCACCACAGTCAGCATCGACAATAACATCGGCGGGGTTGCATCTCCCGATTCCAGGGAGGTCTGCCTGGGCTCTACGACCACCTTTCTGATGACAGCTCAGGGCCCTGGCGGCACCACAGAGTTCGAGCTGAATGTAACCGTGTCGCCCGGCAAGTTGGCAGACCTGCCAGATCTCGTGATCGAGTCGATCCTCTTTGAGCCCAACCCATGCTATCGAGGCCAGAAGTGCAAGGTCAGGCTCAAAGTGCGCAACGACGGGCCTGTCGGTGCCGGGCATTTCATCGTGCGTTGGGCACCAGAGGGGCAGGGCCAGATTCCGGTCGAGTGGGATCTGGACAGCCTGGGCGCGGGAGAGGAACGGGACCTGGTGTACCCCTGGATCCCTTCTTTGGCGAACCCCGAGTGGTGGACTGTGGCCACCGTCGATCTGAACGATGAGGTGACTGAAATCGAAGAGGGAGAGGCCAACAGCCTGGAGCAGTTCATCACCGTGCTAGAGCGCTAGCGCAGCCGGGGCAACCCTGCACAGGCTGCCCCGGCACGCACCCTCGCGAAATGCAGCCTTTCGCTACTCGACGGTGACGCTCTTGGCCAGGTTCCGCGGCTGGTCGACGTCTCTCCCCAAGTTCACCGCCACGTGATAGGCCACGAGCTGGAGCGGGAGAACAGCCAACACCGGCGTCAGCAAGGGTGAGATCTTGGGTACATACACCACATGATCCGCCTTGGTGCCGATCGAGTCATCACCTTCCGTTGCCACGACAAATACCTTGCCGTGACGTGCCCTGACTTGCTCGATCTGGCTGCCCATCTTGTCGTACACGCCGTCCTGCACGGCAATGGCTACCACCGGCATGTCGCGGTCGATCAGCGCAATGGGTCCATGCTTCATCTCACCAGCCGGATACCCCTCAGCGTGAACGTAGCTAATCTCCTTCAGCTTTAGCGCCCCCTCCAATGCAATCGGGTAGTTGATGCCCCGAGCCAGGTACAGACAGTCAGCCCGGTGAAGCTCCCCCGGGAGGTCCTCGCGGCGATCGCGTAGCTGAATAACCTTGAGGAAGCGATCGGCCATGGCCTCACATTCATCCCCACGGGCGAGAACCTGGCCTGCCAGATTGGGAAGCCTTGCCAGATCGCGCACAAGCTCGGCCCTGTGATCGGGTGCAATGGTGCCTCTGAGCTGGCCCAGGTAGAGGCCGAGCAGGTATAGATCCACCAGCGAGGCAGTGAACGCCTTTGTGCTTGCCACGGCGATCTCTGGCCCGGCATTCATATAGATTGCGCCGTCAGATTGCCGGTCGGCCTGGCTGCCGACAACGTTCACGATCGTCCACAGCTTGGCCCCCTTGCTCCGCGCCTCTTCCATAGCGGCGAGCGTGTCCACTGTCTCGCCGCTTTGGGTTATGGCCAACACTACCGTCCCCTTGTCGACCAGCGGATCGCGATAGCGGAACTCTGAAGCATAGTCCACCTCTACCGGTATGCGCGCCAGCCCCTCGATGATATACTTGCCCACCCGCCCGGCATACACCGATGTGCCGCAGGCAACGATGATAATTCTGGCAATCTTCCGGGCCTCATCAGCGGTCAGGCCCAGCCTCTCCAGAAACACCTGATCTGTCTCAAAGTTCACTCGATCGCCGATAGTTTGGGTGATCACCCGGGCCTGCTCGTTGATCTCTTTGAGCATAAAGGTGGGAAAGGGCTCCTTGATCGCATCCTCCAGCGTCCAAGGAACAGTATGGCTCTCCTTGGTCACGGAGTACCCATCCAGACTCCAGAACTCTGCGCCACCGGCCGTGACAACAGCCAACTCCTCGCTCTCCAGATGGATGACGTTCTGGGTATAGGGCAATATGGCGGGAATATCTGAAGCGATGAACATCTCATCCTGGCCGATGCCCACGGTCACGCCCCCTGCGTGACCCAGGCGCGCCGCCACCAGCTTGCCCGGATCGAGGGCACTCATCACCACGATAGCGTGCGCGCCCTTGATCAGGGGCAGTGCAAGCCGAACAGCAGAGGCCAGGTCGGCACCGCCTTTGAGGAACTCTTCCACCAGGTGGACGATCACTTCGGTATCTGTCTCCGAAGCGAAGCGATGCCCCCGGGCCCCCAGCTCCTGGCGCAGGGTACGATAGTTCTCCACGATCCCATTTTGGATGACGACCGTCTGCCCCGTGCAGTCGACGTGGGGATGGGCGTTGGTCTGTGAGGGCCTGCCATGGGTTGCCCAGCGGGTGTGGCCGATGCCGATTTGGCCTGTCATCGGCTGTGCTTCGAGAA
>Ga0316577_10001751_pt1 | contig 10454 bp, 9 predicted proteins | sample S5NA_FD_203073 | JGI IMG/M metagenome (GOLD analysis project Ga0316577, IMG submission 203073) | Rhizosphere microbial communities from salt marsh grasses in Alabama, United States - S5-7_050615r2r1 | ecosystem: Host-associated > Plants > Roots > Rhizosphere | place: USA: Alabama | collected... | reverse complement strand
ACGAGACGAAAGCCTCCACCAGGGCCCGCTTCGGCTCGCCATCCTTGTTGCCGATGCGATAGACGATTGCCCGGTCGATCTTGATGATGGACGGCTCGAGGGCGGCGATGACGTTGAAGCTGGCGTAGCCCGCGCCGGCATCGTCGATGGCGAAGCCGAACCCGAGACGGCGCAGCGCTCGGACCTGCTTCTTGAGGCGCGGCAGATCCGCGATGGCCTGCTGCTCGGTGCACTCCACCACTATCTGGCGGGGGGAGAGGCCGGCGTCGCGGACGCGCCCGGCGAAGGCCGGCGGCTCGAAGGACCTGGCGAGCAGGGTCGCGGGCAGGAGGTTGATGTGGAAGCGGATACGCCGCGGGTCGGGGCTGCTCGCGCCCAAGTCGGCGATGCGGGCCAGCGTTGCGCCGACGACGAACGTGTCCAGTTCGACCGGTCGCTTGACCGCCAGGGCCGCCTCGACGATCGAGCCGATCGTCTGCGGCAACATGGGCATCTGGGGCCGGAACAGGCACTCCCACTCGTGGGCCTGCATCGTCCGCAGATCCACGATCGGCTGGAACTCGACGTGGTGGTGGCTTCCGAGGGCGAAGAAGTAGTCGAGGATCTTGCGCTTGGCGACCTCTGGGGCCTCGTCCAGGCCGATTCGCTCGCCGAGGCCGGCGACCTGGACGGCCCGCCCCAGGGCGACGACGTAGCGCTCCGAGGGGGGCTGCAGGTTGTCGACGTCGGCCATGCCATAGGGAGCCGACCGGGCGAGGCGGCTCGCGAGGGTCTCGGTCAGCGTCGTGGACGGAGCGATGACGCACCAGCCCGAATCGGCCAGCTCCAGGATCCGGGCCTCGGGCAGGTTCTGGGCGATGCGCGAGATGAGCCGGCTGTCGCGGGACCAGAGGATGCGCTCAGCCGTCCCCTGGCGAGCTGGTATGAACCGCACGGTTAGGATCCTCGCCTGCCTTGTAGCCCTCAAGGCGGGCACCTTCGGCCGGGAGACGGGTCCGGCCGGTTGAGGGCTCAGCTGGTCTCTGGTGGCGCTACCTTGCGCCCTTCCTTACTACCGATTCGCTCTGGGCCGGGCGTAACATACTCGCGTCCTGGGCTCATGTTTCGCCCCAGGTGCATATGTATCCCAGGTTTTCCACAGGTTGTCCATACCCAATCGCATGAATCCCTCACTAACCACCCAGGCTGGATCGAGGCCCAGGATGCCGATTCCGTTGCTGATGGTCGACGCCTTCACCGCTCGGCGCTTCTCCGGGAACCCGGCCGGAGTGTGCCTGTTGACCGAGCCGGCCGAGCCGGAATGGATGCGGGCCGTGGCTGCCGAGCTGGCTGCCGCGGAGACGGCCTACCTCGTTCGGACCGGCGAGGCGGCCTTCGACCTGCGCTGGTTCTCGCCGACGCAGGAGATCCCGCTGTGCGGGCACGCCACCCTGGCCGCAGCCCACGTGCTGTGGGAACAGGAGCTGGTCGCCGACAGGGGAATCGAATTCGCCACGGCCGCGGGTCCGCTTCGAGCCTGGCGCGCCGCCGAGGGCTGGATCGAGATGGACTTCCCGGCCAGTCGCTACGAACCGGTCGAGGCAGGCACGCCGGAGTGGGGGACCGCCGAAGATCTGGGCCGCGCCCTGAGCGTCGAGGTCGTCGAAGCTGAGCGGCTCGAGCGGGACTGGCTGCTGCAGGTAGAGGGCGTGGCCGGCGTCCTGGGCGCGGATCCGGATCTCGCCCGGGTGGCCGAGCTGGGTGACATGGTTACCGTCACGGCCGTCATGACGGGCAGCTCGGGGGGCGATTCCGATAACGCGTCTGCCGCGCCCGCCCTGCCGCCGGCCGCGGCCGGGGCCGACTTCGTGTCGCGTACGTTCGTGCCGGCCTGGGGAATCCCGGAAGACCCCGTTACTGGCTCCGCGCACTGTGCCCTGGGGCCTTTCTGGGAGACTCGCCTGAGTCGGGTCAGGCTGACCGGCTATCAGGCTTCGAAGCGCGGGGGTGTCGTACGGGTGCGGGTCGATGGCGATAGGGCGGTGCTGGGCGGCCAGGCCGTGACCGTGTTCGAGGCACAACTGACAGGCTAGGGGGACGGTCGCCCCGTCGTTGCCGCCGCCGGACGATCAGCTTTCCGGGGGGTTGCCGGGCAGCCTACTCTTTGCGGTGGACTCCAGCCGCCAGCCGAGTCTCTCTCAGGAGGCGCAGAGATGCCTAGCGACAGCCGCGGAAGCGGATGCCTGACCTTCCTTGCCGTCGTCGCCGCCGGGCTCTTCGTGGTACTCGCGCCGCTGACCCTCGTGGCCTTCAACTTCGAACGGAGCTTCCTCGAGCCCGATCTCTACAAGAGGGCAATGGTCGAGCAGAACGTCTACCAGCGCTTGCCGGACCTGGCTGCCGAGCAGCTCGTGTACGGCAGCACGGCCCGGCCCACAGGTGAGGAGAGCGAGAACGGGGGCGAAGGGGAAGGCGACGGCGATGGCTCGTCTGAGGAATCCTTCTACGCTCAGACGATCGCCCTTGCATCGCCCGAGCTGACGAGCTGCCTGCAGGGTGAACTGGGTCCTCTGGCCTACGGCGAGCTGGCGGGCGACGAGCGACCGCCAACCGAGACCGAGACGGATCAGTTCAAGGGTTGCCTGAGAATCCACGGCGTCCCGGCCCAGCTGGTCGACACCCACGACGGGATGCCGATCTACTTCTGGATCCTGACCGAGGAAGACTGGCAGACGATCCTCGCGACGCTCCTGCCGCCGGAGTGGCTGCAGACCCAGATCGAGAGCGTCATCGACCAGGTGTACGAGGCGCTGCATGGCGACGGCTCCACGGTCATGATCCCGATGGCGGATCTCAAGGAGCGCATCGCCGGCGACGACGGCTTCGATGCCGTCGTGGCTCTCATGGAGGCCCAGCCGCCCTGCAACGACGACCAGCTGGCCCAGATCCAGGCCCTGGCGGATCCAGCTGAGCCGCTCAAGGACGTCCCGATGTGCCGGCCGCCGGATGTCGTGCTGGAGGCCATCTATCCCAACATCCGGGCCACGCTGCAGTTCCTGGCGGACCAGATACCCGACCAGGCCGAGCTCAAGCTGGGCGACGATTCCGGCTCCTCGGAGGATCCCCTGGAGCAGCCACGGCAGGTCCTTGGCGTGGTTCGCGCCGTCGCCTTCCTGAGCCTCCTGCTGCCTGTCCTGCTCCTGGGCCTGGTCGCCCTGCTGGTGGTTCGGTCGCCCAAGAGCCTGCTGCGCTGGTGGGGCGTCCCGATCATGCTTGCCGGGTCGCTGGCCCTGGTCGGCGCCCTAGCGGGCCTGTCGAGCGCGCCGGGAGCCATCGCCGATCTCGTAGCCGGCTCACGCTCCCATTTCACGGCCCTGGCGCCGGGCGTCCTGGACCTCCAGGCGGAGCTGCTGGATGCCATAGTCCGCGGCTACCTGCAGGCCATCCTGGTTCAGGCCGTGCTCCTGACCGGGGTGGGAACGGTGATGGTGGCAGCGTCGTTCTGGGTCGACCGGCCGGCACTGGCCCCGGCCGAACCCGGATCGCCCGGCTCCGGCTCGCCCCCCGTCTATTGAGCGTCTCCGCCTGACGGCACGGGCGCGGGGGATGGCGCCCCCATGCCGCCCGTGGGTACAATCGAAGGCCGCCGCGGGGTTGACCGCGTCTGCCCCGCCGCCACTTGAGTGGGAGCCTCACAATGCCGCAGATCCATCTCCGGGCCGAAGCCGCCGACTACGCCCCCCTGGTGCTGATCCCGGGCGACCCGCAGCGGGCTACGGTGATCGCCGGCAAGTTCGACGGCGGCCTGGCAGCCGTCCGCCCGGTCAACTCGCATCGCGCCCTGCTCGGCTACACCGGCAAGTACAAGGGCGTCCCGGTCAGCGTCCAGGCCAGCGGCATGGGGGCGCCGAGCATGGCCATCGTGGTCGAGGAGCTGCTGCGCCTGGGCGCCAAGCGCCTGATCCGGGTGGGCACCTGCGGCGGCATCGGGCGCGGCATCAAGACGGGCGAGATCGTGATCGCCGCCGGGGCCACTCCGGTGGATGGGGCGACGGCGACCTACCTCCACGGCGATCCCTACGCGCCCACGGCCGACCCGGCCTTGACCCGGGCCCTTGTCGAAGCGGCCGAGAAGGCGGACCTGAAGCCGCACGTCGGCCAGGTGGCCACCGTGGACGTCTTCTACAACTCCGATCCCGATTACGCCCCCAAGTGGCGCAGCCGGGGCGTTCTGGCCTTCGAGATGGAATCGTCGGTCCTGTTCTACCTGGCCGCGCGCGCCAGCGCCGCGGGCGAGGACGTCTCGGCGGCGACGATCCTGACCGTCAGCGACGTTCTCTCCGAGAAGACGACTTCGGAACAGTCGTACATGCCACTGGACCAGCTGGATGCCCGGATCGAGAAGATGATCGAGGTCGCGCTCGAAGCCGGCGTGGCCGGGACGGCCGGTTGAGCCCTCCGGCACCCGAGGGCGCGCGCCCGCCGACAGCCGTGCTGGGTCGTTCGAGCGCCTTCGGCCCGGAGCTGGCTCTGGCCATCGAGCTGGCCCATCGAGCCGGGGCCATGCAGATGGAGCGCTACGAGCGGCTGGAGCGCGTCGAGGCCAAGGGCCCACGCGATGTCGTGACCGAGGTGGATCATCTGTGCGAGAAGCTGGTCATGGATGGCGTCCACGAGCGCTACCCAAACGACCGCCTCCTGGCGGAGGAGATCGGCGACGTACCGGCGCCGGGCGATGTACCGTCCAGCCGGGTCTGGGTGGTGGACCCTCTCGACGGCACGGTCAACTACGCCAACGGGATTCCCTTCTTCTGCATCTCGATCGCCCTCGTCGCCGATGGCCGCCCGGTCGTCGGGGTCGTCTACGACCCGGCCCGGGACGAGACCTTCGCCGGGGCGATCGACGGGCCTTCGCTGCGCAACGGTCAGCCGATCGAGGTTGGGGCCAAGGAACGGCTGGAGGACCTGGTGGTGACGCTGACCGTCGGCAAGCGCGGCACGATGCGCAAGCGCCGCGAGGCGATCAAGAGCATTCGCGCCCATCGCTCCATGGGCTCGGCCTCGCTGACCCTGGCCTACGTGGCTTGCGGCCGGTTCGACGTCTACGCTCAGGGAGAAGGACTCTCGGCCTGGGACGTGGCTGCCGCCGGGCTGATCGCCGAGCGGGCCGGAGCCAGGGTTACGGCCCTGGACGGCAGCCGCTGGTTCGACCTCGCCCGCCCGGCCAAGGCCTGGACCTGCCTGGCCGCAGCGCCCGCCCACCACGCCGCGATGCTGAAGATGCTCGGGTAGCGAAGATCAGCCCTGCCAGAGGTGGGGACGCTCGGCCAGGGCCTCAAGTCCCAGCTCCTCGCACAGGGCGGCCCACTCGACGCGCCGCGCGCCGCGCCAGCGCAGCTCGTCGGGTGAGGTCTGGGGGAGGGGAACGTCCAGCCGCAGCCGGGCCAGGTGGCGGAAGAGCAGGGCTTCGTCCCAGTGGGCCCGCAGGGCGGCGCTCAGCGAGGGAGCCGAGCGCACGTTCACGCCCCACGCGCTGGCGGTCTTGGGGATCGATTCCAGGTGCCCCCACCGGGAGAGCACCGTCGCCGCCGATTTCGCGCCCCAGCCGGGGAGGCCCGGAAAGCCATCGGACGAATCGCCGACGAGGGCCAGGTAGTCGGGGATCGACTCGGGCGGTACGCCCCACTTCTCGCTGACGCCGGCCTCGTCGATGGTCGCCTGGCGTCGCCTGTCGCGAAGCACGACCTCGGTCCCGCGCACGCATTGGGCCAGGTCCTTGTCGGGCGTGCAGATCAGCACCTGTTCGACCCCCTTGGCCCGACCGAATCGATCGGCTGCCGTCGCCAGGGCGTCGTCGGCCTCGAACTCGACCTCCGGCCAGACGACGAGCCCCAGCGCCTCCATCGCCCGTTCGGCCAGCGTGAACTGGCCCAGCAGCTCGACCGGCACGCCCGCCTCGGTCTTGTAGCCGGCATAGAGGCGATTGCGGAAGGAGCGGATGACGTGGTCGGTCGCGCAGCCGACGTGGGTCGCGCCTTCGTCCCGCAGCAGGCTCAGCAAGGAGTAGAGCAGGCCCGCCACCGCCCCCACGTCCTGGCCGTCGGGGGCGTAGACCGTGGGTCGCGGGCTGTAGAAAGCCCGGAACAGCTCATAGGTCGCGTCGACCAGGTGGACCCGGATCGGGCGGCTCAAGGCTCCCCCTGGTCGCTGTCGAAGGTCGCGTCGCCGCCGGCATGGGCTCCGCCACCGGCAGCGGCCCCGCCGGCGTCTCCACCGACCAGGATTACGCCGGCCGCCCAGATCTCGTCCAGGGCCCGCTCACCGTCGCCTGGGGCGAGGTCCACCGCCCGGATGGCGTCCCGCAGGACCGCCGTTTCGTAGCCCAGCCGCAGCCCGTCCAGGGCTGTCGCCTTGACGCAGTAGTCCGTGGCCAGGCCGCAGACGACGATGCGGCTGATCTCGCGTGCCGCGAGCGACGCATCCAGTTCGGTGGGGGCCATGCCGCCGCCTTCCGGGTCGCGCACCATGAAGCCGGAGTAGCCGTCCTCGCCGCTCATCCCCTTGCGGACCACCGGGCCGCGCACAATCAGCTGGGGGTGGAACTCCGCCCCCCAGGTGCCGCGGACGCAGTGGACGGGCCAGGTGCCGCCGTCGGGGGCGAAGTGGGGGGTGTGCTGAGGGTGCCAATCCTGCGTGTACACGACCGCGGCGCCTCCCGTCAGGGCGCGTCCCGTCTCGGCGTTCACTCGCGACACGACCTCCTCGCCGCCCTTGACGTACAGGCTTCCGGCAGGATCGGCGAAATCGTTCTGGACGTCCACTACCAGCAGGCAGGTATGCGGGTCGTAGCGTTCGGCCGGATCGTCTGGCTTCCAGCTGGAGTGGAGTCGCCGCGGGCTGTCGCTCATGGCTGGCTTTGTACGCGATGGCGTCGGATCGCGCAACAGCCAAGGCGCCGCAGCCTGCCTCGTGTGAGACCCAAGAGGGCGGTGCGCGGATGCAACGGGGCTGTAACGCGAAGGGCGTGCACCCGAGCGCGCCCGACAGGCCCTCCGGCCTACGATCCTCTGAGACGGAGAAGTAGCTTCCTGCGCGAACCCCAGGTGGAGGCGCCGGTGACGGGGCGCCTTCCGGGAGATCAAGCGGCCCGGCTCCCCCTCACCGGGCCGCTTGCGTTGTCAGGCGGGCCGGTCGGTTTTGCGCCGACCGTAGACCCTCGATCGAATGCCGCCCGGCCGGCCGTCTCGGTCGTCTCTCTGTGACGGGCTGGCGTCGAGCAGGTAACCGATCCCCTGGAAGGTCTTGATCCGGCCCGGCTGCCCGGGCTTCGCTCCCAGCTTGCGGCGGACGCGGCTGACCCAGACCCGCAGGTACTGCAGGTCGTCGCGGTACTCCGGGCCCCAGACCTTGGTCAGCAGCTCGGTGTGAAGGACGACCTTGCCGGCGTTGGCGGCCAGGTGCTGCAGAAGAAGCCACTCGGTTCGGGACAGCTGCACCAGCTTGCCCTTGCGGCTAACCGTGCGCCGCTCGAGGTCTATCTCGACGTCGTCGAAGGCGATCACGCCACCGGCGGCCGTGGCCCCCGCGGAGCGCCGCAGGACGGCCCGCACCCGCGCCGCGAGCTCGTCCAGGTCGAAGGGCTTGGCCACGTAGTCGTCGGCCCCCAGGTCCAGGCCGATGGCCTTGTCGGAAGTCGAGCCCTTGGCCGTCAGCAGGATGACCGGCACCGGCCGTCGCTCGCGCAGCTGGCGCATGACCTCGATGCCGTCCAGACCGGGCATGACGATGTCCAGCAGGACGATGTCCGGTCGCACGTCCTCGGCGCGGGCCAGGGCCTCCTCTCCGCCGGACGCGGTGACGACCCGGAAGCCCTCCGCGGCCAGCGCCATCGAAACGAGCTTGGTGATCCGCCGCTCGTCGTCCGCGACCAGTACCAGCGGTTGAGTGCTCACTCTCGTCCCCCGACGGGCTATCGCCGTCTGCCGCGGGGCGAATGTCGCTCGCTCCGCGACTCAGGACCACTGTATCGCGATCGGGCCCGAGTCGAGCCCGGATTCGTCGGATTCCCCGTGTGTCCCGCCGCTAGCCGCTGATCTCCGCGCGTTCGGTGGCCAGGGCGGCCACCGCCAGCGAGCCGACGATCCAGATCGCGGTCACGACCAGGGCCAGGTTGGCTTCGATGACTATCGAGGCGGCGGCGCCGGTGCCGGCCGAGGGCGGCGCGTTGAGGCCGATGGCGTCGCTCGCGGCGCCGAAGGGCAGGTACTCGAGGATCCTCTGCGCGTCTCTCGGCAGGGCGAGGGGCACGAAGAGCGAAGCGACGTACAGGCCGATCACGACCCCGACGCCGGCCATCTGGTTCTTGGCAGCCATGGCGATCGCGTAGGCCACGGCCGACAGGCAGCAAACCGCAATCCAGCACCGGACCAGCAGCGCTGCCAGGTGCGGCAGGGCGTCGCCCTCGGTGAGGCTTCCGATCGGGACTCCGGCCGACATGCCCCCGAGGATGGCCCCCAGGATCCCGGCACCGAAGACCACGAGCTGGCCCACGAGGAGGGCCAGGGCCACCGAGCCGAAAGTCGCCAGAGTGTAGCGGGTACGGCTCTCGCCGCGCATCACGGCGACCTTGAGGGTGCCCCAGGACCACTCGGTGCCGGCCACCGCCGCCACGTAGATCATGGCCACCAGCCCCGCGTACGCGAAAACGAGGGCCGTGACGGCATCGTAGGCGCCCGGGAACTTCACGAACCACTCGAGCGTCTCGCGGTCGTAGTTGGTGGTGTTGGCGGACAGGCTGATCGACACCCCGATCAGCCAGATCATCGAGCCGACCAGGAGGGCGGCGATGATCAGGGCGACCCAGCTGGCCGTTCGGGTTCGGAGCTTTCGAAGTCCGGCGAATACCAGTCTCATCGGGCACCCCCATCCTGGCCGGCCGGGTCGGGTTGAGTGAGCTGCATGAAGAGGGACTCCAGGTCGGTGCCGGCTTCGAGGCCTGAAGCGTAGATCTCCGCCTGGGCCAGGGCGCGGTTGACTTCACTGGCTCTGTCGGCGTCCATCCTGGCCGTCAGCCAGGCGACGGCCGGGTAGTCGATCGAGACCGCCCCCGCCCCCTTGATCCCCTTCAGGACCGCAGCCGCCTTCTCTGCCTCCGCCGGGGCGACCTTGACGTGGACCAGGGCCGAGGCGCTGGCCAGCAGCTCGGCCAGGGGGCCCTCGCGGACGAGCCGCCCGGCGACCACGATGCCAACGATGTCGGCCAGCTGCTGGACCTCGGGCAGAATGTGGCTCGAAACGAAGACCGTCTTGCCGGCGGCAGCCAGCCCGCGCAGCGTGTCGCGCAGGCCGACGATCCCGGCCGGGTCCAGCCCGTTGGCCGGCTCGTCGAGCAGCAGCAGCGGCGGGTCGTTCAGCAGCGCGGCGGCGATGCCCAGGCGTTGCCGCATGCCCATCGAGTAGGTGGAGACACGGTCGCGGGCTCGCTGGCCGAGACCGGACTGCTCGAGCAGCTCCTCCACCCGGGCTCGTGAGACGGGACGGCCGGTCGCGGCCAGGACCAGCAGGTTGTCCCTGCCCGACAGGTGGGGGTAGAAGGTGGGCGCCTCGATCAGCGCCCCGACTTCGAAGAGGCGCCTCCGATCAGATTTGTCGAAGGGTCGCCCCAGCAGCTCGATGGTGCCCGCGTCGGGGCGCATCAGGCCCGTCAGGAGGCGCATCGTCGTCGTCTTGCCGGCCCCGTTGGGCCCCAGGAAGCCGTACACGACGCCCCTGGGCACCGACAGGTCGAGGCCGGTCAAGGCCGGCTGGCGGCCGTAGCTCTTCATCAGGCCGCGCGTGGCGACTGCGTATCCACCGGCGACTGTCATGGGCCTCCTCGCCTGCGTGCGTGCTGCGAGTGAGTCTACCGCGCGTCGGCAGGCGGCGGGCGGAGCTCGATGAGCACCGAGCCCGTGGCGTTGACGACGGTGGTCGGACCGTGCTCCAGGCGCCAGTCGGTGGCCGCCGCCAGCGGCGTGTGGCCGTGCAGCCAGAGGCGTGGCTGCAGCCTCTCCAGCAACCAGTGGTAGCCGGCGAAGCCGCGATGGTAGCCGTCGCTGGGGACGTCGCCGCAGCCCAGCGGCGGGACGTGGCTGATGACGATCAGCGGATCCTGGTGCCCGAGCCGGCGGGTGGCCAGCCGCAGGGCCTGGCTCCAGGCCTTGCGCTCGCTACGGGACGCTCCCGGTCCGCGCTTGCCCGGCCAGGAGAGCCCGGCGATGGACAGGCCGGCCTCGTGCTGGATGGCCGTCGAGACGACTGGCTCGGGGCAAGTGGACTTGCATGTCGCCCAGCGAGCGTCGGTGTCGTGGTTGCCGTGAACGTAGATTAGCGGGGCATTGAAGCCGTCGGCCACGAAGGACAGCTCGTGGCAGTCGAGGTCGCCGCAGCCGAGTATCAGGTCGATCCGGCCCAGGGCCCGGCGGTTTCTCTGGTCG
>Ga0316577_10001749_pt1 | contig 10456 bp, 9 predicted proteins | sample S5NA_FD_203073 | JGI IMG/M metagenome (GOLD analysis project Ga0316577, IMG submission 203073) | Rhizosphere microbial communities from salt marsh grasses in Alabama, United States - S5-7_050615r2r1 | ecosystem: Host-associated > Plants > Roots > Rhizosphere | place: USA: Alabama | collected... | reverse complement strand
TTCGCGGGAGTGGAGGGGTTGCGGGGGGGGCGGGAGCGGACCAGTTCCACTTCGAGGTGGGGGGGGCTTCCGGGGAGGGTGTGCCCCTCGGACTGGTGGATTTCGCTCAGGGGTTGCCCTTCCCGGTGCGGGGGTACGACACCGCGAGCCGTTTCGGCAGATACGCCTGGTCCGTGTCCGCGGAGTACCGCTTCCCTCTATTCCTGGTGAATCGGGGACCAGGGCTCTTTCCCCTCCACCTGGACTGGCTGAGCGGGACGCTCTTCCTGGATGCCGGGAACGCCTGGGGCCCCGAGCTGGGCTTCCGGGGCTACGAGAACCCTCGATTGGACCCTCTGACCTCTGTGGGAGGGGAGATCACTGCCCGGGTTCTCCCCTTCTGGTATGGGGTCATGGATCTCCGGGTCGGGGTCGCCGCGCCTCTCGTGGAGGGGAACGGGGTGAGAGCTTATCTCAGGCTGGGGCCTTCGTTCTGAGCTCGTGGTGGGACCCGGCCTCTCCCTGGATCCCGGACAAGAGCGACCGGGTGACCGGGGACCTCCGGCACTCGGGAGTCACTCAGAGCTCCCGGCCGGCGACCTCCGCTATCCTGTCCACCGCGTCATGGAGGGCGTTCAGCGTCTCCCGAAAGTCCTCTCGGGTCAGTTCATCGTCCCGGGTCTGGAGCTTCACCCCGTGTGCGTTCAGCAACCGCACCCTCTCGACGAACGCGTTCACCTCGGTGCGGAGCGCCGCATACTTCCGCTCCTCCGGGAGGACCGCGCTCGTGAGTCGCCAGACCCCGGCCTCGATGATCAGGAGGCCGACGAGGACCACCAGGACCTGAAGCTGCAGGTGCAGCGAGATGGCCGGAACGAGGATGGCCAGGAACACGAGGACCGTTCCCAGGAGGGTAAACCCAAGGGCCAGAATCTTCCGAAGCTTCCTCAATGGACGTCTCCTGACAGGTGAATCAACATCCCCTTCTGCCGCTGTCGAAGTCGAGCATTCGGGATCCCCAGAGTGGGAAGGCGACGAAGACCTTCATACGGGTCTCGGCGTGGGCGGCGACCGCGATCACGTACGGTTCTCGCCCGGCCGTCTCCGGGACGGCGGTGAACAGGCAGTACTCGATATCCTCCGTAGGGATGTATGTGCTCTGGTCCTCCAGCTCCTCGATGGAGGTGGGGAACATCCCATGATTGATGATGACGTAGTTCTCCACTCCATCCATGAGGTGGCGAACGTCCGCCTGGATTCGGGCCAGATAGGCCCGTTCCCGGGCCTTGTCGAAGTAGGGGACGGCGATGCTGGCGAGGATTCCCAGACTCAGGGTCACCAGGAGGAGCTCGGTCAGGGTGAAGCCAGCCACCCCCCTTTGCCTCGACTTCCCCCTTCTCCCGCGGGTTCTTCCCTTCATTCGGTCTTCTCACGCCTTTGTTTGCGGCATTTCCCCGTGCGAGCGCCTCGGACGCTCCCTTTCAAAGATAGGTTCGAAGCCGTGGCCACTGCAAACATCTGTTCCTTCTCCGGACCCGTGACCCGATCCCGGCAGGCACCGGAATCGAGTCGATCAAAGGCGGGAATCGCCCGAGAGATATCCCTTGACCACAATATCTAGTAGCCATATCTTGAGGATACCTCTAGATTTTGTGTCTTCAGGTCGTTTTCCACATCAACACCCCGCCGGCGAGAAGGGCTGTCGCCGGTTTTCAACGCTTTGACCCAGCTTTTCCACTTTCTGTCCACGCAGTTGCCCGGGAGAAAAGACGACATGGCCGAGTCCCACTCCTCTCAGGAGGATCCTTTCATCTTCGACGACCAGCTCCCCGACGATCTTCCCGTTCCGGACTTGTCCGAGAATGCCCGCATCGTCCTGGGGAAGCGCTATCTGAAGAAGGATGATGAGGGGGAGCCCGCTGAGGAGCCACAGGTCATGTTCTGGCGGGTGGCCTACACCGTCGCGAAGGAGGACGCACGTTTCGGGGCGTCGGAAGCCGCGGTGGAAGAGGTGGCCAGGCAATTCTACGAGCTCATGACGACGGGGAAGTTCGAGCCCAACTCCCCGACGCTCATGAATGCGGGACGTCCCCTCGGCCAGCTCTCGGCGTGTTTTGTCCTTCCGGTGGACGACGCCCTTTCCAACGGAAGGAGTGGGATCTACGACACGCTGAAGGCCATGGCCCTCGTCCACCAATCCGGCGGCGGCACGGGGTTCTCTTTCTCGAGGCTCCGGCCTACGGGGGACACGGTCCGTTCCACCATGGGGGTGGCCTCGGGCCCCGTATCCTTCATGACCCTCTACGATTCCTCTACCGAAGTGGTGAAGCAGGGGGGGACCCGGCGGGGGGCGAACATGGGGATTCTCCGGGTGGATCATCCGGATATCCGGGAATTCATCACGTGCAAGGACGACACCTCGCGGATCACGAACTTCAACATCTCCGTGGCCATCACGGATGCGTTCATGGAGGCACTGGACGGTGGGAAGCCGTACGATCTCCTGAGTCCACGGACCGGGGAGGTGGTAGGCCAGGAGGACCCCCGAGAGATCTTCGACATGATCGTCCGGGGAGCGTGGAAGACGGGCGAGCCGGGGGTCTTCTTCATAGACCGGGCCAACGAGTTCAATCCGGTGCCACACCTGGGGAGCTACGAGGCCACGAATCCATGTGGCGAACAACCCCTCCTCCCCTACGACGTGTGCAACCTGGGGAGCGTCAACCTGGGCAGGTTCGTCAAGGAGGGGTTCGAATGGGGTGGCGATCCCATGGAAGGGGTGGATTGGGACGCTCTCGGTCAGGTGGTCCATCTTTCCGTGCACTTCCTGGACAACGTCATCGATGCCAACCGGTATCCCCTCCCCGAGATCACCGAGCTGGCGAACCGCATCCGACGGGTGGGGCTCGGGGTCATGGGGTGGGCGGACATGCTGGTGGGGCTCGGGCTCTCTTATAGCAGCGAGGAGGGGGTCGAGATGGGGCGGAGGGTGATGGAGTTCCTGAACGAGGAGGCCCGGGTGGCGTCGGAGAAGCTGGCGGAGACGCGGGGGGTCTTCCCGGAGTGGGAGAGGTCCATTTGGGGCCCCGAGAAGAAGGCCGCCCGAAACGCGGACGGGGAGCGGATCCGATCGGAGCGGAGGCTCCGGAACTGCAACCTCACCACGGTAGCCCCCACGGGGACCATCTCCATCTTCGCAGGATGCTCGGGCGGAATCGAGCCTCTCTTTGCCGTCGCGTTCATGAGGAAACAGGCCGGCACTCTCATGCCGGACGTGAATCCGGATTTCGTCCGGTTGGCGAAGGAGCAGGGGTGGTTTTCCGAAGAGCTCATGGAGAGGATCGCCACCGAGGGCCACATCCACTTCGAGGAGGTCCCGGAGGAGATCCAGCGGGTCTTCGTCACGGCCCACGACATCACTCCGGAATGGCATGTGAGGATGCAGGGGGCCTTCCAGGAGCATACCGATTCCGCCATCTCGAAGACGACGAACTTCCCGACGTCGGCCTCGGAAGAGGACGTGAGAGAGATCTACGAGCTGGCCTATCGTCTGGGGGCGAAGGGGGTCACGGTTTACCGGGACGGGTCTCGGCCGGAACAGGTTCTGTCAACCGGCAAGACGGGGAGCGCCACGAGCTCTGGGGGGAAGGGGGAGGAGCTGGAGCACGAGCTGGCGGATGCCCGGGAAGAGATTCACCGACTCCACGGGGAGCTCGAACACCTGAGAGCCGAGCTGGAGGACAGGGACCGGACCGCTGCCGCTGCTCGCCAGAAGCGCCAACGCCCCGCAATGCTCCGGGGCCGGACCCTGAAGATGAACTCTCCCCTGGGGGATATCTACGTCACCATCAACGAGGACGACTTCGGGCGTCCCTTCGAGGTCTTCTGCACCCTTGGGAAGGCCGGTGGCGCGGCCTTCGCCGACGCTGAGGCCATCGGCCGGCTCATGTCCCTGGCCCTGAGGTCCGGAGTCCCCATCACGGCAATACGGGATCAGCTCCGGGGGATTTCCTCGGATCGGGCGGTGGGTGTCGGTCCCAACAAGGTGCTTTCGGCGCCTGACGCCATCGGGCAAGCCATCGAGCGTTACCTGGAGGAGCAGGCGGGAATCCAGGAGGAGCTTCCCATCTCGACGGAGGCCGCGGCGGTGGCCGGGGCCAAACCCCAGGCGGCGCCGGCCCGGTACACGGGGCACCACGAGCACTTCATGGGAAGCTGCCCTGACTGTGGGTCCGGTCAGTTGGCCTACGAGGAGGGGTGCATGAAGTGCCATGTCTGTGGCTACAGCGAGTGCGGATGAGGCCTTCGCCGGGCTTCGTCCTCGGGGCGCCTCCCCGTCGGGTCCATACGGAGGTTTTCGTCCGGTGCCATCCTCCGTAGCTTCCCTCGAATGAGACAGTCGACACTGTTCCTGGTTCTCTTCCTCTCCATGGGAGGATGTGGTCCCGACGAGGGCGCGAAAGGAACGGTACTCCCGGAGGGTAGGCTGGAGAGACCCATCTTCGATGGTGCTGTTGCCCATGAGCTCATCCAGGAGCAGGTGGCATTTGGCCCCAGGGTTCCGGGAACTGCGGGACACGCGGCGCAGCTAGCCTGGATGGAGGATCTCCTCGAGCTCTGGGCCGATCAGGTGGAGCCCCAACCGTTCTCCTTCACCACCAGCCGGGGCACATCGCTGAGCCTCACCAACCTTCTCGCCCGGTTCCGACCCGAGATGGCGGACCGAATCCTCCTGCTGACGCATTGGGACACCCGTCCCTGGTCCGACCAGGCCCCGGATATCGAGGACCGGGACATCCCCGTCCCGGGGGCCAACGACGGGGGTTCGGGAACTGCCGTCCTTCTTCACCTGGCGGAGCTGATGTGGAAGGTTCCTCCCCCGGTGGGCGTCGACCTCCTCTTCGTGGACGGGGAGGACTACGGACCGGGGACGCAGGACATGTTCATGGGTTCCAGCTACTTCGCCGCCACGATGCCGCGGCCCCTCCCCTGGAGGTATGGTCTTCTCCTGGACATGGTGGGGGATATGGATCCCAGCTTCCCCATAGAGGGGTATTCGGCGGAGTACGCGCCGCTGATCTGCCAGGAGATCTGGCAGGTGGCACACGAGCTGGGGTTCGCACCCTTCTTCCCGGCTGGCGTCGGGAGTCGGGTCCTGGACGACCATGTCCCACTGAACAAGGCCGGCCTCGAGACCGTCGATCTCATCGACTTCGAGTACGGCCCGGGCAACCGCCTCTGGCACACGCCTCAGGACATCCCTCTCAATACCAGTCCGGAGACCCTGAGGATGGTGGGAGAGGTGGTCACGGAGCTGGTCTTCCGAGGAGGCTGAGGAAGCTCCCTCCCACAGCCTTCTTCCATATTCCGCTGAACAGGAATCATCCATGAGCGTATCCTCTGACAAGGTGAAGGTGGCCGTGGTCCAAGCCTCCCCTCGATACTTCGACCGGGAGGGAAGCGTGGAGAAGGTGATCCGCATGACCCGAGAGGCGTCGGAGGCCGGCGCCGGGCTCGTCCTCTTCCCGGAAGCATATGTGGGGGGGTACCCCTGGGGACTCGCCTTCGGAACAGCCGTGGGGGGGCGTAGCCCGGCGGGGCGACGGACCTGGGAGCGTTACTGGGCCTCCGCCATGGAAGTCCCGGGTCCCGAGACCGCCCGTCTCGCGGAGGCGGCGAAAGAGCTCGGCGTGTACCTGGCGGTGGGAATCATCGAGAGGGACGGTACCTACAGCAGGGGAACGCTCTTCTGCACCCTCCTCTATTTCGGGCCGCAGGGGACGCTTCTGGGGAAGCACCGAAAGCTCAAGCCCACGGCGGCGGAGCGCCTGATCTGGGGGGAGGGGGACGGGAGCACCCTCCCGGTCATCCCGGCCCCCTTCGGGCGCGTGGGCGGACTGATCTGCTGGGAGAACTACATGCCTCTGGCTCGCATGGCCATGTACGGAAAGGGGGTGGAGGTCTACCTGGCCCCCACCGCCGACGCCCGGGAGCGGTGGCAATCCACGCTTCAGCACATCGCGCTGGAGGGCCGGTGTTTCGTCCTGGGGTGCAACCAGTTCGTCACCCGGGACATGTACCCACCCGACCTGGAGATCAAGGAGGAGCTCGAGGGCTGGCCCGAGGTCCTTTGCAGGGGTGGAAGCGCCGTCTACGGGCCCCTGGGGGATCTGCTGGCGGGCCCCCTGTGGGATGAGGAGGGGATCCTCTTCGCGGATCTGGAGATGGCCGAGGTGGCCCGGGGGAAGTTCGATTTCGACGTCACGGGTCACTACGCCCGGCCGGATGTCTTCCACTTTCGGGTGGATCAGGAGCCCCGGAGACCCGTGGACCTGGGGGAGGATTGACGGCGTGGAGTCGGTGGACCCGGCGGCGCCCTCCGGCCACGGGGAACCCGACCTCGGATTCCGGGGGCTCGGACGTCTGGGCTCCATGGGCGGTTCTAGCGGCGATTCTCGTCTTGGGATTGGCTCTCTGGGAACCCTTCCCCCCGGGGATATGGCACGACGACGGCGTCTACGTCCTCCTGGGCCGGTCTCTCGCTCAGGGGGATGGGCTTCGCTACGTGGGGATTCCCGGTGAGCCCCTCGCTCCGAAATTTCCGCCCCTGTACCCCTTTCTCCTGGCCGTTGCCTGGGTCCTGGATCCCCGGTTTCCCGAGAACGCCGGCATCCTGGGGGGGGTGAACCTCCTGCTGGTCTCGGTGGCGGCGGGGCTCTTCCTGGCGTTTCTTCGTCGGGTCCTCAGGGTTCCCCTCCCTCTGGCGGTGGCGGTGACCCTGCTGACGTGGATGTCGCCGAATCTGTGGAGGGTGACGCTGGTGCCTCTCTCGGAGCCCCTCTTCGTCCTCACCCTGACTCTGGCCCTCTGGGCCGGAGCGCGACTGGAGCGAGGGGGGGGAAGACGGGAGCTGGCACTCTTTCTCCTGGCCGGCGGCCTCGCCTTTTATGCCAGGACCCTCGGCGTGGCGGTTCTCCTGGGAGGGGTCGCGGCCCTCCTCCTGCGTCGCAGGCCTCGCATGGCCCTCCTCACTCTCCTGGGCAGCACGGCCGTGGTCCTCCCGTGGATCCTCTGGAGTCGGTGGGCTACCCGCTCCATCCTCCCCGCTCTCCGGGACATCCTCGGTTCCTACGGTGGGTGGCTGACGGACGAGATATCCAGGGACCCGCTGGGATATGGAGGATATCTGCTGGCGAATGCCGGTCACCTTCTGGGCCGAGCTCTGGCTCTTCTGCTCCCGGGAATCCCCGAACCTGCCCTCTGGGCCGGCCTGGTCCTTCTGCCCTTCCTTCTCCTGGGTCTCTGGGAGGCAGGCCGGAAGAGCCTGGTGATTCCCTCGACCCTGGCATTCGGCCTCATCATCATCCTCGCCTGGCCGTTTCAGGACATCAGACTCCTGGTCCCCTTCCAGCCCATCCTCACCCTGGCCGTTGGGCTGGGCTTCTGGACTCTCCTCTCGTCGGGCCTTCTGAGTATGAAGGGGAAGATATCTGTGGCCCTGTCGGCGAGTGCGTGGGTGGTGTTGGCTACCGGCTTCTCCGTCTATCGTCTGGCCACGGGATGGCCGGGGGAGCCCTATCGCGTCAGATCCGAGGTTCTGATGACGGCGGTCCAAGCCGTTGAGGAGAAGGTGCCGCCGGGAGCGGTGGTGGGCGCACCGGAGCTATGGCCCGGTCTTCAGCTGTTTACGGGAGTGACAGTGGTGCCGAGCGCCCGCTTCATCCCCCTCGGGGGGGACGAGCCCACCTGGGGATCACCGAGGGCTCAACTCGCGCTCTGGATGGAAACGGGAGTGACACACATACTGGTGGAGCATGGTGGGAGGGTGCACGGGGATGCTCTGGAAAGGCTGGAGGAGGTCTGTCCCCCGGGGACGGTGGAGGTGGTAGATCGAAAGCCGGGGCATGTTCTGGTGGCTCTCCATTGGAACGAGACGTGCCGGAGGAGGGTCATGGAGGACGGCCCGGAGGAGACGCCAGGGGGCCGGCACGAAAGCTGAGCACCGATCATCGCCTGGAATCCGGAAGGGTCCTGGATGTCTCCCCTCCCGGATACGGGCCTGGGCTCCCGACACAGGCCCGGGGTCAGGGCTCGATGGTCCCCTTCATGGAGGTGTCGACCTGCTCTCCGTCCCCTCCCTTCAGGAGCACCGTCTCGATCTGTTCGTAGAGGAATTCTCTGGCCCTCGGGTCTCGGGGATCCAGACCGTAGTGGTTGATGAGGAGAGTCTGGTGCTGGAGCCATTCTCCCCAGCAATCCTGGCAGATCTCCTCCTGCAGCCGCTCACCCACGGCATTCCGGAACGGTGCCTTTTCCATTCTGGGGGCATCCCTTTCACAACGGCGACAGCTTATCGTTTCCACTGGGACCCTCGATGAAGTGTGCGGTTCACAGGTTTCCGAATCCGAAAGAGCCCAATTTTCCCTCTTCCGTCAAGAGAGGATCAGATCGTGCCCAACACCCTATTCCTCGGAACGGGCTTTTATGTTCCCCCTCGGGTCATCACCAACCGGGACCTGACCCGGTGGATGGACACCTCCGACGAGTGGATCCAGGAGCGAACCGGGATTCAGGAACGGCGCTGGATCCCCGAGGGAGAAGGCATGACCGGTGCGGGAATGGCTCGGCGAGCCGCGGAGATGGCGCTGGACGCGGCAGGCATGGCCCCGGACGAGCTGGACGCCATCATCCTGGCCACCCTCAGCCCCGACCACTCCTTTCCGGGAACGAGTGCATTTCTCCAGGCGGAGCTCGGGCTCCCGGGCATCCCAGCCCTGGACATCCGGACCCAATGCACGGGCTTCCTCTACGGACTCTCCGTGGCGGATGCCTGGATCCGCACCGGTCAGTACGGAACGGTGCTCTTGGTGGGGGTGGAGATCCAGTCCACCGGGCTGGACGTGTCCACTCGGGGCAGGGACATGGCCGTTCTCTTCGGGGATGGTGCGGGAGCCGCCGTCCTGGGAGCGGGGGAGGAAGAGGGCAGAGGAGTCCTTTCCACCCACCTCCACGCAGATGGCCGTCACGCCAGGGACCTATGGTGCGAAGCGGGCTCGGCCTTCAAGCACCCCTGGATTTCGGTGGAGGACATCCGGAACGGGCGGGTCGCGCCGACCATGGATGGACGGGAGGTCTTCCGCAACGCGGTGACCCGGATGCCGGAGGTCTCCCTTGAGGCGCTTCAGGCCAACGGCCTGAAGGTGGAAGACGTGGACCTCCTCATCGCCCATCAGGCGAATGCCAGGATCTCGGAGGGGACCAGACGGAAGCTAGGTGTCCCTCCGGACCGCATGTACAACAACATCCACCGGTATGGCAACACCACGGCGGCCAGCATCCCCATCGCGCTGGCGGAGGCGGTCAGAGCGGGGAAGTTGCGGCAAGGGGACCTCCTCTGTCTCGTGGCCTTCGGTGCCGGGTTCACCTGGGCCAGCGCCCTGGTTCGCTGGTAGAATCGGGACTCCGGACGGATCGGCCCGAGCCGGTGACGGGAGGTGGCCCCGGCTCGGCATGTCTGGGTAGACGACCCCTTGCATCAAGGTTAAGTTAATTGGCTTCCGATTCTTCGGAGGTCTTTCCCCGTCCTCGTGAGGAAGGACCAGGGGGGACACTGAACACCAGACTTGCATGAGTTCTCGAGACGAACATGCTCACCAAGAAGCAGCTCAACCACATTGAAAAAAGGCTTCTTCAAGAGCGGGCCAGGGCTCAGAAGGCCCTCGGTCTGTTCGACGAGATGGCAAAGGCGGACCGCGAATCCGGTGACTCGGCCCTGTCGGCCTATACCGATCACATGGCGGATCAGGGAACCGAGGCCATGGAGCGGGAGAAGGCAGCCCTCTTCGCCACAAAGGAAGGGCGGTATCTCTATCGGATCGAGGAAGCCCTCCGTCGTCTCTACAACGATCCGAAGAAATTTGGCCTCTGTCACACCTGCGGAGCCGAGGTGGGCTTCGAGCGCCTCGACGCCCTCCCACACGCCCGGTACTGCATCGACTGCAAGGTGAAAGAAGAGGAGGACGGCGGCTGAGCCGGAACCTCTCTCCTCCCGGAGGCATGAAAGCTCGAGCGGGGCCGGCCCATCGCCTGGCCCCGCTCCTTTTTTTTGTCCCTACCCGGAGGATCATCTCTTCTTCAGGAGGCGGAGCACCTCTGTCCCGAGAATCTCCACCTGCCACCGGCGGATCCCGGGTATGGCCCTGAGGCCCTTCAGCGACCGGGGGTCGCTCCTCACGATGTCCGTGATCTGGGCGTTGGAGAGGAGGACTCCCCGGTCCAGGCCGAGCTCCTTGGCCTTGAGCGTCCGCAGGTCCCGGAGCCGGTTCGCCAACGCCTCCTCATCCGGCGTGGGACGTCCGGCACCGTTCCCCCTCCACCTGGGAAAGGGCTTCAGCTCCTCCTCTGCCATGTCGTCCACCTCCTGCAGGCGGGCCAGGAGCTCGCGTCCGTGCTCCCTGGCAAGGTGGGCCGACATCCC
>Ga0316577_10001748_pt1 | contig 10457 bp, 3 predicted proteins | sample S5NA_FD_203073 | JGI IMG/M metagenome (GOLD analysis project Ga0316577, IMG submission 203073) | Rhizosphere microbial communities from salt marsh grasses in Alabama, United States - S5-7_050615r2r1 | ecosystem: Host-associated > Plants > Roots > Rhizosphere | place: USA: Alabama | collected... | reverse complement strand
CGTCCTTGTAGCCCAGGTCGCCCGTATACAGCCAGCCCTCCTTGGAGAGGGCGCGGGCCGTGGCCTCGGGGTCGTTCACATAGCCCAGGAAGGTCTGGGGCCCTTTGAAGCAGATGTGGCCGCTTTCGCCGTCGGGCAATTCGTCTCCGGCGTGACCATCTTCCTGCATCGGCTGGCGGATCGACAGGGGATAGACCGGCATGTCGTAGCCGATGCTGGTCACCAGGTCGTCCACGGAGGCGTCCAGTGCCGTGTAGGTGCAAAAGCCCGCCGTCTCGGTCAGGCCCAGGCCGGTGGGATAGCGGGGCGCCATGGTCGCGACCCGTTCCACCAGCTGGCGGGGCACCTGCTGCCCGGCGCAGATGGCCAGCTCCAGGCTGGAGAGGTCGTACTCGTCATAATTGGGCAGGCGCCACTCCAGGTTGAACATGGCTGGGATCTGTCCCAGCATGGTCACGCCATACTCCTCGATGGCCTGGAGGGATTTGGCCGGGTCAAAGATGTGCAGCAGCACAGCCGTGCCGCCGTTGAAGAAGGTCGTCATCATCTGCTCGGCCTGGCCGCCAACGTGGGATGGTGGCAGGTTGACCAGCATCCGTGTCGCTTCCTCCATGCCAAAGGCGGCAGCGAGGCACATGTTCTGGCAGGTGATGTTGCGGTGGGAGAGCAGGGCCGGCTTGGGATAGCCGGTTGAACCGGTGGTAAAGATGACCTGTGCCCCAGCATGCTCGTCGACCCTGGTTGTCGCCTGTGCGTAGGCGGCCAGGATCTCCGAGTTCGCCGGGTCCTGAGCAGCCTCCTTGGCCAACGCCTGGGCCTTTGCCGACAGCACAAAGGCATTCTGCGCCCCTTCGATGGTCTCCTCCGGCGGCGAAAACTGGACAAAGTGCTCGACAAAGGGGCAGTGGGCCATCACAGCCCGGCCCAAGTCCCGAAAATCGGCGACGGCTGTCTGGCCCAGAAACGCATAGCCCTTGGCCTGGACCAAGCTCAAACTGCGGATGACCTCCGGGCCCTTGAGTCGCAGATCCAGCGGGACATGAATGACGCCGATCTTGAAGCAGGCATACTCCAGGTAGACATGCTCCGTCAGGTAGGGCAGTGACGTGGCGAAAAAGTCGCCCCTCTGAAAGCCCATCCGAAGCAGGAGCATGGCCAGCGCCGTGGTGGCCTTGTCGAACTGATCCCACGTGATCTCTTGTTTGGTGTCGGCATTGATGATGGCCAGGGCGTCGGGCTTTTCCCTGGCCCACTTGGCGACGACCCCATGCAAGAGATGCCGGTCCGCGAAATCCTGCTCATAGTTCTCCAGCGTGCACTGCGGCACGCCGTGCCTCTTGACAAACTCGACCATGGCTCCCCCTCCTTGTCGGGTTTGTGGACATCCCCGGCTGTTGTCTCGGAGATGCCCGCCGCTCAATCCGTCATTCGCCCCAATCTATCACACCCAGCGTCCCTACCAGCACCGCCGTCCCAAGCTGCCCGGGATCCGGGCGCTACCATCCCAGCGGGGCGGGCGCCACGCCGGTGGGTGCCGCCCAGCGGTGGATCCCCCTCTCCAGCACCAGAGCGAGTCCCTAGGGTTCCGCGTCCCTCTCCTCCGTCTGGACAAGAGCCGATAGCACTTCTGTCAGGGACGGGGTCAGGGGCGCATCCTTGAAACCGGCCAGCCGCCGGTAGAGGGTCGCTGCCGTAGCATGAAAACCGCCAGGCAGCCCTGCCTCCTGGAAGGTTGCTGAGATCTCGTCCATCTCGCCCGAAAAACGCCAGGCCTTGGCCGTGACGCGGCGGACGCGTTGTACCGCCTGCTCATCAAAACCGGGCCAGTCGCGCGCCCACTGACGCCGCAAGTCATCCCAAACGCCCAGTTCACCGGCGGTGGCCAAGATGGCGCACAGCAGGGCTGTGCTGCCCTTGGTCCAGGCCGCATAACACATCTTGAGCGCCGAGGCCTGCCCTGGCTCCTGGCCAATGACCACGGCCTGCAGAGGACCTTCGGTGAAGCAGGAGGCAGCCGTCCCAGCTGCCTCTCCCGACAGGTAGAGCCAGGTCGTGCCCAGCTCCCAGGCCGGCGGGCCAATGATGCCGCCGTCCACGAACGTGGCACCAGCCGCGCTCACGATCTCCCCGATCTCTACGGCGCGCCGGGGAGAGATGGCATTGGCGTCGAGGTAAAGCCCTTGGAAGGCAAAGCTAGCCACGCTGGCCGCGACGTCTTGACTGGCATGGGGTGGGCAGACGCTGACAACCACGGGACAGATCTCGCAGAGGTGGGCCAGGCTGCCCGCATCGCGCAGGCCAAGCTGCTCGGCTCGGGCGTGCGTTTGAGGGCTGCGGCCCTCAGAGGCCCAATAGACCTCATACCCACTGTTCTGGGCCGCGGCGGCTACCGACGATCCCATCTGGCCCGGATGGAGGATGCCCAGTCTACGGTTCTGCATAAGAGCGCTCCCTGCTCTGCAACGCACCTTCTGCCAGCCCTGGCCCGCACGAAGACTTGCCTGGCAGAGGAATTATACTTCAGAATGAGGGCCCGGGCAAGCCGGATCCGCGCAGCCCAAAGGTCAATTATAGTTACCACGTGCCACGGACGGCAATGTGGACACAGCAAGACCCGACAGCCTGGATGCGATTCCCCATACGGCCAATTTTGTTCCTTGACGCCAGTACCCGTCCATAGTAGAATGGACACTGTCACAGCACCCTGGAACCATCGCCCAGTTTCCAGCGTCTGCCATGTAGAGGTTCACCAGCAGGATCCATTTCCCAGGAGGCCTGGCCATGACAAAGAGGTTGATGGAATGGATACGCCGCCATCGATTCGCCATCCCTGCCGCTGCACTGCTGCTGGCGATTGGCGTGCTGGGCGCGGCGATCGGCGGTCTCTCCTGGTGGCATGCGCAGCGGGACCGTGACCGGGGCGAAACCATCCCGGTTCTCGTCGACTCGGATGCCACTGGGGACGGAGTCTCTGGCGTCGTCATGGCCTCTCCCGGCGAATCAGCAGCCCAACGCGGCGCGGAAGATCTGCTGATCCGGCTGAGCGAAGGCCAGGAAGGGACGCAAGCGCCCGTGTCACTCCCGTTGGCCAGTGGCGAGCCCTTGACCGGCGAAGAGATCGCACAGATCCTGTCCCGCCTGCCGGCGCTTGAGGCGGAGCCTGAGGACCAGGTCGATTTCCAGTTGCCGGAGGAGTCCCTCCCGCCGCCGCAGACCGGTGAGACCATCCAGGAGACATTCCCACCACCACCGGTGCCGGTCACGCCCGAAGCGGTCGAAGCCGGCCCGCTGGAGGTGCTGCGCTACGCCCCCGAGGGGGAGATCCCGCTGGCCCCTTTCATCAACGTGACGTTCAACCAGCCGATGGTGCCCCTGGCGACCCTCGGCGCGCTGGCGGCTGAGGAGGTGCCAGTGCAGGTGGAGCCGGCACTGCCCGGCACCTGGAAGTGGCTAGGCACCAAAACGCTCAGTTTTGAGTACGAGTCGGAGGCCATCGACCGCCTGCCGATGGCCACCGAGTACGTGGTGACGGTTCCCGCCGGCACCCGCTCGGCCAACGGCGGGGTCCTGGCCGAGGCGGTCCGTTGGAGCTTTAGCACACCCCCGCCCAAGATGACGGCCCATCTGCCCTCCACCGACCCACAACCGCTGGAGCCGCTATTCCTGGTAGCCTTTGACCAGCGCATCCAACCGGAGTCGGTCTTGGAGACCATCCAGGTGACCGCCGGTGGTCAGGAGGTCCCGGTCACGCTGGCGGACGATGCGCAGGTAGAGGCAGACAAGGCGGCTCAGCGCTTGGCTGAGGAGGCCGGCGAAGGGCGCTGGCTGGCTTTCGTCGCTCAGGAGCCGCTGCCTACCGACGCGGCCGTCCAGGTCATCGTCGGCCCCGGCACGCCCTCTGCCGAGGGACCGTTGGTCACGACTGAGGCCCAGCGCTACGAGTTCCGCACCTACGCGCCGCTGCGCATCGAGCGCCATGGCTGCTCGTGGGGCAACGACCGCTGCCCGCCGTTGACACCCTTCTTCATCCAGTTCAACAACCCCCTGGACATCGACACCTACGAGGAGTCGATGTTGCGGGTCGAGCCGGTGCTACCTGGCGCTTCGGTCGACGTCGTGGGGAGTTCGATCACCATCCGCGGTGCCACGGCCGGGCGCACCACCTACCGGGTCATCGTCAGCGGATCGATCCAGGATACGTTTGGGCAGACCTTGGGTGAGGATACGCGCCTGGAATTCAGGGTGGGCTCGGCCGAACCAGCCCTCTTTGGCCCGGACCAGGCACTAGTGACCCTGGATCCCGCCTCAAAAAGGCCGACCTTTACGGTCTATGCCATCAATCACGATCGTCTCAAGGTGCGAGCCTACCAGGTCCAGCCGTCCGACTGGCCCGCCTTCAAAACCTATCTGCAAAACCTGTACCAGCAGGAGAAACTGCCAGAGCCACCTGGTCGCCGGGTGATGGATGAAACCGCCAAGCCGGAGGCCGAAGCCGACGCCCTGGCCGAGGTAGGTATCGACCTAGGCCCGGCGTTGGACGGTGGCGTGGGACACCTGATCGTCGTCGTCGAAGCGCAGGGGGCACAGCGCCTCCAGGACCGCTATGGGCGGATTGTCACGGCCTGGGTCCAGGTGACTCAGATCGGGTTGGACGCCTTCGCCGACCCCAGCCAGATGGTCGCCTGGACCACCGCCCTCAAGGATGGGGCTCCGCTGGCCGGGGTGGCCGTCGAGGCCGGCTCTGGCAAACAACTGGCGATCACTGGGGATAATGGCACGGCTACCTTTGCCTTGCCCGCCGGGGCCGTCAGCCTGCTGGTCGCCCGCCAGGGGGACGACAGTGCCATCCTGCCCAAGTCACCGTGGCCGTGGGGGGAAGATGCCTGGCGGCCCAGGCCCGTGCGGGACGAGCTGCGCTGGTACGTTTTTGACGATCGGGCCATGTACCGGCCGGGCGAGGAGGTGCACGTCAAGGGCTGGGTGCGACAGGTGGGCGGCGGGCCGGAGGGGGACATCAGCCTGCCTGGCGAGGCATTGCAGGCAGTGGACTACCGGGTGATCGGTCCGCAAGGCAACGAACTGTTGGCTGGCCAGGCCCAAGTCAACGCCCTCGGCGGCTTTGACCTGGCCTTCACCCTGCCGGACAATGCAAACCTGGGCTACGCCAGCCTGATGATGGAGGCGCAAGGCAGTCTGCCCGGACTGGACGGACTGGGCTATAGCCATAACTTCCAGATCCAAGAGTTCCGCCGTCCCGAGTTCGAGGTTACGGCCCGCAACGAGACACCCGGCCCCTACTTTGCCGGCGGTCAGGGCACGGTGGCGGTGGAAGCCAGCTACTATGCCGGCGGCCCGCTGCCCAACGCCGAGGTAACCTGGCAGGTCAGCTCGACGCCCAGCAACTACTCGCCGCCCAACTGGCCCGATTTCGTCTTTGGTCACTGGACGCCGTGGTGGTACGACTACGGGGCGGCCTACTATGGCGAGGGCTATTGGCCCCCCCGCGAACCGGCCACCGTCGAGACCTTCACGGGGGTGACCGATGCCTCGGGAAGCCACTACCTGCGCCTGGATTTCAGCCAGCCTGAGGTGCCCCGGCCGCACAGTGTGCTGGCTGAGGCCACGGTCATGGACGTGAACCGCCAGGCATGGGCGGCCTCCACCAACCTGCTGGTCCACCCCGCCGAGCTGTACGTCGGCCTGCGCTGCGATCGTACCTTTGTCCAAAAGGGCCAGCCACTGAAGATCGACCTCGTCGTCGTCGATCTGGATGGCGTCCCCGAGCCCGATCGCCCCATCGAGGTTGAGGCAGCCCGGTTGGAATGGAAGTACGCGCGTGGTGCCTGGCGCGAGGAGCCGGTCGACGTCCAGACATGCACCGTCGGGTCCCTGCTGGAGCCCGTATCCTGTACCTTTGAGACGGCCATGGGCGGTGAGTACCAGATCATAGCGAGGGTCACCGACGCCTTTGGCCGCCAGAACGAGAGCCAGTTCACCCGCTGGGTGAGCGGCGGCCAGCGACCGCCTTCGCGTGAGGTCGAGCAGGAGACCGCCACCCTGATCCCCGACCGGGAGAGCTACCAGCCGGGCGATGTGGCCGAGATCCTGGTCCAGAGCCCCTTCAGCCCGGCCGAAGGCCTGCTGACCGTCAGCCGCAGCGGACTGCTCTACACCGAGCGCTTTCGCATCGAGGAGGACACCATTACCCTACAGGTGCCCATCGAGGGGCGGCACATCCCCAACCTGCACGTGCAGGTCGACCTGGTGGGCGCGGCCCCGCGCACCGACGACCAGGGGGAGGTCATCGACGATGTGCCGCAGCGGCCGGCCTATGCCACCGGCGAGCTGGGTCTCAGCATTCCCCCTTTGCAGCGGACGCTCTCGCTGGCAGCGACGCCCCAGCACAAAGAGCTGGAACCCGGCGGCGAGACGACCATCGACATCCTCCTGACCGATGCCTCCGGCCAGCCGGTGCCAGACGCGGAGCTGGCTGTGGTCGTGGTCGATGAGGCGATCCTGGCGCTGACCAACTACCAGTTGGCCGATCCGGTGGCTGTTTTCTACCGGACGCGTTCCGCGGAGGTCGACGGCACCTATGCCCGGGACAGCATCGTGCTGGCCAACCCCGAGGCCCTGGCCGCCGAGGATCTGGGAATCACTCAAGCGGTTGTCGAGACTGTGACGGTCGAGAGGGACGTCTTGGCCATGGCGACAATGCCAGTGGCGCAGCCGGCGCCGGAGGCCCCCCAGGAGGCGAGCGGCCAAGGGCCGGAAGCACAACCGATCCGCGTCCGCACAGATTTCAATCCCCTGGCGACCTTTGCCCCGGCGGTACGTACTGATGCGGATGGCCGGGCCCAGGTGCCCGTGACGCTGCCCGACAACCTAACCCGCTACCGGGTGATGGTCGTGGCCGTAGCCGGCGGCCGCGAGTTTGGCTCGGCGGAGGCCAACCTCACTGCCCGGCTGCCGCTGATGGTCCGGCCCTCGGCGCCACGCTTTCTCAACTTTGGCGACCAGTTCGAGCTGCCCATCGTGCTGCAGAACCAGACCGACGCGCCCCTGACGGTGGACGTGGCCCTCCAGGCCAGCAACCTAGTGCTGACCGGTGATGCGGGCCAGCGCCTGACCGTCCCAGCCCGGGACCGGGTGGAGGTCCGTTTCCCGGCGACAACGGGTAGACCAGGCACAGCCCGCTTCCAGGTAGCGGCGGTCTCGGGCACCTTTGCCGACGCGGCGACGGTGGAGTTGCCGGTCTATACGCCGGCGACGATGGAGGCCTTTGCCACCTATGGCGTGGTCGACGAGGGCACCGTGGCCCAGCCGGTTGCCCGGCCCGGCGATGACGTCTATTCCCAATTCGGTGGGCTCGAGATCAGCACTTCTTCCACGGCCCTCCAGGCTCTGACCGATGCCGTGCTGTACCTGGTCTCCTACCGCTACGAGTGTACGGAGCAACTGGCGTCCCGCATCCTGGCCGTGGCTGCCCTGCGCGACGTGTTGGAAGCCTTCTCGGCGGAGGGTCTGCCCTCCCCGGAAGACATGGAAGCGGCCGTGGAGCGGGATATCGAGCGGCTGCAGGCCCTGCAGAACGACGACGGCGGCTTCCCCTACTGGCCGCGCGGCCGCGAGTCGATCCCTTTCAACACCATCCACGTCGCGCACGCCCTGCAGCGAGCCGAGGAGATGGATTTCCTCGTTCCGGCTGAGACAAAGCTGGGCGTGCTCGATTACCTGCAGTACATCGAGGATTCCTATCCGGACTGGTACGACCAGGATACGCGCTGGACGCTGAGCGCCTACGCCCTCTACGTCCGCGATCTGATGGGCGATGGAGACGTGACCAAGGCGATGCAATTACTGGACAATCCAGGCCTGGAAAAGCTATCGCTGGAGGCCGTGGCCTGGCTGTGGCAGGTCGTGGACGGCGCCCCGGATACTGGGATGCAGGTGGAGGCCATCCGGCGGCACATCGCCAACCGGGCGGTGGAGACACCCGGAGCGGCCAACTTTACCACGTCCTACACGGACCAGTCCTACCTCCTGCTCGACTCTGACCGGCGGACGGACGCCATCGTCCTGGAGGCGCTGATCGCCGGAGATCCGGCGAGCGATCTCATCCCCAAGGTGGTCAACGGGCTCCTGGCCTACCGCACCCAGGGCCGCTGGAACAACACCCAGGAGAACGTCTTTGTCCTGTTGGCCCTGAACCGCTACTTCGATACCTTTGAGTCGCAGACGCCCGATTTTGTGGCGCGGATCTGGCTGGGCGATACCTACGTGGGCGAACATGCCTATCAAGGCCGCACCACCGAGCGGCACGAGACCGCGGTCCCGATGGACTACCTCTTCTCTTCGTTTGCTGCCGGCCCCTCGGCCGGCGACGGCATGCAAGACCTGATCTTGAGCAAGGAGGGGCCCGGGCGGCTTTACTACCGCCTTGGGCTGCGCTACGCACCGACGGATCTGAGCCTGGACCCCATGGATATGGGCTTTGTGGTCCAGCGCAGCTATGAAGGGATAGATGATCCGGAGGATGTGGTCCGGGACGAGGACGGGGTATGGCACGTCAAGGCCGGGGCACGCGTCCGCGTGCGGCTGACGATGGTGGCGAACAATCGTCGCTATCACGTGGCATTGGTCGACCCCTTGCCGGCTGGATTGGAGATCGTCAACCCGGCGCTGGCCGTCTCGGGGGATGTCCCCCAAGATCCCGATGCCCCGGACTACCGCTATGGCTGGTGGTGGTGGGGTCCCTGGTACGAACACCAGAACATGCGCGATGAACGGGCCGAAGCCTTTGCCTCCCTGTTGTGGGAGGGCGTCTACAACTATTCCTACGTAGCCCGGGCCACGACACCGGGGACGTTCGTAGTGCCGCCGGCCAGAGCGGAGGAGATGTATTCGCCCGAGGTCTTTGGCCGCAGTGGCAGCGACTGGTTGATCGTCGAATAGGCCAGAATCAGCCCAGGATGCACCTTGTCGAGTGGTGTGGGCAAGCATCCTTTCTTCTCGACGGAAAGCTGGGCACATTGAAGACCTGTGCCACGGACAACGCCGTCGCAGCGAGCAGGACGGTCATCCGCCGACTCTGCGCAAACGACGCCAAGGCATTGAAGCGTGCCTGCTATCCCGACACCTCTCTGGAGGAGGTGCAGGAATATGTAAGATGGTGCCTGCACCCTTCCCGGCAGCGCTGGATCACGCGCCTCGTGGCCGAGGTCGACGGTGAGGTGGTGGCCAATGCCCAGTTGACGGTCTGGGGCCAGGTCGGCGAGATCGGCAGCGTAGGTGTGGCTCCTGCCTACCGGCGGCAGGGCCTGGCCCGGCAGTTGATTGAGGCGCTGGTGGCCGAGGCACAAGCCAGGGGGTTGGTCGAATTGGAGATTTGGGTTCGGCAGGACCAGCCGGCCATCGAGGGTTTCTACCGGCGGCTGGGCTTCCTGCCGTGCGAGGCGCAAAAAAACGGACTTTCTCACCCCGCTCGTCCCGAGCCAGCGATCCGCTTGCGGATGCAGCTGCAGGGCAGGTAGAGTGAGAAAGCCCTGGGCGGGAAGCAGCCTTTTACGACGATGCCTGCTTTGATGTAGGTCGACGAAAGTGCGACGAACTGCTATGAAACTACGATGTAGGTCGACGAAGCTACAGTGTGCTGCAATGAATGAATCTGCCTGCTGCGATGATGCTTCGACTCCCCGCCACTGGCAGAGGGCACCAGTTCCCCATGTCTGCCAACTGTATTATATCATATCTTATGATTCCTGTAAAGTAGGACTATAGTACTATTCAGAGCTCATTTATTATAGGCAAGGAGGCAGAAGGATGAGAGTAGATGCGCGCTTCAACCTGGCTCATCTGCCCACGCCCATCGAGGAGATGCCCCGGCTCAGCGCAACCCTCGGCGGGCCGCAGATCTGGATCAAGCGCGACGATGAGACCGGGCTGGCGACCGGGGGCAACAAGACCCGCAAGCTGGAGCTGCTCATCGCTGATGCCCTGGCCCAGGGCGCGGGAGTGGTACTGACGGTGGGTGCGATCCAGTCGAACCATTGCCGCCAGACGGCCGCTGCCGCTGCCCGCGCGGGCCTGGACTGCGTGCTCGTCCTGCGTGGCGAGGCGCCGCCCCACGGCGAGTGGAACGGCAACCTGCTCCTGGATGACCTGCTCGGCGCCGAGGTCTGGTGGGCCAGGGAGGTCGAGCCCTTGGTCGCCCTCGACCAGGCCGCTGCCGCCCAGCGGACAGCCGGACGGAAGCCCTACGTCATTCCCTATGGCGGCTCCAACCCGCTGGGTGCCGCCGCCTATGCCCTGGCGTTTGAGGAAACGTGGGACCAGATGCAGGCCGGCAACTTTGCGTTCGACCATGTGGTTTTTGCCAGCAGCTCGGGCGGAACCCAGGCCGGGCTCATCGTCGGGGCCCGGGCCTGCGGCTACCAGGGCCAGGTCCTGGGCATCAG
>Ga0316577_10001747_pt1 | contig 10459 bp, 6 predicted proteins | sample S5NA_FD_203073 | JGI IMG/M metagenome (GOLD analysis project Ga0316577, IMG submission 203073) | Rhizosphere microbial communities from salt marsh grasses in Alabama, United States - S5-7_050615r2r1 | ecosystem: Host-associated > Plants > Roots > Rhizosphere | place: USA: Alabama | collected... | reverse complement strand
TAATCATTCATGATGGGAATGTCATCAATCCCGGGGAGATCATCCCATGCACAGGCGGTCTGGCCTTCTCCACCCTGCACCGGGCCGTGCCATGGCACCTTGCGCCGGGGGATCCGGCCCCTCACCCCAGACGCGTGTCCAGCTTCTGAAGGACCTCCTCGGTCACGCGGGGCGGCACGGTTTGTATGAGGTCGGCGCGACGCGCACGCCAGTCCAGGCTCTTCACCTGGTCCGAGAGCACGACACCGGAGATGGTGGACCCGGCGGGCAGCGCCACCTCGAAGGGATATTCCTTCACCTGGCTGGTGATGGGGCAGAGAAGGGCCAGGCCGATCCGTCCGTTGTAGCTCTCCGGGGAAAGCACCAGGGCCGGTCGGCGATCGGCCTGCTCATGGCCCGCGCGGGGGTCGAACTGGAGCCAGACCACATCTCCGCGGCGCGGGACGTAGTCGCCGGTCACCACGCTTCCCGGCCCTGCGGAGCGCCGCTCTCCACCGCGTCGTGGCGGTTGTCCTCCGTGACCTCGTCGAGGAGCTCGGTGAGCGAGTACGGGCCGACGGGCGAAGGCGTGATGACCAGCCGGCCGTCGTCGAGGGTCAGATCGATTTCCGCCCCGGATCCGATTCCCGTCTCACGGGCGAAGGCTGCGGGGATCCTCAACGCCAGAGAGTTCCCCCACTTCTGCACTCGTAGACGCATGGTCCTCCCGGGATGTATATACATTGAAGACACATCTCTCCAGGGGAACGGACGATGTTGGAAATTGGCCCGGGCTGTGGGGCGAGGCCATGCTTCCCCACGCCACAAGAGAGACCCTCACTCCCCTTCCTCGCGCCCCCCGATGGAAAACACCCCGGTCTTTCGTCGCTCCTGGAGGATCCGCTCCACCTCCCGGTGGCCCGCCAGGAGGTTCTCCATGTCGTCGGAGAGATCCCGTGCGGCGGAGAGCTCCGTGGTCATGTGCTCCACCGTGCCGCTTCCCGCATGCAGGTACAGGAGTCCCAGACGAATCTTCTCCAGCGCCGCCACCGCATCCTTCAGCTTGCCCCGGGCCTCATCCCGGGTCATCTCCACCCCCTCCCTCACCCGAGCCCTCTCCTCCGCCCCGGGCCGGGAGGGATCGTCGTCACCGATCTCGGCCAGGACCGCGTCCAGCTCGGCGACCTGGCGCCTCATGTTCTGCGCGTCGTCTTCCAGGGCCCTCACCGTCTCCGGGAGACCCTTCAGGCTCTTCCGGCTCTCCTTCGGCAGCTCCTCGAAGAGGCGATCCGCCGCCAGGCCGATGGCCACCTCCGTGGGGCGGTGGACGCCGGACACCGCTGGCGCCACTCGCTTCAGCCTCAGGCCGCCCAGCTTGAAGAAGGCATTCCCGAGATGCCCCTTCAGGAACCGGAGCCATCGCTCTCCCATGACGTCGCCTCGCGCCCTGGCACGAACCTCCTGGAACAGGGTGGCCGACACCCCGGCGACGAAGGGCCAGGGGAAGAAGTCGAAGAAGAACGTGGACACCAGAGCCGTCGCCCCAAGAGATAGGCCGGCACCCAGAAACCCACCCCATTTGAGACCCCGGACGATCCGGTCCACCCAGGTCACTCGTTGGCCCACCTGAAAACGGAATTCCTCGTTCTTCCTCACCACGTCCTGGAGAAAGGCCTGCACCGCGTCCTCCAGGGTGAAGCCGGACCGGAGGAGTCTCCGGATGTGCCGGAAGAGCCTGACCAGGGGGATCCCCATCAGCACCGCCACTGTCATTCCCAGGGGGATCGCACCGGCCAGCCCGGGGCCCAGCACGGCGGAGATGAAGGCGGGCCCGAAGAAGAGGAGCCCGAACCCGCACCAGGTTAGGGTCGTCTCGAACTCCCGCACCTGCTTGATGAAAACCCGAAGGGGGAGGGGGAGGTCCCGGTCGATCTGGGTGGCCGGGCTGAGGGCCTCGGCCAGGGCCTCCCCATCGGAGAACCGCTGATCCGGCGCCTTCCTCAGGCAGCGGTCCAGGACCGTGGTCACTCCGGGAGGCGCTTGCGGCGCGACGGTGGCCAGGCGAGGAGCCGGTTGGCTCAGGTGCTGGCCCAGGATGGCGGCGGGCGTCGCCCCCTGGAAGGGGACCCTCCCGGAGAGAGTGTAGAACCCGACGCACCCCAGGCTGTAGAGGTCGCTCCGGGCATCCACCTCGGCCCCCCTGGCCTGTTCGGGGCTCATGAACTCCGCCGTACCCATGACCTCGGTGCTCCCCTCCGCGCCCGCCTCTTCACCGACCACGGCGATCCCGAAGTCGGTGACCATGGCCCGCCCCGACCCCTGTTCCAGGAGGATGTTTTCGGGCTTCACGTCCCTGTGGACCACGCCCTGGAGGTGCGCGTATCCCAGCGCCCAGGCCACTTCCCGCAAGAGACGCACGGCCTCGGCGTTGGAGAGAGGTCCTCGCTCCCGGACCCGGTCCGCCAGCGTGCCTCCCTCCACGTAGGCCATGGCGAAAAAGACCAGGCCGTCGGTCTCATCCACCGTGTGGATGGGCACGATGTTGGGGTGAGAGAGGCGGGCTGCGGTGCGGGCTTCCTGGAGGAAGCGATCTTTCAGGGCCTGTCGGGCCGCCATTTCCGGCGGCAGGAGCTTGAGGGCCACCATCCGGTCCAACGCCACCTCGCGGGCCAGGAAGACGATCCCCATCCCTCCCCGACCCAGCTCCCGTTCCAGGGAGTATCGCCCTGCCAACGCCGTCTGGAGGGCGAGGAACTCAGGACCAGGATGCGCAGGAGGGTTCGACATGACAGCCGCAGAATCGCCCCGCCGTCCGGTGATGGCAAGGACTTCAGGCTCGCTTCAGGCCTACCGCCCTCCCGCCCGAGCCAACTCCTCGTCGATGATGGCGGTGATCTCCTCGAGAGGCTTGGCGCCATTGACGAAACGCCCGTTGATGAAGGAAGCAGGGGTGCCCTGGACCCCGAGGGCCTGGCCGGCCTCGAGATCGGCCCGGACTTCATCGGCGTACTCGTCCAGGTCCAGGCACTGGTCGAACTCTTCCTCGTCGAGCCCGAGGTCCCTGGCCGTGCTCTTGAGCTGGTCCCGCTCCAGCGCATGCTGATTGGCGAACATCGCGTCGTGCATCTTCCAGAACTGGCCCTGCTCATCCGCGCACATGGATGCCAACGCCGCGTCGTAGGCCCGGGGATGGATGCTCGCCAGGGGGAACTGACGGTAGACCAGCCGCACCTGATCGTCGTAGGTCTCCATCACCTGTTGAAGCGTGTTGTGGAACACGAGGCAGTAGGGGCACTGGAAGTCTGAGAACTCTACGATGGTGACGGGCGCGTTCCGGGGGCCTCTGGAGGGAAAGCCCTCCGAGGCCACCGTAATCCTCAACGGGTCCAGGCGACGTTCCACGGGGTGGCGGGACTCCAGCTCCGTCACGAAAGCCTCCAGCAACGCCTGCCTGGACTGGTTCCGGAGGTACGCGGCGACCTGAGGGCCGAGGCGATCCAGCGACCCTTGTAGGCCGCGCTCCTGGATGAACGCCGAGATTCGCTCATTGGAGGGCTCCTCCACTCGGGAATCTACTTCCGTCTCCAGGAGCTCATCCGGTCCGACCCCCCGTGCCTCCGCCTCCATCCGGACCAGCTTCTCCTGAATCAACGCTTTCAGTACCTGGTCGGTGACGTCGTGGAGCTGCTGTCGGGCCCGGAGGAAGTCGGCGGGCCGAGCCGCCTCCACGTCGGCCTCGGTGATGACGGAGTCTCCCACCAGGGCCAGGATCGCGGACGGGTTCGAAGCCCCATTCGCCGTCCCCGGCGCCCGCCCGGATCTGGAAAAGAGGGCCCCTAGAACCAGGCCGACGGCGAGAAACAGCAGACTCCGTACCCAGGACAGCTTCATGACGATTTCCCCCAGGGAGACGTTCATGGGGGACCTGGCAAGGTGGAATTGGCTCCGCCCCCTCGGTACCACCCTGAACCACACGGTGTGGACTCCTGGCATACTCTTTCCAGCGCCTCGTGTTCCTCCACCCTGAGGACCCCGTCAGGCGATTTGCGGCCCGGGAGAGGTCTTTCGTATCCTTTCCCTTGCTCCCGGAGACCCAGACAGACTGGACCGGACGTGACCCGATTCTACCTCCGCATCCTCGGTAATCCGACCCTGCAACCCACAACGGCGCCGGGGGAGTCGCGGCTGCGCCCCGGCAAGCCCCTCGCGCTCCTGGCGTACCTCGCCGTCGAGGGTGGCCCGGTTTCCCGGGACGATCTCGCCGAGCTTCTCTGGCCCGATGCGGATCGGCGTCACTCCCGGGCCTCGGTGCGCCAGGCGCTCTGGTACCTGCGCCGGGAGCTGGCCGAAGAGATCTTCGACTCCGAGGACACGGTGGCCCTCACTCCGGGGGCCCTGGAGACCGACCTCGAAGGGTTCAGGGCCGCGCTTTCGCAGGGGGACCTCCCCTCGGCGGTGGCCCTGTGGAATGGGGAGCCGCTGGAGGGCCTCCGATTCCCCGGGGCCAGGAAATGGGAGCGGTGGGCCGACGCCCTCCGGACCCAGGAAGAGGAGCGATTCGGAGGAGCCCTGGCCCGGGCGGCGGAGGACTTCGGCCGGAGTGGAGACTACGTCGGTGCAAGGGAGGCCTGGAAACGAGCCACGGAAGTGGAGCCCGGGCGCCTCTCACACCACACCTCCTTCATCCGATGCCTGCTGGAGTCCCACGATCTCCTTGGGGCCGACGAAGCGATCCTTTCGGCGCGTCGAGTCCTCGAGGATCCGGAGAGCCAGGAGACCCTGGAAGATCTCTTCTCCCGGCTCCTCGCCCTTCGCAGGAGTGTCGTCCGGGATCGGGAGCCCCACGCCATCCGCACGGAGTTCGTCGGGCGGAGTCCGGAGTTCGCAGTCCTCTCGAACCTGTGGAAGGAGGCGAAGGCCGGGGCCAGGCGGTGCGGCTTGATTCAGGGACCCCCTGGCATCGGCAAGACCCGGCTGGCGGAGGAGGTGGCCCTCCTGGTCAACGCGGAGGGAGGACGGGTGGTCCGGGTCAAGGGCACCGAGGTCGGCCGCTTCCTCGAATGGGGCATCCTCGGGGAGGTCGCCCGAGAGCTACACGGGCTCCCGGGGGCAGCCGGGATCTCCGGACGCTCTTCCGCCATCCTGACGCAGCTTCTTCCCAGTCTGGATCAGGGCCGACGGCGAGGAGACAGGCAGCCGTCCTTCCTGCCCTCGGAGCAGACTGCCCTGGCGGACGCATTCCGGGATCTCGTGGCGGCGGTGGCGGAAGAGGATCCCCTCATGGTGGTGGTGGACGATCTTCAGTGGGCCGATCGGAAGAGTCAAGCGGCTCTCTTCCAGGCCCTTCGCTCCCTCCCCCGTTCTCCCGCCTTCTTCCTCCTCACCTCCCGCAACATGGGCGACGAGTCGCCCATCGCCAGCACCGTGGAAGGGCTGAGACAGACCGAGTGGGCTCGGGAAACGATCCTGGGACCCCTGGAGGAGCCAGAGGTCGCGGAGCTCCTGGCTCTGATGGCGGAGCCGGCCGAGCCCCGGCACCTCGCGGCCTTCGCGGAACGCGTGCACGGGATCACCCGGGGAAACCCCCTTTTCATCGTGGAGCTCCTCAATCTGTTGCACGCCGAGGGCTTCCTGAAGGCGATGGATGGTGGCCGCTGGAGCATCGATCCCCAGAGCCTGACGGCCCCGCTCCCGGTTCCGGAGAGTATCGAGGCGGCAATCGAGAGGCGCCTGAAGGATGTCTCTCCCGCGGCGAGGACGGTCGCGGCGTACCTCGCGAGCGCGGCGCGTCCCCAGCACCCGGAGCGCCTGGGACAGCGGGCCGGCCTCTCGGAGTGGGACCTGACCCACGCCGCAGAGGAGTTGATGGGAAGGGACCTCCTCCGCCAGGACGGCCAGGGTCGCTGGGATTTCGTACACGACACCGTCAGGGAAGTGGCCGGCCGAGTCTTCCCCCATGCCGACGCGAACGGCGCGGTCTCCGGTGTCGGCCGGAGACGAGGCTGGCGGGCGGGGCTCTGGGGGTTCGGCCTCGGTGGACTCGCGACCGCTCTGGTGGTGTGGGTAGCGTTCGTCTTCATCCGTGAGCGGGGGGACGCGTTCAGCCTGGCTCCCACTCGTGTGCTCGCCGTCCAGGCCGGGGAGGGGCGTGAGGCGAGGCCCGTCGAGATCTACCTTCGTGGGCGGAGGGCGACGATCCGGCCGCTGGTGGATCCTTTTCCCGGACTGACCTCTCCGGACGGGAGGCGGACCGTCGAGCACGCCAGGACACCTACGGGAGCCCATCTCCTGGCGCGGCAGCTGGAGCTCGGCGAGTCCTATCTCATCATGGAGGATGGAGGAGATCATAGGGCCGAGGCGTTCTCGCCGGACGGTCGCCATCTTCTCTATTCCGAAGGAGAAGACTTCGACGAAGGAAGGAGATATCGGAGATTCCTGGGAATCTTCGATTTCGACAGCGGGGAAGGTCGCCGGCTTCTCCTTCCGGACCCCGTTTCAGGAGGCACGGGAAGCTGGTCGCCTGACGGCACCCGCGTGGCCTTCCTGACGGGGAGCGAGGGACTACCCAGGGTCTGCGTGTCCGACCTGGAGGCCGCGGCCCCCTGGTGCTTCTCCGACACGGCGGGTCGATCGCCTTCCCGCCCAGCCTGGTCCCCGGACGGAAAACGACTGGCCGTCACCCTTCGCCGGGCCTCGGAATCCGAGATTCTCGTCTTTCCCGCCGGCGGAGGAGCACCCACAGCCATCGGTGCGGGCCTGCGCCCCCTGGGCCCGCCGGTCTGGCTGTCCCGGTTCGTCCTTGCCTGTGTCGCCGGAGCTCCGGACCAAGGAGACCTCTGGCTCGTGGACATCGAGGGCGTCATCCCGCGGTTGAGACGGGTGACGCACACGGGTAACCTCCGAGGGCTGGACCGGAAAAAACCCGGCGGACCGTCGTGGCCCTGGATCCGGTCCGTCCTCCTGAAACCTGCGGTCGCCACGGTGAGCCCGAGACAACTACTCCGTCTCTCGGCCCAGGTGGAGTGGACCGATGGCAAGCTGACCGATACGGAAGCCCTTCCTGTTCGCTGGGACGTCTCGGATCCCCGATTGGCTTCGGTGACAGACTCCGGCCTCGTCCGGATCCTCGGAGAAGGGACGGTCACGGTGACCGCCAGCGTGGGGGGCTGGCGCTCCGGGTCAGTCAAGCTGAACTCCGTTCCCCTCGAGGAAGAGGAACCTGCGCTCCTCTTCGAGGAGAGATGGACGGAGGGGCTCAGGACGGAGGAATGGAGGCCCTACGGGACTCCCCATCCCTACGTGGAAGAACGGGGAGGACCGGAAAGAGGCGGGTACTTCGTCAACAACGGGGATAAGAGTTACGAGAGCGGGGCCGTTTCCGTGAGGTCCTTCCCCCTCCGCACCGGAGGCCTCACGGTGGAGGTCTGGGCCGACCTGGCATTCGACGGGGGGTTGTACCAGGACTTCTCTCTGGGGTTCGACCGTGACGGGACGCTGGACCCGGACGGCGAACGCCACATCCGGGAGGGAGACGTGCGTCTCATCATCGACGGGAATCCGCCGGTTACCGACGTAACCGTGGGACACCCCGAGGCGGAGAGACTGCCCCTGCCCGGGGGCGACGGCTGGAAGCGGTACGCCCTCCAGTTGGCCCCTGACGGCACGCTCAGCATCGTCATCGACGGAGCGCTCTTCTGGCGATCGCAGGCACATGCGGCGCCAATACGGGAAGGCGAGGAGCTCTTCGTGGACCTGGGGTCCCGATCCCTCGGAACCGAGGTGAAGCACGGGTTCCTCAGGGTCTACTCCGGGGAGAAGTACGTGCTGGCCGGAAAGAATGTCGGACGCTCCCGATGATGCGGGCCTCGGCCTTCCTCCTCGTCACCGGTATGTACCTGGGAATCCTGTGTGTGGCGAGCCGGGTCATGGTGGAGTTGAGTCACGACTCCGCGATTAGTCACCTCGCAGCCACAGGCCACCAGGGCATATATGGGGATATCATCGAGGGGCGGGGCCCGAATGATCTGGTGGGGCAGATCGTTCCAGCCGCCAGTTGGCAACGTCTCTGGAGCGTGGAAGACACTCTCCCCCTCGGGCCGATCCGGCATGATCTAGCCTACTACGATATCCACCCGCCCCTGTATTTCTGGCTCCTCCACCTGGCGGTGTTATTGTTGGGGACCGGTATTGGGGCCGGGATCGCCCTGAACGCGGTTATCGGAGTCGCCGTGGTGGGACTCACCTATGCGGCGGCCAGGCCTCTGCTGAGGGCTGAATGGAAGGCGTGGGCCGCCTGCGCGGTATGGGTCGTCAGCGCCGGTGCCCTCAGCACGAGCATCGAAGCCCGTCCCTATCTCCTGTTCGCTGCCCTGGGAATGGCATTCACGGTGGTGATGGAACGGGTAACTCGGAGGGGCCAGGTCACCCCGGTCCTCGGCATAGCCCTCGCCGCGATCTCCGCGGCGGGAACGCTCACACACTATCACTTCCTGCTGATCCTCCTGGCCGGTGGGGTAGCCGTGCCAGCCTTTGGGCCGTCAGGCAGGAGGAGGATCCTCCTCGCCTGGTATGGAGCCGCAACTGTGGTGGGGATCGCGGTGGCGGTGGCGCTCCACCCTCAGTTCATGCAGTCATTTGCACGGCAAGAGAATCAGGCCCAAGCCTTTGCCGCAGCAGAGATGGGGCGGAGGGCTGTCCTCTTCGTGAGACGGCTCAGCACCTTCTTCGTCCCTCTGGGACTTCCCGTTCGGATCCGGAGAACCGTCGACAGGGGTCTTCTTGCCCTGGTGTTGGGCCTGGTCGGTGTTGCCGGCATCCACTGGCTCGGGGTGAAGCATAAGCTCCAGAAGGCCTGGGCGAGCCACAGGGAACGGTTCCTGGTTCTGGGGATCCCGGCTCTGGTCTTCTGCGCCCAGTGCCTTCTCTATAGCACCTTCCGGAGCCCGGTCCACGCGGTGGGGGATCGTTACTTCTCCTTCTTCTGGCCCTTCTTGGCCATCGGGGTCGTGGCGATGCTCCCCCGCCGAAGAATGGTTCCGTGGGTCCTGGCCATCACGCTGAGCGGTTCCGTCGCGTTTCTCCATCAGGAACGAGGGAGAAAGGAGGCGTTCTCTCAGCAGATGGAGGAAGCCATGGAAGGTGTCGCTCTGGTGGTCACCACGGACACACGCCGGGGTTTCCTCCCCCGCACCCTGGGCCCCCTACCCCCGGACGAGCCGGTCCTGGTACTGGACGGCCTGGACACCGATGTCGTCGACCAGCTCCTCCAGGAGTCCAACGGACCTCTGCTGTTCCTGGTCCCGCCCGAGGACGCCGGAGAGATCTTGAGAGTCGCCGGCGCCCGGAACGTGGCTGCCAGGCCACAGGGCACGATGCCCAACGGAGAGTGGATCATCCGCACCGCCCCCGAGTCCGACTCCCAAGGCTCCCCTCCAACCCTCCCCGACGCCCAGGGGTTCCAGGATGCCGTTGTCAATGCCCTGGACGGCGGCCGGGGGAATCACGACTTCAGGCACGCGGGCTCCGCCCTGGGCTCTTCCGAAGCTGAACCCATCCTCCTCGAGGTCAATCCATGAGCGACGACTCCCCTTTCCGGTCCGGACGCCATTTCCTTCAGATCCCGGGGCCGTCCAACGTCCCGGACCGGGTCCTGCGGGCCATGGCGAGGCCTACCATGGACCACCGAAGCCCAGGGTTCGCCGAGACGACCCGGCGCGTTCTGAAGGGCCTCCAGACCGTCTTCCAGACCCGGGAGCCCGTCCTTCTCTTTCCCTCCTCCGGCACCGGTGCCTGGGAGGCGGCGCTGGTGAACACGCTCTCCGCTGGAGACACCGTCCTGGCGTACGAGACGGGACACTTCGCCACCCTGTGGAAGAAGGTGGCGGAGCGTTTGGGGCTGAAGGTGGAGTGGCTGGAAGGAGACTGGCGGCACGGCGTGGATCCCGAAGCGGTGGAGGGAGCCCTGAGGAAGGATCACGGAAAAGAGATCAGGGCGGTCCTGGCCGTGCACTCCGAGACCTCCACCGGTGTGGCCAGCCGGATCCCCCAGATCCGGGAGGCCATGGACGCCGTCAGCCACCCCGCACTCCTCATGGTGGACACCATCTCCTCCCTGGGATCCATGGACTTCAGACACGACGAGTGGGGCGTGGACGTGACCGTGTGCTGCTCTCAGAAGGGACTCATGCTCCCACCCGGCCTGGGGATGAACGCCATCAGCCCGCGGGCCATGGAGGCCGCAGCTTCGGCCACTCTTCCGAGGTCGTACTGGGCCTGGGATCCGGTTCTCACCATGAATGAGCGGGGGTTCTTCCCCTATACCCCCCCCACGAACCTCCTCTACGGCCTGGAGGAAGCCCTCACCATGCTCCTCCAGGAGGGTCTCGGAAATGTCTTTCGCCGGCACCACCGACTGGCGGAAGCCACCCGCATCGCCGTCCTCTCATGGGGGCTCGAGCTCTGCTGTCAGAACGCCGAGGAG
>Ga0316577_10001746_pt1 | contig 10460 bp, 9 predicted proteins | sample S5NA_FD_203073 | JGI IMG/M metagenome (GOLD analysis project Ga0316577, IMG submission 203073) | Rhizosphere microbial communities from salt marsh grasses in Alabama, United States - S5-7_050615r2r1 | ecosystem: Host-associated > Plants > Roots > Rhizosphere | place: USA: Alabama | collected... | reverse complement strand
CGCCCCGGTTCGGCCGTCCCGCCATCGCCGGCTGGCGAGCCACAAGCCGCCAACCAGGGGAACAGCGCCAGCAACATCAACACCGGTCCGGCCCTCCGGATCATCCGCATCCTGACCAAGCTTCACTCCGCTTTCGTGACATGGGCGCAATCCGTTGCGATTATAACACCTAGTGCCCCGCAGGTCAAAACGTTGCTTTGACTTTCGTCCCCGATTCTGCTACAATGCCCGCGGCAGATACGCGCAGTCGCTCGATCGGGCTTGGAGCAAACGTCCGGCCCAGCGGACAGTTGGCAGTCGCGAGGAGGCAGCACCGTGGAACACCCCGAGAAAATGACCGTGCGCAACCTGGAGCTGTTCTATGGTGATTTCCAGGCCTTGAAGGGTATCTCCCTGCCCATCAAGGAGCGCCAGATCACGGCGCTGATCGGGCCGTCGGGCTGTGGCAAGAGCACCTTTTTGCGCTGCCTCAACCGCATGAACGACACCATCGCCCAGGTGCGCGTGTCGGGCGAGGTCCTGCTCGACGGGCAGGATATCTATGCCCCCGACTTTGACGTGGTGAATCTACGGCAGCGGGTAGGCATGGTCTTCCAGCGGCCCAACCCGTTTCCCCAGTCGGTTTTCGATAACGTGGCCTTTGGACCCCGGGTGTTGGGCCTCTACAAGGGGCGCAGCCTGGACGAGCTCGTGCGCGAGAGCCTGGAGGGCGCCACCCTGTGGGACGAAGTCAAGGGAGATTTGAAGCAGTCTGCGCTGGAGCTGAACGCGGGACAACAGCAGCGGTTATGTATCGCGCGGGTACTGGCGGTGGAGCCAGAGGTGATTCTGATGGACGAGCCCTGCTCGGCGCTGGATCCGGAGGCCACACTGGCCATTGAGGATCTGATGCGCCGCCTGGAGGAGCACTATACCATCATCATCGTCACGCACAACATGCAGCAGGCCGCCCGCGCCTCGGACTGGACCGGATTCTTTTGGCTGGGCGAGCTGATCGAGTACGGCCCCACCGACGACGTCTTTACCACGCCAGCCGAACGGCTGACAGAGGATTATATCACCGGGCGCGCCGGCTAGCGGTCCTCCGCGAGCGCGCAGACCCACCCACCCGCTGGCATCTAGAAGGTCGATTCGGTGCCCTCAGACCCCAGCGCCAGCCACCGCTTGGCAGCATCGGGCAGCTTGGTCAGCGACGCGCGCACCCGCGTGCACTCGGGCAGCGAGTTGAGGAACATCGGCCCGTACGACTTGGTCAGCAGCCGCTTGTCGAGGATCACCACCACCCCGCGGTCGGTCTTGGTGCGGATCAGCCGGCCGAACCCTTGCCGGAAGCGCAGGATCGTCTCCGGAATGGCATACTCGGCGAACGGGTTGTCAAACGTCTCGGAGCGGGCAGCATAGATCGGGTCATCCGGCACGGTAAACGGCAACCGGGCGATGACCAGCACGCTGAGCGCCTCGCCCACCACGTCTATCCCTTCCCAGAAGCTGCGCGTGCCCATGAGAACCGACCTGGGCGTGGTGCGAAAGTTCTCCAGCAACTGGACCCGTGAGATGCCTGCGCCCTGTTCGTACACCACAATGCCCTCATCCGCCAGCGGGCGCGTGATGGCCCGCGCCGTGGTGCGCAGTTGGTTGTACGACGTAAAGAGCACCAGCGTCCGGCCTTTGGTGGCGCGGCAGAGCGCGATCAAAGCGTCTTCGACCGACCTCTGAAAGTACGCCTGGTTTGGCTCGGGGATGTCCACCGGCAGGTAGAGCAGGGTCGAATTCTTGTAGTCAAAGGGCGAGCCGACCGCCAGCTCGTCGGCCTCCCAGGCGTGCAGACGCTCCCGCAAAAAGTCAAAGCGGTTGTCAGTGGCAAGCGTCGCCGAGGTGAGGATGACCGACTCTTTGGCCTGGAACAGGTGCCGTTCCACCAGGCTGCCCACGTGCAGCGGCGCGGCGTGGAGGGTCACCCGCTCGTCCCTGGGCGAAAGATCGGCCCAATAGATGGCGCCAGAGTCCGGCTCAGCGATACAGGCGTTGATCTGCTCTCGCAGCTCCCCCAGGCGAAAAGCATAGCCGGCGCAATCCTGCACCATTCCTTCCAGGCCGGCAATGTCAAACGGCTCCAGCTCCTCGAGGCCGCCGTACAGCTTTTCCAGGTCGCCGACAATGGTATATAGCTGCGATGAAAGATTGTCCCAGGTGATCTCGATATCGCCCCAGGCCGGCTGGACCCGCAAGCCGCTGGTCAGCCGCAGCCGCTGGCTGTACTCGCCGCGTCTCGGCCCGTGCTCTCGCAGGAAGCCGCACAGCACGCTAAAGAAGGCGTAGAGGTTGGTCAGCGCCGCCTCAACCTGTTGCTGCGTGCCGTGTATGTGGCCCTCGAGCGTCGCCCACTCTTCCGGCGGGATCTTGCCACGGCAGCGCGCCAGCGTGTCACTCAAAAAGCCCACGTACCGCCGTATGCCCACGGGGCGGGCCAATTCGTTCAGAATGCGCTCCACATTTCGCTGATCGGCCTGGAAGCTCAACTGGCGGGTGACATTCCCCTCCAAGTGGTGCGCCTCGTCCACAATCAGGTAGCGGTATTCCGGCAAGACGCGGTTCTCCACAGCCACGTCAGACAGCAGCAGGGCGTGGTTGACAATGATCAGGTGCGCGTTTTCGGCCGCGCGCCGGGCGCGGTAGAAGTAACAGCGACCCTGCTCGCGGAAGCGACAGCGATCCAGTGTGCAGGTCTCGCTCTCGGCCGAGATCTTGCCCCACAGGGCCTGCTCGGCGCGGTCGGGCATGAACAACTCCCCCCGCTCACCGGTTTGCGTGCTGGGCACCCAGGCAAGCACTTTGGCCAACATGCGCATCTCTTCGGCCGAGCTGACGCCCGCCTGTCGCAGCACCGCCAACCGTCTCTGGCACAGGTAGTTGCTCCGCCCCTTCAGGATCACCGCCCGGAACTCGAACGGGAGCAGCTTTTGGAGGTCGGGCACATCCTTCAGAAACAACTGGTCCTGCAGGTTGATCGTATTGGTCGAGACCACCACCGGCTCGCTGTTGAGGTGGGCAAAGGCGACGGCAGGCAGAAGGTAGGCGATACTCTTGCCCGTCCCCGTTCCTGCCTCGACCATCAGGTGCTGGCGCTCGTTGAAGGCCTGCCCGACGGCGCGCAGCATCTCTACTTGCTGGGGCCGGTACTCGTATCCGGGAAAGTGCTGCGCGAACAGGCCGTCTTCCTCTAGCATCGCGGCCAGCGCATCGACGCCCACCGCGCGAGGCCTGGCGGCGCGAACCAGTTCCTCTTCCTCCTGCTCTGTGGCAAAGAGCGGCCCCAGCATCTCCTCGCGGGTGCCAAGCTGGGCGGCCAGTTGCTGGCCGATGCCGCCCCCGAAGGCAGTGCGGGCCAACCCCCGCTCCACGTCGCGGAACACGTCCCTGAGCGGCCAATCCACGCGGCTCGCCAGCCGGTTGATCTCTTGCAGGACAGCCATAGGCAGCTCTGAGGCCAGTTGCAGCAAGGCGACGAACAACGCCCGCGTCGCCTGGGCATCGTCGAGGGCGCGGTGAGTCCCCAGATGCTCCAATCCCAGTGTCCCGCCCAGCTCGCTCAGGCTGTAGCGAGTGGCATGGGGCATCAGAATACTCGCCATTTCAAAGGTGTCGACAGCCAGGTTGTCGAGAGGCAGGTAATGCTTGTCCAGAAAGCTGAGGTCAAAGCTCACATTGTGCCCGATCAGGGGATGGCTGCCCAAAAAGCTGCGCAGCGGCTCAAGGACCTGAGAAAAGCGTGGGGAGCGGTTGACCTCCTCCTGGGTGATGCCCGTCAGGTGCTGCACCTGAATCGGGATGGGACGCCCGGGATTGACGGTGGTGCTCCACGTTTCCTGAACGTGGGCCTGGACGGTCCCGTTGCTAAAGGAGGTGCGAAAGCGAACGGCACCAACCTCCAGGATGGTGTCGCGATCGGGGTCCAGACCTGTGGTTTCCAGGTCCAGAGCCACGTAGGTTCTGTTCATGGGGACTCCGTTCTAGGGGAAGGTGCAGAGTTCTGCTGTGCGCCCTGCCAGATCGGGATGCTCCAGAGAGACCGGCTGCAGAGGAAAACCAAACGCATCAAGACTCCTCTTCCTCCCGACTGCGATTATACCTCAGGCGCCACGAAAAGGCAACACGAATGCTGTGCCGGTTCTGTATCACTTTCGGGAAAGCCAGTAGGTGGTCTGGATAGAAGGGATCGGACAGTGTTGCGGCTTTTTGTCGGCAAGGATCGGCCGGCGCTGAAGACGCCGGCCTGACGCCTGTCCATGCGGACAGGTTGCCAAGCCCACTGGCGCGGGCTATTCTGTCTATTTCAATCGATGTAGGGCGCTTTAGCGTCCTTCGCTCTCTGAGCCGAGGGCTTTAGCCCGCGGCGGACGGTGCGGACGGAGCCACGCATCATTACCAAATCGCTTTCTTAACGTTCATCTGCCGTTTGATTTCAAACAGAAAACGGCTGAAACCGCTGCTGAAAACGAAAACCGCCAGGGTCCAGGCCGGAAGTCTATCCTTCGCCGACAATGCACCGGCTGCAGCCCCTTGCTGCCCGAAACTAGACAAAGGCGCCAAGTTGGGGTATCATAGGCGGGCCGCATACAACCCGGCTGTCATCAGCCGCCACAAGGAGCATGTCGTGGACCATACCGAAAAACTCTTGAAGGAAATCACAGAGGTAGGGGGCGTCCCTGGCTACGAGCACAAAGTCCGCGCCGTCATGCGCCAGTACCTCGAGGATGTCGCCGTCATTGAGCAAGACAAGATGGGGTCCTTCATCGGCAAGCACGTGGGCGATGGCGAACAGCCGCGCGTCATGCTGGCCGGTCACATGGACGAGATCGGCTTTATGGTGAGGCTGATCACCAAGGAAGGCTTTGTCAAGTTCCAAGCCCTGGGCGGATGGTGGGATCAGGTATTGCTCGGCCACCGGGTATCGATCCGCACATCCAAAGGCGATGTGATCGGCGTCTTGGGCGCCAAGCCCCCTCACTTGCTCGGAAGCGAAGAACGGAACAAGGTCGTCGAAAAGAAGGACATGTACATCGACGTCGGCGCCCGCTCTGAGGACGAGGTTCGCGAAATGGGCGTGCGCCCCGGCGATCCGATCATTCCCGTCAGCGAATTCACCGTGATGGCCAACCCCGGCTGCTACCTGTCGAAGGCGTTCGACAACCGTCTCGGCTGCGCGCTGGCTGCCCAGGTACTGCGCCAGGTAGCCGAGGACGGGCACCCCAACACCGTCTACGCCGTCGGCACGGTGCAGGAGGAAGTGGGCCTGCGCGGGGCCAAGACCTCGGCCTTTGTGATCGAGCCCGACGTGGCCATCATCCTGGAAGTCGACATTGCCGGCGACGTGCCGGGCATCAAGCCCGAGGAATCGTCGATCAAGATGGGCGGCGGCCCAACGATGCTGGTCTATGACGCGCGCATGATCCCCAACCTGAAACTGCGGGACATGGTGATCGCCCTGGCCGAAGAACTGGAGATTCCCTTGCAGTTTTCGGCCATGTCCGGCGGGGCCACCGACGGCGGCGCCATCCACATGCACAACGAAGGGGTGCCCACCGTGGTCATCGGCGTGCCGACCCGTCACATTCACAGCCACAACGCCATTATCTACCGCGAGGACTATGATCAGGCCCTCGCGCTGGTGACGGCGCTGGTCAAGAGGCTGGACGCAGAAACCGTCGCCGGGCTCACGGACTGAGCCGGGACGCGGCTGGCGCAGCGCAGCGGCAGGCTGGTCTGCCGCCGCATCTTGGGCTGTTTGCATTCCGCGCCACTTTGTGCTAAAATCCAGCGTCGAGCGCGCGGGATTATGGGCAACCCAGGCGGGTTGCCGCGCAAACCATGGCCTTTGCCGGGTATTCACGCGCACAGCAACACCAAAGCACGCTAGCCCACCATCAGGGAATGTGCGCATGCAGGGCGCTGCGCCAGGAGTCAGATGCACGTGAAAAAAGGGACGGCGTTGAGCCTGGCCTGGAATCTCAGCTGGACCATGCTCTTCTCGCTACTGCTCCCGCTGCTGGGCGGCATCTGGCTCGACAAGAAACTAGGAACGGCGCCCCTCTTCATCCTGATTGGGGCGGTACTGGGAATACTGGCAGCCACCGTCGGAGTTGCCCGCATGACTCTGCGGACGTTTAGCCAGATTGTTCCCCAAGACCTTGAGCAACCGCCAGGAGAAAACGGCAAGGAGGAACCAGAGTAGTGTCAAAGCTGCTATCTCCCAAAGTCCTTGTGCCGACGCTTGTCCTCATCGTCGGGCTCGTGATCATCAACGTAGTCTTTACCATCCCCGGAGTGGTGCTCCCTGAAATCTCGATCGCAGCCGAACCTGTCTTCGACGTCACGCTGGGCGGCTTTTGGCCCAACGGCATCACCAACACGCTGCTGGCGTCGTGGCTCACCACCGCCATCCTCGTCGTGGGTATCTGGGCCATCACGCGCAAGACCAGAGAGGTTCCCAGAAGGTGGCAGGGCGCGCTGGAGATGGTTATCGAGGGCATGTACAACCTGGTGGAAGGCGCCGCCGGTCGCAAGTGGGCCCGCAGGTTCTTCCCCATCGTGATGACCATCTTTTTGTTCGTCATTACGGCTAGCTGGCTGGGGCTCACCCCGCTGTTTGGAAGCTGGGGAGCGCTCCACCACGCAGAGCACGGCGAGCCGGTACAATGGCTCAACGATGCACACACCGTCGGCCTGTGGGTGCCGGCCGACGAGAGCCAGGAAGCCGAAGCCTATAGCTCCGAAGAGGAAGCTCACCCCGGAGAAGGGGAGGTCTATACCCTGGCGCCCATGTTCCGGGCCGCCACCACAGATCTGAACGTGACCCTGGCCCTGGCCCTGGTGTCGGTGGTTCTGACCCAGTATTTCGGTCTTTCGGCTCTGGGCATCGGGTACCTGAGCAAGTTCATCAACGTGGGCGGCTTTGTCAAGGCCTTTACCAAGAGAGGCATTGGCTGCATGGGCCGCGTTGCGGCCTTTGGCATGGGCATCATCGACTTTTTTATCGGCATCGTGGAGTTGATCAGCGAGATTGGCAAGATCATCTCATTCTCTTTTCGTCTCTTTGGCAACATCTTTGCCGGCGAAGTGCTCCTGGGGGTGATGGCCTTCTTGATCCCGTACCTCGTCTCGCTTCCGTTTTACGGGCTCGAGCTGTTCGTCGGTTTCGTGCAGGCATTGGTATTCATGATGTTGAGCGTCGCGTTCTTTATCGTGGCGACCACAACCCATGGGGAAGAGGGGCACTAACCAACTCTGGCTCTTGCACTTGTGAACCGAGTGCTCGACAATAGTTTGCGGCAAGTAGAAACCACAGAACTCAGGGAGGATTGATCTAATGGATGTAGAGACCATGCGGCTGTTTGCAACGGCAATCGCCATCGGAGTCGGCGCCATCGGCCCGGCCCTGGGCCTCGGCATGATCGGTTCGAAGGCCATGGAAGCTTTGGGGCGCAACCCAGAAGCCAGCGACCAGATCTTTGTGCCATTGATTCTGAGCCTGGCCTTCACCGAGGCCATCGGCATCTATGCTCTGGTCGTCGCGCTTATGATCAAGTTCGTCGCCTAGCGATTCTCGATTTCAGGCCGTCGGGTTTGGACTTGTGCCGGGCCCGGTGCGAGCCGCAATCTAGAATTCTAGACGCAACCACCAAGGAGGTTGACGCTTGGAAGCACTAGGCATCAATCTGGGGTATCTGATCTCGCAGATCATCAACTTTGGGCTGCTGGCTGTGTTGCTGTACTTTGTGGCCTACAAGCCGATACTGCGCATGATCGACGAGCGCTCTGCGCGCATCAAGCAAGGTCTTGACGATGCAGAACAGGCATCGCGCCGAGCGGCAGAAATGGAAAAAGAGTTCGAGCAGCGCCTGGCTGAGGCCCGCAAGGAGGGTCAGGAGATCGTTGCTCAGGCCACGCAGATGAGTGAGAAGGCCCGGCAGGAGATCCTGGCAACGGCCCGCGAGGAAGCCCGCGCGCAGGTCGAAAAGGCGAAGGAAGAGATCTCGCGCGAGCGGGACTTGGCCATGGCCGAGCTGAGGCAGCAGGTCGCCGATCTATCGCTCAGTATCTCGGAAAAAGTCATTGGCGAATCTCTGGACCAGCAGCGCCAGCGAGATCTCATCGCCGAATTCCTGGAGCAGACTGAGGAGCTCAAGTGAGCGTACAAGCCCGACCACAGGATTACGCGGCCGCCATCTACGATCTGGCCCTCGAACCCTGGCTCAAGCAATTGAGCAGCATCCAGCAGGCTGTGAAGAGCGATGCTGCTCTGCGCGCCGACCTGCATGCTCCGGGGCTTTCGACCCAGGAAAAGCTGGCGCGGCTGAGCCAGGCTTTGCCGGCCGGGGTCTCTGGCGAGATGCGCAAGTTCTTGGGTACCTTGCTCGAAGCGGGGCAGGTCGATCAGCTCGACGCCATCCTGCTCGAGTTGGACCGGCTCGCGCAGCGCCGTCCAGAGCGTACCCTGGCACACGTAACCACCGCCGTGCCGCTGACCGAAGCCGAGAAAGAAGCCATGCGCGCCAAGCTCACCCAGCGCTTCGGCTCCGATCTGGAGATCCAGTTTGAGGTGGATGCCTCGCTGCTCGGAGGCGTGTACTTGCGCGTGGGCGACCAGGTCATCGATGGGAGTGTCGCCGGGAAACTGGCTGCACTGCGAGACCATCTGACGGCACAGTAACGCACCCTGACCGTGAAACGCTCGCCAGGCAGCACCCGCTGCGCGTGGCGTTTCCTGTTCTGATTCCGGAGGCATGAATGGCCTTACAAGCCAAAGACATCACCGCGATTCTTAAGAAGCAGATCGAGGAATTTGAAGCCCCGCTCGAAGCAATCGACGTCGGCTCGGTGATCGAGGTTGGAGACGGCATCGCGCGCGCCGATGGATTGGCCGGCGTGATGTCCATGGAGCTGGTCGAGTTCCCGCCCAAGCCGGGCCGCAGCACCAGCATCACCGGACTCGCCTTCAACCTGGAAGCCGACAGCGTCGGCATCATCATCATGGGCGAGTACACCAGCATCGAAGAGGGGGACACGGTCAAGGGATCAGGGCGGATCGTCTCTGTCCCGGTGGGTGATGAACTCGTAGGCCGCGTAGTCAATGCCCTTGGCCAACCGGTCGACGGCAGAGGCCCCATCTCCTCCACCGAACTGCGCCCCATCGAGCGCATTGCACCCAACGTCGTCACGCGCAAGAGCGTCGACACACCTGTGCAGACGGGCATCAAGGCCATCGACTCGATGATTCCGATCGGCCGCGGGCAGCGCGAGCTGATCATCGGCGACCGGCAGACCGGCAAGACGGCCCTGGCCATCGACACCATCATCAACCAGAAGGGCAAGAACCTGATCTGCATCTACGTCGCCGTCGGCCAAAGGCGCGCGCAGGTTGCCCAGGTCGTTGCCACCCTCGAGGAACACGGGGCCATGGACCACACCATCGTGGTCGCCGCCACGGCTTCCGAGCCGGCTACCCTACAATATATCGCTCCCTACGCCGGCTGCGCCATGGGCGAGCATTTCATGGAAAAGGGCCAAGAGGCGCTGATCATCTACGACGATCTCTCCAAACACGCCTGGGCCTACCGCCAGGTATCGCTGTTGCTCCGCCGCCCGCCCGGTCGCGAAGCCTATCCCGGAGACGTCTTTTACCTGCACTCGCGCCTGCTTGAGCGCGCGGCCAAGCTGCATCCCGATTACGGCGGCGGTTCGCTGACCGCGCTGCCGATCATCGAGACGCAGGCGGGTGACGTTTCGGCCTATATCCCCACCAACGTCATCTCGATCACCGACGGGCAGATCTTTTTGGAGAGCGACCTGTTCTACGCCGGCATCCGCCCGGCAGTGAACGCCGGCATTTCGGTATCGCGCGTGGGTGGCGCGGCCCAGGCCAGGGCCATGAGACAGGTTGCCGGACGGATGCGCCTCGACATGGCTTCCTTCCGCGAGATGGCGGCATTTGCCCAGTTCGGCTCGGACCTGGACGAGGCCACGCGCCGCCAGCTGGATCGGGGTCTGCGCGTCCAGGAAGTGCTGAAACAGGGCCAATATGACCCCGTACCGCTGGCCGACCAGATCATTATCTTTTACGCGGTCACCAACGGCTTCCTCGACGACGTCGAGATCCGCAAGGTGAGCGCCTTCGGCGAGTCCTTGCTGCGCTATATGAAAGATAGCCAGCCCGCCCTGGTGCAGACCATCGCCACCGGCGAAAAGCTCAGCGAAGAGACGCAGGCCGCGCTAAACCAGGCCATTGACGACTTTAAAGCTACGGTGGCATACTAGCATGAACAGGCTCTTGGCAGCATTTTTAGCGCTTGGCGTGATTGCGAGTCTGTTGGCTGCCTGTGGCGGCACGCCGGAACCTACGGTGCCTCCGCCCACCCAGACCCCGTGGATCGTGGTCGTCACCGCGACCCCGGGGGCCGGTG
>Ga0316577_10001745_pt1 | contig 10462 bp, 9 predicted proteins | sample S5NA_FD_203073 | JGI IMG/M metagenome (GOLD analysis project Ga0316577, IMG submission 203073) | Rhizosphere microbial communities from salt marsh grasses in Alabama, United States - S5-7_050615r2r1 | ecosystem: Host-associated > Plants > Roots > Rhizosphere | place: USA: Alabama | collected... | reverse complement strand
GCCGGCCAGCCTCGCCACCATCGTTCCGGTTTTGATCGCGATCTTCGGATGGGCCTGGACGGCCTGAATCTTGTCGGCAATAACCGGCGGGCTGAGTTCCTGATAGGGTGTGCCCAGCGGCAGCTGCTTGCGCCAATTAAGCGCATGACCGCCCAACTGGTTTTCCTTTTCGATGATCACCACCTCATAACCGGCATTGGCGGCATCCAGGGCGGCCGACAAACCGGTTATGCCGCCGCCGATCACCAGGATCCGGCGACTGAGGGATTCCACCTTATAGGGCTCGGGCAGATTGACTTTCTTTATCTTGGCCATGCTCATTTTAAGGTAGTCATCGGCCAGCATCTGAACGCGGTCGAAGTGGACGCCGTCGTCCTTCTGCTCTTCGGTCAGCTTCGGAAACTCGGATCGAGGATGGGACCAGACCACCTGCTCGCGCAGATTCACGCGATCGACGATACAACCGTCGAAGCGGAAAACATCGAAGTTGACGCGTCGGGAACACGCCGCGATCACGAGTGAGTTGATGCCGTTTTCCGCGATGTCTTTTTGGAGCAGCTCGACGCCGGCTTTGCCGCAGAACATCTCGTGGGTCTGAGCCGGAAATCCTTCTTCACCGGCCACGTCTTTGAGGGCATCGATATCGAGCGACTCTCCGATACCGCAGCCCGTGCAGATATACACACCGTATTTTTTGTCCATGGTTAGCCTCCTGCTACTTGTTCACCAGGGTTTGAATCGCCTTGAGGGCCATACCGGTCGCATTCTGATTGGATGTCACCACGTCAAGGGGCTTGTTGGCACATCCAACCGCAAACATCCCGCCTTTCTGAAAGTCATTGATGATGAATCCGTCTTCGGTATACTTCAGGTCCGCGGGAAGTTTCAGCTTGGCCATCGTGGGTTGCATGCCCGTTGCGAGCACCACCATCTCGACCGTTTGATGAATCTTTTCCCCGGTTACAGCATTTTCGGCCACCACGGTGACGTTTCCGTTGCCGGCATCATTGACTTCGGCCACCTTGCCTTTGACGAAAAAGATATTCGGATCTTCTTTGATTTTCTGATAGAACTTTTCGTACCGCAGACCGGGCGTCCGCATGTCGATATAAAAAACGTAGATCTTGGCCTCCGGGTACTGCTCGCGCACGTAGGTGGCCTGTTTCAGGGAGGCCATGCAACAGATGTAGGAACAGTAGGGCAGATGGTTCTCGTCCCGTGAACCGGCGCACTGGACAAAGGCCACGCTGTCGGGCGCTTTCTTGTCGGAGGGCCGCTGTATTTGGCCCTTGGTGGGACCGTTGGGGGAAGCCATGCGTTCCATCATCATGTTGGTGATGATATTCGAATAGGTGCCGAAGCCCAGGTTGTCGATCTTTTTGGCGTCATAAGGTTCCCAGCCTGTGGCCCAAAGGATCGACCCGACCTGCAGGTTGATCGATTTGGCCGCCATGTCGAAATCGACGGCGTCATACTTGCATGCCTCTTTGACCCGCTGGGCGTCTTCGGGAGAATTTTTCACGGCCGCGTCGATGACGAATCGAGCGGGGAAAGACATCTCCATCGGCAGATAAGCCCCCTTTATTTTTTGCATCCCGAAGTCGAAGGCACTCTCTATTTCCGTTTGACAGGCTTCCGTGCAAGCCCCGCAACAGGTGCAGTTTTCATTGACATAGCGGGGATTCATTTTAACGCCGACGGTGTAATTACCGGGACCGCCGTCGACTTTTTCGACCTCGCTCATCGTGAAGATTTTGATCAGTGGATTGTCTTTGATCCTGCGGAAATTGATCTCCAGGCCGCAGCTTGGCGGGCACAGCTTGGGGAAGTATTGATTCAGCTGTGCGACCCGTCCGCCCAAATATGGATTTTTCTCAACCAGGAAAACCTCGTACCCCACCTCGGCGGCTTCGAGAGCCGCGGTCAAGCCGCTGATCCCTCCGCCAACAACCATGATGCTTCCACTCGCAGGGGCTGCTCCGTTTTCTGTCATGCTGTCCTCCGTAATAGAAGAAGTTTGGGAATGAATCAAAAGATGAAACTTGAAACTGGAAACTGGAAACTTGTCACCGCTAAAGTCATGTTTTTCAAGTTTCCAGTTTCAAATTTCAAGTTTCCAGCATCTATTTAATAAAAACCTCCAGGCGTCGAGAGACGCCTGGAGGTTTGGTTATTCAGTACCTATAGCCAATACGGCCTCCGATTAATCAGGGATGATCTTGATGTAGTCTTTCTTAAAGATATCCCATTTGCCGGAATCCGGATCGTACTTGGAATTGACGAAGCAGAACCAATTCTCGTCATCCTGTCCCGGATAGTCGGCCTGATAGTAGAATCCGGGGTAACGGGTTTCCTTGCGGAATTGGATGTGGCGCAGGTGGGCTTCCACCGTCCAAATACGGTGCTGGATTTCCCAGGCGCGCATCAATTCGTGCAGGTCGCCGGCCGCCAGCTTCTCGCAATCTTCGCGCATGGTAGCCAGCAGATCCATGACGATTTCCAGGTTCTTGCTGGTGGTCAGGTAGTAGGTTGCCGTCCCGCCGCCGTATTCGTGGGTGGCCTTCATCAACCGGTACATCATCCCGTTGGGTTTGAGGTAGTTGGGGTTGATGTCGATGGCGGTGGAGAACTTGCTGTGTTCCAGGAAGGTCCGCACCGGCTTGTAGACCAGGTCGACCAGTTCTTCCTTGGACAGTTTCGGGGTGGGCTTGAAGTCGGCGTGATCCTTGGCGTAGCGAACCATCTGCTTGGCCGCAATCCGTCCCTCGGCATGGGAGCCGGAGGAAAACTTGTGGCCGGAGCAACCGACACCATCGCCGGCGGTGAACAGGCCGTTGACCGTGGTCATGCGATTGTAGACCTTGCCGTTGTCGGCCTTGATCTTGTAAGCATCCGGCACCCAGTCATAATCCGGGCCCGAGACCCACAGACCGCAGCAACCCGAGTGCGAGCCCAACAGATACGGCTCGGTGGGCATGACTTCGGAGTTTTTCTTTTCCGGCTCGGTGTTGGTGGCACACCACAGGTTGGCCTGGCCGCAGGTCATGTCGAGGAAGTCTTCCCAAGCTTCGGATTCGAGGTGCTTGAGTTCTTTCTTGTCCAGGGTCTTCCCGAGCTCGGCCAGTGCGGTCACCGTGTCCATGATGATCGGACCACGGCCCTCTTTCATCTCGAAAAGCATCAAATGGTTCCGCAGACAGGTCGGGGTGATGGCGGCGGTTCCATAGGGCGCATACTTTTGCAGCTCGGCCTTGGCAGCGTCGCTGGCGGCGAAGTTTTCGCCCAGGCCGTTGAGCGTCTTGGCCTTGAACAGCAGGAACCATGCCCCCACCGGACCGTAACCGTCTTTGAAACGAGCCGGGGTGAAGCGGTTTTCCATCATCGACAGCTCGGCACCGACGCGCATGAGCATGGTGTAGGTGGAGCCGGAGTTCCATACCGGATACCAGGCCCGGCCTTTGCCTTCACCCATTGAACGCGGCTGATAGATGTTGACCGCGCCGCCGCAGGCGACTACCATGCTTTTGCATTTGATGATGAAGACTTTGTTTTCACGGACGGAGAACCCGACCGCACCGGCGATCTGGTTGGGCTTATTGGCGTCCAAGAGCAGCTCGACGATAAAGACCCGCTCCAGAATGTTGTCTTCACCCAGAGCCAGTTTGGCGGCTTCGGCCACGACTCTCTTGTAAGACTCGCCGTTGATCATGATCTGCCATTTACCGGTGCGGACCGGCTGGGCCCCGGCCTTCAGGGTTCCCATGGACTGGCCTTTTTTACCGTCCAGGTTCTTGCCTTCGGCGCTTTTTTTCCAAATCGGCAGTCCCCACTCCTCGAACAAATGGACCGAGTCGTCTACATGGCAGCCAAGGTCGAAGATCAAGTCTTCGCGGACGATGCCCATCAGGTCGTTGCGGACCATGCGGACGTAGTCGTCCGGCGAGTTTTCGCCGATGAAGGTGTTGATGGCGGAAAGCCCCTGGGCAACCGCGCCGCTTCTTTCCATGGCGGCTTTGTCGACCAGCAGAACTGACTGGCCCTCGTCCATCCACTTTTTGACTTCAAATGCCGCGCCGCAGGCAGCCATGCCGCCGCCGACGATCAGAATATCAACTTCGCGCTCATCGACTTCAGGGTCCTTTACGGCCTTAAGTTCACCCAAAGGTTTATTTGGTAATGCCATATTTCATCCTCCTTAATAGGGATAGGTAATGATTCATGTGTCATTTTGCGAATGGAATCTGAAAAGTCAGCCCGTGCCTAAACGGTTGCCTTGGGCCTCGGAATCTCGTAGCCGTCTGCTTCCTGTGTGGCCAGCAGGCCGCTTTCGATATCCTTGCCTTTCATCTCCTTGTAAGCATTGGCCGAACCTTCCGCAGTGGTCCGGATGGGGAACTTGAAGCGTTTAATAAGGCCGTTTCTGAACTTGCAGGTCCACATGACATCCTCGGTGCCCAGCATCGGCATAACACTGCTTCCCAGCGGGACGAAATCGGCATAACCGCGAACTTCGATTGCCTGGGTGGGGCAGATCTTGACGCAGGAGAAACACTCCCAGCACTGGTCGGGCTCCTGATTGTATGCTTTCATTGCATTCGGATCCAACACCATCAGATCGTTGGGGCAAATGTACATACAAGCAGTCTTGTCACCGCCTTTGCAGCCGTCACATTTTTCATCAATTACAAAACTTGGCATTGACTATACCTCCTCGTTTGTTTTTGGATCAATTTCCAACATGAAACATCCGCCAATATTCTGTCCTAAAAAAAACCGGTCCTTAACACCCCCCTTCTTCTATTCGGCCAAAAGTTCTCGGGCCATTTTGGCGCGTCTTGATTTTATTACACGGCGTGAATGCCGTTTTCGCTTGTGATGCAACCGGAGCAGCCGGTATCGGAAAAATAGCGCCCAGGCAAAATATATCTTATAATATCAATTATATATAGCCCCAGCAAAGTAGAATGTTTATCATCCAACATTTTTCTTGTCAAGAACTTTCGAGTAATCAAATGTTAAAATAATTAAGCCTTTAAACGCCGCCTCATGATGTTTCAATATATAGTCGGCCGAGACCAAAATAGCACTACATCTTGTGCAAAAAGCGAAGAATGCCCGCATGGAAACACCTCGAAGAATCGGCCGCTGGCCGCCATTGAAACAATAAGGTTCAGTGCGGGTTGCGCGTTTCGAGTCTCGCGTTTCGCATTGCGGGTTGGAGGTTACGGGTTGCCGATCCGGACCGGCCATGTTACATGTAGCGGTCGGAAAAGGTCGGCAAAATATGATGGACGCTAAACTCATACCCTTAACCGCTGACACGGCATTCTCATTCGACTGCTCGCCGGCGGTGCCGTGCTTCAACGCATGCTGCCGCGACTTGAACCAGGCATTGTCTCCTTATGACATCCTGCGGCTGAAAAACAGGTTGGGGCTCTCTTCGGGGCAATTTCTCAAAACCCATACCGTCCGGCATATCGGCCCGGAGACCGGCCTGCCGGTCGTCTCTTTGAGATTCGGCAACCGAACCAACCGTCAATGCCCGTTCGTCACCCCCGATGGGTGCCGGGTTTACACGGATCGGCCCGCCTCCTGCCGTCTCTATCCCCTTGCCCGCGGCACGTCCCGCAACCGCCTCAGCGGCCGAATCAATGAGCACTTCGCCCTGATCCAAGAACCACACTGTCGCGGCTTCTGTCAGAAAACCGCACAGACGGCTCGTGGATGGATGCGCGACCAGGGGCTCGCGCCTTACAACCGATTCAACGATCTTTTCCTTGAAATGATCAGCCTCAAGAACCGCCGGATACCCGGCCCGCTTACTTCAGAGCCGGAGAGCCTTTTTTACACGGCCCTGTATGACATCGATTCGTTTCGGGACCTGATCTCGCAGCAAAGCTTTGCTGAACGCTGGGGCATCGATCCGGCTGATCTATCGACGCTGGAAGCCGATGACAGCCAACTCTTGAGATTTGCCCATGCCTGCGTAAAAAAAATCGTGTTCGGGGGAACCCGAAACCGCGCGGGTTGACACATCTTTCGATTGCACCCCCCGGGCAGTCGCAACTGCGGCGGAATATATAAAATGGAACTCGACGGCAAAGTTGCTTTGGTGCTCGGTGCCATCAAAGGCATCGGCAAGGGTGTCGGCTTGGCCCTTGCCGCTCAGGGGGCCGGTGTCGCCCTTAACTATTACGATTGGGAAGAGAGCCTGCCGGATCTTCAGCAGACTTTCGCCGCACAGTCGTCACCCTACCTGATCCTCCGGACGAACCTGATCGAAACCGAAGCGATAAAAGGTCTCATCCACCGGGTCATCGATCACTTCGGTCGCCTCGATATCCTGATCAACAACATCGAGAGAGGTGGCTGGCCCATCGTTCATGGGCCCTACGTGCGGCAACAATGGGACCTCGAAATCGACACCTGCCTGAGGGCCAAAAGATGGGTTTTCGAAGAAGCCCTGCCCCACCTGAAAGCCAGCGGAAACGCCGTGGTCATCAACATTTCCTCTATCGCCGGCATCGTCGGCCGCGCCGGACCGGCGGGTCCGTTTTTCAACGAGGGCTATGCGGCCGCCAATCGCGGCATCTCACTTTTGACCGAAACCTGGGCCCGCATAGGCGCTCCCGAGGTCCGCGTGAATGAACTCATGCTCGGCTTCGTTGAAAGCCGGCACGGCCGGGAGACCCGCGGCTGGGGCCTGCTGTCCGTCGATCAGAAGCAGGCCCTGATCGACCACACGCTGATGGCCAGAACAGGCACCATCGCAGATGTGGTCAAGGCGGTTCTCTTCATGGTCAAGGACGCCCCGTTCATGACAGGGACCGTCCTGCGGTTGGATGGCGGCTACGTCCTGGGAGGCGAGCGCGTGGCCCCCATGCCTCCGGGGGTCCTTTAGCCTTATGCCCCCTATCGGGGCCGGATCTGCTTGGAGGGCACTCCCCAGACAAACAATTTGATCCAGTCAAATCCCAGTTTCAGCAGAGCCACATCATCGCTGCGGATTTTCTTTACGAGAGCCGCCTTGAGTTTGTACCGCTTTAAAAAACTGCTGGCGAACACAAAATCTCGAAACCGGTCGATGTTGTAAGCCGCCATGAAAGCCATCCTGGCCTTCGGGCCTTCGGGTCCTTCGCGGCCCCAGGGATCTCTTTGAAAGAGCTGTTTGATTTCAGCCCAGCGGGTCGTCATTTTGTTGTAAGTGAGGGCCTCCTGATCTTGTGACCAAGTGTCGATGGTCCAGAGCGTTTCCGCCTGTTGTCCAAGACAAAAATCCGGGGGTCTGAAAATATGCACGGGTTCGTTTTTACCGGAGCGGGTATCGTAGCGTAATCCCTGTTCCACCGGAAACGTGCGGCAGGTGTCGGGACGGTTCGGATAGACGGAGCAGCCGCTATCGGTTAAAAATGGACAGGTGCGCTCCGCATTGTCGGCCATGTGGAGCAGAACATCGGGAAAAAAGTTGAAGTCCCGTAAAACCACGTCCACATATTGGTCCAGAAACCGGTCCGAATCGATCCCCAAGGCGTCCTTAAGCCGAACGGCATCGTAAGGGTACAAAAAAAGATTCAGGTTACGGCAGCACCGGTTGAAGCAAGCGATGTCCGGATGGCAGCGGAAGGCAAAACTGTCGCCGGACTTCAGCTGAATACCGGGTAAATTGTTCAAATCCTTTTCGTCGATGTATTTCATAAACCAGCGGTAATAGGCTAAAGATTCGAGCCGCAAGCGCTCAAAGGGAACCTGCTGTTATTAAATGCCAGGATCATTTCCGCCACGGTCATTTTTATTTTTCCGGCACCGGGCATATCCCGCCTCAGTGCCCCTTCGATACTGGCGAGATCCCGATAAAAGGGTGTCCGGTCGAACGGGATGTAAGCCATCTGCCCGCAGCGTTCCGCGAATGAAGAACATCCCGGCGTACGGCTTGTTTTGCCGTCCGGCCGGTGCAGTTCACTGGGGATACCGTGCAACCGGCAGATCATCGGTCGAAACGCATAGAGGCTGCAGCGGTTGTCAAGGTTGAGCGGACACATCTGCCGCAGCGGTGGGCTGTTTTTTTCGGTCACCCGCACGGCATTGCAAACCGCTTCAGCCTTCTCTGCAATGGCAACCTGTCGCTGCCGGTCCAGGGCGCGGAAACCTTTAGACAAATAGAAAAACTCGATATGGGTGTGATGATGAAACAACGTCAGGCAGCAGTTGTCTTCACATCCGTTGCACGCGAAGCCGTAATGGTCGGCGATGTTTTTGTAAGACCGGTCCATGGACGCATACAACTTTTCCAGCCGGATAAGATGCCGTCCGAAATGCTCCGGTGTCGAGACGGGTTTATGCGTTGAAAGTGGCACGGTCACTTGGCCCAAACAAGAGGGGTGAAGGAAAAAATATCCGCTCGTAGAGATCCATGGCACGGCTGTCGGTCAGACTCGCGATAAAATCGCAAACCCGGCGTTCGGATGGTTGATCCCGGTGGTTGCAGTTTCCCATGCCGATTTTGATCATTTCCAGCTCCAGTCGCTCCGGCTGCTCCAGAAAATAGCCGTAGAGTTCGATCAGAATCTTTTTGGCCTTCACGAACTCGTTGTGAACTTTCGGTGACCGGTAAACATTTTCGTACAGAAATTCGCGCAGGCTGGTCATGGCGGCAGAGACACGGTCGCTCATCCGCAGGCAGAAACGGCCGTCAACGACTTGGCTGTTGTAGACCAGGTCCCTGATCATGGTCGTGGCCCTTTCGGGATGGTTGCGGCCGATGACTTGCCCGCATTCCTGCGGCACCTGTTCTTCCAGAATGACGCCGCTGCGGATGGCGTCCTCCAGGTCGTGGTTCAAATAGGCCATGATATCGGCGATTCTCACAATGCGACCCTCGACCGTGACCGCCAGCTCGCCCGGGTCATCCGGGATGATCTTGCCGTATCCCTTGGAGTGTTTGAGGATGCCGTCGCGTACTTCATATGTGAGGTTCAGTCCGTCACCGTTGCGCTCCAGCACGTCAACCACCCGCAGGCTCTGGGCTTTGTGCGTGAAATGGTCGGAATAGACTTCTTTCAGCGCCGTTTCACCGCCGTGCCCAAAAGGTGTGTGACCCAGATCGTGCCCAAGGGCGATGGCTTCGGTCAGATCCTCGTTGAGTCTGAGGGCCCGCGCAATGTTACGCGCCATCTGCGATACTTCGAGTGTGTGGGTCAACCGGGTCCGATACTGATCGCCCAGCGGGGCGAGAAACACCTGGGTTTTGTGTTTCAACCGTCTGAATGCATTGGAGAACACGATTCGATCACGGTCCACCTGGAAGGCGGTTCGAATCGGACAGGGCTTCTCAGGACGCCGACGCCCGCGCGACGCCGCGCTCAGGCAGCCAAAGGGCGACATGAAACTGCGTTCCCTATTTTCAAATTCCTCTCGAATCGATAGCATGCGGCACGTCGAACCCTTGCAATTCACCAAATAATTCGCCCATCAATTTCCCTAACACTTCCATTGATCGGCAAAAAAGAGCCCCCGTTAGTTTCGGTCCTGCCTGAAGGAAAAAAAATTATGTATCCCACAATACAGGTTCATGTAAAGCCTAATTCGATATCAGAGGTCTATCTCTGCAGTGAAACCGGCGGGGTTGACACCTCCGTCATATTGGAGTAGCGACCATAGCTGTCGCCCCTCTGATCACAGCACCTTACCCATTGGGGAGATCCATGTCCGAAAAGGGCGGAACATCATAGTCACCCCACCAAGCCGTGCTGCGGTCGTGATGACCGCCGGCTGTATTTTGGTTTTTTTATAGAACGATTTTAATGAACGGTCATCATCTGATACTCGGCCAACTGGCCGACACCATCACCGGTGAAACCCTGGTCGATACTCATGACGAACGCTATCGCCAGAAACTGGCACGTCTGTTGGTTGAAAAAAAGGGATATCGGCGCAGTGACATTACCCCGCGCCAATCCTTGATGGCCAGGGCCGGTTCGCATCAGGCCATGGTCAACATCGATTTTGTGGTAACGCTCCAGGATCGGCTTTCCATGATTGTCAAATACGGCCCCGGTTCGATCGTCACCCGCCACCGCTCTGCCCTGGCGGCCTCCCGCCTCCTGGCGCCCTATCAGATACCCGTCGTCGTGGCAACCAACGGGGAGGATGCCGATGTGCTCGATGGATCCACCGGTCGCGTCATCGACCACGGCCTGGAGGCGTTGCCGGATAGGGAACGGCTGCTGGCGATGATTGCAGCCGCTGCATTTGAACCGATTTCTCCGCACCGGGCCCAGATGGAGTCGCGGCTTTTTTATGCCTACGAGGTCAATGGCGCTTGTCCATGTGACGATACGATCTGTCGCATTTAAGGGGGCCTCGGCGCCCAGTAAACGATTACAGTTAGTGGTTTGAAGCGCATCGGACTTTGCAACCCAGTGAACGGTTACCGATTTTCAATTACTGTGACGTGTGTTGGAGA
>Ga0316577_10001744_pt1 | contig 10463 bp, 7 predicted proteins | sample S5NA_FD_203073 | JGI IMG/M metagenome (GOLD analysis project Ga0316577, IMG submission 203073) | Rhizosphere microbial communities from salt marsh grasses in Alabama, United States - S5-7_050615r2r1 | ecosystem: Host-associated > Plants > Roots > Rhizosphere | place: USA: Alabama | collected... | reverse complement strand
TAGTATGATCCGTACTGGCGAACGGTTTCGTACAGGGCCAGCACGTTCTCAACCGGCGTCTCGGGCAGCAGGTAGTCGTGGCTGGGCGAACAGATGTAGCCGCCACCGGGCCTCATGATGTCGAGGATGCGGCGGGTCTCAGCCCGGGCTTGCTCTGGGGTGCCCTCGATGAGGAGTTGGGTATCGACTGCGCCCATGAGCACGATTTTGTCGCCGAATTCGGCCTTGAGATCGGCTGGGTTCATGCCCCGGCATGTGGGCTGGAGCGCCTGCAGGCCGTCCAGCCCGGCCTCGATCATGGCCGGGACGAGCGGTGCGAAGCCGCCGCAGCAGTGCATCAACACTTTCAGGCCATAGTCGTGGCCCAGATTGACCAATCGCTTCAGATGGGGAAGGAAGTAGCGGCGGAAGAGTTTGTCACCGATCAGAGGGCCGGTCTGGCCGCCGAAGTCGTTGCCGATGAAGTAGATGTCGATCACGTCGGCGGCGGCGTCAAAGATGCGTCGGCTGACCTCAAAGTAGTAGTCGACGATGTGCGTCACCAGCGCGTCGACCAGCTCAGGATTGTCGTACATCTTGTAGCTGAGGCCGGCAAAGGTCAGCATGTCCAAGGTGTCGTGCCAGAAGGGAGACCAGTCGCCGCCCAGAATGGCGTACTGGCCGTTGTATGGCAGTACCTCGTTGCGGATGTGCGAGACGTCCATCCAGGCGGGGTCGGGCCAGGCGTAGTCGTGGATTTCTTGGACAGTCTCGGCGTGGACGAGAGGCCGGTTGAGCGGCATCCCATAGCCATAGCCGTGGCGCTCCACGCCAAAGGGGGTGCGGTAGGTGGCGTCGGGATAGGTCAGGTTGGCGGTCGGTGCGAGATGGGGCGGACCGGCGTAGCGAGCAAAGACGCGTCGGAAGTCATCACCGATCTGTTGCGATAGACTCTCGTCGTCGGCCAGACCCAGGTGCCGGCGCATCAGCTCCCGGAACTCGGGTGAGGCGCCCATCCAAGCTGGCACGTGATCCGGTTCCTCGAAATGGAAGGCCGTCAGCACTCGTTCTTTGGAAGTCATGCTCATGTCAATTTGGCTCCTTGGTCTGGGCACGGCTGAAGCCGTTGTTGCGAACAATTTGGACGGCTGAAGCCGTCACAACGAACGATCTGAAGGGTCACTAATAGACAAACTCCTTGGCAATCTCGACGTAGGCCCGGATGTTTTCGGGGTTGCCCTCGAAAAAGTGGTCGGAAGCGGCCATGATGTAGCCACCACCCGGGCCAGCCTGTTCCCAGCACATCTCGATCTGGGTGCGGATCTGGTCGGGAGTGCCACGTTCAAAACCGTGCTGCTGGTCGAAGCCGCCAATGAGGCACATGGTATCGCCGAGGGTTTCCTTGATCTTGCGCAGGTTGGCGTCCCCACCCATGTCTGGCGGTGTCAGGGTTTCCGAAGCATCGCAGCCGGTCTGCTTGACCAGGTCCAACTGGGCCATCATCTTGCCGCAGGTGTGGTAGGCGGTCTTGATGCCAATGTCGTGCAGTGCGGCGGTCGTCTGCCGGTCGTATGGGAGGCAGAATTGCTCAAAAATCTTCGGTGAAATCACCGACATCGAGCCATCGCCGCCGCCGTTCTCCAGCATGTCGATTCGTGCGCCTTTCAGGCTCTCGATGAAGCGAAGCTTGTAGTCCAAGATGATGCTCAGGAATTCGTGGACCCAGGCCGGATCGTCAAAGGTCTCCATGATCAACCGTTGGGTGCCGACGTAGTTACAGGCGTCCTGCCAGCAGCCACCCTGGTGGTTAAAGATGCCGGCCCGTAGGATGCCCATGTCGCCCATCTGCTCAAAGATCTCGTTGATGGTCTTGATGTCCGGGCGTGGCAAGGGCATGTACTTTCTGATCCAGTGGATCTGCTCCTTCTGCTTGATCGGGTATTCGGTGACCCAGGCCATCTTGTCGTTCTTTTCCATGGTCTTGGTCAGTATCCCTTCCGGCGTCGCCATGGTGAACTTGTAGACCGTGGACGAGGGGTCGTCCTTGGGAATGGTGTACGATACCTTCCACTGGGGACCGGGGACCAGATCACCGGTGAAGTACATTGCAGCAACAACCGGCTCATCCAGCCAGGCGAAATGGAAGATCTGGGCGTCCATATCGAAGTGGCGATAGACCTCGAATTGGTCGGCACCGCCCATGTACTTGTTGTTCCAGTAGTCCATCCAGCCGTGAATGGTTGCTGGCAGACGGTCCGGCCTGCCGCCAGACAGCGCAGTCAGCATTCGTTCTCGGTGATTCATTGGCCAATCCTCCCTGACATCTCTGCTTGAACGAGCCCAAATGCAGTCGCACTAGACTTCAGCGCCCGAGGCGCCATACCGGCCATACTTGTGTACTGCTTGCACCATGGTCACATAGTTTCTGGGCGGAACATCTCTGAACGTATCAAGTGAGGAGCTCAGCGCATAGCCACCGCCCGGAGCTAGGGTGGCGCAAATAGTGCGCACCGTCTCCTCAATCTCGTCTCGACTGCCGGTGACCAGCAGTTGAGTGGGGAAGTTGCCGACGAGGGCAAGCCTGCCGGCCCAGTCTTGTTTGAGCTCGAGAATCTCGTTGGTTGCCAGATCAGGGGGATGAATGGCGTCGAAGCCCAGGTTGTGCAGCATGGGCAGAGCGTGGCTCATCTTGCCCGCGGTGTGCAGCAACAACGGCTTGCCATGCTCCCTGGCCGGGGTGATCAGCCGTGTCATTCGAGCTGGGTAGACGGTCAGGAAATCGTCAGGTGGCAGGACCAAGCCACCCTGACCTGCAATCTGATCGTGGATCATGATCAGGGCCAGGTCGTCGGCAAAGCGGTCGCATAGCACACGCATCACCCGTTCCTGGTGTTGTAGCAAGAGGTCCATCATTTGCTCGAGCGCGGTCTGCTCGTCCCGGAAGCGGTGCAAGGCAACCATGACCCCGGTTGTCTGCAAGGCAACGTCAAAGAAGGAGGAGAAGCAGGCGATGATGCCCACATTAGTTCCTTCGGCAGCTCGTAGGTAGCGCTCGAGGTAGCTGAGCTGGTCAGCCATCGATGGCGCCGGTTGCAGGTCGGCCATATCCGTGCTTTCCGGGCGCCAGGAGAGACAACAGGGAATGGCATCTATGCCCAATCGCAGGGCAAAATCCACGTGATCTTCGGGTGTGACCTCTTGGCCCCCAACCCGGGATCCGACGAGGTCGTAGGCCGGTTCACGCTCCAGGACATACTCCAGGATGGCTCGACTGATCTGCCCCAGCTCCAGGTGAGGCACCCGGTCTGTTTCCTGGTACTGGACCGCGTTTAGCAGGCGTTTCACATCGGAGCGGTCATAATCGGTGAGCCGGCCGGTCCCTCTCGGTGGGGAATCTGCCTGCCCCGTAACCACATACGATGTGGAGCGCCGTTGATCGGAGCCAAGCGGTCTGACCATCCTGCTTTCCTCCGGGACGACGCCCGGAACGGGCAAGCTGAGAGGACACTGGCCGTTCTTGACCAGTCTGCTGCCGCAAGAATGGCGCACCACCAGACGCGAGGGCAAGACGACGTGACGAGGCCGCAACGTTGCTTCAGTTTCGAGCCGGCTGAGCAGCAATTGAGCCGCGTTTACGCCCAGATCGTAGACCGGCTGGGCCACCACGGTCAGGAAGGGGAACAGATGGGAGGCATCGGGCAGGTCGTCGAAGCAGACCAGGGCGATGTCCTGCGGGATCCTCAACCCGCGCTTGCCCAGAGCATTGATAACGCCCATGGCGATGGCGTTATTGGCGGCAAAGATCGCGCTAGGGGCCAGACCCTCGTCCAGCAGTTGATGCATCAGTTCCTCACCGGAGGTGGTTCGGAACTCGCCATGCCGGATCAGCCTTGGGTCGATGGGAACACCGGCCTCGGAGAGGGCCAAGCAATAGCCGGCGATGCGATCCTGCGCTGTCGAGGTCGTGTTAGGCCCCGAGAGGACGCCAATGTGCCGGTGCCCAAGCGAGAGCAGGTGTTGTACCAGAGCACGCGAACCGGCGACCGAGTCACTCATGACCGAGTCCACATCCCAGCCGTCGACCTGGCGGTCGACAACAACGGTGGGAATGTTGCGCGAGCGAAGGCCATCCAGGTGCTGAGGGTCGGAGTCATAGGGAGCGATGATGACACCGTCGACCTGCTGCCGGATCAGCACATCGAGATACTGGCATTGCTTGGCGAGATCTTCATCGGTATTGCAGAGGAGCACAGAGTAGCGGTGGCGCTGGGCTACGTCCTCGACGCCACGAGCCACGGTTGTCCAGAAGTTATTTGTGACATCAGAGACGAGGAGGGCAATGGAGCGGGTACGCTTCGATCGCAGGCTCTGGGCGACGGCGCTGGGCACGTAGCCGAGCTGCTGGATGGCATGTTCGACCCTGGCACGGGTGTCCGGTCGCACATTGCTGGCGCCGTGCAGCACACGGGATACCGTGGCTGGCGACACACCTGCTCGGTTAGCGACGTCGCTGATGGTCGGCAACGGTTCTCCTCTCCTCCGAGTGCTCAACCATGGATGGTCACGATATCTGAAAACGATGTCATGATATCGTTTTCAAACGAGCAAGAGTATACACGATCCCGGAAAGGTTGTCAAATCGAGAGGTTGGTGGTTGCGGTGTACAGACTGGCTCGCACTTTTGACAAGAGGCCGACAGCGGGTATAATCTGTTGTGTAGCCTCTGTGCGAGGCTCCACATGAAATGACATCGTGACGAATCTCAAGTCCGCAAAGGAGGCGAAAATGAAGGGGAATGAGAAGATCATCGAGTATCTGAACGACCTGCTGGCCGATGAGCTGACGGCCATCAACCAGTATATGGTCCACTCGGAGATGTGCGACGACTGGGGCTATGCCAAGCTGCACCAGGCAGTCGAGGCGCGGGCGATCACTGAGATGCGCCATGCAGAGAAGCTGATCGGCCGCATCATTTTCCTTGAGGGGAGGCCCGTGGTGAGCAAGCTAAAAGACCTTCACATCGGTGCCGACGTCGAGGGGCAGCTACGTAACGACCTGACGGCCGAGTATGATGCCATTGCGGCATACAATGCGGGAGTCAAACTCGCTGTCGAGGTTGGGGACAACGGGACGCGGGCGATCCTGGAGTCGACTCTCACCGACGAAGAGGATCACGCGGACTGGATAGAAGCCCAGCTAGACCAGATCGATCAGATAGGGCTTGCGAATTATCTGGTTGAACAGATCGATTAGGTAGGGCCTGGCGATCCCCGTACCGATTCTCGGATGAAGCGGGCAGCACTGCGTTCCCTTTGATGGGCCGGTGCTGCCCGTTTTGCCGGACGAAGTGGATAGCCGGTCAACGCTGCTGCCGGGGGCCAAAAGAGAAGGGACGCTTATTGCTCCGGCTCGGGCTGTGCGAGGGCCATGATCCGGGCGATGGGACGCAGCTCCAGCCACCACTGATTCCTGGGACGCCTGGCTTCCGGCGCGATCACCCGCGGGAAATCCTGGAGACTGGTGAACTCGACACGGCCGCCCTGGAGGCCAATGGCTACGGCCGGAGCGGGCAAGACGCCAGCTTGTTCTGTCAGGAAGGCGATGCACTTGGCAACTAGACGTGTGGCCTGAATCCGGTCAAAGGGAGAGGGATCGCCTCCCTGCTGAATGTGGCCCAGGATGGCCTGGCGCACGTCGAAGAGATTGCCACCTTCTTTCTCGAACAGGGCTGACATAAAGTCGGCAGTATAGAAGGAATCGGCATGCTCGCTGCGGATCATTAGTCCCAGGCGCTTGCCTTTCTCAAAGCCTGAAATCAGGTCGCCGACATCGGCTTGGAGATCGGCCAGGGAGACCCCCTCTTCGGGCAAGTAGACCCGCTCCGCGCCTGTGGCCAGGCCACTGATGAGGCCCAGGTAGCCGCAGTCTCCCCCCATGACCTCGACAACGAAACATCGGCGAGAGGCAACGGCCGACTGCTTGATCTTGTCCACGTCGGAGATGATGCAGTTCAGCGCGGTGTCGGACCCGATGCTGAGCTGGGAGCCCGGCAGGTTGTTGTCGATGGACGCGGGCAGGCACACGATGGGTATGTTGTAGGTGGGGAATTCGTTGCGCTTGCTGTAGATCTGATAGGCGGCCTGATAGCCGTCCCAGCCGCCGATCATGAGCAGTGCCTCGACCTTGTGGTTCTCGAGCTGGCGGGCGATGGCATAAAAATCGCTACCGGAGGGGACTCTGCGATTGGTTCCCAGTTCTGCGCCACCCCTGGAAACCCAGCCACTCACCGACATCCAGTCCATCTCCTGGATGTCGCCGGATGCCAGTCCAGGAAAGCCGTTGTAGATGGCCAGAAGGGTGTGCCCCTTGTCGATGCCCATCCTGACGGCAGCGCGGACGGCAGTATTCATCCCCGGGGCCGGTCCGCCACAGTGCAGCACCCCAATCCGAAGCTGCCGTTGGCCCGGGTCTGGGGCGTGTGGATGGGCTCGCAGGATGGTACGCAAGATGCGGTAGGAGTCGGTGAAGCTCCCGCCGCGCATGGCCATGGCCGTTTCGTATTCCTGAGCCTCCAACACTCTGGCTACTTCCTGGGTCTCGTGCACTGCGTCCATCAATGGTGATCGGATTACATCGTGCTGCCGGATACCGACGAGCTTGGGCTCACCAGTGGGTGCCGAGGACAGGATCTCTTGCACGGCAGCATGTCCGAGTACGGTGCTCATGTAGCGGTCAAATGCACTGGGCGAGCCCCCGCGTTGGACGTGCCCCAGGATAGTGACCCGGACATCCTCGCCCAGTCGCTGCTCCAATATCTGTTTTACATAATCGCTTGAGATGGGATTGCCGTTGCGATCCCGGGCCCCTTCGGCAACGACGACAATGCTGTGTCTCCGGCCCCTTTCCCTGCCTGCTCTGAGGTTATTGCACATTTCCTCTTCCCAGTCGTCGACATCAGGGGGATTCTCGGGGATGAGGACCCAGTTGGCGCCGGTGGCCAGCGCGCTCATCAGGGCCAAGTAGCCGCAGCGGCGGCCCATGACCTCGATGACAAAGGTGCGCTGGTGGCTGGCTGCTGTGCTGCTGATGGCATCGACGGCTTCGGTGATGCGATGCAGTGCGGTATCAGCGCCAATGGTCATGTCGGTGCCGAACATGTCGTTATCGATGGAGCCGACCAATCCGACGATGGCCAGTTGGGGGTGGTTGTCAGCCTGCTGCTGGCTGATCTTTCCCTCTGCTACGAGTTCGGATACGAGCTCGGACCATTCTTCTCGAAAGACGCTGGCGCCGGTGAGGCTGCCATCCCCGCCGATGACCACGAGACCATCGATGTCATGCGTCAGTAGGTTCCTTGCAGCCTGCTTGCGGCCCTCTCTGGTGCGGAACTCTGCGCAACGAGCCGAGCCGATGGCGGTCCCGCCCTGGTGGAGAATGCCGCCGACTGAGTCCCAGGTCATTCGCCGGATGTGGTCACCACCGGTGACCATGCCATGGTAGCCGTCATAGACAGCATAGACCTCTGCGCCGAGGTGGAGGGCCGTGCGCACGACTGCCCGTACGGCAGCGTTCATACCCGGTGAATCGCCACCGCTGGTCAAGACTCCCAGGCTCTTCTTGTGAGCATTTGGCATGGCGTTTTCTCCTTACGTTGCTGTTCTGGGCGGGCTGCCCGACCTGTGTCACCTCATAGGTTGCATTTTACCACGAAGCCGCGTTCGTTACAAGCCCGGACGGGATCCGTTCTTCGCCTGCAGCGGGCTGTGCGCACGGAAACCGTGCGCATCCAGTGCGAGCCAGGCCGGACTGCCTATCACTATCCTGCCGACTGGAGGGCGATGGCCCTGTCGCGTTCCTCCCGGCCTGACGAGGTGTCGGGAGCAAGGAGTGGCCAATTGGAGAGGATAGGCTGGCTGTCCGCTGGAGCACAGAAGCTGGGGTTTTGCCAAAGAGCCACACGGAGTGGTTCACAAGAGCCGGCGCTCTGCAGTCCGCGTGGACCGAAGAGCGCCGTGCCGTCCAGTATTCGGTCTGCATAGGCTCAGAATCGAAGTGAGTTCCACCATTGGCTGACCGCCCGTGGAGAGGGCGGTCTGGTTACCCTGGCAGGTGAAGCTGCTGGTGGATGTCAGTGCGACCTCGAAGGTAGCTTTCTGCTCTGTGATCATGACCGGTTGGCCGAGCAGTTTGCTCGAGTCCGATCGTTTCCTCGTAGGGCGAGAGATTCCTATCTGCCCGAGTGGGCCAAATTGTCCAGCACGACTGAAACCGCCAGGATGACGACGTCGTCCTGACCGGGCGCGACTTCTACGCCGTAGGTATCGCGGAGGCGGAACCATTTCTTTGATACCTCAGCGACCTTTTGGTCTCCATCGCCGATTCGATACTCGTGATCGAGAAGGTTTCCCTGCACATCCAGATCTGGCCCGCCTTTGATCTTGACCGTCCAGCGATCACGCAGTGGGGTGATGAGGGCCTTTTTGACTACAGCCAGCGTCTCGCCGCTGGGGCCTTCTACCTCCATGGTGTCTTTGACGCGCAGCATCCTCTCCTGAACCTTGCACAGCTCATTGCCGTGCATATCGCGGAATACGAGCGTGTCGCGAACGCGCAGAACCTTGCCGTCCACCTTGAAGACTCTCTGCCCTTGCTCGTTCTCGATGTAAAAGTCGTCGCCAAAGGCGACGAGCTTCTGCCGCATCTGGTAGCGGGTCCATGTGCGTCCGCGCCCAAGCATGCCACCCTTCTGTTCGATCCGGTCTTGTCTCCTGCCTCTCATGTTTACCGTCTCAGGCTCTATTGGCAGAGAAAAGCAGGGGGACCGATTCCCCCCCTCACTTTTCAAAGCCTTGTTTGTTGACCGCTAGGCGCCAAAGGCCTCGCGCAGTTGGGCCTCTTCTTCGTGGGACAGATTGGAGGCGATGAGTTCGAAGTCCAATCCCTTGGCGGCATCCGCAACCTTGTCCCTGACGGCGTCGCTGGTCATCAGGAAGAGGGCAGACGTCCCCTCGGTGACCTGGTCTCGCACCGACCTGATAAAGTCATCGTCGATGCCATAGTCGCTGAATTTGCCGGCCAGGGCACCCATAGCGGCGCCAATGGCCATGCCGAAGAAGGGCACAAAAAAGATCAGACCGAACAACATGCCCCAGAAGGCGCCGTCCAGGGCACCAGCACCAGCCAAGTTGGCCAATTGCCTAGTCTTGGGCTGCTTTTTGCCCTGGGGCCAGGTGACGATGGCTGCATCGTGCAGTTTGATCAACTGCTGCTTGCTCAGGTTCTTGATCAGGTCCAGAGCTTCCTCTGCACCGGTTGGGGTCCTGAACTTGAGGACAGTAATGGTTGCCATTTGAAATTCTCCTTTGCATTTGAGCGTTTTGTGGTTTCCAGACCTTTTTCGATCGTGAATGGGATCGCTTCGGGAATGGTATGGAGTCATGCCCCGTGAGTGAACAGATATGGTTCGCACCCATCGCGGAACGTCTGTCTGAATGATTGTATCACACGATTCACCAGTGCACACCAGTCATTCGTACAGTATTTTGCCTGTACATCCGTACAGGCCGACTACGGTAGCCACCGCCCCATGAGGCCTGGTTGAGGGGGAGATGAGCTTCTCTCAAGGTCAGATGGGTCCACCTGTGGTAGAATGGTCTCCGCTGCATGGAACCCCTGGTAGCAGGGAAATCTTGTTATGAAGCTGGAGGGAAACGCATGAAGATGGCAATGGTGGTGACGGTTCTGGCCATCGTGTGGATCGCTGTGCCGGCGGCCAATGCTACACCGCTGGCAGCCGGAAGATCGGTGCAGCCGGGACCCTACGAAGGTGTCTTTGAGGGCCTTGTCCGAGGTGACAAAGGCAGCCACGCTCCCTTGAGGTTGGAGCTCACACACCAGGGTAGGGAGGTGGAGGGCACCGTCCTGGTTTTTCGGCCGCGATCCGTCGCTCACTGGCACCCTGTACCGGCAGTTGAGCAATACCTCAGCAGCTGGCGCACTGCCATGGCTGGCCTTGGGTGGGGTCTGACAACCCTTGGCAGGGACTAGACCGAAAGCCTTTTGGGCTCCAACGGCACTGGGCCAGCAAGGAGACCACAAGTCCCTCGAAGGATTAACCCGGCCTCTGATGGACGCAGGCCTGAAGCAATGGCTCACACCAGAGTACTGCGAGGGCACTCGGCCCGTCCGCGATCTCACCTTCACGGGCCATAGTCAGTGCCTCTGCTACCGAGACAAGCCGGACTTCCATCAGCTCCGTCGGCTCGCGGTGAGACTCGCCCAGTTCGACGCCGGAAGCGAGATAGACATAAGCCACCTCATTGGAGATGCCGTTCGAGGTGTAGAATCGGCCGACGTAGCGGAGGTCGGCGGCGGTTCCGCCGATCTCCTCGAGCAGCTCGCGGCGGGCGACTTCCTCAGGGGCCAGGCCAGGAGAGATGCCGCCGGCTGGCACTTCGTAGCACCAATCGTCAACGGGGTAGCGA
>Ga0316577_10001742_pt1 | contig 10465 bp, 8 predicted proteins | sample S5NA_FD_203073 | JGI IMG/M metagenome (GOLD analysis project Ga0316577, IMG submission 203073) | Rhizosphere microbial communities from salt marsh grasses in Alabama, United States - S5-7_050615r2r1 | ecosystem: Host-associated > Plants > Roots > Rhizosphere | place: USA: Alabama | collected... | reverse complement strand
CTATCGATTCAGGGGGCGGTCCCTGCTGATGGCGGCCATCCTGGCCATCACCGGTGTACCACTGTTGACCAACATCCTGGCCCTCTACCAGATGGGTGTCGTGCTACGCAAATCCGCCTTTCCCTTCAACGACCGGGTGTTTCTCATCGTCGTCTATCTGGGCTTCTTCCTGCCCCTCAGCGTCTGGATCGCCAAAGGCTTCTTTGATACCATTCCGCGTGATTTGGAGGAAGCGGCCCTCATCGACGGCGCGTCGCCGGTAGGTGCGCTGCGGCACGTCACCATGCCCGCGGCACTGCCCGGCCTGACGGCCATCTTCCTGTTGACCTTTGTCAACGTCTGGAACGAGTTCCTGGCCGGCTACCTGCTTGTCTCCAAGAACGAACTCAAGCCGGTGATGTTTGGCCTCTATGACTTCCTGGGGGCGAATATCATTAACCTGCAGGTCATCGCCGCGGCTTGCATCCTCCTCGCCCTGCCCATGGTCATCGTCTTTCTCTTTGCGAGACGCGTCTTTTTCATGGCCATGGTCGAGGGTGCGGTCAAGGGCTAGTGCCGTTGCATGAACGATGCCATTCTGGGCTTGGATATCGGCACAACCTCTACCAAGGGGGTCCTGTTTGACCTGAGCGGCGCCGAGTTGGCCGCGGCCGAACGCGTTTACCGCCTGCACACGCCCCAGTCTGGCTGGGTCGAGCAGGATCCGGAGGCGCTGTGGCAGGCGTTGCTCGATGTCTTGTGCGCCATCACAGGTCGTGTCGGCGGGCGGGCACATATCCGAGCTCTGGCCTTGGCAGCGCAGAGCGGCTCACTCCTGCCCGTGCGGGAAGACGGCAGGCCTGTCTCGCCCATCATCACCTGGCTGGATGGTCGCACCGAGGCGCTGGTGGCGCGTTGGAAGGCGCAGGGCCTCGAGGCCAAGGTCCGGGCCATCAGCGGCTGGCATCTCTATCCCGGCCTGTGCCTGCCGACCATCGCCTGGCTGCGCCAGCACCAGGCCGAGACCTTTGCCGCTGCCCAGCGTTTTCTCTCGGTCAACGATTTCCTGGTCCACCGGCTGACGGACCGCTTTTGCACCAATCCCTCCAACGCCGGCGGCATGCAGCTGCTGGAGGTGGCTTCGGGTGCATGGAGTGAAGAGTTGTGTTCTTTGGCCGGGATTGAACCTGGCCAGCTGTCGGAGGTGCTGCCCGCGGGCGCGGTGATCGGGCGGATTCGGCCCGAGGTGAGCCGGCGGACCGGCCTGCCTGCTGAGACCGTGGTCATCAACGGCGGCCACGATCAGGGCTGTACGGCCCTCGGTTTGGGCGTGGTCTCCCCGGGCAAAGTCCTGCTGGGCAGCGGTACCGCCTGGGTGGTCACCGGTGTGACCGGCACGCCCGATGTGTCTGTGCTGCCGCCGAGCCTGGATCTGAACTTCCTGCCGTTACCCGAGCAGGCCTCGGAAGCCGCGCGCTGGACTGTGTCACAATCGCTGGGTGGCTTGGGTGCATCTTTGGACTGGCTGCTGAGGCGTTGCTGGTCGACGACCGATCCCGAATCGAGCACGGCGCGTGCGCGTGCCTTTGCCCAGCTGGATGCATCGCTGGCACAGACTACGCCGGGCGGCAATGGCCTTTTCTGCCTACCTGTGACGGGTGGCCACCGTGCGCCGGCTGGCGATCAACGGGGTGCGCTGTGGGGTCTACGGCTCGATCATAGCCGCGCCGACATGGCCCGCGCTGTCATGGAGGGGGCGGCCTACGAACTGCGCTGGGCGCTGGAGCCGATCCGCCAGGCAGGCATGCCCGTCGACCGGATGTGGATGGTCGGTGGCGCGGCGTCGAGTCCGTTGTGGCCGACCATCGTGTCCGACGTCACCGGTGTGCCCCTGGCCCTGCCCCTGGGCAAGCACTGGCCGGCTGTTGGGGCCGCCATCCTGGCTGGTGTCGGCAGCGGTGCCTTTGATTCGCTGGCTGCTGGACAGGCGCGCTTTCAGCGGCCCGCGCGGCGCGTCGAGCCCGATCCAGAGCGAGTGATGATCTATGACGGGTGCTTTGCCGCCTACCGGCAGCTGGCTGCACGGATAGGCGCACAAGGCAGAGAATGAACGCCGATGAAGCGAGCGTGGGTACTCCTGGAGACCGGGCGGCTGGTGTTGCGTCGATTCACGGAGGACGACGCTCAGAATCTATTTGACCTGGATAGCGATCCCGAGGTGATGCGCTATCTCAACGGAGGCACACCGACCCCGAGAGGGGTCATCGAAGCGGACATTCTGCCCCGGTTCTCCCGCTACGATGAGCGCTCGCCCTGCTTTGGCGTTTGGGCAGCGGATGAAAGGGCCACGGGTGAATTCATCGGCTGGTTCAGCTTCCGCCCCTTGGATGACAGCGACCCTGTTGAGGTCGCCCTTGGCTTTCGCTTGCGTAGATCCAGCTGGGGCCAAGGCTACGCTACGGAGGGAGCGCGTGCCCTGATCCACCTGGGCTTCGGCGAACTGGGGGTGCAGCGAGTTGTGGCCACCACCTACGAGGACAACCTGGCCTCGCGGCGCGTCATGGAAAAAGCGGGCATGGGGTTCGCGCAGACGTTTGGAATGACCCGCGAGGAACTGGCCCGCGTCGACACGTACGACGTGGGCGCCCAGGATCTCTGGGATGGGAACGATGTAGAATATGCCCTTCTCCGGTCTGACTGGGAAGCGCAGGAGGGGTAATAGATGACCAAGCCGACCATTGCCGTAACCATCGGCCAGGCGCACTACCAGCGCATGATGAGCCAGGCGGCCTGGGATAGGCTGGCGGCCTTTGCCGATATCGTCCACCATCCGGGCCAGGAGCCGGCGACGAAGGAGGATCTGCTGGCCCTGCTGCCTGGAGCCGACGGCTGCCTGACCAGCTGGGGCGTCGCTCGGCTGGATGCCGACGTCGTCGCTGCCGCACCCCGCCTGCAGATCATGGCCCATATGGGCAGCAGCGTCACGCGCTTTGTGTCGGACGCCCTGTGGCGGCGGGGCATCCGCGTCACGACGGCGGCCCCTGCCCTGGCCCGCGACGTGGCCGTGACCACCGTGGGCCTCATCATCGTCGGCCTGAAGCACATCTGGCCGCTGGGCCAGCACGTGCGCGACGGTGGCTGGCGCGAAAGCCCCTACTGGCCGTCCCGCGAGCTCTATGGCAAGAAGGTGGGCATCGTCGGGGCCAGCCACGTCGGCCGGCACGCCATCGATCTGCTGCGGCCCTTTGGCCCGCAAATTCTCCTCTATGATCCTTATATCTCGGCCGAACAGGCCGGCCGCTTGGGCGTGACCAAAGTCGAGCTGGACGACCTGCTGCGCCGGGCAGATGTCGTCTCCCTGCACGCCCCGGCCAAGCCGGAGACACACCACATGCTCAGCGCGGAGCGGCTGGCGCTGATGAAAGATGACGCATTGTTGGTCAACACGGCCAGGGGCAGCCTCATCGATCAGGCCGCTCTCATCGAGGAGCTGCGCAAAGGCCGCTTCTTTGCCTTTCTAGATGTGACCGATCCCGAACCACCGGCGGCCGACAGCCTGCTGCGCCAGCTGGAGAACGTGGTCGTCACGCCCCACCTGGCGGGCTGCATCGAGGACTGCGGCCGGCTGGGCGAGATGGCCGTGGAGGAGCTGCGCCGTCACTTTGCCGGCGAGCCGCCGATCTATCAGGTAACGGCCGAGATGCTGGCCCGAATCGCGTGAGACGAGGGGCACTGTGAGTGGGGTTGACGTCGCTCCCGGCACGCTGCGCCTGGTGCACGGGGTACCGAATCCAAAGGGGGCCGAGGGCGCCCAGTTGTTCCTGGTAGTTGGGGATCCTGCGGCTGCACCAGTCACTGAGATCGTGCCGGCGGAGGGGGTTGAGCTGCCACCACCGCCGGACCTGGCGGCAGGCGCGGGCTCGCGGCGCCCCTTCTACCTGCGCATCCTCCACTTCAACGATCTCCATGGCCATGTGACACGGACCAAGCCGAGCGGCGAGCAAGCCGTCCTTTCGCGCATGGTAGGGCGGGTGCGCGAGTTGCGACGGATGAGCCAAGACGACCCGCATTTGGGCGTGCTCTTCCTATCCGGGGGCGACGATCTGGCCGGGGGGATCCTGGGGGAGTTGCTGAGCAGTGTGCATGCCAGCTATCGCCTCTACTCCGCTGCGGGCGTGGACATGGGTGTGGTGGGCAACCACGACCTGGATGCCGGGGCTGCCCTGCTGGGCCGGTCCATCGAGGCAGACGCCCGCTTTCCTCTGCTCTCGGCCAACCTGTGCACTTCACCGCTGCTGCGGGGGCAGGTCTATCCGGCGGCGATCTTGGTGGTCAAGGGTGTGCGTGTCGGCCTCATCGGCCTGACGACGCGGGGTGAGGTCAGGTCCGCGTCCGAGCTCCGTATGAGACATCCGCTAGTCGTCGCCCAAAACCTGCTGCCCGCGCTGCGACCGCTGTGTGACGTCCTGATCGTGCTCAGCCATCTGGGCCACGACCTGGAGGCCAGCGGCGCTTCCACCCGTGACGTCGGCGACGTGGAGCTGGCCGCCGAATTGCCGGAGGGCAGCGTGCAATTGATCATTGGTGCCCATACGCACCAAGCCCTGAACGAGTCGGGCCTGAGCGTCGTCAACCTGGTGCACGGCATCCCCATTGTCCAGGCCGGGGCCATGGGCCGCTTCCTGGGTGAGGTTGACGTGGTTGTCGGCCAGGGGGCCTACGTCTCCAGTGTGAGGCTGACGCCCACCGTTGATCTACCGCTGGATGAGGCGTTCGAGCAGGAGCAGGTCCAACCGCTCCTGGCCCAGTGCGGGCCGCTGTTGGCCCGGCGATTGGGAGGCGTGGCGGACCATCCAGATCTGACAACCGAGGCCGTACAACTTGGGTTCGCCGCCCGAGAGTCGGCCCTGGCCAACCTGATCACCGATGCCCTGGTGGATCGCTGCCGGGCCGCAGGCCATGCGGTGGATTTGGCTGCCATCGACGCTTCGAGCGTTTGCTGCGGTCTGCCCGTGGGCACCGAACTGACCTTTGGCGACTGGTTCAAGCTGATGCCCTACGCCGACAGCGTGCGGCTGTATCGGCTGCCGGGGCGGGATTTGGCAGCGCTGCTGGATGGCAACGCCCGGCGAGCCGACCGGCCCAATGAGCCTCACGTCGAACGCGGCTTCCTGCACTTCAGCCGGGAGGTCCGCTACTCGGTCGAACTCGGGGAGAGCCGGTGGGCGGCATGTGCTACGGACATCACGGTGGACGGCCAGCCCCTGGATAGCCAGTTGGATCGCGTCTTTCTAATGGCCTGCACCAGCTTTGTCCGCGGGGCAGCCGCCCCCTGGGAGCACTACGCAACCCGGCAACTAGACCTGCCCCGTCTTCATGCTTTGGGTTCCACCTATGCTGAAACCGACCTCCTGGTGCGGGATCTCCTGGTCGCTCACTTGCAGGCCCACGGTGGCGCGACAGAAGAGGCCGGTGCCAGGCGCGACGGTCGCCTGCGCATCATATCGGGGTTCGACCCCAGAGAAACAGAGCCACGGAGGAACGGAGAGTAGATGGCACAGAAGAGCATCCTCATCGAGAACGGCGCTGTTGTCACCATGGATGACCAGCAGCAGATACACGACCCGGGCTACCTGATTATCGAGGGGGATCGGATCGCCGGCCTTGGTGCCGGGCAGGCCCCGACGGAGCTGCGCGCCCAGGCCAGTTCGATCCTGGATGCGAGCCACATGGCAGTCATGCCGGGCATGATCAATGGCCATACCCACCTTTTCCAGACGTTCATCCGGGGACTGGCCGACGACAAGCCGCTGCTCGACTGGCTGGCGGCGGCCATCTGGCCCGTGGCCCACGCTTTGACCGAGGAAGAGGCCTATCTGGCGGCCATGATCGGCCTGGTCGAAAACCTGCGCGGCGGCGCCACCGCTGTCGTCGACCACCAATACGTGCACACCGATCCAGCCAACGACGACGGCGTGTGCCGGGCAGCGCTGGATACCGGGGTGCGGCTGCTGCTGGCCCGGGGCTGGGCCGACATGGACTACCCGCCGCCCTTCATGGAGACGCCAGAGCACATCATCGCCGAAACGACCCGCCTGTTTGAGACCTGGCACGGCCAGGCCGGAGGTCGCATCCGTGTCGAGTTTGGGCCACTCATTCCCTGGGGTTGTTCCGACGAGACCATGCGCCGTACCTATGACCTGGCCCAGGCGTGGGGCGTGGGCACCCACATCCACATCGCCGAGACCCAGGCCGAGGTGGATATCAACCTGGAGAAACGGGGCAGCCGGCATGTAGAGTGGCTGGCCGGGCTGGGCATCTTGGAGCCCGATGTGCAGCTGGTGCACAGCGTCTGGCTGGACGAGGGCGAGATCGACATGGTGGCCCAGCAGGGGGCGGTAGTCGTCCACTGCCCCGTCAGCAACATGTACCTGGCTTCCGGCGCTGCGCCGATCCCCCGGATGCGGGCACTGGGCATCCCCGTGGCGCTGGCCACCGATGGGCCGGGCAGCAATAACAACCAGGACATGCTCGAGGTGCTCAAGACCACGGCCCTCCTGCACAAAGTCTCCAGCCTGGACGCGATGGCCCTGCTCCCGGAAGACGTGCTGTGGATGGCCTGCCGCGGCGGGGCTGCCGCTTTTGGACAGCCGGACCTGATTGGCTCGCTGGAGGTGGGCAAGAAGGCTGACGTCGTCTTGGTCGACCTTGACACGCCGCGGGCCATGCCGGTGCACCGTGTACCCTCGGCCCTGGTCTACAATGCCAGCGCCGGCGAGGTGGATACGGTCATCGTCGATGGGCAGATCCTAATGCGCAACCGAGAGATCCTGTGTGTCGACGAGAAGGCGCTGCTGGCTGAGGCCAGGGCTGCCTGTGCCCGCCTGTTCGAGCGGGCCGGCGTGAAGGTATAGCCATCGGCTGCGACGCCAGCCCCGCTGGGCTTGCAGCCGGACAACCAATCCGGAGGAAGCTATGGTATCGAATCGGCGCTTGGGCCGGATCTTTCGCCCCTCGGGCCGGGCCCTGATTGTGGCGATGGATCATGGCCTGTTGGACGGCCCCTGTCCGGGACTCGAGGATCCGGCGGAAACCATCGCCAAGATCGCTGCCGGTGGGGCGGATGCGGTGCTGACCTCGTACGGCGTCGCCCGGCGCTTTGCCCAGCAGCTGGCGCCGCTGGGGCTCATCCTGCGCGTCGATGGTGGGGCGACGAGCCTGGGCCCATCTGGCGAACCGCCATCGCTGCTGTACCGCGTCGAGGACGCGCTGCGCCTGGGAGCCGACGCCGTGGCCCTGAACGGTTTTCCAGGGGCCGCCCACGAGGCGGCGTCGCTGGAGAACATCGCCCAGGTAGTTGGCCTGGCCCACCCCTGGGGCCTGCCGGTGATGGCCGAAATGGTGCCCGGTGGCTTTGACAGCCCGCCCGAGTGGCGCACGGTGGACAACATCGCGCTGTCCGTGCGGGTTGCCGCCGAGCTGGGGGCCGACTTTGTCAAGACGCCGTACGCTGCCGGCTTTGAGCACGTGGTCAAACCCTGCTACGTGCCGGTGGTGATCCTGGGCGGGGCCAAGCGGGGCAACGAGCGGGCCATGTTGGCCGACATCAAGACCGCAGTGGAAGCCGGTGCCGATGGCGTAGCCATCGGTCGCAACATTTTCCAGGCCGACGATCCGGCGGCGATGACCGCTGCTGTGGCTGCCATCCTACACGAGGGCGCGAGCGTGGATGAGGCTATGGCCGTGCTCGGAGCCGGATGACGGGGACTGGCTCTCGCTGGTGATGGGTGAGGGATCGTGCGCGAGGCTGTGATCGGCCTGGACGTCGGCACCACCGTGGCCAAAGCGGTGCTCTTTGACTTGTCGGGCGCCGAGGTGCACGTGGCGGCCCGAGCCTATGCCCTCCACACGCCGCGACCGGGCTGGAGTGAGCTGGACCCCGAAGGGATCTGGCAGGCCGTTGTGGAGGTGTTGCGGCAAGTTGCCAGCTGGGCAGCTCGGCAGATGTCGGTCCAAGCCATCGCGCTGGCCAGCCAAGGGGGCACGCTGATCCCATGCCGAGGTGATGGAACGCCCAGCCACCCGGCCATCACCTGGCTGGACGGGCGCTCGCAAGAACTGGTGGACCGCTGGCGGGCCGAGGGCATAGCGGACCGGGTGCGGCGCATCAGCGGCTGGTCGCTGCAGGCGGGTCTGCCCCTGGCCTCCATTGGCTGGCTGCGACAGGCCCGGCCAGACGCATTCGAGGCCACAGAGCGATTTCTGGCGGTGAATGACTTCCTGGCCCAACGCTTGACCGGCTCGCCCGCTACCAGCCCGTCGATGGCCGGCGAAATGCTGCTGACCGACATCCGGACGGGGCAGTGGAGTGAGGAGCTGTGCCGGCTGGTAGGCGTCGACCCCGAGGCTCTTTCCCCCATCCTGCCTGCGACCGCACTGCTGGGCCGGATCCGGCCCGAAGTCAGCCGCTTGACCGGCCTCTCGCCCGAGACGGTGGTCGTCAACGGCGGGCAGGACCATTCATGCGAGGCGCTGGCCCTGGGCCTGACGTCGGCCGGCACGGGGTTGCTGGCCTGTGGCACCGCCTGGGTGATCAATGCCGTTGTCGGGCCGCTGCCGGCGCACGTACCCATAGATGCCATCCTGGTGGGCATGGACCTCAACTACCACGTGCTCCCCGCGCGCTGGATCGCGTCGCGGTTTCTGGGTGGCTTGGGGGCCTGCCTGGAGTGGTGGTTGAAGCAATGCGGGGGCGGTGCATCCGGCACGCGCGATGAGTCGTGGTCGGCCTTTGACCAGGCTCTGGCCGAGACGGAGGCGGGCTGTCGTGGCCTGGTCTATCTACCGCCATCAGGAGCACAAGGGGCTCAGGGGTCCGTTGCTGGCCGAAGACAGGGTGGCTTCGTCGGGCTGCGCCTGGATCGCGCCTGGGCTGACATGGGGCGGGCGATCTTGGAGGGTGCTGCCTACGCGCTGAGATCGGCACTGGAGCAGCTCACATCAGCAGGGCTGCCCCTCCACGAGATGTGGATGATCGGCGGCGCGGCCCAGAGCCCGCTGTGGCCCCAGATTGTGGCTGACGTCAATCGTGTTCCGGTGCTCTTGAGCCAGTACAGCCATGGCCCGGCTCTCGGTGCCGCGATCCTCGCCGGGTTGGGCTTGGGTCTCTTTGACTCGGTCGAGGCTGCGCGGGACAGCTTTCAGGTCTCGGCCAGGAGGGTCGAGCCTCAGGAGGGCCAGGCGCAGGTCTATGACCGGCAATTCGTCGCCTACCGGAGGCTGGTCCGGGAGCTGGCGCAGTGAGCAGAGGCTTCCGCCTGGGGGATGTACGGGCGCTGATCGTCGACATAGACGGCACGCTATTCCGTGGCGCAGTGCCCCTGCCGGGGCTGTCGCGGCTTTTTGCGTTCTTGCAGTCACGGCGCATCTCGTTTGTGGTCGTCTCGAACAATGCGACCAAGACGGCGACTGACTATCAGCGGCGGCTGGCCGAGCAGGGAGTCCACGTGCCCGAGGATCGCATCCTGACGGCAGGAGCTGCCACGGCCGGTCTCCTGCAGCGCGAGTTGGAGGCCGGTGCCAGCCTGTATGTGATCGGTGAGCCAGCCCTGAGGGAGGTACTGCACCAGGCGGGATTCTGCCTTGTCGAGGACGCAAGCCAACCGGCTGAGGCGGTCGTCGTCGGAGGGGACTCGACGCTGACCTACGAGAAGCTCAAGCACGCGGCCCTATTGCTGCAGGGGGGTGCACGACTGGTGGGCACCAATCCTGATCTGCTCTGCCCCACCGACGAGGGCCTCGTACCGGAGGCAGGCGTCACCCTGGCCGCCCTGCAGGCCGCGACGGGGATTGCAGCCACGGTCATCGGCAAGCCAGAGCGGCCCCTGTTCGAGGAGGCGCTGCAACGGCTGGGCAGCCACCAGATCGAGACTGCCATCCTGGGCGACCGCCTGGAGACCGACATCCGCGGCGGCCAGTTGGCCGGACTCTGGACAGTGCTGGTGACGAGTGGCGTCGACGATGAGAACAGCATCCATGAGAAGGGCATCGCGCCCGACCTGGTGGTGAAAGACCTCGACATGTTGGTTGACCTGTGGCATGAAGAGACAAGCGCCGGAGCATGACGTCAGCCAGCCGCTGGCCCGACCGCCTGGTGCGTTAAGCGTGGCTTGAAATAGGTATCGCTCGTTAAGAAATAGTTGACAGTACGCCGCCATCTATGTTAAAATAGAGAACGTCTAGGACGGGGGGACGAGGATGCCCGAGATTCACGATTTGCGCTCATTCATCAGCCGCTTGGAGTCCGCCGGCCAACTGGTGCGGATCAAGCGGCCGGTGAACCTCGAATATGAGCTCGCCGACGTGGCTGCCGCGCTGGAACGGCGCCGCCGGCCAGCACCTCTGTTCGAGGTGGTAAACGGCAGCCAGTGGCCTATTTTTTCGTCGTCGGTGGCCAGCCAGACGCGCGCGGCTCTGGCCCTGGGCT
>Ga0316577_10001741_pt1 | contig 10467 bp, 14 predicted proteins | sample S5NA_FD_203073 | JGI IMG/M metagenome (GOLD analysis project Ga0316577, IMG submission 203073) | Rhizosphere microbial communities from salt marsh grasses in Alabama, United States - S5-7_050615r2r1 | ecosystem: Host-associated > Plants > Roots > Rhizosphere | place: USA: Alabama | collected... | reverse complement strand
TGATACAGGGCCAAGCCCCTACTGCATAGTCCATTGGCAAACTTCGCTTCGACACAATTAAATCATAAGACTTCAAGATAATGTGTTTCTGGCAAGGATAGCGGGAGGAAGCTGTATGGCAATACCGCGACGACCAATCACGCAGCCCAAAAACAATTTCTTGAAGTCTATACCAGGATGTGCATTCTGGTCAGAGCTAGCCATCCGCCTCTCCGATTCAGCCATGAAAATCGCTCCATGACACACACCAGCATCGGCATAAAGAAGGGGGTGGGGAGGCGGATGGCTTAACCTTTAATCGGGTTAAGCCATTACCATCAGGAGGAAATTCATCCTTTTAGATGAATTATCAAACAGATCCCAGCAAGGGAGGCTTCCAAGATGAAAGAGGATATACTCGAAAAAGGCGCCATCATCCAGCGCAGCAAGCAGAACTATGCCGTGGCACCCCATATTCCGGGAGGCTTCATCAGTGTGGCGGATTTCAGGAAAATAGTGGATGCGGCTGAAAAATACCATGCCGAGATCCTGAAAATGACCTCCGGCCAGCGCATCGCCGTGGTGGGCCTGGAAGAAAAAGACCTGGATGCTTTCTGGCATGATGTGGGGCGCGACATCGGCTGGGCCATTGGTTTGTGCGTGCGCATGGTTAAGTTTTGTCCGGGAACCACCCACTGCCGTCATGGATTACAGGATGCCATGGGCGTCGGTGCCGAGTTGGACCGCCGCTATCATGGCCGCAGGCTTTCGGCCAAGTTCAAGATCGGCGTGGCCGGATGCGAATATGCCTGCAATGCGCCGTTGTTCAAGGAGGTGGGGTTGCTCGGCCTCTCCGATGGATGGCAGATCAGCATCGGCGGAACTTGCGGGGCGAGACCGCGCTTCGGGGATATTATCGCAACCAATCTAAACAATGAACAAGCCATTGAAATGACGGATAGAATCTTGAACTGGTTTCAATCGGGGGATTTCAAGCCCAAAGTCCGAATGGGCCGAATCATCGATGAAATCGGTCTGGATGCGGTCAAAAGCGCGCTTAAGGTATAATAGACTTTGAAAAAATGGTTTTGACAAGGCTTGAAGATGGACGCTGAATGGTAATGGTGCACCATCGATGATGGCGTTCAAAAACCTTTTCTTGAAGTCATATGGCAAGGAGGTCTCCCATGGTCACGCTAGTCAATGTGCCGCGATATGTTGCCCTATTGAAAAATTACGCCTCGAAACCCATGGTGACAAAGTGGCTTAAAAATGACGGGGAAGCGGTGGAAGAGGGCCAACCATTGGTGGTCGTCGAAACCACCAAAGCCTCTTTGGAAATCGAGGCCGCGGCCTCCGGCCAAATCTTCATCCTGAAAAAAATCGGGGAAAGGGTCAAGATCGGGGACACCCTGGGGATGATCGCAGCGAGTCAAACGGAGTTTGAGGAATTCAGGGCTCGGATACAAGATTACCACATGAACTGATGGATTAGTGAGCGGGTCTTAAGTTATGATGCCGTTCAAGAAAAGGAAGCATCACCATGGCCAAAGACGATATTTTGGCAAAGGGCGCCATCCTGCAGAGGGATCAGGAAACCTATTCGATTACCATTCGCCTGCCAGGGGGGGTGATCGATGTCCCAACCGGCCGGCGGATTGCAGACGTTGCCGAAAAGTACAATGCCAAGTTACTGAAGGTCACCGGCGACTCGCGCCTGGCCATCTTCGGCATCCAGGAAGAGGATATCAACAATGCCTATGAAGCGTTGGGACTCAAACCCCAGCTGGGAACAGCGCTTTGCCAACAGTACATTAAAGTGTGTCCGGGCAATACCTATTGCAACCGCGGACAGAAGGATACACTTACATTTGCCCGAAACTTGGGGGAGCGTTTCTACCCCTTCCCCAAAATTGCGGCCAAGATAAAAATCGGCATTTCGGGCTGTTTTAATTCCTGTGCCGAGCCGGCCATCAAAGATATCGGTTTGATTGGTCTGCCCAAAGGTTGGGTGTTGATGGTGGGTGGCGCCGGCGGCAAGGATCCCATGGTCGCCCAGACCATAGCCCGTGATCTAAGTGATGACCAGGCACTGGAAGCGATGGGCAAGATTCTCACCTATTACCGCGGCCTGGCAAACCGACCCCAGACCCGCAATCTGAGATTGGGGGTCATCCTGAAAAGAGAAGGCATCGAACGGATTCGCAGTATTTGCAGTTTTGAATAGAAAACCACACACCAAAGAGAGGAGATTGCGATGGACAAATGGGTCTGCACCGCTTGCGGGTATGTTTACGATCCGGCCGTGGGGGATCCCGACGGAGGCATCGCTCCGGGAACGGCGTTTGAGGATCTTCCCGACACCTGGTTTTGCCCCAATTGCGGGGTTGGCAAAGAGTTTTTCGAAAAGCAAGAATAGTGGAGACGTTTCATGGATCTAGATGGCAGCAAAACTGTATGCGGAATTTGCAAGAACTGGGGAGGTAAACGCGAATTCATCGACGGAAAGGCCCGGGTGAAGTCATCGTCCAAGGGGATGTGTGCGATCCTTAAAAAACTCAAACCGCCCCATGGAGGCTGTGATCAATGGCAGAAGTGGGATGGTACGGACGATGCTGAAAAGCTGCCATAAGGGTTTGAACAGATCACATCCCTGTATATTATTCCTTGAAGTTACGAGTCGCTGCCCCTTCGGTGCAGTATGTTTGTTGAGTAAACCTGCGACAGCCGCATCGCGTAGGGTGATGGGGCGGTCTTTACCCTTGAAGCTCTCAAGTTCAGGGTGGCTCTCCTTGATGGGGTTAGCGTAAGCTGATGGAAACTACCGACCTCATCAAGCAGATCCGCGCTGCCGGACTTCATCCCCCCCAATCCTTGACCTTGATGGTCACCGACGGATGCAATTTACGCTGTCGGCATTGCCTGCACGCCTGCCGCCCCCTCCCCCGTGCAGCCATGGTACCCACTGCCAAGATCGTGCCGGTGATCGATGGATTCACGCAATTGGGAGGTAAGCGTCTTAATTTGACTGGCGGAGAATTCCTCTCCCATCCGGATTGGATGGGTATCCTTCGTTATTGCATTCAGCATGACCGGATTCAAGAGGTCTGCCTTCAAACCAACGCCACTTTAATCACTCAGAAGCATTGTAAATCATTGCTGGAACTTAACACTGCAAAGTTGACGATTCAGGTGAGCTTGGACGGCGCAAACGCCGCTACCCACGACATGCTCAGGGGCGCCGGCGGCTATGGACGTGCCATGACTGGCTTGCACCTCCTGGCGGAGGCTGGTTTGGGTCCTCAAACCCAGGTGGCTTTTACAGAGATGGTCCACAATTTCTGCGAGCTGCCGCAATTATTGGAAAAGGTAGACCAGATGGGACTCGACCGTCTAATCAGCGGCACCTTGCTCAAAGGGGGTCGAGCGGCCAATGCTGCGACCGTCGGTCTACCGACGCCCGACCAATACCGAGAGCTTATTCAACGCTATGCGGCCGATTCCAACTTCAGGAAACTTTGCGAGCAAAAAGCGACCATCGCTGCTTTAGAATGGTTTAAAAACCGCACGGCGTCCACTGATGTCGGATGTTGTTGCATCAAAGAGCTATTTATGGATACCCGGGGATGCCTCTATCCCTGCACGCTGCTCCTGTGGGACCGGTATGCCTCGCAAAGTGCCCACAACCAGCCGCTGGAGCGAGTCCTCCAAAAGGCCCTCGGCCAATGGCGCGAAATCCCAATCCTGAGCCGAGAAAGAGGAAATCGCCTGGAGACATGCATCCAGTGCCCGGGCAGAAACCATTGCCGTGGCGGCTGCCTGGGAAGGGCGTTGACGTGCCATGGGGATGTAATGACAACAGAAGATCGCTGCGCCCTGCGCAAGGCAGTTTATGCCTGGTCTATGGACACTAATGATAACCATAAGGATGGTACTGGAACATGAGAGTCTATTTTGGTTTTGATGACACGGACAATCACGATTCTCTGTATGGAACCGGTAAACTGGTCAGATGGTTTCAAGAGCAATTGCCGCCGGGATGTGAATGCCTGGGTGTTGTCCGACAGCAGCTTTTTGTTTGTGACGCAATTCCTTTCACCTCTCACAACAGTGCCGCCTGTCTGATTGCAGAGCTCCAGGATCCGTCGCTTCTGGATGGGATGATCGAAGCAGCTGTCGCCCACATCAGGCAATATTCCGTGTTGGGGAGTGATCCAGGTTTGTGCGTGGCCAGTGAACTCGAGCGATCTTTGGACGACGTGGTGGCATACGGCTATGATTGCACCCATTGTGTGTCTTCCCAAAAACGGGCCCTTAAAATTGCAGAGCATATCCATTTATCCGGTCATGGCGGTACCAATGATGGCATTATCGGTGCGGTCGCGGCGGTGGGATTGACCCACTCGGGGTGGTCGGGACGATTCATCGAGCTGGGCAATTTGCGTGAATGGCCGGAGCAGACCACTGTTTTAGAATTACTTGTAAAGGGGATCGAAACCGTATCCCTGGACCGGGATGCAAGAATCCCGGCACCCAATGACGCCGTCATCACCCATGGTTGGCTCCGCCCCCGCTTGATGGGTCATCGAGCGGTGCTTCTCGTCCGGCCCCTTGGTCCATCAACGTGGGAAAACGTCTACCACAAGCGCAAAAAAAGCGATCATCCCACAGAGCAGGATGAACATCGGATCATCGCCAATTGACCCTAACGCGGCAACATGGGGCTTATCCGAGACTTTATATTCCGACAGGCCATTTTAAAGCGAGTTCTGATACATCTCGATAAACTTCAAGAGTCTATCGGCCTGGGATTTCATATATCCGATCCAAAAGGCCAGGATGTCCAGACCTTCAGCGGTGATCTGGTACACCCGTTTGGCCGGACCCGTCCCCGCGGTTTCCCACTCTGAGGAGACCAACCCATTTTCTTCCAACTCCCTTAAATGCCGGTAAATCATGCCGGGTGGTGCCGATCCCTCAATGAAACCAAATTTGGAGATCTCTTGAATGAGCTCATAGCCGTATGAGGTTTTGGTTTTCAGGGCCAGCAAGATCGAGGGCTGGATATATCGTTCGGTTTTTTTTGATCCAAGATGATGTGCTGGATTTAATTTTCTTGACATAGATATTTTAAGGATATATACATTAGATGTTTATATAAATCACTTTTGTGTAACTTCGAGGAGGTTAGCATGGCAACCAAAATATTTGTCCGTGAACGGCGAAAAGTTGAAAAAGGTGAAAAAAAACCGAGGTTTCGCATCGTTGGTGTCAGCGGCTCTGATGTCAAGGTGTATGTCAAGCATATCCGCAAGAGCGAGCTGGACAAGATCCATGCCGAATCCGGGGCCGAAGTCATCTATCTTAAAGGCGGAACCGGCCCAAAAGCAGGCGGTGGTCAGCCGGTTTGAACACAGACATACCGCTAGGCCTTGTGGATGACGGTTCCGACATGCTTTCCATTAAGGGCCTCCAATATGTGCTCGGGGTGCCTCAGCGCATCGATGATCTGTAGTTGTTTAAGGCACTTTGCCCGCTCCAGCAAGGCCAGAATCGGCCGTTCGATGATCAGGTCATCCAGGTCCAAGCGGATAAGCTCCCGGGCCGATACACGCTTGAAAAACTTTATTTTGTCACGCTCTGATTCGGGAACCTTCTTGGGGTCTTTTTCAAACAAGCCCTTTTCATCCTTAAGAAAAATCAAGGAACGGGCACCGATATTTTCAGCCAGCAGAAAGGCCCCGCAATCGGTTCGATGGGGTGGGATGGAACCCTGCTCGGCCGGGTGCTCGAAAAAGCCATAGGGCGGAATACCATAGGTGATCGGCATGTAGCCCAAGCGGCAAAACATGGTGAGCTGTTCCAGGTTGTCACCATGGCCAATCTTGACCCCGCCGTGCTTGGCCAATAAGACCGAAAGAATTTCCGCATTCTGCCAGGAAACCTTATCGCCGAGTTTGGACAACACACCGGTGGGCATGCCCAGGTCCACCCCAATGTTGTACACATGCCTGGCCCGTGTGCCGCCGCCTGTCATCAACAGTATCTTATGCTTGTCCTTGGCCTTGATCAACACATCCAAAATGGGTAACAGGGCCTTTGCGCCGCGATCCATGATGCTTTGCCCGCCGATCTTGATCACATTGATATCGGGATGCATGCGGAAATATTCCGCAGATTCGGTCCGTTTGAGCAGCTCTTTGCTGACCAGGGACTCCCCCATCAGCGGGGATTCGATGTGCAACCTTCCCTTATCCGGTTCCTCTCTGATTAATTTGCCCATTTTGGCCCACCTTCCGATTGATAGTTTTTGATGGCTAAAGCTGTGAATGGCTTCCGTTAAGATCCTTGCTTCTTGACGATATCCAAAGCAGGTGTTCTTGTAGGACGCGCTGGGTCTCTTGTTGGTCTTCAGGATGGACTCTATCCATCCAAATATCAAAGGAAAAATTATCGATCTCCTGCGCACTTGAGCCGGTAATATCGACCAATTTGGCTGTTGGATAGAATCGCTTCAACAATCGCATCATGGTTGCGGCGTGCCGTGCGGTAGGCCAAAACCCCGAACAGCAGGGTCATCACCCCCATGGCCATGTGCAGCGTATCGCCGATCCACAGAAAACGACAAGCGATGGGGATCAAGGCAGGAATGCTGAATGCCAGAAACGCCGCCATTTTGGCGGAAAAGGTGCCCACGGTGCCAGGCCACCATCCCGGTGATGACAAAGGCGATAAACGCCTGATGGGCCGTTGAACCGATGGGACAGACAAGGATGGCGGCATTGAATGCTGTTCCGGCAAGGCCGATGTTGGCCCGTTTGTATAGCAAATCGATCAGGGCGGCCTCGATGCGAGATTGCCATTGTCCGTTGGAATCATCGATGGGTCGTTTAATGGTATGGGTCGCTTCCTGTTCCATTGCCACCTCTCGGCTGAACCTCGCGATTCTGGGTCGTTTCGCTGCGACGAAACATCTCCTGAAGATATTCGGGATCATCAAAATGGCGGCGGCCCACAAAGGCTACGGCGTGACGTCCGTATTGGCGCATCGCCCCTGGGGAAAGAACACCCATGGGCCAGAGTATCAAGCGCTCCAACCGCTGGCTGCCGTTGACGATCCCGTCTTCTGCGAACATACTCCGGCTTCCCTTGGGGGGGTGCGCCAGGCCGCGCAGTTCCTCGTAATCATGCAGGTTGTAGGTGGCCGTTGCCGGCGGCCGCTGACGCCCCGTGGTGTAAAGATGTTGAACATAGTGGGTTCGGCTCTCCATGGCCACGTGGATGAATTGCCGGGAAGGATCGCTTTGCGGTGCCTTGAAGATCAGGGGCGGCTCGGCATAACGAATCGTTTTGCGGACCGTCAGCCGCCCGGTGGGATAGGCTTTGTAGTAGCAGCCGCAATTGTGAATGGTCTCGTAGAGCAGCACAGCGCCGGTGGCGTCCAGGGTGACGCGAAAGTCCACCCCGTCGAGCCGCCCGCCATAGATGTCCAGGGATGATTCCTTGGGCCTGGCGCCAAACCAGATGATATAGTTGAGCTGGGTGAGAATTTCGCTGCCGAAACGGGTATACGAGATCAGGGTATAAACCACGGGTTGTTGGGTATCCACCGCCAGAACGCCCTGTTCAGACCAGTAGGGTGATCCAAGCCGGTCGTAGCTTCCGGTAGTCTCCACCTCCCAAACCGGCGCATGAAACTGCAGCAGCGTTTCCCGTTCTACGGGTGCATAGTGGGGAATGCTCAGGGCATCGCGTCGGGCCCGGGAGACGATCTTGGCGGGCTCCGGCACTCCAGCCTTTTCCGGCGGCAGGTAGCGAATGGAGCGCCATCCCTGGGGGGCTTCCAGGGAGAATTGCCGACGCGCCGCTGCATGCCAGTCGGCAACCCCCCGGGAGACGATCCAACGGGTCACGCCATAGAAGCCCAAGGCCCGGCGCAGGGTCAGATAATCATCCGGGGCCGCGATCCACTCCTGCAGCCGTTGCCGGCGACGCTGATCACTGAAGTCGGCGCTTCTCAAGATGTTGCCGCAGGCAACGGCTTTTTGGTGGATCGCCGCAACCGTTTCGTCATCGGCTGCTTGCCCGTCCAACAGATTGGCGATCTCCCAGCGGCGGCCCGCCTGGTCCAGTTCCTGCATTCTGTCCACCCATGCCTCAAAGGCGTCCCGGTCCTGAATCTCCCGGCCGAAGGAGGCCAGAAAACGATTCACCCTCAGATAGGGATAGGACGGGACCCTGAAGGCGCCGGGATCCATTACCTGGCCGATTTGCACGCGACGGTCCAAATCGGCGAAAAAACCGGCACAGCCACCCAGGGGTCCCGGATCCCCCACGTAACGTGAGGGTGTTGGTTGGGGAAGCATAGCACAGCCCACCAGCAGGGCCAATCCCATACAGAACAAGATCGCGCGCCCCAGGGGACCAGCACGCGGTTTTTTTAAAATTGTGGTCATGGGTTCGCCTCTTTAGGTGGGGCTTGCCCATAGCGATCCCTGAGTTGTTCGACCATCTTTTGCTCCCAGTGGGCTGTGTCCGTTAATATATTCCGCATGCCACCTTCCCAGGGATACAGAACCCAGAGGGTGGCACCCCAAAAGTCGAAATAGGCCACTTGGGTGACACGGGTGCCCGCTTTGACCACCTCCAGCAGGATGTGTCCATAATGAAATCGCTGTCCGCATGCCTCGGGGTTGAGAAGCATGAAATCCAATCGGTGGTCTGACGGCCGCAGCGTTGTACGCCAGCGAAAGGTGACATGCGAACGGTATCTGTAACTGTTTTCCGTCACAACGCTGTCACCGGATCTGGAGACAAGGCGATGGGCCGTTATATTCCGGTTCCGAACCAGAAAATCATTGTTAAAATCGGTTTTGAATTTCCAGTAAACCGATAAGGGTACCTTAACAAGATAACTCAGCCGATAGGCTTTACCACCCCTCGGGTCAGGCTGGATGAGGGTCACGGTCACCCGATCCTGTTTGGATTCCGGATGACGTGGTCCATCGCAATGGGACGGCGTTGGACAGAATGCATTGAAAACGACAAGACCGACGGCCAGTTTGATAAAGCATGGGATCTGGTATGGCAGAATGGCCCGTATGTCCATTTTCAACCACGTAGAAGTTCATCCTGAGGCGGCCATGGCGGTCTCGGAGCCCTTTTGGGATGGCAGCAGCAAAATAAACGGAATGCCGGCCAGACCCAGCAGGGCGCTGCAAAGGTAGGTGGCGCGAAGCCCTATGAGATCACCCAGAAACCCCACCACCACCACCACCGACGAGCGGGCCATGAACGAGGCCATCATAAAGATGCCGTTGGCTGCCGCCGAACCGGTCGGGCGCTGCTCTTGAACCAGGGCCAACATCACCGGTGTGGTGGAGAGCAGGGTAAAGCCGGTTACCACCAGTGCTGCAAAGCGCAGCCAACCGTCGAGCCAGATGAAACCCATCAGTGTGATGGGCGCGCCGATGAGAGACACCATCAGCACACGCCGGCGTCCAAAGGTGTCGCTGAGAAAGCCGGCCGTTAACGCGCCGGCCACCCCGGCGCCCTCCACCAGGGTCAAGGAGATACCGGCCAGCCACAGATCCCCCGACTCTTCTTGGATGAAGGTCGGCAGAAATGTGACCATGGCTGCATGCATGAATCCCCGGGCCACCAGGATGGCCACCAATGGCAGCAGCACATGGCGCATTTCACGCCAAGTACCACCAAGGGTAATCGACCGCCGACCGATACCGCTGATGCGGACATCTTTGAATTTCAGATATAGCCACAGCGAGGAGAGCAATCCCAGAAGCATGACGGGATAAAATCCTTCCAGCCCCAGCAACGAGACGGCCCCCACCGCCGCCAGCGGCCCCACGGTTCGCGCCAGTTCACCACCGGTCATGAAAAAGCTCATCCCACGCCCTTTGAAGTCGCCGGACAGCTTGGCCACCATCACCGGCGCGGGCACATGGAAAAGTGAAACGCTGATACCGCTGATAAAGAGCAGCAGAAGCAGCACCCCGTAAGAGGGTGCCAAACCGATCAGGCTCATGGGCACCGCCGTCAGTGCAGGGGCCAGAATGATGAACCAGCGTGTGCTGAAACGGTCGGCCCACACCCCGATCAGGGGGTTGAGCAGCGCAGGTAGCTGCATCACTGTGGTCAGCAGTCCCGCGCGGGTCAGCGACAAGGAGAGCTTTTCAATAATCAGGGGCAACAGGGGCGCCAGGAAGCTGCTGTAGACATCATGGATAAAGTGACCCAAAGAGACCAGCAGTACGCCGCCGGCCTGGAAGGGACGGCGGGCGGGAACAGCCATTCCGGAAGTCGTTGCGGACAGTTCAGGTTGTGGGGTGGTTCCTGAGGACATGGGTCTACCTACCATAGACAAGCACATCTGTCATCGAAGGGAAATGGGCCACCTAGGACTGATGCGGCCCATCCGTGGAACGATCTTCGCCGCGCCGCTCTGCCATGAGATCACAGCACCCCTGG
>Ga0316577_10001740_pt1 | contig 10467 bp, 10 predicted proteins | sample S5NA_FD_203073 | JGI IMG/M metagenome (GOLD analysis project Ga0316577, IMG submission 203073) | Rhizosphere microbial communities from salt marsh grasses in Alabama, United States - S5-7_050615r2r1 | ecosystem: Host-associated > Plants > Roots > Rhizosphere | place: USA: Alabama | collected... | reverse complement strand
CTTCTTGCAGGTCTTGGCCGGACGTGGTAGAATAGCGCCCATTCCGGCGACAGCGACGTCGCCTCGCCCTCCGGGGCATGAACCGTCTGTCGTACAGTCCATCGAGAACCAGCTATCAGCTGCTCGTGAGGGTGCAGGCTGGGAAGGCGTACTTCCCCAGCCGCTCCAAATGCGATATCCTGGATGGAGGGTGTAACCATGAATATTGTCATCCTATCGCCACATTTCCCACTGAATTACTATCACTTCTGTGTCTGGTTGCAGAAGCTGGGCGCAACGGTGCTGGGCATCGCCGACGAGCCCTATGAACAGCTGCGACCAGAACTGAAGGAGGCCTTGACCGAGTATTACCGGGTGGACGACATGCACATCTATGACCAGATTCTGCGTGCCTGCGGCCACTTTACGCACCGTCACGGCAAGATCGACCGCATCGAATCCCACAACGAGTACTGGTTGGAAACCGATGCCCGGATCCGCACCGACTTTAATGTCACCGGCATCAACAACGATGGCATCCAAGACATCCGCTACAAGTCGCGGATGAAAAGGCTGTTTGAGAAAGCCGGGGTGGATGTGGTTCGCGGCGCGGTGGTCAAGACCCGATCCCAGGCCCAGCGACTGATAAAGGAAGTCGGCTATCCAGTCGTCGCCAAGCCGGACGCCGGCGTTGGTGCGATCGCAACCTTCAAGATCCACAACGACGAGGAGCTAGCGAGCTTTTTCGCGCAAAAGCCCGATGTGGACTATATCATGGAGGAGTTCGTTGAGGGCCAGATCTGCACCTTTGACGGTCTGACTGATCAGGACGGCAGGATCGTTTTCTATACCTCGCACGAGTACAGCCAAGGGATCATGGAAACTGTGAATGACGCCTTGGATATCTACTACTATTCGCTGCGCGACATCCCAGAGGATCTAGAGGAAGCAGGCCACAGAACGGTACAGGCTTTCGAGGTTCGGGAGCGGTTCTTTCACATCGAGTTCTTTCGCGCCGCCGGTAGGGGCCTCATCGGCCTCGAAGTCAATATGAGGCCCCCGGGCGGCCTGACGATGGACATGTTCAACTTTGCCAACGATATCGATCTGTACCGGGAGTGGGCCAACATCGTCGTCTTTAACCGGTTCACCGAGGAATACACGCGGCCGTACCACTGTGCTTACGTTGGCAGGCGCTTTCGCTACCAGTATGCCCGATCTCACCAAGAGATCTTGACAGCATTTGGCCCCCTGATTGCACATCACCAGCAGATCAACTCCACCTTTGGCGTCGCGCTGGGCGACTATGGCTACCTGGTCCGCTCGCCCGACCTCGGCGAGATCCGTGCCATCGCCCAGTCTATTCAGGAGAAAGCTTGAAGGAGCATCCCGGTGAATATCGAATACCACAAGCAATGGAGCCCCACCCTGAATCAGGATATGGAGTTGAAAGTCTATGGCCATGCCGGCAAGGCGGTGATTGTCTTTCCCACATCCGGTGGGCGGTTCTACCAGTATGAGGACTTTGGCATGGTCGAGGCCTGCCGGCCCTTCATCGACGATGGCCGGATCAAGCTCTTTGCCGTGGATAGTATCGATCACCAGACATGGTTCAACGAGGGGGCCCATCCAGCCGACCGCGCCCGGAGGCACAACGACTATGACCGCTACATCGTCGAAGAAGTGGCCCCATTCGTTAAGGAACATGGCAGTTCCACAGACAAGTTTGTGGCGACAGGCTGTAGCTTGGGTGCGTATCATTCAGCCAACTTTTTCTTCCGCCACCCGGACATGTTTGACGCGCTCATCGCCCTCAGCGGATTGTACAGCCTCCACTTCAGCGTCGGCGACTATATGGACGACGGGGTCTATTTCAACTCACCTCTGAACTACCTTCCCGGCCTCGAAGATGCTTGGTACCTGGATCAATACCGGCAGAGCCAGATTATCATCTGCAGCGGACAGGGCGCCTGGGAAACCGGCCAAGAGGACGCTCAGGCCATCGAGCGCATTCTGGAATCAAAGGACATTCCCTGCTGGGTGGATTTCTGGGGGCACGACGTGAACCACGACTGGCCTTGGTGGCGCAAACAGATGCCCTACTACCTGGGGCGTCTCGACCTCTAGCACTGCGCGAGATCCACAAGTAGGCTTATCCTGACCCGACCTCTGCTCGATCGGGCGTCAGGGCATGACCACTCTCAGGACGCGGCTTGCCGCAAACAGGGTCATGGGGTTGCTTCCAAGACTGCACCGTATGACTCCTTTTGGAAGGATCCCGTCTTGTCAGGCGAATGTCTCCGCTGCCATCGTGCTCCAGCGTTTGCCTTGCCGTCTAGTCCTTGCAGATTGCTACGTCTTGTTGTAGAATTCAGCACGATAGAGCTACTCCACACCAGACCACTTAGGGGTTGCGTCCACGACCACGTGGCGTAGCATATCGCCGGGAGGCAGCATGTCCAAAGCGCCGGGCGCGCGTTCAGCCCGCTGGTTCTTGCCGATCATCATCCTGGTCTACCTTGTCCTGGGGATCCTCTACGCTGCTTATACCCCCGACTGGCAGGCCCCGGATGAGCCGGCCCACTACAACTACATCCGCTATCTGGCCGAACAGCACCGCTTTCCCGTCCTCAAGCCGGGCGATTTCCCGGCTGCCTACCTGGAAGAGATCAAGGGCGCCAAGTTCCCTCCGGAAATGAGCATCGAGCCGATCCGATACGAGTTCCACCAACCGCCCCTGTACTATCTCCTGGCTGTGCCCTTCTACGGCTTGTTCAACGGGTCTCTTCTGCCCCTCCGTGTCCTCTCGGTCCTCTTGGGCAGCCTGCTCCTGCTGGTCGTCTATTGGGCGGTCGAGGCCTTGGTCCCGCATCGCCCCTATCTGGCTCTGGGCAGCACCGCCTTTGTCGCCTTCCTGCCGATGCACCTGGCCATGACTGCCGCGGTCAACAATGATATTCTGTCTGAGCTACTCCTGGCCGTGGTCCTGCTGCTCACCATTCGCTACCTGCGGCCCGAGGTGCGCCCAGGTGGCCCAGAGCCAGAGGTCCGGCTTCTCGTCCTGCTGGGGGTGACGACGGGGCTGGGGTTGGTGACCAAGTCGTCGCTGTACATCGTGCCAGCCCTGGTGTTGCCTGCCATCGTCGCCCGGAAATTCTGGTTGGAGGGTCAGGAGACGGTGGTGGCACAGACCCTGAAGAGCTGGGCCATCTACCTGGTGCCGGCCGTCGGTCTGGCGCTGCCTTGGTGGCTGCGAAACATGGCCACCTATGGGGGATATGACTTTCTGGGGCTGGGCCGGCACGAGCAGGTCGTCGTGGGGCAGCTGCGGACCGCCGACTTTGTGGCGCAGTTCGGGCTGCCACGGTTGATCCAAGACTTTGTCCTGACGTCCTTCCACAGCTTCTGGGGCCAGTTCGGTTGGATGGGCGTGCTCCTAGATCAACGCCTGTATCAGGCCCTTGCCATCCTATCGGCACTCGCCGCCATCGGCTTCCTGGTCTGGTTCGCCCGCATCTGGCGCCGCCGCACGAGCCTGCCCGGCTGGCAGTGGGTGGCGGGCGGCCTTCTCTGCCTGTGGGTCGTCCTGACGCTGGCCAGCTATGCGTGGTACAATCTTACCTTCCTCCAACACCAGGGGCGCTACCTCTTCCGGGCGTTGATGCCCATCGGGTTGGCGGTCGCGCTCGGCTGGCGTGAGAGCCTGCGCCGGGACCTGGCCTTGCCCTTGGCCGGTCTGCTGGTGCTCGGGGCCGTCCTGCTCCGGATTGCCGGACTGCTGCCAAACTGGCCACTGCTGATGGCCCTCGTGGTCGCCATCGGCCTGGGTGCCCGCTACCTTCTGCCACGTCGCTTCGACGCGATCGCTCACGCGACGCCGTACCTGGCCCTGATCGTCCTCGATCTGGCCAGCCTCTTTCTCTTCGTCGTACCCCAGTTGGCGGCATGAGGCATCCCTTTCCGCCCGAGCACTTGAGCCGTCGAGCGGCGGCCATGGACCTGCACGTCCACTCTACCTGCTCCGGTGATGGCTTGTCGACCATAGCGGGCTATGCCCGGCAGGCCCGCTCGGCGGGTCTGGAGATTGTCGGTTTCTGTGAGCATGCCGATTTTGACCCCCGGGATCGGGACTACCACTACCTCAACCTGGCACGCTATGATGAGGAAATCGCCCAGGCGCGAGGGGTGTTCCCAGAGATCCTCTTCCTAAAGGGCGTAGAGCTCACCTACCAAGCTGGCCTCGACGATCCGATCGGCGACTGGTTGGCAGGCCATCCTTGGGACTATGTCCTGGCCTCGGTTCACCTGGTGGATTACGACGACGACTGGGCCATCATCTCGGAGCCTGACACGAGCAAGGCCTACTTTACGAGCCATACCTGCCGCGAGGCCTATGTTCCCTATTTCGAAGAACTGCTCCGGGCGGCGCGCAGTGGCCTGGCCGACGTGCTGGGCCACCTGGATCTGGTTAAGCGCCACGGCACAGCCCACTACGGCCCCTTTGAACCTGGGGCTTTCGCGGACGAAATTCGTACCGTGCTGCGCACAGTCGTCGAGGCAGGGATGGGATTGGAGATCAACACCTCAGGCCTGCGGCAATCACCCCGCGAGGCCTATCCCAGTCTGGAAGTCCTACGCTGGTACCGCGAACTGGGTGGGGAGATTGTGACCCTCGGCTCTGACGCCCATCACGTCCAGGAACTCGGGGCATCCATCCTCGATGCGTCGGAGTTGGCACGGGCGGCGGGATTCCGCGCCGCAGCCTACTACGAAAGACGACAGGTTCGCTGGGTCGATCTCTAGCCGGGGTTCCGCGCCTTCGATGTCGTCCGATACTCAACTACTGTCTTGAAAGCGAGGAAGAGAATGCTATACAACCGCGAGCACCTCGAAGCGTTGGAGGACCAGACGCTGGCGCCCTACGCCGCGCGCAGCCGTGACACCCGGGGAAGGGTCTATCCGGATCATGAGCCGGATTACCGCACCGCCTTCCAGCGCGATCGTGACCGGATCATCCACAGCACCGCGTTTCGACGGCTGGAGTACAAGACCCAAGTCTTTGTCATCTCGGAGGGCGACTATTACCGCACCCGGCTGACCCACACCCTGGAGGTGGCTCAGATCGGGCGGACCATCGCTCGAGCCCTGGGGGTCAACGAAGACCTGACAGAGGCGATCTGCCTGGGGCACGACTTGGGCCACCCGGCCTTTGGGCATTCGGGCGAACAGACACTGCATGCCCTGATGGAAGACCATGGTGGTTTTGAGCACAACCGCCAGACGCTGCGCATTGTCGAGCGGCTCGAGGAGCGCTATCCCGCTTGGCCAGGCTTGAACCTCTCCTGGGAGGTGCGCGAGGGCCTGGTCAAACATGAGACCGAGTATGATGTCAGCGATGCACGGGGCTATGAGCCCGAGCTGGCCTGTTCGCTAGAGGGCCAGATTGCCAACGTGGCCGACGAGCTGGCCTATACCGCCCATGATCTCGACGACGGGCTACGCTCCGGGTTGCTGAACCCCCGCGATCTGCAGGAGGTCCCCATCTGGGTTGAACTGGCGGCGCACCTGGAGATCGACCCCTGTGAAGACCTGGACAGGATCGACCGCCACCGCCTGGTGCGCTCCCTGATCGGCTGGGGCGTGACGGATGTGGTCGAGTGCACAAACCAACGCCTGACTGGAGAAGGAATTGACTCTGTCGAGAAGCTCCGTGCGCGGGGAGAGGCCATCATCGGCTTCTCCGATGAAGTGGCGCCAAAGCATGGCGCGCTGAAGCTCTTCCTCTACCGTGCCCTTTACCGGCATTGGCGGGTCATGCGCATGGCCAGCAAGGCCCGGCGAGTGCTACAGGCCCTCTTCGAGGCCTACAGCTTGGAGCCAGGCCAATTGCCCGAGTCGGCACAAGCACGCATGGCCAATTCCGATGAGCCGTTTGAGCGGATCCTGTGCGACTATATCGCGGGCATGACAGACCGCTTTGCCCTGGATGACTATGCACGGCTATTCGATCCAGCGGTGCGTGTCTAGACAACCCTGCAACCCTGGCAGCGACTTTGCGTAGAGTAGGATGATTGCCAGGAAAGATAACATCTGGTATAATGCATCGGTGTAGCAAGTCCAATATCAAAGGAGGCAAAATGGACATCGGAAAAGCGTTTGGCTTCGTGTTTGAGGACGAGCAATGGATCGTCAAGATCCTCATTGCGGCCGCGATCCTCCTACTCGGCATCCTGTTCTCGTGGGTGGTGCTTGTGCCCCTGATCGTGGCCGCTGCCCTCGTCGCCGGCTATTCGTTCGAGATCACCCGCCGCGTGATTCAAGGCGACCCAAACCCCCTGCCGGAATGGGACAACTGGGGGAAGTTGATCTCTGAGGGAATCCAGGTCATTGTCATTGGCATCGTCTATGCCCTGCCGGCCATCATTGTCAGCCTGTGCCTGGGCATCCCTGCGGGCATCTATGCCGATCAGGCCCAGGGTGTGACCTCGTTCCTCAGCGTCCTCTCCAGCTGTTTGAATGTCCTGTGGTCGATCGTCATCTCGATCGTCCTCCCTGCGGCCATTGCCTTCTTTGCAGCGGAGGGTGAGCTGGGCGCTGCTTTCCGCTTTGGCGAGATCTTTGCCTTTGTGCGCGACAATTTTGTCACCTACCTCATCACCTTCGTCATGAGCTGGGTGGCATCGCTCATCGGCGCTCTGGGCCTCGTCGTCTGCGGTCTGGGTGTATTCGTCACGGCGCCCTACGGCTATATGGTCACGGGCCATCTTTACGGCCAGGCGTACCTCGAGGGCCGGGGCCAGATCGCCCAGCCGGTACTTGAGGAAGAAGTCGCCTAAGAATCTCCAGGGCGGTTTGGCAGCACGGTTGGCCAAGCCGCCCTTCCTGTACTGCGTAGGAGAAGTCATCCCATGTTCTGTCCACAATGTGGCGCACCCAACGACGAAGACGCAGTCTTTTGCGGCAACTGCGGCGCGGTCCTCAACCCCGACGAAATCCCGGCAGAGCCAGAGGAAGCATCTTCGGAAGCAGCCGAAAGCGATACGCCGGAGGCAGAATCCGTAGAAAAGATGCTGGATGTCATCCCTTCGGATCAGATGGTGCCCCCGCCCCCGCCACGGGCCCCGAGTCCGCCGCCGAGGGTCCAGCCATCCGTGCCGACCAGCGGGTTGGCCATCGCTTCGCTCGTGCTGGGCATTGGCGGGCTGACGATCCTGCCGTTGTTGGGCAGCATCCTGGCGCTGCTGTTTGGCTATATGGCCCGGGCCGACATCCGCAAGCGGCGTGGGGAGGTCACCGGGGAAGGTCTGGCCCTGGGAGGCATTGTGCTGGGCTGGATCTCGGTAGGCATCGCGGTGCTGGGCATCCTGGCCGTCGGTGGGATGACCGTTTGTGGCCTGTGCGGAGCCTTTGGCACGGGCAACTGGTAACACCCTGAGTTAACGACAAAGCGATGGACGGCTTGTTGAGCCTTTTCACCGCGTTTGGGCTCTCAACTTCGGCGGGCCTCAACGCCTATCTGCCCTTGCTGGTGGTGGCGTTGTTGGCCCGCTTTACCGATCTCATCACCCTCGAACCGCCGTGGGATGCCATGCAGAGCTGGTGGACCATCGGCGTCCTGGTCATCCTGCTGCTCATCGAGGTGTTGGTCGACAAGATCCCAGCGGTGGACACGGTCAACGATGCCATCCAGACCTTTGTCCGGCCGGTAGCGGGGGCGATCTTGTTCGCCGCCGGCTCAGGCGCGATCGGCGAGACGCATCCCATACTGACCATTATCTGCGGCCTCATCGTCGCGGGCGGGGTCCACGCCGTCAAGGCCACGGCACGCCCGGTGGTGACTGGCACGACGGGCGGCCTGCTCAATCCGGTCGTAAGCGTCATCGAGGATGTGCTCTCCTTTGTGGTCGCTGTGCTTTCGATCCTCGTGCCCGTCCTGGGTATCCTGCTCTTGCTACTGATCGTCATCTGGTTCATCCGCAGGCGATATCGGCGCCGAGAGAGACCAACGCCGGCCAGATGGTAGCTACAGGGGGAAAAGATGACAACGCAATCTGAAGGCGCGCCTTATGAGGGCGATTACGAAGCCGAGCCCAGGAAGGGGATGAGCGGCTGGCTCATTGCCCTGATCATAGTCCTCGTTCTGATTGTCCTATGCTGTATTTGCGCCTTTGCGCTGGTTCTGCTCTCGGGGCCAGCCGTAGGCAATGTGTTCTCGACCGTCATCGAGACGATCGAAGCGATGACCCCCATGCCCTAGCTCCTCGGCTGATCGCGCCCATCGGCAGCAGATGCCCGCTGCCGACCTTGCCCCGCCCAACGGGATCGACGAGGCCATCAACGGCAGTCCGGACCGGGCCCCATTAGGTTGCACCCTCTCAGGAAACCTGATATACTATGTGACGTCAACGCCAGGTCGGGAGGCACTCCCGGAGCTCGCGTGCGTAACAGGCCAGCGGCGAAGCGCCGCACCATTCCTCCCTGATGATGAGATTTTGATGTTCAACATGCCGTCAGACGGCAGCCGATTGGAGAGAGCAGGATGAAACGCGACGAACTCGTCGCCTATTTGGATGATCTGTTGCAGGTCGAGGCCATCGACGATCGATCCAATAACGGCCTCCAGGTAGAGGGTGTCGACTCGGTGGAGCACCTTGCCTTCGCCGTCGACGCGAGCCTGGCTGCCTTTGAGGGAGCGCGTGAAGCCGGCGCTCAGATGCTCGTCGTGCATCATGGACTCTTCTGGGGCGAACCGGTCATGGTTACAGGCATCCATCGACGGAGACTCAACGAGTTGCTTGAGGCCGGGGTTGGGCTGTACGCAGTCCACCTGCCACTGGACTTCCATGAGGAGTTTGGCAACAACGCCGTCCTCGCACGATGGCTTGGGCTGGAACAGATTGGGGAGTTTGGCGAGTATTGGGGCCACGCCGCTGGCAGGCTGGGCCAACTGCCGGCACCCCTATCGCTCGAGGCCCTCGTAACCCAGATAGAGCAAGCGTTAGGTAGGCCGCCGATCCGGGTCTGGCGCTTTGGCCCGGAGAACGTGCAACGGATCGCCATTGTCTCTGGCGCAGGGGGATCCCTGGTCGACCAGGCTGCCGAGGCCAACGTGGATGTGTACCTCACCGGGGAGTTGAGCCACAATGTCTATCACCAGGCGCGGGAGCTGGGACTGAATGTGATCTATGGCGGCCACTATGCTACAGAAACGGCAGGCTTGCGGGCGTTGGCTGACCACCTAGCCGGGCATTTCGAGCTAGAGACGACCTTCCTAGATCTGCCGACCGGCGCGTAGTCCGGAGCAAATGGCACCCGATGGTGGCTGGGAATTCCATCCCAGATCCGCACATAAGCCCAATCGCCGCGGCCAGCCTGTAGCCCATCGGAACCCACGGTCCTGGATGGAGGTTTGACCATGAGTGAAGTGCTGACCTACTTGAGTGAGCGGCAGCAGGACATGGTCGCGACGTTGGAGCAACTGGTCCTGCTGGAATCGCCCAGCGATGAACGCGATGCCGTCAACAAAGTGGCCGATTTCCTGGCACAAGCGTTCGGAGACCTCGGCGCCCAAGTCGACCGCGTGCCCCAGGTTGCCTTTGGTGATCATCTGCGGCTGGCTTGGGGGGATGGTGAGGGCCAGGTGCTACTGCTAGGCCACATGGACACGGTCTGGCCGATGGGTGAGACTCGGACGCGTCCCTTCGAGATCAGCGGCAAACGGGCCACGGGCCCGGGGGTCTTTGACATGAAGGGCGGTCTGGTCATCGCCCTGTATGCCCTCGCTGCCCTCCGAGACCTGGGACATTCGCCCAAGCACCGGCTGGTCTTCCTCCTGAACTCTGATGAAGAGTGCGGCAGTCCCACCTCGCGTACCGTTATCGAAGAGGAGGGGCTACGAAGCGAGGCTGTCTTGGTGTTGGAGCCCTCGCGTGAGGACGCCCTTGTCGTGTGGCGCAAGGGCATTGGCCGCTTCGAGATGGAGATCCATGGCCTGGCCTCGCATGCGGGGGCAGCCCATGGCAGAGGGGTGAGCGCCGTAGAGGAACTGGCCCACCAGATCCTGCGACTAGAAAGCATGACGGACTATGGCCGGGGCACGACAGTCAACGTCGGCGTGGTCCAAGGTGGATCCAAAGTCAACGTTCGCCCAGCTGCGGCATGGGCCGAGATCGACCTGCGGGTCACGACGGCCAAAGAAGGGGAACGGATGACCCGGACCATTCTGGGACTCAGGCCCAAGAACCCCGACGCCTCGCTTGTGATCTCCGGACGCATCAACCGTCCACCCTGGGAAGTCTCCGCAGCTAGCCAGGCCCTGTTCAAGGTGGCGCAGAGCGCTGGTGAGCGGCTGGGGATGGAGTTTAGCCCAGCGGGCACCGGCGGCGGCTCCGACGGCAATTTCACCGCGGCCCTGGGCATCCCGACGCTCGATGGCCTGGGCGTTGTGGGCGATGACGCCCATGCCCTGACCGAATGGATCGACGTGAC
>Ga0316577_10001737_pt1 | contig 10474 bp, 10 predicted proteins | sample S5NA_FD_203073 | JGI IMG/M metagenome (GOLD analysis project Ga0316577, IMG submission 203073) | Rhizosphere microbial communities from salt marsh grasses in Alabama, United States - S5-7_050615r2r1 | ecosystem: Host-associated > Plants > Roots > Rhizosphere | place: USA: Alabama | collected... | reverse complement strand
AAGGAGCGCGCCCGCGGAAGCGCGCAGGGGCCATCAATCGGCGCCGCCCCCTTGCCTCGCCCGATTCCCGGCGTCATTCTCGGGCTCCAGGTACGGAAACCGGCTCGATGACCTCGGGCCGTCCCGGCTCTTAGGACTTCCGAGATCATCCCCGAGGACCATCCGTGGAATCCGGCCCCATCCAGAGACCCCGACCCCTGTGGCAAGCCGCCGTCGCCCTGTCCCTGTGGACGGCGCTCTTCGCGCTCGGCTGGCTCCTGCTGGCGGGTCCCGATCCAGCCGCTTGGATCATCGGCGTCCCGACGGTCGCGGGGGCCGTCTGGGCGAAGGCTCGGCTGAGCGACCGCCGGGTCGGCGGGCTATCGCCCCTGGGTGTGGTCCGCTTCCTCCCCTACTTCCTCTGGGAGTCCCTGAAGGGCGGGATAGATGTGGCCCTTAGGGTCGTCGGACCCCGGGTTCGGGTGGATCCCGGTTACCTGGAGTATCGAATGCACCTGCTGCGGCCCTCCGCGCGCGTGGCCTTCATGGACGCGGTCAACCTGCTCCCCGGCACCCTCACTGCGGACGTCGCGGGAGACCGCCTCAGCATCCACACCCTGGATCGGGGCGCGGAGCCGCTGCAGTCCCTCAACGAGCTGGAGAAGCGGATAGGCGACCTGTTCGGGGAGCGTCTACCGACACACCGGACGCCCGAGCCATGACCCTCGTCTACACCATCGCGGCCACCGTGCTGTTGGCGACCATCGGGGTCGGTCTCGTTCGGGTCATCCTCGGACCCACGAACGCGGATCGTCTGATGGCCGCCCAGCTGATGGGGACCACGGGCATCGCCATCCTGCTGTTGCTGGCCCCCGTGGTGCGAATACCGGGGCTACTGGACACGGCCCTGGTGTTCGCCTTGCTCGCGGCCGTCGCGGTCGCCGCATTCACCCGCCGATGGTCCCGAGGAGCGGAGGAATGATGGGGGCCCTCGAATGGACGAGCGCCGCCCTGATCCTCATCGGGCTGCTGTTCTTCCTCGCCGGGACCCTGGGCCTGCTGCGTCTGCCCGACCCGGTGAGCCGCCTCCACGCCCTGACCAAGGCCGACAACCTGGGCCTGTTCTTCGTGACCCTGGGTCTACTGCCCGCCGCGCCGGACCTGCTCTACGGGATCAAGCTATTCCTGATCTGGCTGCTGGTGCTGGCGGCGGGGGCAACGGGGGCCCACCTGATCGCCAAGCGGAACCTGCGCGGTGAGGCGGAGGATCGCCCTTGAACGATACCCTGCTCGTCTTCGACCTGCTCCTCTGCGGAACCCTGGTCGGCCTGGCGATCGCGGCCCTGGTCAGCCGGCAGGCACGCCGCGGCGTGATCCTCTTCATCGCCTTCGGCCTGCTGCTCGCCCTGGTCTGGGCGCGCCTGCGCGCCCCGGACGTGGCCATCGCCGAGGCCGCCATCGGGGCCGGACTCGCGGGCGCGCTGCTGCTCGCGGCGGCCCGGCGCGCTCGCAGCGGGGAGGCCGAAGGCGCCCGGCCCGCTGATCCCGGCTCGACCGGCCCGGGAGCGCATCCATGACACCGGTTCGGCACGTCCTTCTCGTTGGCGCCCTCCTGGTCCTCGGCAGCGCCCTGGCGTGGGCCTTCTCGAGCGGCCTCGACGATTACCAAGGGGCGCGGCTCGCCAATCTGGCGCTGTCGCGGGTGCCCGACAGCGGGGTCTCGAACCCGGTGACCTCGGTGCTGCTGAACTTCCGGGGCTACGACACCCTGCTGGAGCTGGCGGTACTCCTGGCGGCGATCCTGGGGATCTGGTCCAGCGGTCCCGCGCTGCCTGGCTATCGGCCGGCCGGGGAGGTCCTGGAGGGCCTGGTGGCCTGGGTGGTCCCGCTCCTGATCCTGGTCGGCGGCTACATGCTCTGGGTCGGCGCCCATGCCCCGGGGGGTGCCTTCCAGGCCGGGGCCCTGCTCGGTGCGGCGGGGGTGACGCTGCGGCTTGCCGGTCATCCCAGCGCCGGCCTGCCCCGGGAATCGGGGCTCCGCGTCGTCCTGGGGCTGGGCGTCCTGGTCTTCACGCTCACCGGCCTCGCCCTCGCGGTGCTTGGGGGCGGATTCCTGACCTATCCGCCGGGGCTCGCCAAGTGGCTGATCCTGCTGATCGAGACGGCCGCGACCCTGGCCATCGGCGCCACCCTCGCGGCCGCCTATCTGGGGGGCCAGCCCGAGGCAGCCATTTCCAAGGGATCCCCAAACGGAGGGCAAGCGTCCTGACCACCCAGCTCATTTACGGCGGCACCGGGCTGATCCTCTTCCTGCTGGGGATCTGGTCCTTCCTGGTCCACCCGGGACTGCTGCGAAAGCTGATCGCCATCAACGTCACGGGCGCGGGTGTCTTCCAGCTCCTGGTGGCGGTCGCGTATCGCGGCATCGACCAGCCCCCCGACCCGGTCCCCCAGGCCCTGGTGCTCACCGGCATCGTGGTGGCCGTCAGCGCCACCTCCCTGGCCCTGGCGCTCTGGCAGCGCCTGGACGGTCAGGATGGTTGACCTCGTATCGGCGAGCGTCGCCCTGCCACTGGTGGGGGCCGTCCTGGCCGCCGCCCTTCCCCGACGGGTCGCCTGGACGGGGACCGCAACGGCCGCCGCCACCGCGGCCGCCAGCCTGACCCTGGCGCTGCGGGTCTGGGCCCAGGGCACCCAGCGCGTCGAGCTCGGGGGTTGGGGCGCCCCCCTGGGGATCGGACTCCAGGCCGATGGCCTCTCCGCCGCCCTGCTCGCCATGGCGAACCTGGTGGCCCTGACGATCAGCCTCTACGCCCTCGGCTACTTCGGGAACAGGGGCGGAGCGAATGGGGGAGCGCAGGCTCGTCACTTCTGGCCCCTCTGGCTGCTCCTGTGGGCATCCCTCAACGGACTCTTCCTCGCCGCCGACCTGTTCAACCTCTACGTGACCCTGGAGCTGCTCGGGCTCAGCGCCGCCGCCCTCGGGGCCCTGACCGGTGGCCGGGAGGCGGTGTCGGCCAGCCTCCGGTACCTGCTCGTGGGGCTGCTCGGCTCCATGACCTACCTGCTCGGCGTGGCCCTGCTCTACACGGGGCTCGGCACCCTGGACCTGGGGCTCGCCGCGGCAGCCCTGGGGCCGGGCCCCCTCGCCTGGAGCGCCTTCGCCCTGATGGTCGGGGGCCTGCTGCTCAAGGCGGCACTCTTCCCGCTCCATTTCTGGCTTCCCCCCGCCCATTCCAACGCCCCGGCCCCGGTGAGCGCCGCCCTCTCCGCCCTGGTGGTCAAGGCCGCCTTCTACCTGGTGCTGCGGCTCTGGCTGGACCTCTTCGCACCGGTGACCACCCCCGGGGCGGGGGCCCTGCTGGGTATGCTCGGGGCCGGTGCCGTCCTCTGGGGCTCCTGGCGCGCCTTCCGGGCGGAGCGTCTCAAGCTCGTGGCGGCCTATTCGACCGTGTCCCAGATGGGCTACCTCTTCCTTTTCTTTCCGCTGCTGGCCGCCGGACCCGGACCCGCGGCCCACGCGGACCTGGTGGCCGCCGCCGTGCTCCTCGCCCTGACCCACGGATTCGCCAAGGCGGGACTGTTTCTCGGCGCCGGCCTCCTGCAGAAGGCCGCGGGACACGACCGGCTCGCGGAGCTGGCCCCGGCAATCCGGGCGCTTCCCCTCGTAACCCTCGGGATCGCCGCGGCCGGTGTGGCCCTGATCGGTCTCCCGCCGAGCGGGACCTTCACGGCGAAGTGGATCCTTCTCTCCCAGGCGATCGACGCGGGTCAATGGTGGTGGATCCCCGTGATCCTGGTCGGGACCCTGCTGGCGGCCGCCTACGTCTTCCGCCTCCTGTCCGGGGCCTTCGACCCCGCACCCCGGCACGGCGAGGCCCCTATCCCCGCATTGGAGTTACCGGCCAGCATGGCTCGGATGGGCTTGGCGATCCAGCTGCCCGCGCTCGTGCTGGGGCTGATCGCCACGGTCTTGCTGGGACTGGGATCGGAGCCCCTCTGGGGCCTGTTGGCGGGCGCGGCGATCGGCGGGGGCGGACCACCGTGAACCTCGACGCCCTCCTTCCCGCCGCTATTGTCCTGAGCTCCCTGGTCCCCGGACTCCTCATCTTCCTGCTGAAGGAGGGCAGTCACCGCCTGCGCACCACCCTGAACATGATCGGGGCCACGGTGAAGCTCGCCCTGGTGGTCTGGCTGATCTGGGGCGTCTACGGGGATCACGTCTACGAAAGCCGTCTCACGCTGGCACCCGGCCTGGACCTGGTCCTGAGCGCCGACGCCCTCTCGGTCCTGTTCGTCTCTCTCTCCACGGTCCTGTGGCTGGTGACCACCATCTACGCCATTGGCTACCTGGAGAACTCGCCCCACCGAAGCCGCTTCTTCGGCTTTTTCAGCCTCTGCGTCTCGGCCACCGTGGGCATCGCGCTCGCGGGCAACCTGCTGACCTTCGTCGTCTTCTACGAGATCCTGACCCTGGCGACCTACCCCCTGGTGGCCCATCGGGGCACGCCCGACGCCCACCAGGGGGCCCGAATCTATCTCGCCTATACGGTGGGCGGCGGGGCCCTGCTCTTGACCGGTGCCGCCTGGCTCCACGCCCTGGCGGGACCCGTGACCTTCACCACCGGCGGGATGCTGGGGCCCCTCCAGGATCAGTACCACGGCCAACTGGTGGCCATCTTCTTCCTGCTACTCGCGGGTCTGGGGGTCAAGGCCGCCCTTGTCCCCCTGCACGGCTGGCTGCCTCAGGCCATGGTGGCCCCCGCGCCGGTGAGCGCCCTGCTCCATGCGGTGGCGGTGGTGAAGGCGGGCGCCTTCGGCATCGTTCGGGTCGTCTACGACGTCTACGGGGCGAGCTACGCCGAGTCCGCGGGGCTCCTCGCCGTGCTCGCGGTCCTGGCCTCCGTCACCATCGTTTACGGTTCCCTGCGCGCGCTGAGCCAGGACGGACTGAAGAAGCGGCTCGCCTACTCCACCGTGAGCCAGGTGTCCTATATCGCGCTGGGGGCCTCCATCTTCGGACCCGTGGCGACCGTCGGCGGCCTGGTCCACCTGGTCCATCAGGGCCTGATGAAGATCACGCTCTTCTTCTGCGCCGGGAATTACGCGGAGACCCTGGGCGTCCACCGGGTGAGCGAGATGGACGGGGTCGGCAGGCGCATGCCCTGGACCACCCTGGCCTTCACCGTCGGGGCCTTGGGGATGATCGGTGTCCCACCGACGGCGGGGTTCGTCAGCAAGTGGTACTTGGGCCTGGGGGCCGCGGAAGCAGGTAGCGACTGGGTGCTACTGATACTCGTGACCAGCAGCCTGCTGAACGCCGCCTACTTCTTCCCGATCCTGTTTCGCGCCTGGTTCAAGGAGCCGCCGGAACGCTGGCCCCAGGAGCACATCCCCGCGGGGCGGCTGGAGACCATGGCACCCCTGCTTTGGCCGCCGCTCATCACCGCGGCCCTGGCCCTCGCGGCAGGGCTCTTCGCCGCCTCGCCGATCAGTCCCCTGGGCTGGGCGGAGCTCATCGCGCGGCGCGAGTACGGGCTATGACCTGGCTCCTGGCCGCCGCCTGGCTGACGCCCCTCCTGCTGGCGGCCGTCGCCCACCGGCGGGGGCTCGCGTGGACCACCGTGCTCGGACCCATCCCCGCCCTTGCGGCAGCCCTGCTGCTACCCGCGGGGGCACGCCTGGAGCTGCCCTGGCTGCTCCTCGGGAGCGTGCTCGGCGTGGACGCGACGGCACGACTCTTCCTCGGGTTCAGCGCCCTGATCTGGCTCGCCGCCGGCGTCTACGCGACCTGGGAGTCCGGGTCGGGGCGGCATTCGGGCGCCGGGCGCTTTCGTGCCTTCTTCCTGTTGGCCATGGCGGGCAACCTCTGGCTGATCGTGGGCCAGGATCTCGCGAGCTTCTACACCGGCTTCTCCCTCATGGGGATCGCCTCCTACGGCCTCGTCGTCCATGCGGGCGGGACGGAGGCCCTGCGGGCGGGCCGGGTCTATCTGACCCTGACCCTGGCCGGGGAGCTGGCCCTCTTCGCCGCCCTGGTGCTGATCGCCCACCAGGCCGGCAGCCTGACCCCCGGGGCCACCGAGCTGGCGGGCCTGGACGACCTGACGCTCGCGCTCCTGATCCTCGGACTCGGGATCAAGGCGGGGTTGGTCCCGCTCCACGTCTGGCTGCCGCTGGCCTATCCGGCGGCCCCCCCGGCGGCGGCCGCTGTGCTCAGCGGGGCCATGAGCAAGGTGGCCCTGCTCGGTTGGCTCCGCTACCTGCCCCTGGGACAGGTGGCGGCGCCGGATTGGGGGGCGCTCCTGGTCCTGCTGGGTCTGGGATCCATGGCCCTGTCGATACCCGTGGGACTGGTACAGCGGGACCCCGGGGCGGTGCTCGCCTACTCGAGCATCGGCAAGGCCGGGCTCCTGGTCCTCATCCTCGGTCTCGTGTTGATGGAGCCCACGCTGGCCCCCCTGGGAATCGGCGCCGTCGCCCTCTACGCCGCCCACCACGGACTGGTCAAGGGCGCCCTCTTCCTGGGGCTCGGCCTGCGACAGAAGACTGGCCATCCGCTCCCCATCCTCGGGGGCCTGGCCTTCCTGGCGCTGGCGATGGCGGGAGCGCCCCTGACCAGCGGGGCGGTGGCCAAGTTCGGGATCAAGCCTCCCCTCGCCGCCATCGACTGGGCCTGGCTCCACGGCGGGGTGGCCCTGAGCGCGGCGGGCATGGTCCTCCTGATGCTGCGCTTCCTCTGGGCCACCGGGCATCTGTCGGCAACGGGAGGCCGGACCAGCCCCTGGCCGGCCACGGCCTGGTGGCTCCTGATCGGACTCGTTGCCCTCTTCCCGTTCACCCTCGGCTCCCCGGAGGCCTGGACCGGCAACCTCTCCGCCATCGCCGCCGCGTTGCTGCTGGCGGCCCCTTTCCTGCTGGCGGCCCGGGTCCGCCCCGCCCTGCTGCGGCCCCTGGTCGGACGGGTCCCAGCGGGGGACCTGCTGGCCCTGACCGGTCCCCTCGGGGCCGTCGGTCGGTGGCTCTCCGGCGCCCTCTTCGGGCACTGGCTTCGCCTGGTCAACGCCGCGCGGACCAGGCTCCGCCGGCTGAGCCCCCGACCGCCGCCGGCGGACCCGGAGGCATGGCTCAGGGCCTGGCCGACCGCGGGGACTCTCTGGCTGGGCCTGCTGGCCCTGCTGCTGGTGGCGCTTGTCTGGGGCGCCTCCGGCACCGGCTCCGCCCCCGGGCCGGCCCCGGGTTGAGCCAGGGGTCCCCGGTGCTTCGATGATTAAGGTCCTGTTGATCCTGGCCTGGCTGCTGCCCCTCCTGGCCGCCCCCGTGAGCCTGGCCCGCGGGCTCTGGTGGCTCCCGGCGGCGAGCGCCCTGCCGGCCCTCGGGGCGGCCCTGTGGCTGCCCGCGGGGGTTCAGGTGGAGATCCCCTGGCTGCTCCTGGGCAGCCAGCTCGGACTGGACGAGATCGGCCGCGTCTTTCTCGCGTTCACCGCCATCCTCTGGATCGCCGCCGGCCTCTACGCCGCCCAGAGTCTCAAGGATCAACCCAACGCGGGGCGCTTCCGCGCCTACTTCCTGCTCGCCATGGCGGGCAACCTGTGGCTGATCGTCGCCCAGGACCTGGTGGGCTTCTACACGGGCTTCGCCCTCATGGGACTGGCCTCCTACGGGCTGGTGGTCCACCAGGGCGACCGCAAGGCCCTGCGGGCCGGACGGGTCTACCTCTCCATGACGGTAGTTGGCGAGCTGGCGCTCTTCTGCGCCCTGGTGCTGATCGCCGCCCACACGGGCACCCTGACCCCAACGCCGGCACAGCTGGTGGAGCCGCGGGACCTGACCGTCGGCCTCCTGCTCCTCGGGCTCGCCATCAAGGCGGGGCTGGTCCCGCTCCACGTCTGGCTGCCCCTGGCCCACCCGGCGGCGCCGGTCCCGGCGAGCGCGGTGCTGAGCGGGGCCATGATCAAGGTGGCCCTGCTCGGCTGGCTGCGCTTCCTGCCCGTGGGCGAGGCGGCCCTCCCCGAGTGGGGCATGCTGCTCCTCCTCGCCGGGCTCATCACCCTGTTCTTCGCCATCCCCATCGGCCTGGTCCAATCCGACCCCAAGGTAATCCTCGCCTACTCCAGCGTCAGCAAGATGGGCTTTCTCACCCTGATCCTGGGGCTCATCCTGCTGGAGCCGGCCCTGGCGCCCGGCGGGGTCCTGGCCATGGCCGTCTACGCCGCCCATCACGCCCTGGCCAAGGGCGGACTCTTCCTCGGGGTGGGGTTGCGCCACCATGCCGCCGCCCAACCCCTGGTTCTCACCGGGCTCGCCCTGCTGGCCCTGTCGATGGCCGGCACGCCGGCGAGTGGCGGGGCCGTGGCCAAATACGGCCTGAAGCCCGTGATCCTCGGTACCGGGTGGTCCTGGCTGGGGGTGGCGGTGAGCCTGAGCGCCCTGGCCACCGTCCCCCTGATGGCGCGCTTTCTGTGGGTCATCGGACGCACCGAGCCACACCCTGCCAAGGGCTACGCCTGGGGATTCGCCGCCTGGGGTCTGCTGGTCCTGTTGGTGCTCCTCTATCCCCTCGTCCTCGGCTACACCGGTGCCTGGTTGAGCGGCACGGGACCCGTGATGATCGGGATCGCGATCTCCGCGCTGGTCGCCCTGGTCGCCTGGCGCAAGCCACGCCTGCTCGATCCCCTGGTGGATCGCGTCAGCCCCGGGGATCTCCTGGCCCTGGTCCGACCGGTGCTGGCCGTGCTGGCCCTCCTGGGCAAGACCCTCTTTCGAGGGTGGTCGGGGTTCGTCAGACGGGGTCGCAGTTCGCTTCGCGAGGTCCTGGCACCGCTCGCTCGGGCCGCCCGGGACCCGGAGGCACGGCTCAGGGCCTGGCCCAACGCCGGTGCCGCCTGGCTGGGCATCACTGCCCTCCTGCTGGTCCTGCTGCTCGCCGGCCAGCCCCGGCTGCCGCTACGGGACGCCTCCCCGGGGCTGGCCACATCGACCGAGGAGATGCCGCGCCCCCCTGCTCCGTCGCCAGAGGTCGGCAGCATCCAGCCGCCCGCTCCCCCTGGAGAGCAGACGCCGGACGCCGTCCCGCAGGCAATCACCGGCGAGACGTCGGCCGCAACCGCCCCCTCGGACGGCGAGGAACCGCCGCAGGAGGTCCAGACGCGCGCCGCGCAGCGGCCCCCGATGCCGACACCGGGGGAGGCGGTCGAGGCCACACCGGCGCCCGAGGGGATCGAGACGGCGAGCGCCGAGCAGCCCATTTGCCGCCCGCACAGCACCTTCATCCTCCGACACCCGTCTGTGCCCCGTCCACTGGAGCTCAACCCCTGCCTCCTGGATGAGGGGGTGCCGCGCCTGGTCCCGTCCCCGCCGCTGACCAACCGTCTCGTGGAGCTGGCACAGCATCACCTGAGGAACCTTGGCTACGACCCCGGCCCGCTGGACGGCTTCATCGGCCCCCGTACCCTGGACGCGGTCCGGCGGTTCCAGCGGGACCAGGGGCTTGCGGCCACCGGGGTCCTGTCCTTCGAGTTCCTCGAGCGACTCCAGGCCGCGGCCGCCCAAGGACCCGCCCCTGACGCGGCCGAGGCCGGGACCCCGCTGCAACGAGGAGACGGCCAGCCATGAGGGCCATTGACGGGGGACTGGATAGCATGGATCCCGAGCACCCTTGGACCTTCGAGGAGCGGCACCCCTGGGAGCGGGGCTTCGCCGCCTATGCGCAAGACTGGGTCGCCCCGGAGCTCGCGCGCTGGCAGGACGCCAGACAGGCGAAGGAGCGGGGCTTTCGGCGCCGACTACCCCTGCTCCTCGGTCTGTGGCTTACCCTGACCCTGCTCGTCGCCGAGGCGTCGGGATCGCTCCCCGTCACCCTGACCTGGGCCGTCCTGCTCCTCATCGTCGGCGGCTCCTTGGCCCGGGGGCCCCTGAACGGGGTCAGGACCCGAGCCCTGAGATCCCTGCGCGACCGGGTGATGGGGTTCTTCGGCCTCCGCCCCTTGAGCTCTGGGAAGGTCCTGGAATCCGCCCTTCGGACCCATCGGCTCTTGGGCGACTCGACACGCCTCGAGGTGGCAGAGCAGTTCTGGGGAGTCCACGGGGGGATCGGTCTGCGGCTGGCGGTCCTGCGAACGCGCGGTGAGGCCCGCCCTGACCGCTCTGGGACGGATCCTGGTCTGGGTCTGGCCATCCTGATCGAGGTCCCCGAGGCGCGCCTCGAGCCGCGCACTGGCCGCTGGCCAGTGCCGCAAGGGGGCACGGCGCCTTCCGCAGACCCCGAGGACCCGTTTGGGCAGGGACTCGGGGAGTTCTCCCGGGCCCTTGGGGACGCCACCCTCGACTATGCCCGGGAGCACAACCAGATCCTCATCCTGTCCCACAGGCCCCTGGAAGCCTTGGAGTGGGCGCGCCACGTGGAGGCCCTGGACCCCCAGTCCGAGGCCGAGCAGATCGAGAGCGCCATGCGCGAGCTGCTGCGCTCACTCCATCTGGTGCTGGGGGCAGCCCG
>Ga0316577_10001736_pt1 | contig 10477 bp, 7 predicted proteins | sample S5NA_FD_203073 | JGI IMG/M metagenome (GOLD analysis project Ga0316577, IMG submission 203073) | Rhizosphere microbial communities from salt marsh grasses in Alabama, United States - S5-7_050615r2r1 | ecosystem: Host-associated > Plants > Roots > Rhizosphere | place: USA: Alabama | collected... | reverse complement strand
GTGCGAAGCCCGACCTTCGCAGCGTACGCGGCGCCCGTCTACGAGCTCTACGGCAACGGCTTCCTGACAGATGCCGCCGCAGCCAACATGCAGGCAGCCATCGCCGGCATCGCCCGCACTCCCGACACCACGATCGAAGAAGAAGGGACGACATGACCGATCAGACCGCCATCCACACCGAAGGGCTGACGAAGCACTACGGCGACGTGGAGGCCCTCGTCGATCTCGACGTGGACATCAGCGCAGGCGAGATCTTCGGATTCCTCGGCCCGAACGGTGCGGGCAAGACCACCACGATTCGGACGATGCTGGACGAGATACGGCCCACTGCGGGGACCGCAACGATCCTGGGGATGGACACCCACCGGCAGTCGGTCGAGATCCGCAAGCACATCGGCTACGTTCCCGGCGACCTCGCGATGTACCCCAATCTGACGGGACGCGACACGCTCACGTACTTCGCGAACCTCCGCGGCGGCGTCGACTGGGCGTATGTCGACCAGCTGGCGGAGCGCCTCGATGCCGATCTCGGGAAGAAGGTCGGCGACCTGTCGTCGGGGAATCGCCAGAAGGTCGGCCTGATCCAAGCCTTCATGAACCGTCCCGACGTCCTCATCATGGACGAGCCGAGCTCGGGCCTCGACCCGCTCATGCAGCGTGAGTTCCAGGCGATGATGCGCGAGGTCGCGTCGAACGGCGCGACGATCTTCCTGTCGAGCCACACACTGTCCGAGGTGCAGCGAGTCGCAGACCGCGTCGGGATCATCCGGCACGGTCGCCTCATCGCGCTCGAGGGTGTCACCTCGCTGCGATCGAAGGGGATGCGGAAGGTGGATCTCTCTTTCGACGAGCGAGTCGACGCCGGGGTCTTCGCCCCCCTTCCCGGCGTTCGCGATGTCGCCGTCGAGAACCATCACGTCACGCTGTCGTTCAGCGGCCAGATGGAGACGCTGCTCAAGGTCGTGACCGAGAGGTACCACCTTCTCGACATCTCTACCCAGGAAGCAGATCTCGAGGAGATCTTCCTCACCTACTACCGGGACGGAGAAGAGGAGGTGGAGGGGTGATGCTCGCCAACGTCTTCACGAAGACGGCGCGGGATCGCTGGAAGAGCACAGTCATCGCTGCAGTGTCGCTCGGCTGCCTCCTGGTCTTCGGAATGGCCGCATACAACGACGTCGACGTGGCGTTCTGGGATGACTTCCCTGAGGCCTTCCGGACCATGTTCGCAATCCCGGAGGGAGCCGATGTTGGTGGGCTCGCGTACGGCGCGATCTACACCGGGTACGGGGCACTCACGATGGCGGCGGTCGCGCTCGCAGCGGGCGCTTCCGTGTTCGCGGGAGAGGAGCGCAAGGGCACGATCGGGTTGCTGCTCGGCAACCCGGTGAGCCGAACGCGAACGCTGATGTCGCAGGCCGGAGCGATCGTCTCGCTCTGCTTCGCCGGGTCCGTGATCCTCTGGGTGGCCGGAATCGGGGCACCCCAGATGCTCAACGTCGACGTGGGCGACATGCACATCACCGAGCTCGTCGTGATGATGTTCGTGATCGCCCTCTTCCACGGCTTCCTCGCACTCGCGATCGCCGGCTGGACGGGGAAGCCCTCACTCGCCTCGGGCGTGGCGACCGGGGTTCTCGTTGCGTCGTTCGTCGGCGTCGGGCTCTTCCCCATCATCACGGGATGGGAGAACGTCGCGAAGGTGTTTCCGTGGTACTACTTCTCGTCGAGTCAGCCCGCCCTGAACGGCGTCGACTGGGGCCACTTCGCGGTCCTCGCCGGTTCGATCCTCGCCCTCGGTGCGCTCGCCGTGGTTGGTGTCAACCGGCGGGATCTCAAGAGTCAGTCGGTCGGAACGAAGTTGATCGACCGGTTGCGCGAGAACCCGCTCACCCACCGAATGGCCGAGATGATCGCCGGGACGGCACGGGTGTCGAGAATCTGGGTCAAGACCGCCTCTGATCACCAGGCGCTCCTCTTCATCGTCGTCGTGACGATCGTGTTCATGTCACTCTGGCTCGGGCCCATGTACAACATGCTCGACGACGCAATGGCCAGTCTCGCCGAGCAGTTCCCCGAGCGATTGCTGGCGCTGTTCGGCGGCGGCGACCTCAGCACGGCGGAAGGCTTCTTCCAGATCGAGCTGTTCAGTCTCGTCATCCCCATCGGGTTGCTCGCGGCGACGATCTCGATCGGCGCGCGGGCCATGGCCGGGGAAGAAGAGCGAAACACGATGGGTCTGCTCCTCGCCAGTCCCATCCGACGCTCGACCGTCGTACTCCAGAAGACGTGGACCATGGTCCTGTTCACGGTCATCATCGGCATTGCCTCGTTCCTCGGAATAGCCGGAGGCTCCGTCCTGGGCGGCCTCGGCATGAACATGGGCAACATCGCAGCGGCGTGTTTGATGGCCTCTTTGCTCGGGCTCCTGTTCGGCGGTCTCGCCCTCGCCCTCAGCGGGGCAACCGGCCGGACGGCCATCGCCGTCTACGGCTCGGTGGGTATCGCGGTGATCACGTTCATCGCCAATGGGTTCCTCACCGTCAATGAGAACACCGAGGCGTGGGCAAGGATCTCGCCGTTCTACTACCTGCTCGCCACAGAGCCCCTCGTGAACGGGATGGACTGGCTCCACGGTGCGGGGTTCCTCGCGTTGTTCGCGGTGCTCTTCGCGCTGGCAGTCTTCTCGTTCAATCGGAGGGACCTCCGCCAGACCGGCTGAATCGGCGGAGCCATCCCGCATCGACAGGACGCAGATCGCCCCAACGAGACGGCGGGCCGCTACGTCGCGAGCCACCCGGCAATGGTCGCGGTGTCTTGGTCGGGTGTCGGCCGGGCTTGCCACCGCGACCATGTAGCGGGGCTGCCGAACTCGCTCAGGTCGCCACGAAGACAACGAATCCGAGCACGATTGCAGCCATGAACGTCACCATGGCTGCTCGCCTCACGACCGCGTGAACCATCACTCCCTGCTCTGCCGACTCCGCCGGCACAGAGAACGGAGGAGAGGGAGATGACGCAGGAGTGATGCCCGTGTCACGCTGCGTAGACATCCAAGCTGTCTCATTGAGTCGGAGGCCGGTCGCGCGCCGGCCCGTCGGGCATCCCCGGCGCACCGCCCAAGCCGAGGGCCGGGAGCCCGTTGAGAGTCGGAGATACACCAGGGGGTGCGATGGCCGAAGGCAGCGTGCGGGTCGATGCCGAGTTTGCGACGTCACACACCTTCCCGCGCGAGAGGAACGCACCTCGTGCCGTCGGCGTCACGGCCATGGCGATCGCGGTCGCAGCCTTTGCGCTCGGCTGGGTCTTCGGCGTAGCAACCCCTCCTGAGGAGGTGGCTGCTCCCTCGCCGGCTTCGACCACGACCATGACCTGGGACGTCACCCCGACAACGGTTGTTTCGGCGAGCTTGCCGATCGCGGCGCCCGCACGGCTGCCGTCGGCGCTCGGAGCTGCCGTTCCCGGATTCGCCGACAGCGTCACGTTCGTCGTTGAGAACGACCGCACCGTCAACATCGTCCGGTGGCTGCCCACCCATCCAGAGCTCGAGATCCTGCTGTCGATCGACCGCGCAATGCTCGCTGGGGCAGCCGCGGACACCGACCTCCCGCCTGTGGCCCTCGATTCCTCGGGCCGCTGGTATGCGCTCATCGACAGCGCCGGGGCCCTTGCCGTCGGAACGATCCCCACCGTCGACGACAGCACAGATGTCGTTCAGGCTGCGACCATTGCAGGTGGATCCGGGGAACTGATCACCACCCCCATGTGGAACGTCGCCCAACCCGGCCAACTCGTCTGGCTGGAGTCATCGACGGCAGGCGACGAGTCGGTTGTTGCGCTCCGCACCGTGGACCTCGGCGGCGACGCTGCGCCCCAGATCGCGACGATCTCGGGGGCGACGAATGGTCCGGGATCGAGGCATGGCTCTCCCCCGGCATCGTCCTCCGCCGGTCGGCGGGATGTCCTTCGACGCCCCGATCCCCATGGAGAGCTGCTGTGCTCTGGCTTGGTCGCCGGACGGCCGACGGGTCGCCCTCGCCGCCCGGACGACCGGGTCCGGATCGCAGATCTTCGTCGCCGAGCCCGGGAACCTGAGCCTCGGAACGGGTCACAGCGAGGCCCGCTTCGGCGACCCGGGATGCGCACGCGCGATCCTCTGGTCGAGCGACGGCCGCTTCGTCATCGCCCCGATCTGGCACCAGCTCTCGGGGACGTCCACGCTTGTCATCCTCGACACGGAGCGCGGCTTCGAGGTGTCGATCCCCGTCGCCGGTCGGCTCGTCGACACGAGGGTCGAGGCCCGAGCCTGAGGCGACCCTTCGCGCCGGTCTGCCTGAATCGACGGTCCCCGCGGTGAACCTCCCCTTGTCGAGCGCCCGACCCGACGTGAGAATGGGAGAGGCATCCCGGGGGACTCCATGTCCGACGACAAGGTGAAGATCGATCCCAACTTCGCTCCCCCGCGAGCGCGCAACGAGGGTCCCCAGAGCCGCCGAACGCGGCAAGTGGCGTGGGCCACGAGTGCGATCGCCGTGTTCGCCTTCGGCTGGCTCTTCGGTGCGTCGACGTCCTCCCCCGGCTCGCAGGATCCCGTCGCGCCGTCCACGACGGCGTCCGCCGCAGCGACCCCGACGACGACCGAACCCGCGAGCAATGAGGAAGACGCCGTCGAGGAGTCGACCGGGCTCGCCGCCCCGCTCCACTTCGCGGTCCCCGGGTTCGTCGACACGATCACGATGCTCGTCTGGGAGGACACATCCGTGACCGTCCAGCGGTGGGCTCCCGATCAGCCTGCTCCCGAGGTCTTGATCTCCTACCCCCTCGACGACGCGGGCTTCGGCTCTCCCATCGGGATCGACGCATCCGGCACCTACCTCGCCCGCCTGACTCCCGGCGGGTGGTTCCCGACCGGCGCGCTCTTCATCGACACGCTCCCGGAAGCCGCTGCCCTTGGCCGCGGCGCTGCGGAGGCGGTCGCCGTGCGCGTCGAGCAGGCCACCTGGCACGAGACCGAGGCGGGGAGGATCGCGTGGGTTGAATTCGCGCGGGGAGATGTGGAGCGGGTCGCCACACTCCGGACGCTCGACTTCAGTCCAGGGGACGGCGCCGCGATCGTCGACGTGCTCGAAGTACCCCTCAAAGACGGCGAGTACGTCTACCCGTCGGGATGGAGCGGCGACCTGTTGATCCTCAGAGTCTGGGATGAGCGAGACATGGAGCCGAGCTCCACGTGGATCGTCGACGCCGACGATGGCTCGATTCGCAAGGTCGAAGGGTTCGAGCTGGTCGCGATCGGCCCCGACGGATCGACGATCTGGTCCCCCGTGGACCTCGAAGGCGACGACTCGACCGGCTCGTACCTGCTCGCGCCGGATCACAGCGACCGGCTGCCGGTACCCGGACTCGACTCCGGCGAGCGGGTGAGTGGCGCTGCATGGTCGCCCGACGCCCGACGCCTTGCGCTCACGGTCAAGCCGGTCGGCCTCGAACGCGATGTAGATCCTCCGCTTGAAGTTCGCATCGTCGACGTCGGCGACGGCTCCACCACCAGCCTCGACCTCGAAGGCGGCGACGCGTGGGGCCTGACATGGTCCCCCGACGGGGAGAGCCTCGCGATGAACGTGGGGACGTGGGTCGGCATGACCACCCACGTCGTCCAGACCACCCACGCGGAGACGATGATCGATCTGGTCGTCGCTGAGAGCGCGGACGAAGGATGGCTCCACGAGCCGCAATGGTCGACGGACGGAAGATTCCTCGTCACGCCCCATGAACTTCCGGGCGAGTTCGGCCCCGGTGAGAGCCAGCTCGTCATCCATGATCTCGACACGGGTTCCACCTATCTCGTCCCGCTGCCGGGATCTCCGTCCGACCTGCAGCTGGGCGGCATGCGCCCGCCGGTCGACCCGGACGGCAACGGCGACATCGGCCCGCCCGACGATGAAGGCATCCTGTCCGGAAGCCCGGACACCCTGCCGCTCGGGACGATCACGTCGCTACCCGAGAGCGAACGGCTCGACTTCCTCGCAACGACATGCGGGAGCGACTCGTGCTATCGCGATGCCGAGATGATCCGCGAAACGGTCGAGTACACCGACGACGGGATCGAGGTCGACTTCGCAGAGCGCCCCTCCGCGGGCATCGGCGCGTGGACGGCAGGGAAGCCATTCCACGTCTTCCACGGGTTCGTCAACGAAGGTGACGAGCCGCTCGCACCCGGTCATGAGGTCGTGCTCTTCGTGACCCGGGTGATGGGCCCGGATCTCGCAGACGGCTCGTACGCGATCGGCCAGACCTACCGGTTCCAGGCCGACTACGTCCTGCGCGGAACGGTGAACGAGTGTGGGCCGACGTACCGCGATCAGGGCTATCCCGTCACGTGCGAGTGGTCCGTCCACGACTTCCCGGAGGGGCTTCCGGAGGGTCGGTACGACATTTGGGCGGCATGGTTCGCGCCGTGCAGCACGTGGGAGTCGCTCGGCCTCCTCGACCGGTGCGATGATCCGACAGCAGTGACGAGCGAGTTCGGCGGCGGCGTCAACATGCCTTTCGGCGCCTGGTAGTCCGCATCCCCTCTGCGAACCCAGGGTTCCCACGTACGTAGAGGCGCGTTTCGAGCGCTCAGTTCGCCCTCAGCGACCGGGCGCGTGACCGGCCGACGCGCCCCACCCGCCCCCGCCCGGCGTCAAGACCCGGAGCCGATCGCCGGTGGTCACCTCGATGGTGCACTTCCCGGGGAGCCGCTCCGGGATCCCGTCACGGATGAGCCAGTCCTCACCGGCTGCCCCCGGCTCGCCGCCGTGCAACCCCCACGGCCTGAGCCGCCGCCGCTCTCCCATGAGCGACACCGTCGCGCTCGTGAGGAACTCGATCTCGCGCTCGATGCCGTCACCCCCGATGTGACGTCCCCTACCACCCGAGCCGCTGCGGAGCCGGTAGGTGGTGATCCGGAACGGGTAGTGGGCTTCGAGCGACTCGATCGGCGTGTTCCTCGTGTTCGTCATGCCGGTGTGGACACCGGACATCCCCGGCCCGCTCGGCCGCCCGCCTTGGCCTCCGCCCACCGTCTCGTAGTAGGCGAACTCGTCGTTGCCGATGAGGACGTTGTTCATCGTGCCCTGCCCGGCCGCCGGCACGCGCTCCGGTGCCGCCTGAGCGAGCGCCCCGAGGAGCGTGTCGGCGATCCGCTGGCTCGTCTCGACGTTGCCCGCGGCCACCGCTGCCGGAGGCTCCGCATTGACGATCGTCCCCAGCACCGTTGACAGCGACACCGGCCGATAGCAGCCCCCGTTCGCCGGGATCGTCGGATCGGTCGCGACCCGCACTGCGTAGTAGAGGCATGAGCGGGTGACGGCCTCGACGGCATTGACGTTCCCAAGGACTTGATGCGTCGTCCCGGCGAAGTCGGCGTGCAACTGCTCGCCGTCGATCGTCACCGTGGCGGTGATCGGAAGGTCGGCGTCGCCCCATTCGAGGTAGTCGGTGAAGCAATAGGCGCCGCTCGGCAAGTCGCCGATCGCGGCGGCCATCCGTCGCTCCCCGTACGCCAGCAGCGCGGCGGTGACACCCGTCCACGCCCCGGCGCCTTCGGTCTCGACGAGGCGGCGGATCCGGCGTGCGCCGGCTTCATTCGCCCCCATCTGGGCGGACAGGTCACCGAGCCGCTCGGCCGGCGTACGCGTCGCAGCGAGGAACGGCACGACGAATTCATCGAGCCACACACCGCGACGGACCGCCGGCATCGGGGCAACGATGTGGCCCTCCTGGTCGACCCGAGTGGCATGGGCCGGCATCGAGCCCGGCGCTTCCCCACCGACATCGGCGTGGTGCGCACGATTGGCGACCCACGCGACGAGCCGCCGGTCGACGTACACCGGCCGGACGAGGGTGAGGTCGTTGAGATGGGTCCCGCCCGCGTACGGGTCGTTGACGGCGAATTGCGTCTCCGGCTCGACATCAGAGCCGAACAGCCTCAGGATGGCTTCCACCGAGGCGGGCATCGAGCCGAGATGGACCGGGATGTGCTCGGCCTGGGCGAGCATCTCCCCGGACGGGGTGAAGATTGCGGCCGAGCAGTCGGCGCGCTCTTTGATGTTCGGCGAGTAGGCAGTTCTGCGGAGGACCACACCCATGTCGTCGGCGATCGCCTCGAGCCGGTTCCTGGCGACTTCGAGGGTGACAGGGTCGACACTCACCACGTCACCTCCAGCGCCCCGAATCCCGACACCGTTACACGCTCGCCGGGCCCGATCCACGTCGTCGCCTCCGGCTCTTCGATGACCGCAGGGCCGAGTACCTCTGCTCCGACGGTGAGCCCATCGCGGCGCCACACGCGCGCCGCGGCCGGTCCGTCGACCGTGAGTACCTGCCGGGTTCCGAGCTCGGCCGGCCCGGAGGCCTCCCAGGTGAAGACCGAGGTCGGGTCGATCGCCGGGGCGCCGGTCGCCGATGCACGGATCGTGACGACCTCGATCGGGTCACCCGGCCGCGAGAAGCCGTTGCGGTCGCGGTGGGTGTCGTGGAATCGCTCTGCGAGCCGCTCCCATCCTTCTCCCTGCTCGTAGGGGACGGTGACTTCGTGGGACTGCCCCAGGTAGCGGACGTCGGCGAGCGTCTCGATCGCGCCCGACGGAAGCCGATCCCGCGCGTCGGTCGCCACCGCCGCCACGGCCTCGTCGAGTTGGGCCGCGCCGCGTAACAACACGCTCCTTGCGACATCGACGCGAGGAGGGCTGAGGAGCAGGCCGAGTGCAGAGAAGACCCCGCTGTGGGCCGGGATGATCACGCCCGCCATCCCGAGGGATCGGGCCAGCGCCGTGGCGTGGAGGCCTCCGGCGCCGCCGAAGGCAACGAGCCAGGCGTCACGGGGATCGGATCCTTGTTCGATCGAAACCGTGCGGATCGCCCCGGCCATGACCTCCTCGACTACGCGGACGACGCCGAGCGCCGTCTCCTGGACGGTCAGGCCGGCGCTCGCGGCGAGCGTCGTCAAGGCATCTTCCGAGAGCGAGCGGTCGACGGCCAGCCGGCCGCCGAGGGCCGCGTGCGGAGCAATGCGCCCGAGGAACACGTTGGCGTCGGTCACCGTCGTGCTCACTCCGCCCCGCCCGTAGCAGGCCGGGCCGGGCTCGGCTCCGGCGCTCCTCGGCCCAACTCGGAGCGATCCCCCGGCATCGACCCATCCGATGCTTCCGCCACCCGCACCGACGGTGTGGATCGCGACGGACGGCATGCGGCATGCGTATCCGTCGATCGACCGCTCGTAGGCGATCTCCGGGCGCCCGCCCTCGATGCGTGAGACGTCGGTCGACGTTCCGCCCATGTCGAAGGCGATGACCCGGTCCCGACCGAGGAGGGAGCCGATCGAGGCTGCCGCGACCGCCCCACCTGCAGGGCCCGACAGGAGGATGGCCGTCGGGAGGCGCGCCGCCTCGGGCCCGCCGATCAGCCCTCCCGACGAGCGCATGACCGAGATCCGCTCGGCGATGCCCGCCGACCGCACCCCACTCTCCAGGCGGGCGAGGTAGCGGGCGACCACCGGTGTCAGGTAGGCGTTGAGGACGGTCGTCGAGGTCCGCTCGAACTCCCGGAACTCCGCCACGACCTCGCTGGAGATCGACACGGGGATCTCGGAGTGGACGCCCACGATCTCGTCGCGGAGTTGGCGTTCGCCTGTCGGATCCTCGTATGCGTGGAGGAGGGAGACGGCCACGGCGCCGAAGTCGCCGAGGTCCGCGGACGTCGGGTCCGCGACGCGGTCCGAGCGGGCGACGAGCGGCGCGGGGCGTTCGATGATGGGGTCGTAGAGGCTCGGCCGGTCCTGGCGACCGATCTCGATGACGTCCTCGAAGCCCGGTGAGGTCACGAGGAGCGTGCGGGCCCCGGTTCGTTCGAGCAGGGCGTTCGTCGCCGCGGTCGTGCCGTGGAGGAACGTGTCGACGTGCGCCGCGACCTCGGCCGCGCCGGCGAGCACCGCCTCGCTCTGGTCAGCCGCCGTGGTCGGCAGCTTGGCCGTCCTGACTGCTTCACCATCCCAGGCGAAGAGATCGGTGAAGGTCCCGCCGACGTCGACGCCGAGGATCGTCACGGGTCTCCTTGCGAACCGTGCACATGAACCGCGCCGCTACGTGCGTGCGAACCCTGGGTTCGTGTGTACCTAGGGGCGCGGTTGGGCCGCGAACTTCGGCAAGCACTAGTGTCGGGCGCCATCATGACTGTGCAGATCTCCAACACCCCGAACCCGAACGCCCTCAAGTTCACGGTCGGCGTCGACGTCGGTGCACCCGCGACGTACGTCGCCGGTCGCGACACCGATGACCCCACCGCAGCTGCGCTGCTCGAGTTGCCCGGTGTCACCAGCGTGTTCATGACCGCCGACTTCGTGACGCTGTCGAAGACGCCCGACGCGTCGTGGGATGCGATCGCCGATCAGGCGACGGCGATTCTCGAAGCGCGCTTCGGCGCCTGAGAGGCCTCA
>Ga0316577_10001735_pt1 | contig 10478 bp, 9 predicted proteins | sample S5NA_FD_203073 | JGI IMG/M metagenome (GOLD analysis project Ga0316577, IMG submission 203073) | Rhizosphere microbial communities from salt marsh grasses in Alabama, United States - S5-7_050615r2r1 | ecosystem: Host-associated > Plants > Roots > Rhizosphere | place: USA: Alabama | collected... | reverse complement strand
AGAGGATGGTGAACAGGACGGACACGACTGCCGTGGCCACTCGCACGCCCTCCGACTCGTAGAAATCCGCGAGCATGTCCGCCGGAGTGATGTAGCGAAACTTCTTCCCCAGGGCCCAGATCCGGCTACCGAGAACATACGTGATGGCCCCCACCAGAATGGTCCAGGTTCCGGCAGCCCAGAAACCGATGCCGTGGGTGTAGAAGAAGCCCCCGGAACCCAGGAAGGCGAAGACCGAGTGATAGCTTGCCACCACCGTGAGGTACAGCACGATGAAGCCGGCCTTCCGCCCGTAGAGGAGAAAATCCTCCAGGTCCACCGTGAGGCGCCGATTCGCCACCGCGCCCAAAACGATGGTGACGAGGAGGTATACGAAGATGAGGGAGGTGGCGACGATCCAGGGTTCCACCTCAGACCCCCTTCCTCATCACCCAGATCAGGACCCCGATGAGCGCGAAGTAGATCGCCATGAGGTAGGCGTAGAGGAAGGGAACACCCAGCACCCACGGCTCCACCCGGTTGGCGACGGCGTACACGATGGGAGGCTCCGCCAGGAGGAACAGGAGGAGGAACAGGACCACTCCGATCCATCCTTCCCGGGTGCGGGGGAGGTAGTGGGACCGGGGGGCAGGGCTGGGATCTCCTGGGCTGCCCATGGGAGTCACGCTCCTTTCCCGGGGGATTCCTCCCCCTCCCCGGGCGTCACGCCGGGCCATGCCCGGGCAGCGAGGGGAGCGGAGGACCAGAGGAGGAGAGTCATGATGACGGCCGATGTGAGGCACCAGGCACAGGTGGCCCCGATGACGAAAGGTTCCAGAAAGGTGAGATAGATCGAGAAGAGCGTGCCCAGAAGGGCCGCGCCCCACAGGGCCAGATCAGCCCTTCCTCTCAAGGCGTCGGGGCCGAGCCTTCCCACGGACCAGATGCCCATGAGAGCGGCGTACCCCATGAGGCCCAACACCCCCACGGGCAGGACCCCGAAGAGCCGGGCGTACTCACTCTGGTTCACCGTGTTGCAGTCCCCCACCGGACCACAGACCGCCTCCGCGTGCGTGATCTCGATGAAGCTCAGATAGACCGCCACCCCCATCCCCACGGTCACCAGAAACGGGACCACCCACAGGGGCCACTTGCGCCCCGGAGCCCGGGGTGGATACCCGGCCATGATCACGCTGGCCAACATCCCCAGCAGGACCAGGACGGAGAGGGAGTTCCCCGCCCGGTCCTGGTTGAAGCGATCCATCATGGTCATGGATTCCATCTCCTCCATGGCACCGGCGAGATCCATCCGTCGTCCCGGTGCCCCCTCTCCCGCGGAGGGGGACGCCCCCTCGGGCGGCGGCAGGACGTCGGTGCCGGGAGCGGAAGTGGTGTCGGACGGGAGGTCTTCTCCCCCTCCTCCTCCAACGGGTGCCCCAGCTTCGGAGCGGGAGGAGTCGGGGTGGGATTCAGCCCCCGGACCCGGCGTTTCCCCTGACCGTCGGGAGCCGGAGTCCGGTGCGCCGACCGTGTCCCGAGGTGCGGTGGGTATGGAGTCCGCCCGGGGCTCCACCACCACGGCCTGGGTGTCGGGAGCCGCAGCGCCCCCGGCCTCCTCCACCGTCAGGGTGTCGGGAGCCGCAGCGCCTCCCGCCTCCTCCAGGGTATCCGGTTCCGGAGCAGCCTGCGGCACCGCCTGTGTATCGGGGACCGGAGGGGTCTCAGGAGCCCCCTGGGCGGAGTCGCCCCTCTCCCCCGCGGGCTCCTCCTGGGGGCCGGCCTGGAGCACGATCCGGCGACCCGGGTATCGATGGTCCAGCATTCCCTGCTCATCCAGGAAGGTCAGGAGCGCCGGAAAATCCGGGAGATCCACCCCGTCCCCCGCCAATCCCTCCTGGAGGATCTGCGTGAGGCGGAGCGGGATCTCCTCCCCCCCGATGAGGATCTCGTCCTTTACCAGCATGATGGGAACGACCCAGTTCTCCTGGGGCACCTTGTACCGTCTCAATGCAGCCCAGTAGATCTCGCTGCCCCAGGACTGTGTCACGTCGAAGGCCAGGAGCACCAGCTGGTTGCCATATTGTTCCTGAAGCGGGATGAGGTGGTCGTTGATGACGGCGTGACAATGGGGGCAGGTAGGAGAGTAGAAGAGGATGGCATGGACGACGGGCTTGGGCCCCTGCCCGCTGGAGGGGGTGGGCAGGAGGATGCCGACTCCCAGCAGGAGTCCAAGAGCCGCTTTTACCCGGTAGGTTCTCGTCATCACTCTCATGGTTCTCAACCAGAGCCTCCTGGATATGGCGGACCCGACGAGCCCGTCTCCCGGCAGGCCCGGCCCGGACGGACCTTCGCCCGTACCGACCCTCGAGGCACTGGCCGAGAATCCTCCGAGGAAGAATGATGATCCCCGGCCACCCCGAAAGGCAACCCGGGAAATAGGCACAGCCCTCAGGGAGGACAAGACAGGGCCGGATCCTCCGCCGCCGGAGGAAGCAACCGGGAGCACGACCCGGACGTCCAAAGGCTGGCTCATCCGCCCGCCTACCGCAGGACACAAGGAGGCCATAATGATCATTCGGCTCGAACGTCGCTCCCTCCGGCGCGCCCTCGCCGCCGCCGCCGCGTGGGCCTGCACCGCCCTCGCCGGGTGTGGACCCGAGGGCTCGTCACCGGTCCGGACCCAGGCCAGGGACTCCGCCGGGATCACCATCGTGGAGAGCACCGCACTCCCTGAAAGGGGGGCCGGAGGATGGACGTTGGACCAGGCGCCGTCTCTCACCGTCGGGACGTTCGAGGGGGACACCCTCTACCAGCTCTACCAGGTCTCCGGAGCTGTACGTCTCCCCGACGGCCGCATCGCCATCTCGGACAACGGGAGCCTTCAACTCCGCATCTACGGGCCCGACGGCACCTTCCAGCGCAGCTGGGGACGGGAGGGGGAGGGCCCCGGGGAGTTTCAGTCCGTTCAGGTCGTGGGCGTGCTGGGGCCCGACACCCTGGTGGTCCTCGATGGTCGCCTTCGGCGGATCTCCCTTCTCATCCCGGAGGAGGGCTTCGTGGGGCAGAGCACGGTGGAAGAGGAACTGGGGATGACCTTTGTCGCCAACGGGATGTTCCAGGACGGTTCCATCGTCTTCGGGGGAGGGCTGAGCTTCGGCCCCGGAGGCGAGATCCCCAGCGACGGACTGAGCCGAGCCGGAGCGTCCTACCGGTCGGCATCCCTGGACGGGACCCTGGCGGCCGACTTCGGCACCGTGCCGGGACCGGAGATCTTCGTCCGCACCCAGGGCGGGGGCGGCGAGTATATGATATCGGCGTCCACCATCCCCTTTGCCCGCCGGCCTGCGGCCTCCGTACGGGGGGACCACTTCTATCTGGGCAGCAGTGACACCTACGAGATCGCCGCGTTCGATGCCACAGGACGGCTGGAAAGTATCTTCCGGGTGTCGCAGCCACTCACCCCCGTCACCCGCTCGGAGGTGGACCGTCTCATCCAGGAGCGCGTCGCCAGCCTGGAAGATCCCTCCGCTGCCCCAGCTCTGCGGAACGCCCTCAGGGACATGCCGACGCCCCCGACCATGCCCGCCTACCAGAGCCTCGTGGTGGACGTGGAGGGGTGCCTCTGGGTGGAGGACTTTCAACGGCCCGGGGTGGGCCTGAAGAGCTGGACCGTCTTCGGTGAAGAGGGCAGACCCCGGACCCGCCTCTCTCTTCCGGCGGACAACCGGGTTCTGGAGATCGGGAAAGACTACGTCATGGCCGTCTTCGAGGACCCCCTGGGGGTGGAGTACCTTCGTCTGTACGGCCTTACCCGAGGCAACTGATGATTCCACACGTCCTGCCGACCCGTTTCTTCCTGAACCCCCGGGCGGATCCGGCCCTCCCGTACGGCCCGGGAGAGCGATCCGTCCTGAGCTCCCGGGAGAACGATCTGGCGTTTCGGGAGATCTCCTCCTGGGTCGGGTACGAACCCACTCCCTTGCTGGAGCTGCCCCACCTGGCGCGACGGCTGGGGGTCAGGACCCTCTGGTACAAGGACGAAGGAGGGCGCCTGGGGCTGGGGAGCTTCAAGGCCCTCGGGGGTGCCTACGGCGTTCTCCGGGTGTTGGAGCGGGAGCTCCGGCGCCGGGGCTCGGGCCCGGTGAGCTCCCGCGACCTCCTCGCCAGCTCGCACGGGGATCGGGTACGGGAGATCACCGTCACCTGTGCATCCCTGGGCAACCACGGTCGATCAGTGGCGTGGGGCGCGTCCGTTTTCGGATGCAGGGCGGTGATCTTCATCCCTTCCGGTACCGATGCGTGCCGGGTGTCGGCCATTCAGGAGCTGGGAGCCCGGGTCATCCCGGTGGAGGGCTCCTACGACGACGCGGTGCGCACGGCGGCCAGGTCGGCGGAGGAGAAGGAGGGGTGGCACGTGGTTTCGGATACGGCCTACCCGGGATACGAGGAGATCCCCCGATTCATCCTCCAGGGGTACGCCGTCATCCCTCGGGAAGCGCTGGACCAGGTTGGAGAGGGACGCCGGCCCACGCATGTCTTTCTCCAGGCGGGCGTTGGCGGTCTCGCCGCCGGCGTGACGGCTTTCTTCTGGGAGGAGCTGGGGCCGAGGCGCCCCCTGGTAACCGTGGTGGAGCCCACGGAAGCAGACTGTCTCCTCGAGTCCGCGCTGGTGGGTCATCCCAGCCCCTCCCCCGGAAGCCTCGACACCACCATGAGCTGTCTGGCCTGCAGGGAACCGTCCACCCTCGCCTGGCGCATTCTGGACCGGGGGGCGAACGCATTCGTCACCGTTCACGATCAGGCGGTGGAGGAAACGGTGGCGCTCCTGGCCGGGGGGCTGGGGGGAGACCCCCCCGTCCTCTCGCAGCCCTCCGGGGTGGCCGGCCTGACCGGGCTCATTGCAGCACTCTTCGAACCCGCCCTTTCGGAGCCGCTGGATCTCGGAGAGTATAGTGACGTACTGATCATCGGGTCCGAGGGTCCTATTCGCGAGAGGAGCACCAATGAGCGACCTGCCGAAGCCACCGAAAACCCATGATGAATTCATGCAGACCTTCCCGGAGCTCGGTGAGGCCTGGCAGGCCGTGGGCGGGGCCGGGAAGAAGGGCCCTCTGGACGAGAAGACCGGCCGGCTCATCAAGCTCGCCGTGGCCATCGGAGCCCAGCAGGAGGGGGCGGTCCACGCCAGTGTCCGGAAGGGCCTGGCCATGGGGATCTCCAGGGCAGAGCTGGAGCAGGTGGTGGCTCTCTGTGCCGGGACCCTGGGGTTCCCCCAGACGGTAGCCGCCTATACCTGGATCCAGGACCTCATCTGAGGACCTGGACCTTCCAGTGGGAACATGGAACCGCCTCCGGAGGGGGGGGCCTGGGACACGCTCTTCAAACCTCCGGAGCCCGGGGAGTGTCCAAGAATCAGAGCGCACCCCGGATCGGGGCCCTGCCCGTATCCACCCAACTCCGATGGGAGGACACTCCATGGCTCATCTTCGCGAACTCTCCTTCCCGTGCCTTCTTCTCGCGCTGCTCGCAGGGATCGACACCACCGCCGGCGCGCAGCAGGTCGTTCGGGACGACCCCTGGTGTGACGAGGGTGAGGGCGGCTCCGCATCGGAGCGATATTGTGAGGTGAGGGAATTCTCCCTGGACGCCCGGGATCTGGTCCGGGTGAACGCGGAGCCCAATGGTGGCATCCAGATAGAGGCGTGGGATCGGAACGAGATCCTCCTCCGAGCCAAGGTTCAGGCCTGGTCTCGGCGGGGCGATCCCCAGGAGATCGCTGGGAACATCCGCATCGAGACGGGGAACGCCATCACCGCCGACGGACCGGACACGGAGCGGAATGAAGGTTGGTCGGCCTCCTTCCGCCTCATGGTTCCCCGGAGCACGAACCTGGATCTGGAATCCATGAACGGGGGCATCAGCATCGTGGGGGTCCGAGGGGAAATGGATTTCTCCACGATGAACGGAGGGATCACCCTGGACGACGTTGGCGGGTACGTCAGGGGGGAGACCCGGAATGGCGGTCTCAACGTTCGTCTCTCGGGCGATCAGTGGGACGGGCGGGAGCTGGACCTGAGAACCACAAACGGAGGGGTCACCCTGACGGTCCCCGAAGGATTCCGAGCGGATCTGGAAACCGGAACCGTGAACGGTTCTTTCGACACCGAGTTCCCCATCACGATCCGGGGCCAACTCCGGTCCAACAGGATCAGCACCCAGCTGAACGGTGGCGGCCCCCCCATACACATCTCCACCACGAACGGCTCGGTGAGGATCAGAACGAGGTAGCCCGGGGTGGCCGGGAGACAGAGCTGGGGATGCTTCGTCAGGGCTCCGGGACCACCCTGTCCAGGAGCATGATCTTCTGCCAGATCTTCCTGGAGAGGCCGGCGGCCAGCTCCTCGATCTCGTTCACCGCGCCGATGACCACGTGATCGTCGAACCCCTCCAGATAGAGGGCCGCGAGCTTGCTTGTCAGTGAGAGCACCTCCGAACAGTAGTCCAGATAGTGGGCCAGGTCGGCGCTGCTCATGGCCTCCAACCCCTCGTCAGCCTCGTCCCCGGGAGCGATCAGGCAGTCCTTCGGGTCCTTGGTGAGTTGGTGCATGTCCACCACGTGAGCGATGCTCCGGAGATCCCGAAGGGCCTTCAGACTACGGTGACGCTTGATTCGCCCCTCCGCCGTAGCGAGAAAGAGGACTGCGACACCCAGGAGAACCAGCTCGTTCAAGGTCGCTTCGATGGCCTCGATCATCCCCCCGAGACCTCCCAGGGCGTCCAACAACCCTCCGCTCCAGGTGTCAGGGCGCATGAACACGGCAAAGGGCGCGAGGCCGAAGAGCACGATGAGCCCGATGAAGAGCCAGGAGAGGATGCGGATCGGATAGATGGGCCGCCTCAGCGAGAGGGTGAACTCGAGTGCCTCCTCCCCGATATCCAGGAGCTCCCCGCAGACTTTTCCAAGCCCGGCCCCCGGGAACCGCGCTTCGATGCGCCCCCGGAGGGACCGAAGCGTGCCCACGATCTGGGACGCGTCCAGGCGGCGGTATCGTTGAGGACTCATCTCCCCCGACCCTTCCTTCGGCACCATGCTACCGCAGCGCCCACCAGCGGGACCGCACCACCCCTGCCTTGTCGGAGCTGGCGGTCACCTGAACGCGGGCGGATGCGTCCCGGGCACGGACGACCCACTCCGCCGTCTCCGAGGTTACGCCCACATCCTCCAGGAAGGGACCGGTGCCCCGGAGATGCCGCAACTTGACCCTGGGGGTCCCCTCAACGAGGTCGGCGCCCTCCAGAGACAGGGTGAGAACGGGCGGCCTGACGACAGGAGACCGGAGTGTGCCATCGGGGCTCTCTCGCCCTACTGCCCCGCGCCCTGTGAGGCTGGTGGGGAGAAACCCTTCATTCCTCACCGCCACCCGCACCCGGAACGTGCCGTCCCCGAGGGGAGTCACCACAGGATCTTCCAACGCCAGTCTGGGAGCCTGCTCGATGAGATAGAAGATCCAGGGAAGCTGGACGGAGCACTCCGCCTCGAGGAATTCCGGAGGCGGATTCTGGCCCCAGAACTTGCTGTGCCATCCCCCCACCTCCACTTCACCCAACTCCGGGTGCAGGTAGGTTGTCCAGGGTGAGAAGTACCTCCCCCCGAGCTCCTCGTCGTTGAACCTTATCTCCTCCAGCGGCTCCACCGAGCCGTCTCCGTCGTAATCCGTCACCCACGCTTCCGGCCCGGGTGAGTACTCCGGTACCCAGCCTACGACACCCTGATCCCAATACCCCCAGGTGATGAGGGTCCCGTAGCGATGTTGGGTCGGGTGCGTGGCGCTGGGCTCCACCGGGCGGCCCGTGGTCTCGGTGTAGGGAGCTCCGAGGTGTTCGATGAGGGCAAGATCGTTCTCCGGGAAGAGAGACGGGGCCGAGGCCGAGGGGAGCCGGTACACGAACCCTCCGGACGTGTGGCCGTGAACGATACTCGTGATGTTCGGGTGCCCCTGGATGAACTTCACCGCCGCGTAGGTCTCGGGCTCGGAGAGAGGGAACGGCCCGGCCCCCGATTGGAGATGCTCCGCTTCCCAGTTCCGGGGGAAGTTCCGGTTCATGTCGATCCCCCCGATTCCGTCCTCGTTCATGGCACCGTCGCCGTCGTTGTCCACACCCTCCCGGACGACCCGATACCGCCGGGCCCCGGGCGGGACCTCCTGCTCACCCGGCCCGGCACCCCGTCCCCCCAAACGCACCATGACCCGGTCATCCTCGGGATGCGCATACCACTCCCCCTCAGGATCGGGAATCCGCATGTTCGTGATCCAACCGTCACCGTCCAGGTCCTCGGGAGGATCTTCGTCCTCGACCCCGTCTTCGTCTTCGTCCCAGGGTCGGACGGTGCTCCGAAGGTACTGGTCCTGTATGAGAGCCAGGTCCGACCCGTCCGGATTGAACTTCGGCCGGATGTAGAAGGCGTACCGCTCCAGGAGACCCGTGACTTCCGGATCCTCGCCGTATCTCGCCAGGAGATACCCCAGGGTGTAGAGGGCCACCTGGGACCCGGTCAGCTCGCCTGCATGGATTCCGCCGTCCAGGTACATGGCCGGCTTCTCCCGGGCAGGTCCCGTGGTCTCCGCAGTAACCTCCATGACCAGGAGGGGTCTGCCCTCGAAGCTCTTCCCGATTTCATGGATTTCGGTGAGCTCCGGAAAGAGGGCGTGGAACTCCCGGAGGATCTGCTCCGACTCCCCCGCCGAGTAGTAGCGATTCCAGTCCACGCCTCCATCCGGAGCAACGAGGGAGTTTCCCTGAGCCCCCAGGGCGGACCCCCACGGGCTCGCGAGCAGGAGTCCGGGAAGAGCGAGGAGAAGAAGCCTGGGCAAGGTGGGACGGGGCCGTGCGATCATTCGGATCCTCCTTTCTGGATTCCGACAGAAGGTATCGTCGGAGGGCCCACAGCGCCTCCCCGTATTCCCGGAGGCTCGGTGCCCATGAACCGGACCCGGGTCCCGGGTCCACGATATGTGAACAGGTTCCCTTTGGAACTTTTTCCCATCGAAGCATAAGATAGGAGCGGTTCCCGGGGGTTGGTCCCGTCCGGGATTCCCCCACACCCCATCCCCAGGAGCGTGCACCACATGAAGATCCGTGAACTCCTCGAGAAGAAAGGCTACGAGGTCGTCACCGTTCCCCCTACACTCCCTTTCCAGGATGCCATGCGTCTCCTGGTGGAGCACAACATCGGTTCCGTCGTCGTGGCGGAAGACCAGGTGGTCCAGGGAATCCTCACCGAACGTGACGTTCTCAGGCTGGCGGCAAAGGACCCGGCGGCCATGCCGTCCCTCAAAGTGGAAGACATCATGACCCGGGACGTGGTGGTGGGCCTCCCCGAGGATACGGTGGATTACGTGATGGAGATCATGACCCGGAATCGGATCAGGCACCTCCCCGTGGTGGATGACGGGTGGATGCACGGGATCCTCTCCATCGGCGACGTCGTGGACGCGCTCCGGACCAAGGTCGAGGTGGAGAATCGTTACATGAGGGACTACATCCAGGGGAAGTTCTTCTAGGCTCGGAGTCCCCTGACGTCACTCCGCCATCTCCTGCTCCTGCGGCCGCACCAGAAGAAGGGGCCACTTCGCTCCCCGCAGCACCTTGTCCGTGACGCTTCCCAGGAGAGCTCGCTTGACCCCGGTGTACCCGTGGGTCGCGATGGCGATGAGGTCCACCTCCTCCGTCTCCGCCGTGTTCAGGATGGAGCGGGCCGGAGCATAGTGGGACTCGATCCTGTAGGTGGCTTCGACGCCCTCCTTCGCCAGGCGCTCCACGACCCCCGAGAGATAGCCTTCGGCTCTTGCGAGGCGCTCCTCCAGGCGGCCGGTGGGGAGGGGGGAGACCCTCGCCCCCATGGTCACGTTGGGGGAAACCACGTGGAGAAGGGTGAGGCGGGACCCCATGGCCTGGGCGAGGTCCACGGTGGGCTCCAGGATCTTCTCACCCGTTCTGGAGCCGTCCAGGGGGACCAGAAAATGATCGAAGCGGGCCATGGGGAAGGTCTCCCCATCCTCCAGGGGCCGGATCACCAGAAGTGGGAAGGTGCTGTTTCGCACCAGTGAATCCGCCACACTTCCCAGCCAGGCCCGGCTCACACCGGTCCGGCCGTGGGTCGTCATGACGATGAGCTGGGCCCCGATCTCACGGGCGTGCCGCTCCAGGGCCTCCGTCACATATCCCTCCAGAAGAGCGGAGCATATGCGATTGTCTGGAAGCTCCGCCTTCATGGCCTCCTCGTGCCTCAACAGGTAGGCCCGCTGCTCCTCTGCGTGCTTCTCCACGTAGGCAGCCATGTTCACCCCCTCGTACTGGAACTGGGTGTTCTGGAGGAGGTCGGTGGGCGGGTCGCAGCACTGCACGTGGGAGATGTTCACCGATGCGCCGGTCTTCGCCGCCACCGCTCTTGTGAAGGGGAGCGCCTGTTCCCCGAAGGTGGAGCCGTCCAACGTCAC
>Ga0316577_10001734_pt1 | contig 10478 bp, 6 predicted proteins | sample S5NA_FD_203073 | JGI IMG/M metagenome (GOLD analysis project Ga0316577, IMG submission 203073) | Rhizosphere microbial communities from salt marsh grasses in Alabama, United States - S5-7_050615r2r1 | ecosystem: Host-associated > Plants > Roots > Rhizosphere | place: USA: Alabama | collected... | reverse complement strand
TTGACCTCTTCGGCTGCCAATCCCAGGTCTTCCGGTTCTGCCATCCAGTATGAATCGGGATAATAGATTAGCCGGGATATCATTTGCTCTGTCACCATCGCCCCAACCTCTCTCAATATACTGTGTCTATTATAGCGCCCTTGCCGCGACGCGGCAAGGTAAGCACATGAGCCATGCCCATGCCTCGGCGCGGGGTTGTGCTGATCTTGGGAGGGGGCTTTGCCCTTTTCTGCCAATGATGGTATACTTGGACGGCTCGCGCCGGGCAAAGTGTGCCTCACCGGTACTTGCTTGCCAAGGCTATGATCCAGGCGAACGACGGATAGGACTCCAGATTGCGAAACCAGGCGTGTCTCAGGCGTGTGCCTTGTCGTAGCCTGGGTGTTGGAGCGGCATCGTGGTCGACAACAACGTGCTCATCGCCTTCCAACCGGAATGCCTGGCGTGCATGATCTGCACGCCGATTCTGGTTGGCCCCGCATCCATCTCTATGCTTGCAGTCTGCCGGAAAGCACGCGTTGACAACGGGAGACCACCCTATGGATGGTAATAGTCCCGTCCGTGAAGCCTTCACTGATCTTGCTCTGCGCTACGAGCAAGCGATGGATCAGGAACTTGGGCGGTTCCTGGGGGCGAGCTATGGCGAGTTCATCGAGCGTCTGCTGGCATTTGCGCCAGCGCGGGCCAATGATCTTGTCCTCGACGTGGCAACCGGGACGGCCCGCATCCCCCGCGCTCTCGCGGACAGGTCGCAGGCCCGGCGGGGCATTGTGGGATTGGATGTCACACCGGCCATGCTCGAACAGGCCCGAAGCAGGTGCCTGGCAGACGGGAGCGCCGAGCAGATCCATCTGGTCTGTGCTTCGGGAACCGCGATGGCGTTCGCCGGTTGCACGTTCGATGGGGTCATCTGTGGGTTTGGCACGCATCACATGCACGTGCCGAGCCTGCTGTCAGAAATGAGAAGAGCCCTGAAGGATGGCGGGTGGCTGGTTCTGGCGGAGGCGGCAGCACCTGCCTTTTGGCGGACGTGGTGCGGGAGGGCATTCCTCAGATTCTCCCTTCACGTCTATGGCTGGATGACAAACGGCGCTCGCGCCAGGGCCGAGGTTGATGCTGTGTCGAAGCTACACACAGGAAGCGAATGGCGTACGCTGCTCTGTGCTGCCGGTTTCGCGGCGATCGAGGTGCGCGAGGAGCGGGCTCGGCGCGTGGGGTATCCCCGGGCATTGCTGATCCGGGCCGTGGCAGGATCAAGATAGACGGGGTGGCGGGGACCAATCGGGTTCACGAAGAGAACTTGGCACTTGCATTGAGGAGGCAACATGGCAAAAGTTTCGGACTTGCTGAGACAGGGCCGCCGCGAAGAAGTGTGGACGAGGTACTGCGGCTTCCTCGACCTGGGCCTGGAGAACTTTGTGGAGATCCAGAAGCGCCTGTTGGAGGAGCAGTTGCTGCTAGCGGGGCGCTCCGAGTTGGGGCGCTCGGTGATGGGCGATGATCCTCCGCAGGATGTCGAAGGGTTTCGCAAGCGGGTGCGACTGACAACGTATGAGGATTATGCGCCGTATCTCGACGAGCAGCGCGAAGACGTGTTACCCGAGAAGCCGGTGGCTTGGGCGCACACCTCAGGCCGATCGGGTCGCTACAAGTGGGTGCCTATTACCTCCCGAGCCTTCACCAGGATCGGTGAGGGGGCCCTGGCACAGGTGCTGTTGGCGACAGCCCGTCGTCGCGGCGAGGTTCGGTTGGAGCCCAACGACGTTGCGGTATACAATGTTGCCGGACGCCCCTACCTCACCGGCTATGCCACGCTCAGCATGACCGAGCTATTCGATCTGCGCTGCATTCCGCCTGTGGAAGAGATGGAACAGATGAGCTTCCAGGAGCGGATCCAGGCCGGGTTTCAGATTGGATTGCGCACCGGGATCGACATCATCGGCTCCATCAGCTCTGTGCTGGTCAAAGTGGGCGAGCAGTTTGGCTCGGGTGCTGCCGCCGGCGGGTTCTCACCGGCGATGCTGCATCCGGCTGTTCTGTTCCGTTTGGGGCGGGGGCTGGTGCGCAGCCGGCTGGAGGGGCGCCAGTTGCTGCCCAAAGATCTCTGGCAGGTGAAAGGGGTCATCGTCGGCGGAACCGATACGGCCATCTATCGCCAGAAACTGATCGAGTACTGGGGGGTCGAGCCGCGCGAGGCCTATGGCTGCACCGAGGCTTTGGGCCCCATGGCGGTTCAGACGTGGAGCGGCGAGGGGCTCTATTTCCTGCCTGATGCCTGCTTTTTCGAGTTCGTGCCAGAAACTGACTGGGCTCTCGGACGCGAAGACCCCACGTACATTCCACGGACGGTGCTTCTCGATGAGGTCGAGGTGGGCGAACGCTACGAAATGGTCATCACCAGTTTTCATGGCGGTTGCTTCCTTCGCTATCGCCTGCACGATCTGGTGCGTTTTGCCTCGCTGCGCGACGAGCAGGCCGACATCGATCTGCCAAGCATAGTGTTTGCCGGCCGCGAGAACGATCTCATCGACCTGGCTGGCTTTACCGGCCTGATTGACGAAAAGTTCTTCTGGCAGGCCATCGCTAGCACGGGTATTGCCTACGAAGAATGGGCCGTGCGCAAAGAACTGCTGGGCCTTCATGCCGGCCTCCATCTGTACATAGAATTGAAAGAGGCGTTTTCTGCCGAAGAGGTAGCAGAGGCGGTGCATCAGGCCCTGGCGGCTCTTAATCCTTTTTACGAGGACCTGGTTCGCTTCCTGGGTGTGCGTCCGTTGCAGGTGACGCTGCTACCGCCGGGTACCTTTATGCGCTACATGGCTGCACAGCATGCAGCCGGCGCGGACATGGCCCATCTAAAGCCGCCGCACATGAACGCTCCAGATGAGGTTATCGAGAAACTCTTGCGCGCAGGCGAGGAGCTGGCCCGCTAGGGCTGTGTGGCAAATCTTGAACCATGTGGAGTAGATGATGGAAGTCCGTTTCTGGCTTCTAACTCTGACGCCCTTGCTGGCATTGTTGAGCTATGCTGTGCTGCTGGCCCTTGTATTTGCCCGCGCCAGGCGCTACCGGCTGTATCGCTTTTTTGCCCTCTACCTCTTTTCCATGGCCATCTGGAGTCTGGGGTCGGCCATGATGCGGCTCGATCCGTCGCACATCTTGTTCTGGAACAAGGTGCTGACCGGCGGCGCAGTGATCATGCCCTGGGCATTCTATGGGTTCGTGCAGGCGTTCTTGGGCGAGGAGAAGGATTTTTTGCTGTGGGCTGGCCTGGTCGCTGTGGTAGCTCTGGAGATCGCCGTGGCTCTGGGGCTCATGGCCACCAACGCCCGTTTATTGCAGGGAGGGCTGCTCCAGGTTGATACAGGGCCGGGGATCATCTTTGAGGCGGCCTATTGGACCACCTTTGTGGGCTTTGCTACATGGCGTCTCATCCGGGCCCTTCGACGTACCAAAGATCCGGTGCTGCGGAATCGCATCCGCTATCCCCTGCTCGGCGTCGTGTTGGTGATGCTGGGCTCGGCAACAAACACCGTACCCGCCCTGGGCGTGTGGCCTATCGATCATGCGGCAAACCTGATCAACGCATTGCTGCTCACCTATGCGGTTCTTCGCTACCAGTTGGTGGACATTGCCTGGGTGGTTCGCAAGGGCTTGCTCTACTCCATTCCCACGGCCATCATCGGTATCGGCTACTTTCTCATTGTCTCGCTGGCCATTCTGCTCTTTAGCGCTTTCAGCGGGCCGGAGCTCTTTATCCTGTCGATCTTGGTGGCGGCCATCGCTGCGGTGATAGCCCAACCCCTCCGCGACAGGGCGCAGCTCTGGATCGACAAGCTTTTCTTCCGCGAAAAATATGATTCCAGTCTGATGCTGCAGCGGCTCAGTCGCACGGCAGCATCTGTGCTCGATCTCGACAAGCTGACTGGCATGATCCTGGACGAGGTTACCTCCACGGTGCACATCGAGCGATCGGTGTTCTTTCTCAAGCAGGAGGAGAGTGGAGAGTATTATCTAATCGCCCAGCGCGGCCTCTCGCCGGATGCTGATCTGCGATTCCGTGCAGATCATCCAGTGGCCGACTGGTTGTCGGCTCACGAGCATGCCCTGACTCGCTACGAGTTAGACGTGATCCCCCAGTTCAAGGCTCTGTGGAGAGAGGAGAGGGAAGATCTGGCGCGATTGGCCGCCGAGCTGTTTATCCCCCTCAAGGCCAAGGGGGAATTGGTTGGAATTCTGGCGGTGGGCCCCAAGCTGTCTCAGGAGGCGTATTCGCTGGACGATCAACTGACGCTCATCACGCTGGCCAATCAGACGGCGACCGCCCTGGAGAACGCCCGCTTGCACGAAGAAACGCGCCGTCGAAACCGCGATCTGGCTCTGCTCAATAGAGTGATCGCCATGTCGGCTGCCAGCCATGACGCCGCGTCGATCCTGCGGGCTGTCTGCCGCGAACTCGCCCTGGCCTTTGGCGAGTTTCGTTCCTTTGCCATGTTCTTCAGCGGGGAGAGCGCCGAGGCCTTTGTCACCGAGTGCGATCTGGCGGGCGCTCTATCCCCCGGAACCGCGGACGAGCCCCGGGCTCTCGACCCGCTGTCTCTGCAGGACAAGCTCATCCCGGCGACACACAGCCGCCTGTTGCGGCGTCTGCAGATAGACAAGACGCCATTGCTGCTCGACGATACTCGAGCCGACCCCGTGCTGGCGTCATTTCGCGAGCTGATGGGCTGCCCCGATATCGCTTCGGTGCTGGCCGTGCCCTTGTTGGTCGACGACGACGTCGCGGGCTGCCTGGGTCTCCACGCGACCAAGGCCCATGGCTTTTCCCCAGGCGAGCTGGACCTGGTCCGCCGGGTGGGAGATCAGGTGTCCAGTGCCCTGGTGCGGAACCGGCTGGCCGAAACCCAGCAGCGCCTGAGCACGGCTATCGAGCAGATTGCGGAAGCGGTCATGATCGTTGACACGGATGGGCGCATCCTCTACGTTAACCCAGCTTTCGAGCAGGTCAGCGGGTACGGGCGAGAAGAGGCCATCGGGCGCAATCCCCGCATTCTCAAGAGTGGAAAGCAGGATGCAGTCGTATATGAGCAGCTGTGGCGGACCATCTCGGCGGGCAAGGTTTGGGAAGGCCGGCTCATCAACCGTAGAAAGGATGGCGCGCTTTACACGGGTGACATTATCATCACGCCTGTCCGCGATCAGTCGGGCGAGATCGTCAACTATGTGGCTACCCAGCACGACATCTCGCGCGAGATTCAGTTGGAGCAGCAGTTCCACCAGTCCCAAAAGATGGAAGCCCTGGGTCGCCTCGCCGGCGGCATCGCCCACGACTTTAACAATCTGCTGACCATTATCCATCTCAGCACGCGCCTGTTGGAGCGCCAGGTCAAGTCCAATACCACACTGCTGCCACATGTCCAGCGGATCGAAGAAACGGGCGAGCGGGCTGCCAAGCTGACCAAGCAGTTACTGAGTTTTAGCCGCCGTGAGATCATTGAGCCTCAGATCGTGAATCTTAACGACCTGGTCAGCGAGTTGAGCGGCATGTTGCAGCGCGTGATCGGCGAGGACATCGAGCTGGCAACCATGCTTGGCGAGGATATCTGGTCGTTGAAAGCAGACGCCTCACAGATCGAGCAGGTGATCGTCAACCTGGCAGTAAACGCGCGGGATGCCATGCCGAACGGGGGCACGTTGACGATCGAGACAGCCAACGTGATCCTCGACCATACCTACGTGGCGCGGCACGTCGATGCGCGGCCGGGCGAGCACGTGATGCTGGCTATCAGCGACACGGGCATCGGCATGGACGACGAGGTGAAAGCCCATCTCTTTGAGCCATTCTTTACGACCAAGGAGAGAGAGCAGGGCACCGGCCTTGGCCTGTCCACCGTGTTTGGCATCGTCCGGCGTGGCGAAGGGCACATTCGGGTTCAGAGCGAGGTAGGCGAGGGTGCCAGGTTCGAGATCTATTTGCCCAGCACGCAGGAGAGACCGGCCGAGACGGCGAGCCAGGGACCATCGCTCAGTGCGGTCGAGGGCACCGGCACGATCCTGTTGGTCGAAGACGAGGACGGCGTCCGCGAGCTGACAGCACGAACGCTGATTATGCAGGGATATCAGGTCCTGGTGGCAGGCAACGGGCAGGAGGCCCTCCAGGTCAGCAAGGGCTATGCCGGTCCCATCAACTTGCTGCTTACGGACGTGGTGATGCCGCTCATGGATGGCCGGAGCCTGGTCAAGCAACTGCAACCCCAGCGACCCGACATGCGGGTGCTGTATATGTCGGGTTATGCCGACCGCCCCCTGGTCAAGCAGTTCATGTCGGATCCTAATATCGCTTTCCTGGCCAAACCGTTTACCATGGAAGGCCTGACTCAGAAGGTGCGCGTCATTCTGGAGAACAACGGCTGATCTGGTTCGCCTGCTGCGGCGCAACCTATGGCATGTCGACGCCGGGAAGCAAGATGAACGTCCCCGTGGCGTGGCCCACCAGCCGCTCCTCGCCATCGTACAGACGCATTTCGGCCACATCCTGGCGCTTGCCGCGCTTGATCAGCTGCCCCACCGCTCGCAGAGAAGCACGCTCCACGGGGAGCAACAGGTGCACCGACATCTCGGAGGTTGCCAGCCAGCAGGACTCATCGTGGGCAGCGGCAGCCGTAAACCACCCGGCAGTATCGAGCATGGCGGCATACACACCGCCATGCACCCCGGCCAAGGCGTGATCCAACCCCGGATTGTATGGCAGGTCCACCACCGCTTGCCCCTGATCGTTGTACGAAAGCCTCATGCCAAGGGTCCTGGCGATGGGCGCCTTGTTGTTGAACATGTCCACCAGTTGCTCTGTGCGCGTTGGATTGGCCTGGCTGCCGGTCCGGGGTCGTTCGGTCGAAGGGGATGCCGTATCAGGTGCCTCGCTCACCGCACCACCTCGATCCGCGCCCATTGGCCAACATCCAGGCGTGCCGTGCCGGTTTCGGGCTCGAAGGCTGTCTGCACCGGTGAACTGTCGACCCGCACCGACTGAGGCGCTGCCTCGAGTCCATAGATCTCGATCTCGAACTGCGAGTAGCCGGGCCGGAACGGCCCCTCTACCTCGCGGCGCACGACCAAGCTCCCGCCGGTTGACTCGCAGGCAAAGCGCGTGATCTGAAAGTCGCCAGACTGGAAGGCCATGCTGTGACCGTCGTCCTCGTAGAGCCAGCTTTCGCCGCTGCCCGGGTAGACGCGTAGCCGGAGCGCCTCCGGCGGCCATTCGTCGCTGTGCTGCACGACCGGCCCCATAGGCAGCACCGACCCGGCGCGCGCGTAGAGCGGCATGTGCTCCAGCGGGGCATCGGCGGTGACCTCGCCGCGGAACCGCTCGCCTGTCCAAAAGTCATACCAGGCGTCGCCCGGCAGGTACACCTGCCTCTGCCTCTGCCCTGGTTGGCACACCGGCGCAGCCAGGAGTGTGTCGCCAAACAGGTATTGGTCGTCCAGGCTATAGGTCCGCCGATCCTGTGGATAGGCCAGCGCTAGGGGGCGCATCATGGGCAGGCCGGTCTGGGCTGCTTGCCAGGCCGCCGTATAGATGGCGGGCAGTAATTCGTAGCGCAGCTCGATCCAGCGGCGGCAGATCGACTCGTATGGCTCGCCAAAGGCCCACGGCTCCTGGCGGCAGGTGCCCAGGGCGGAGTGATTGCGGAAGAAGGGCGTGAGCGCGCCGGCCTGCGTCCAGCGGGCCAGCAGCTCGCCATTGCAGTCGCTGGCAAAGCCCCCGATGTCGGGCCCGCAGAAGGCCAGGCCACTCAGCCCGAGATTGAGGCACATGCTGATGCCCATTTGGAACTGGGCCCAGGTGGAGTGATTGTCTCCGGTCCAGACCAGGGCGTAGCGCTGCAATCCCGCGTATCCCGAGCGGCTGATGACCGGCACCCGCTCGTTGGGGCGCAGGCGGTTGACCCCTTCGGCGCTGGCGCGGGCCATCTGCAAGCCATAGATGTTGTGGACCTCGCCGTGGATGCCGCCGCGCCCCTCGTAGCTGTGGGGCAGGCGATGGGGCATCTCTCCGCCAAAGACCGCCGGTTCGTTCATATCGTTCCAGAACCCGGCGACGCCCGCGTCCAATTCCGTGCGGTAGAGATCGCCCCACCAGGCACGCACCTGAGGATCAGTAAAGTCGGGAAAGTAGCACTGCCCGGGCCAAACGGGAGCCTTGAACAGCGTGCCGTCGGGCAGCTTGCAGAAGACGTCGCGGGCCAGGCCCTCGTCGTGGACGCGGTAGCCGGCCTCGGCCTTGACGCCTGGGTCGATGATCGTGATGACGCGAAAGCCCTGCTGCCGCAGATCGGCCAGCATCTGCGGCGGATCGGGAAAACGCTCGGGATCCCAGGTGAACACGCGGTAGCCGTCCAGGTAGTGGATGTCCAGGTGGAGCACGTCGCAAGGAATGCGGCGACGGCGGAACTGCTCGGCAATCTCGCGGACCTCGGCTTCCGGGTAGTAGCTCCAGCGGCTCTGGTGGTAGCCCAGCATCCAGCGCGGCGGCAGGGGCATCCGCCCCGTCAGTTGCGTGTAACGCTCCATCACCGCGGGGATGGTGCCCCCACCGAAAAAGTAGGCGCACAGCTGTCCGGTGCCAGCCTGGTAGCGGAGCTCGTCCTGGCGGGCCTGCCCCAGATCGAGGCGGGCGCGTCCTGGGTTGTCAAAGAAGAAGCCGTAGGCCCGTCCCTGGCGCAGGCCGACGAGCATGGGGATGCAGAGGTGAATGGGGTCGACGCCCGGCGCATAGGTTTGGGCGTCGCGGTTCCATATCTCCAGTTTGCGCCCCCGCAGATCGAGATCGAAGGTCCTCTCGCCGGTGCCGTAGAGAGCCTCGCCGTCGACGAGGCGGCGCGTGCAGAAGGCCCCCTCGCCCTGGAAGCCGAGACCGCCGCCATCCTCGCTCAGGGGCTGCCCCTGGGCATCGAAGAAGGACAGGCGGCAAGGCGACCGGTCGATACGGCAGATCAGCGTTTCTGTGCGGATGGTGAGCGAATCGGATCGTTCCTCCAACGCAAAGGGCGCCGGCGGACATTGCACCTCTGGCTGGAGGGCATAGGAGAAGGGAGGTTCCGGGAGGCCTGAACCGGCAGGCAAGAGGCGGAAGCGGACGAGGTCGGCAGCCAGGATCTCCAGGTGGAGGATGCCGTTGCTGCAGGTCAGGTGGACTGCCTGCCCGTCCGCCTGGAAGGAGAGCAGGTCGCCAAGGGGCTGTTCCTCCAGGGCAGGGAGGGGTCCGCGCGAAAAGCGGGCGTTGTACACCCGGTTGCGGATGGCGTAGCCTACCCGTGCCGCGGCGACGCCGAAGCCCAGCGAGCGGCCGACAGCGAGAAGTTGCTTGAGGGAGAATGACATGATTCCTCCTTGGGGACCTACCCGGGCGCGTCGAGGAGTAGGTCGTCCCACACGCGGCGCAGCGCCGCAGCGTCGTCAAAGGCGAGATAGATGGTCTGGCGGATGTCGGGGCCGGGGGCAGCCTCGATGCGGAGCGCCCGGCGCGTCCGGGCGCCGAAGGTGAGGCGTCCGGCGCGTATCTGGTGGATGGTAGACGGCTGGAAGAAGATGTACCACCAGCCGGTGTCGCGGTTGGGCCACCTGCCCAGCAGTAGAAACCTGGTGCGCTCGATGCAACCCATGACGATATGCTCGCGGGTGGCGACGCTCTCGAACCCGGCTTCGACGTCTACAAAGTAGGCCTCTTGGTCCATGACGGTGAACCAGCCGCTGGCGCGGATGGGAACCAGCTCCTCAGGGCGCAGCGGGGGCAGGGAGCTGGCTGTCTGAGGCGGGTCTTCCAGGCTGGAGTCGGGGTGGAAGCGGACGTAGCCGGATCGGGCGGCCCAGGCGAGGATGAAGAGATAGCCTGCGAACAGGCCGACGAGGAGGGTGGACTGCCAGGCAACAGGCCACCAGCGAAACAGCGACCAGCCGGCAACGACCAGGAGCAGCAGGCCCAGCCAGCGGGCCAGGGGCCAGCCAAAGCAGGTGTGGCGCTGCAAGCGGTATGCGAATTGAAGTACGAGGCCGGCAAGGCTCATGCGGCATCCCCTCATCGATCGTGCGGGACTCTGCGCTGGAGTATAGCATAGCCGTGTGGGGGTGTCAATCGGTGAGGAAGCCAGTCTGTCCTCGGGCCAGCAAAGGCTTGGATTTGGCGAATCTAGCTGCATCGCAGATCCAGGCCGAGCGGCGGCGAAGGACGGGAAGCCCGATGATCCCGATCCCGATGCCCAACTTTTTTCTGAGGAACAAAGTCGGGATCGGGACGGGGGAGGCTGAGGGCCGACACTTGGCAGTTCCGCTATGACGGAAGCGGGTATGACTGCTCAACGGGTATGCCGGACCTAGTAGGCAAACCTGTTAGGGGTTGGCTAATCGCACATAGCGGGAAATCATCCTGAGCCCGTCGAAGGGCGATTTCCTGCGGTTTACGCCTGACAGAGCGCAAAAGC
>Ga0316577_10001733_pt1 | contig 10479 bp, 11 predicted proteins | sample S5NA_FD_203073 | JGI IMG/M metagenome (GOLD analysis project Ga0316577, IMG submission 203073) | Rhizosphere microbial communities from salt marsh grasses in Alabama, United States - S5-7_050615r2r1 | ecosystem: Host-associated > Plants > Roots > Rhizosphere | place: USA: Alabama | collected... | reverse complement strand
AACTGGAAGAGGTGTTCTTGAGCCTCGTAGAAGGGGGGCACAATGGTCGCTAACGCAGAGTTGCAACGAGTGGGATTGAGTGGCTGGCGCACCGGCCTGGCCAACCTGCTGCGCAGAGAGAATCGCGCCTGGTGGTCCTCGCGCCGCTGGTTGGTGCAGGGCCTCCTATGGGCCCTGGTAGTCGACGGCTTTGCCGCGTTCATGCTGTTCGCCATGCCGCCGTTGATCAAGATGATGGGGGCGCCCGAGATGGATGCCCTCAGCATGGGCCTCGACGCGCTGTTCAAGTTCGGCTCGCTGGCCCTGGCCTTCGGCGCCATCATCCTCGTCCAGGATGCCATCCTCGGCGAGCGCCAACTGGGTGTGACCGAGTGGATTCTGTCCAAGCCTGTGTCGCGCCCGGCCTATATCCTGTCAAAGCTGCTCGCCCACGGCCTCGGCATCCTGGTCATCCTGGTAGGCCTGCCGGGCGTGCTGGGGTATGGCCTGCTGTCGCTGGCTACCGGCGAGCCGTTCCCGCTGCTGCCCTACCTGGTGGGCATGGTCGGCCTGGCAGTGCATACCCTCTTTTACCTGACGCTGACCTTGATGATGGGCGTGCTGACGGTCAACCGTCGCGCTCTGCTGGGAGCCTCGCTGGGCGTGCTGATGGGCGGGCTGTTGATCATCCAGGGCTTGGCCTTGGTCGTGGGCAACCTCATCATGCTGACGCCCTGGGGTCTGGGCCAGGTTCTTTCGCTCGCCGTCTTGGGGACCCCGCTGCCCGTGTCGATCTGGCTGCCCATCGGCGTGACGGCCGTCCTATCGGCCCTCTTTGTGGCTGTGACCCTCACCAAGTTTGAGAGACTGGAGTTCTGACGGGGCCGGGCTCTGGTGCCTGAGCGGCCTGTGGCGCTCAGGCACCAGCCGCGAATTCAGAAAGGAGAGAGATGCCATGAACTCGGAAATAGCGTTCGTCACCGACGGGCTCACCCGCCACTTCGGAGATGTAGTTGCCGTCGACCACCTGACCCTGGAGGTCCGGGCAGGGGAGGTATTTGGCTTCCTTGGCCACAACGGCGCTGGCAAGACGACGACCGTCCGGATGCTGAACGGTGTGCTGGCCCCGACCTCGGGCACAGCCCAGGTGCTGGGGCTGGCGCCCACGGAGCAGGGCCCCGCGTTGCGGCGGCGCACCGGGGTCCTGACCGAGACTCCGTCCCTCGATGAGCGCCTGACGGGGCGGGAGAACCTCGAGATCTATGCCACGCTGTACGGTGTTCCCCGGCGCGAGATCGCGGCCCGGGTGGGTGAGCTGATGGAGCTCTTTCAACTGGATGACCGGGCCGATGAGAAGGCAGCCGACTATAGCAAGGGCATGAAACAGCGCCTCGCCCTGGCCCGGGCCCTGATCCACCGCCCCCAGCTCCTCTTCCTGGACGAACCGACCTCCGGCCTCGACCCTGTGGCTACGCGCCTGGTCCACGACATGATCACGCATCTGAGCCACGATGAGGACCGCACTGTCTTTCTGTGCACCCACAACCTGGACGAGGCCCAGAAGCTGTGCGACCGGGTCGCCGTCCTGGAGCACGGCAAGCTCGTGGCCCTGGGCACACCGGAGGAGCTGGCCAGCAAGATCGGACGCAGCCAGCGGCTGGAGTTCCAGGTGGCGAGCGCCGATGAAGAGACCGTGCTGCGTTTGCTCGCGGAGGCACCAGGTGTCTCGGCGCACCGGGAGGACGGCACCATCGTCGCCGCTGGGGCAGAGTGGGAAGCAATCCCTGGATTGGTCGCATCGCTTGCCTCTTCGGGGGTGCGCATCTACCGGGTGGCACCCCAGGAGGCGTCGCTGGAGGAGGCCTACTTTGCCCTGCAGAGTGAGAAGGAGGAGATGTCATGAACGGGAACGCGGTGCAGGCCATTGCACGCAAGGACCTGAAGGTCGTCATTCGTAACAAGACGGTGTCGATCCCCCTCATCGTGATGCCGGTTGTTATCCTCGTTGGTTTGCCAGTGGCAACCGCGCTGATGCCCAAAATCGGGGACATGGGCGACATGCAAAGCCTGATGGGCCCGCTGCAGGCGCTGTTGGCAGGCTACGATGAGGCCCAGGGGCCCGTCGTGTACCTCCTGGCTTTCATGGTGGTGCCCTTTTACCTGCTCATGTCCGTGACGGTCTCTATCGCCGGCGCCAGCGACAGCTTTGCAGGTGAGAAGGAGCGCAAGACGCTGGAGGCCCTGCTCTACACGCCGACGACCGACGGGGAGCTGCTGCTGGGCAAGCTGCTGTCGGCCTGGCTGCCGTCGCTGGGGATCGCCTGGGGTGGTTTCCTCCTCTACATCGTAACCGCCAACCTCGCCGCCTGGCCGGTCATGGGCCGGCTGTGGTTTCCCACGACCATGTGGCTGGTCCTGGCCCTGTGGGTCGCACCGGCAGTGACCGGGCTGGGAGTGGTCGCTATGGTCCTGATTTCGTCGCGCGCCCGGACCTTCCAGGCAGCCTATTCGCTCGGAGCCATGGTGATCGTGCCCATCCTCCTGCTGGGCGTTCTCCCGCTAAGCGGGGTCATGGCCTTCAGCGCCTGGGTGCTGGCGCTGTTGGGCCTGTTGTTCTGGGCCATCGATGCGGTGCTCTTGTGGTTGGGCTGGCACAGCTTTCGGCGCACCAAGCTGGCGCTGGAGATGTAGGAGAAGAGTTGGGTGAGCAGGGCATCAAAAACAAGGCAGAGACCATGAGCAACCAACTTTGGAGCCAACCACAGAACTATGAGATCCGGTTCAAGGGACATCTGAGTCCCTATCGGGCGCAGATGTTCGAAGGAATGGAGATGGTCCAGGGGCCGGCCGGCGAAACGGTGCTAACCGGCCCCGTGATCGACCAGGCGGCGCTCCACGGAATTCTGGACAGGATCCGCGATCTGGGCGTGCCGCTGCTGTCGGTCAGGCAGCTATCGGAGGATGCAGCAAGCGTGGGAAGGGATGCTGGACCATGAAAACGCATAGGTCTTCATCCTCTCTGAACACCCTTTTAAACAGCTATACCCGTCCCTTTCATTCCGCCATCTTGCAGGACGACCTGAAAATCTCTGTCAGCCTGCCCCACTCCTACGACCACCAGCCAGGGCAGTCCTTCCCCATCCTCTGTGTGCTGGACGCGAATCTCTTTTTCGGCCTGGTTACCGATATGGCTCGCCTCATGCACATTGATGGGGCCTGTCCTGAGATCATCGTCGTTGGCATTGGCTATCCGCTAAACGGGTTGTATGGTTCCGAGTTCGAGGATTTTATCGCCCGGCGCCATTACGACCTTTCCCCGGTGGCCGATCCGATGGTCGAGCGAGAACTGGAAAGCTGGCTCCATCTCGACCGCGTTCCCACCGGCGGAGCCAGGCGTTTCTTGCAGGTGATCGAGCAGGAGGTACTGCCGATGGTCGAGGCCGAATACCGCGCCTGTCCGGGAGATCGGGCGCTGTTGGGCCATTCGGCTGGCGGCATGTTTGCCCTCTATGCCCTCTGGCAGGAGCCGAGGCTCTTTTGGCGCTATGTGATCGGCAGTCCGCCTCTGGGTTGGGGGGAAGAGGCCCTTTTCGCCTTGGAAAGCGACTATGCCCACGAGCACGACAGCCTGCCAGCCCGGGTATTCTTGGGTATTGGAGAGGAAGAGGAAACCAATGCGACTCCTCTCGACGCCCTGGTGTCCGTATCCGCTTTTCATCGCTTCATATCCGTCATGGAGAGTCGGCAATACAATGAGCTAGCGCTGACCAGCAGAGTCTTTGACGGCCAAACACATTGTACAGTGACGGCGCCGCTGTTTCTGGACGGAATTCGGTACGTCTTTGCCAGCTAGTCCCGTCACAAACGACTGAAAGCGAGGAGGTTCATGATCTCCAAGATCGATCGCAAGCGCATCCTCATCTTTACGGCCATTGCCTATGCGGCCTACATCGCAGCGGCCCTGGCGATCTTTTTCGACGGCGGGCTGTTCAGCGAGTACCCCACCACCAAGACGCCGCTGGCGGAACTCTTGCTCACATTGGTGATGTTCGCTCCGGCGGTCGCCAATGTCCTCACCCGGGGGATCACCGGCGAAGGCTTTTCGAACACGCTGCTGCGACCCAACCTGCGCCGCGGCTGGCCCTTGTACCTGGCGGCCCTGTTCCTGCCCGCGCTGGCGATCCTCGTTGGGGGAGCCATCTATTACCTGCTCTTCCCCGGCAAGTTCGACCCGTCCACGACCTTCGCCCGCGAGGAGCTGGGCATGAACGCGGTCGGGGACGCTGCAGATCCATGGAGTTTTCTCCTGATCCAGACCGTCTGTGGCATCGCCATCTCTCTGCCCAACATCTACCTGATGTTCGGCGAGGAGTTCGGCTGGCGCGGGTACCTCCAGCAAAAGCTGATGCCGCTCGGCGGGCGCAAGGCGGTGCTGCTGGTGGGCGCCATCTGGGCCGTCTGGCACTGGCCAGCCATCTTTTTGGGACTGAACTACTTGCGCGGGTATTGGGGCGAGCCGGTGGCCGGCCCGCTGCTGTGGGTGTGGACCCTCCTGCCGGTGAGCGTGCTCTATGGCTGGCTGACGCTGCGCAGCGGAAGCGTCTGGCCCGCGACGATTGCCCACGGCGTGAACAACGCGTGCTGCGGACTGGCGCTCTGGTTCTTGCGCGGGCCGCTAGATGTGTCGGCGCTGGTGCTGATCGGCCCCTCGGTGGGGGGGATTATCGGCTCACTGGGCTACTTTTTGGTGGCCCTGCCTATCTTTCTCATCCCGGGCGCGCTGGCGCCAATCGCCCGCCCGCAGCCGGAGAGTCGAGTTGTAGAGACTGTACTAGTTTCCGAAGGAGGATCGTGATGGGAAACGCAAAGCTGTCTGTCGTTCTGCTGTTCGTGTTGGGGATTCTGGTGGTGGTGTGCGCTGTCGGGATCACCGTATCCAACTGGGAATGGTGGGCACTGCTGCTGGTGCTATCCAGCATGGCGTTCGTCGTAGGGTTGGTTCTGTTCGCAGCGCAAACGATCCTGCGTCGACCTGCGTCAGAGCACTAGCCCATTCTGGTTGAACATCTGCCTACCGGATCCGCATCGGCGGCGGGCCAGGTGGCCGGCACCTCGAATGTGCTGGCCACCTGGTGATGACCATGTAGCAGGCGCCGGGGCTCTTGGCCGTCTGCCAGTTCTGCATGAACTGCCCGTCACCAACCGTCAAGGCTGTATGGCAAAAGCCAGCGCTCTGCTCAAAGATGGGCAGGCGCTCATCGAACTCTTCTGCCCCTGTCACCCCCGCGACTCAAACCCATTTACTACCCATCTGACACTATTCTGTCACTATTTCCTTGACCAGGTATGGTATAATAGATCCGAGAGGATCGCATCAACTGCCGATCCCATCCTTGGATCCCCTTCACGGGCCGGACGGCGCGCGGCACAGGAATCGGCAGAAGGCGTTTCCTACTCCCAAGAGATCAAATCTCTCCTCGGAGAGAGAAATGGCAGATTCTCTGAAAATCTGCCGGATTTACCCACAACCCCCTTCGGGTTTCGGGCGGTATGCAATCTGGGAACGGGCTCTCAGCCGAGGCCAGGAGTTCGGTAACGCCTGGCTAGGATACCCGCTGTCAGGCTCAGATCCGCGTAGGCTGATATCTCTCGTCCGATGTGTGGACAATGGAACGTTCTTCTGACCGGCTTTCTCATTCACAGCAATACAGTCTGGCCATGAGGCTCATTCAAGCATGAGGCAGAATCCAACCATGCGCGGCGTGTTAGGTACGGTGTATGGCCTGTTCCTTTTCCAGGTGTTTGTCGGAGCTGCGAACGCGACAGAGGGATTCCAGTCGCTGTCGATCCTACCTATGCAAGCCCTCGTCGCCGGTTTGTTCATAGGCATCATCGTCTCTCAGATGGCGGCCCTGTTGACTGCCAGTCGAGGGGCACTTCTGGAGGTGATCCAGGCAATCCAATTCGAGTAGCAGGCTCTGAACTGGCGACGGAGAAACGCAAGACGCCGGCGGAGGGTCAGAATCATCAGGCCACGATAGCACCACTGACAGATGGACAAGATTGTGGTGTGGCTACAGGGTTTGGACTATTCCGTGGGCGGTCCGAAAGATTGAGAAGTCGAAAGGGGGTTTCGTGGGGTATACCCCTGGCTCTGCGGGGCCAGCCCTGTATCATGGGCAGAGGGGGAAAGAACGGAAAACAGCAAGCAGCTTCGACCCGTGTGGCGAGTCGAAGCTGCACGGACGGGCACTAACTGATCGTCGCCTACTTGGCGTCGGCCAACGGTTCGAATCGGGTGGCAGATGCTGGCTTGGCCCGCGCCACGGGCCTTGCCTTTGGCATGCTCTCTTTCGGGTCACCCCGAAGGGCCACCAGAAGGTAGAACCGCACAATCTCAAACCACGCCCTATACATCCGAGTGCCCTCCACTTGCAACGTCTGATCCCCCAAGAGACGGCTACGCCAGCAGCGCAAAAACGCTGGTTCCTGGTCGCTTGTCTCCAGTATACTCCTTCTCTGCTAGACGCACATCGTCCCGTGGTACGCAAAGTCCTAGTACCTTTGGACAATGTCCTATTGTGCAATTGCGTTTCGGACGCTGTCTCCCAAGATCTCCGATCTACTCCGGGGTGGCTCAGAGCCGAGCAGCCCGTTGCCAGGGCAGTCTCGGGGTGAGTAGTCGGTTACCCAAGAAGGGAGTTGTGAGAAAGAGATGAGCAAGGAGCAAGAAGAACCGAAGCAAGGATACAACCGCCTCCGCGCCGCCTTGACGGAGGCTCCATGGACCCTGGCCAACGGCTTGGCCAGGCTGCTCTACGGCTTCCGAGTCGAAGGGATGGACAATCTCCCGAGCGACGGACCGTACATCGTCTGGATTACAGAGCCGAGCCTTCTTGGCATGATCATCGGCGGGTACATCAGCATCAAGGTACTGAAGCCCGAGTTGGACAAGGGCACCGACACGTTGAGTTTTTTCCACGAGGAGCTCTTTCGGCTTGCCTATTTCAGAAACCTTGAGAACACCGCCGGAAAGTACCGTCCCCTGGTGCCCCACTCAGCCCCGCAGCTCGCCAAGGGCATTCTGGACGGCTACCGCGTGCTTCTAAACAACGGTATCGTGATCCACAACCCCCAGGGCGATGCGACCTGGGACGGTCGCCCCACGGCCTTTGGGCGCATCGCCGCCTGGCTAGCGCTGCGCTCGGCAGCACCCCTCGTGCCCATCCTGTGCACGGTCGGCTGCTATGATATCTGGCCCCGCTGGCAGCGCCTGCCTAGCCGACGGGGAGAATTCACGCTTACCATCGGCGAGCCACTGAGGCTGACCGACAAGCCGATGGAGCGCGTGACCGACGAGGACATCGCACGAGCACAGGCCATCATTATGGAGACCTTTACGCGTATCCACTATGGGCCAGGCGGGGTCGCGAGTTGGTGCGGACCAGTACTGCACGACGGCGTGGAGGTGAGCGAACCGGTGCATCTCCGACCACCCTCAACGCTATTGGCCGCCGTTCCTCCATCCGAGGTCAACACCAATAGACGAGGGGTGGCGCAGCTCCTGTGGCAGTGTCCGGTCTGCCGTACCAACGACGCTCTGATCCACCGCCGGCTCCTCTTTCGGTCCGAGACGGTGTCCTGCCAGGCTTGCGGCACGCTTTGGGACTTTCAGCGTGTGCCGGCGCACGACTTCCGGATGAGGGTGCTGGAGGGCCCACCAGAGGTAGTAGGCTTGGACATGTCCCTGTCAACTTGGTACGAACACATGAAGAGGAATTTCTCCCCCAAGCCCATCCAGGGGGCGGGTGTGGGGCTGCTGCCCGGGGAAGAGGTATACCTGGAGGCGGCGAACGTGACCCTATCTCCCTACCTACCCAACCCCCTGTTCGATGGCTGGGCAGCGCGCGAGGCGCCTGGGAAACAGGCTGACCGTCTGGAAGTGGCGAGTTGGGAGAGCCTTGGCGAGGGCAGGCTGCTGGTGACCAGCCACCGGGTACTGTGGCAGGGTGAGCAGCGAGAGATCGACTTTCTGTGGAGCAAGGTGACCGCCGTCTCACAATACTTGCAATCCACGCTTGCACTCCACTACGGTGCGGCCAAGTACCGCTTGAGGTTAGGCAACGAGCCAGTCTTGAAATGGCTGCACCACATGGGGGAACTGGCCAAGGAGGCCGGGGCGCGCCAGGGTCTCACGGTCAATGTCACCCATCACTAAGACGAGAGCCGCAGCGCCCACCATCCAGGGGCGCACCACGCAGGGCGGAAGACAGGAGCACGTCCCGCCCAAACACAAGAAGGAAAGGAGCAGTGTAGACATGAGCGGAAGAATCAATCTCAACCGGCACCTGGGCCACATCTTTGAAGAGACGGTGGCCAAATTCGCCGATCGGGAAGCGCTGGTCTTCCCGGGCGCGCGGCTAACGTTTCGCCAGTGGGATGACCGCGCCAACGCGCTGGCGACCAAGCTGGAGGCTCTGGGGGTCGAGAAAGGGGACCGGGTGTCGCTGCTGCTGCCGCCCAGCCCTGACTTTCTCATTGCTACCATCGCCGCGGTCAAGCTGGGGGCGATCATGTCCCCCACAAACCCGCTTTTCACTCCGGGGGAGATGGTAACGCAGCTCAAGGACATGGACCCCAAGGCGATCATCATGATGTCCGAGTTCATGGGCCGTGACTTTGCGGCGATCGTGGATAAGGCCCGGCCCGAACTGCCCGAGCTGAAGCACGTGATCGCCCGTGGGCCGGAGCGTGAGGGCTTCCTGCCCCTGGATCCCATCTATGCCACGCCTGTGCCGCCGCGTGCATCGTACGTCAAGCCAGGGCTGACCGACGAAGATAACGTCGTCATCCTGTTCAGCGGCGGCACCACGGGTCTGCCCAAGGGCGTGCCTCGGGACACCTATAGCCTGTTCTACTCCTACGCCTATGGGATGGAAAGCTATGTAACGGAGGAGGACGCGATGCTCTTGATCCCCCCTCTTTTCATGGCCGCCGGGGTTTATCAGTTGGCCTATCCGGTGCTGTTTGGCACCAAACTGGTGGGCATGGCTGCCTTCAACCCGCAGGTCATCCTGAAGACGATCCAGGATGAACGGATCACGCAGATGTTCTCCTACCCAACGATGATGCGCTGGATCCTGGGCCAGCCGAACTTTGACCAATTCGACGTATCCTCGATGCGGGTCATATCCATTGGGGGCGAAGCGGTCTCGACCGAGCTGATCGAGACCATCCAGGAAAAGTTCGGCTGCCAGACCACTACCGGGTATGGGTCGTCCGAACTGACCGGCGCGGCTGCGACGCCGATCGATGCCCCACCCGAGTTGATCTCCGGATCCGACGGCAAAGTCCTGCCCGACTACGAGGTGAGGCTTGTGGATGCTGATGGCAACGACGTACCGCCAGGTGAGGCTGGCGAGTTCATCGTCCGTGGACGCCCGGTATTCAAGGGCTACTGGAAAAGACCGGAGCTGAATGACGTGGTCTTTACGCCAGACGGCTTTTTCCACACCGGCGACCTGATTCGCCAGATCAACGACGAGGGCTACATACGCTTCGTCGGCCGTGTCAAGGACACGATTCGCCGCATGGCCATGACCATCTATCCCGACGAGGTGGAGAATGTCATCAAGACCCATCCCCAGGTAGCGCAGGTCGGCGTGGTCGGCGTGGAGAGCGAGTTCGCCGGGGACCGGGTGTGGGCCTTCATACAGCTCCAGCCAGAGCAGGAGATGACCGCGACGGAAATCATGGACCATTGCCGCGGGAAGCTGGCGGCCTTCAAGCTGCCTGACGAGGTACGGTTTGTGCCCGAGCTGCCGATGAGCTCCGTGCGCCGCGTCCAACGCATCAAGCTGCGCGAACAGGCGCGCCGCGAAATGGAATCAGCATCAGGCTAGCAGCTCATCCTGAGGCCCGGTCGAACGTGGGCCAGGGGTGAGTACCCGCTGTGCACGCACGGGGTGACGGTGGCCAGCCCGCCGGACTGGGGTCTCACCACCTTCCGCCGGGTCGAACATGCAGTCTGGAAGTACCATCTTGAGTAAGAGCCGTGAAAATGAGCCGAACAGAAAGGAACTCACAATGGACGAGAGCGCGACTGCAATAACCTTCGACGAGTTCAAGGGAGTACTGGCCGACATCCTGATGGTCGGGCCGGACAGACTCACGCCCGAAGCCCACTTTATGAATGACCTGTCGGTCGATTCGATCAAGTGGCTGGAGATGGCCTTGACGCTGGAAAAGCTGGGCGTGGCGCTCAGCGCCGAGGCGGTGTGGGATATCCACACCGTGGGCGATGCCTACCAACATTATCTGACCGAGTTTCAAGGTGGCAGCGCAGCATAACGCCACTTCTTGAGGTGCCGGACATCGGCAGGGGATAGAGCGCGCCGAGTCATCGCCCTCTTTGCTGACGAGGATCCGGGAAGGCAAAGGGGCTGGAGGGTGCGCCTGAGATCGTCGATCTGGATGTGGCAGTGCCGGCGTGCTAGCACA
>Ga0316577_10001732_pt1 | contig 10480 bp, 6 predicted proteins | sample S5NA_FD_203073 | JGI IMG/M metagenome (GOLD analysis project Ga0316577, IMG submission 203073) | Rhizosphere microbial communities from salt marsh grasses in Alabama, United States - S5-7_050615r2r1 | ecosystem: Host-associated > Plants > Roots > Rhizosphere | place: USA: Alabama | collected... | reverse complement strand
GCAAATCGCGAGGCGGGTCGATGATAGAGGTCGTACGGCGTGGCCCACTGCTCGAGGCGACCGTCGCGCATCAGTCCGACCTTGTCGGCCAGCGCGAACGCATCCTCGTGGTCGTGCGTGACGATCAACGCCGTCGCACCGAGCGACTTGAGCAGCGGCCGCAGCTCCGCCACCAGTCGCCGCCGCAGCGTGACGTCGAGGCTTGCGAATGGCTCGTCGAGCAGCACGGTCGATGGCCGTGGCGCGAGGGCCCGGGCCAGCGCCACGCGCTGTTGCTGGCCGCCTGAGAGCTGCGAGGGATAGGAGTCGCCGAGGTCCTCGAGGCCGACCACCCGGAGCATGTCCATGGCGCGCGCCCTGCGCTCGGCTCTGGCGAGCTGGTGCAGGCCGAATTCCACGTTGCCGCGCGCGGTCAGGTGTGGAAACAGCGCCAGGTCCTGGAAGACGAAGCCTATCTCGCGCAGGTGCGGCGCCAACTGCACGCCGGGGCCGCTCAGCAGCCTGCCCCGCGAGATGATTCGGCCGGAGTCGAGCCCCTCGAATCCGGCGATGCAGCGCAGCGTCGTCGTCTTGCCACAGCCGCTCGGCCCGAGCAGGCAGGCAATCTCGCCTTGCCCGAGCGCAAAGCTGACCGCGTCGATCGCGAGCCGCGACCCGAGCCGCCGGGACGCTTCCAGTACCTCAAGCCACATGGGTCACGCGCCTCGCGAGCAGCACCACGGGCAGGACGCCGACGGCGACGATCATCACGGAGGGGAGGGCTGCGCGGGTCCACTCGCCTTCGGCGGTCATCTCGAACACGCGCAGCGCGAGTGTTTCGAAGCCGAATGGCCGGGTCATCAGCGTGATGGGCAGTTCCTTCATCAGGTCGACGAATACCAGGACTCCGGCAGCGAGCAGGCTGCCGCGCAGCAGCGGCAGGTGCAGACGCCTCAGGCGGGCTGCCCCGCGTACGCCGAGTATCTCGGCGGCCTGGTCCAGGTTGCCATGGATCCGCGCAAGGCCGCTCTCCACGGGTCCGGCCCCGACCGCCAGGAACCGCGCGAGGTAAGCGATGAACATCGTGAGCAGCGTACCCTGCAGGAAGATCTGCGGCGCCGATGTGCCCAGGATCGCGTCGAGCTGCTGCTGCAGCCAGTTGCTGGCTCCTGCCACCGGCGCGAACAGCCCTACCGCCAGCACCGTGCCGGGAATCGCGTAGCCGATCGTCGCCACGCGACCGAGCCCGCGCTGCCAGCGACTCGGATTTCCGCGCAGCGCGTAGCCGAGCACCAGTGCGGCCGCGACGACGACCAGCGCGCCGGAGACCGCGACCAGCACGCTGCGGCCTGCGAAAGACCAGTACCGCGAGTCGAGGTCGGTGGCCGCGTGCTGCCAGGACCAGTGCAGCAGCTGAATCATCGGCAGTATGAACGCGGCCGACAGCACGGCCAGTGCCGTCGCAGTCGCCGCGATTGCGCCGGCACCCTCGAGCCGCTGTCGGGGCAGGTCCAGGCGACCGGCCCGGTCACTTGCGAAACCCCGGCTTCCGCGCAGCGTCCGCTCGAGCCAGGTGCCGCCGAGCGCGAGCAGCGCGAGTACCGCCGCCATCTGCAGCGCCGCGGAGATCGAGAACATGCCGAACCAGGCACGATAGATGGCGGTGGTGAACGTATCGACGTTGAGCGCGGCGACCACGCCGAAGTCCGCCAGCGTCTCCATGCACACCAGCGCGACACCGGCCGCGATCGCCGGCCGCGCCATCGGCAGCACTGCCTTGCGGAACGCCGCGGCGCGCCCGAGACCCAGCGACTGTGCAGCCTCGAGGCCACGCGATCCCGCGGTCTCGAAGGCGACGCGCGCCAGCATGTATACGTAAGGGTAGAGGCACAGCGTCAGCACCAGTGCCGCACCGCCGAGCGAGCGGATCGCCGGGAGGCGCATGCCCTCACCGAGCTGCCCGCGCAGCCAGCCCTGCAGTGGCCCGGCATAGTCCAGCGCCCCTGCGAACACGACGGCGAGCACGTAGCCCGGCACGGCCAGCGGCAGCAACAGCGCCCAGCTGAAGAATCCGCGACCGGGGAAATCGTGGGCCGCGACGAGCCAGGCGAGCGTCGTGCCGAGGATCGCGGTGGCGATGCCGACGATCGCGAGCAGCAGCGCGGTGTTCACCGCGACCCGTGGCAGCACGTGCTGCAACTGGTGCTGCCAGACCTCGGTGGCCGGCGACAGCCAGGCCGCCGCAGCGGAGAAAATCGGCAGCAAGGCCGGCACCGAGAGCAGCGCGACGGCAATCGCGGCGGCGTACCGTGGCGTCGGACCCGGCATGCCTCAGCGGTAGCCGGCGCGGTCCATCAGGCGGACGGCGGCAGGCTGCAGCCGCCCGGCCTCCGCCACGTTTATCAGGCTCGGCTCAAAGTCGCCCCAGGACTTCACCAGCGGGTCGACCGGGGCCGCCGGGTTCGCCGGGAACTCCATGTTGACGGCGGCGAAGTGCTGCTGTGCCGTGCCGGCCGACAGCCACTCGAGAAACCTCGTCGCTGCGTCAGCCTTGCGCGAATGGGCCACGACGCCGGCGCCCGAGATGTTGACGTGCACGCCGCCTGCACCCTGGTTCGCCCAGAACAGCTTGACCGGGAAATCAGGCCGCTGCCTCAGGATGCGGCCATAGTAATAACTGTTGACGATTCCCACGTCGCACTGCCCGGCAGCGATTGCCTCGAGCAGCTGCGTGTCGTTGGCGAAGACGTCCGTGGCGAGATTGCCGACCCAGCCGCGGACCACCTGCTCGGTGTCCGCCTCGCCGTGTGCGGCGATCATCGTCGCCACCAGCGACTGGTTGTATACCTTCTTCGAAGTACGCAGGCACAGGCGGCCCTTCCACGCGGGGCCCGCCAGCGCCTCGTAGGTGCTGAGCTCGGCCGGCGCGACCCGCTTCGTGCTGTAGGCGATCGTCCGGGCCCGCATCGAGAAGCCGAACCAACGGTTGCCCGGGTCTCTAAGGTGCGCCGGGATGTTGCGCTCCAGCACCGCGGAGTCGACCGGGCGCAGCAGGCCACGCTCGGCCGCATTCCACAGCTCGCCCGCGTCGACCGTCATCAGCAGGTCCGCGGGCGTGTTGCGGCCTTCGGCCGAGAGGCGCTCGATCAGCATCGCGGCGTCGCCGGTCGCGAAGTCTATGTCCACGCCGGTCTCGCGCGTGTAGGCCTCGAAAATCGGCTTGATCAGCTGTTCGTTGCGAGCCGAGTAGACGACCAGCGTTTCCGCAGAAACGCCAGGCGCGATGACGGTTGCGATCAACAGCGATATGGCGGCCCATCCGCCGCGAGGCGAGAGCGGAGTGTTCATGTGCAGAGAAGCTGATCCAAATAGATGCAAATAATTCTCATTAGTGTAATTGATGGCCCGACAGCGCACCAGTCGGCCGCGGCCCCCGGCTGCAGGATTCCTGGCCGCGAGGCGGGCCTGCCGTGCGCAGCGATGAGGGTCGGGGCATGCGCGTCGCGCAGGCCGTGGGGCCGCTATGATGCCGCGAAAGTCGTGACGCCGAGGGGTTGCCGATGTATCGAGCGCTGACCAGCCCGTGGATCCCGGAACTGGCCGGCACGAGGCGCGAGAGCCTGCCGTGAGCTTCCCGACGATCGGTGCGGTCGCGAGCGGCCACGAGCTGACGGCGGCCGCAGCCCGTGAGGTGCTCGAGGAGGGCGGGAACGCCTTCGATGCGGTGGTGGCGGCCGCGTTGATGGCCTGCGTGGCCGAGCCGGTGCTTTGCTCGCTCGGCGGCGGAGGTTACCTGCTGGCCGCGAGGCGCGGTGCGGAGCCGGTCGTGTACGACTTCTTCACCGACACGCCACGTACCCGGGGCGCCTCTGAGCAGATCGACCTGCATCCGGTGGACGCCGATTTCGGTTCAGTGACGCAGGAGTTCCACGTCGGGCTCGGTGCCGTCGCAACGCCGGGCATGGCGGCCGGACTCTTCGAGGTGCACCACGACCTGTGCCGGCTGCCGATGCCGCGCCTGGCAGAGCCGGCGGCCCGTGCCGCCCGGGACGGAGTCCTCATCAATCGCTTCCATGCCTACCTGTTCCAGGTCGTGGCTCCTATCTACCTCGCCACGCCTGCGGCGCGCGCCATTTATGGACAGGACCGCGCAGCGCTGCCGCAGGAAGGGCAACGTTTTCGCCAGCCGGACCTGGCCGGGGCCATCGAGCTTCTCGCCCGCGAGGGGCCGGGCCTGTTGTATGGCGGCGAGTTGGGCCAGCGGCTGATCGAGCAATGCAGGCAGGGCGGCGGGCAACTCGCGCTCGATGATCTCGCGGCTTACGAGGTCCGGCGCCGCGAGCCGCTGGAGGTCCGGTATCGCGACGCCCGCATATTCGGTAACCCGCCGCCGTCGCGCGGTGGAATGCTGATCGCGTTCGCGCTGGCCCTGCTGGCAGAAGCGCCGGTCGCGGGGCGCGAGCAGTGGCTGGGCGCCCTGGTCCAGGCGATGCGGCTCACGGACCGGGCCCGCGCGGAGGCCGGGGATCCGCTGCTCGATCGCGAGCTGCTCGAGCGTTACCGCGCGGAGCTGGGCTGTGTTCCAGGCTGCGATCGCGGCACGACCCACATCAGCATCGTGGACGGCGAGGGCAATCTCGCCTCGGCCTCGCTCAGCAACGGGGAGGGCTGTGGTCACGTGCTCGAGGGCGCCGGAATCATGCTCAACAACATGCTCGGCGAGGAAGACATCAATCCGCAGGGACTGCAGCAGTGGCAGCCGGGTACGAGGATGGCATCGATGATGGCGCCGACTCTGGTCGAGCAGCCCGGTGCCCGGGCCGTGCTGGGCTCAGGCGGCTCCAAGCGCATCCGCAGCGCCATACTGCAGGTCGTCACCAACCTGGTCGCGCTCGACATGCCGCTCGAGGACGCCGTCGCGGCGCCGCGTATTCACGTCGAAGACGGGCTGCTGAGCGTCGAAGGAGGATTCTCGCCGGCCGAGGAGCGGGTGCTCGCGCAGTCCGGGCTGCGGATCGATCGCTGGTCGGAACGCAATTTCTTCTTCGGCGGCGTGCACGTCGTCCGGCAGCAACGGGAGGCGCTGAGCGCGGTCGGTGATCCGCGGCGCGGCGGCGTGGGCCTGGCGCTCAGGTCCGCGCCAGCAACTTCCTGAGGTCCCTGAGCTTGCGCGTATTGACCACGTCGCCGGCTTCGAGCCAGCCACGACGGGCCTGGTCGACCCCGAAGCGCATGAAGCGCAGGTCCTCGGCGCCGTGCGCGTCGGTAGAGATGGCGATCTTCACGCCCTTCTCCTTCGCCATCTGGCAGGCCTCGGCGTCGAGATCCAGCCGGTCGGGATGCGCGTTCAGCTCGAGGATGCAGCCGCGCTCGCCGGCTGCCTGCACGATGCGCTCGAGATCGATCGCGTAGGGGTCGCGCTCGTTGATCAGCCGGCCAGTGGGGTGGGCCAGTATGTTGCAGTGGCGGTTGTCCATGGCCCGCAGGATCCGCTCGGTCTGTTTCTTCTTCGGCAGGTCGAAGCGGTAGTGCACCGCGCAGACGGTGAAATCGAGTTCCGCGAGCACCTCGTCCGGCAAGTCGAGCGATCCGTCCTCCAGGATGTCGAGCTCGATGGACTTCAGCACGACGATACCGCGCAGCCTGCCGTTGAGCCGGTCGATCTGGCGGACCTGGGCCAGCAACCGCTTGCGGTCGAGTCCATGGGCCACCGTGACGTGCCGGGAGTGGTCGTTGATCGAGACGTAGTCGTAGCCGCGTTCCTTAGCGGCGCGGGCCATCTGCTCGATCGTGTCATGACCGTCCGTGGCGCGGCTATGGCAGTGCAGGTCGCCGCGGATGTCGTCGAGCGTCACGAGCCCGGGCAGGCGGCCCCTGCGGGCGGCCTCGATCTCGCCGTGGTCCTCCCGGAGCTCCGGCGGGATCCAGTGCAGTCGCAGGGCTTTCAGCAGCTCCCGCTCGGTTTTTCCGGCGATCCGCTCGTCACCGCGGAACAGCCCGTACTCGTTGAGCTTGAGCTTGCGGGCAGCGGCGATCCTGCGGACCGCGATGTTGTGCGCCTTCGAGCCGGTGAAGTAGTACAGCGCCGCCCCGTAACTCACCTGCGGCACGACGCGCAGGTCCACCTGCAGGCCCGAGCGCAGGCGCACGGTCGAGCGGGTGCTGCCCTGCGAGACGACCTCGGCGACCTCATCGTATTTTACGAAACGCTCGATGACCGGTGAGCTGCCGGCGGCCGTGACCAGCACGTCCAGGTCGCCCACCGTTTCCTTGCGTCGCCGGTAACTGCCTGCGACCGTGACCTCCTTCACCCCGCTGATATCCCGCAGGTACCTGACCAGCGGCTCGGCGACATCCTCCGCGTCGATCAGCTTCCAGCGTTGCTCGCGAGCGGCGAATCGCTCGAGACGCTCGCTGATCATCTGCTCCGTCTTCGGGCCGAATCCGGGTAGTTCCCTGACTTTGCCGCGGCGCAGCGCACGCTCGAGGTCAGCGAGGCTGCGGACCCGCAGCTTCTCGTACAGGACCTTGACGCGCTTCGGACCCAGGCCCTCGATCTTCATCAGCTCGCTGAGCGCCTTCGGCGTGCGCGAGGAGAGCTCGTCGAGCAGCGGCAGACGGCCGGTGTCGACGATCGTCGCGATTTTGGCCGCGAGGTCCTTGCCGATGTTGCGCAGCTCCGAGAGGTCGCGACCCTCGGCGAGCAGCTCGGCCATGCTGCGCGAGTTGCCGCGGATCGTGCGCGCCGCGTTGCGGTAGGCGCGGATCCGGAACGGGTTATCGCCCCGCACGGCCAGCAGGTCCGCGAGCGTCTCGAAGATCTCGGCGATCTCGGCGTTGTGCACCGCCACAGTCCAGGTCCTCGCGCCCACCGTCCGCCGGGTCCACGATAGGCACCGCGCCGCATGGGCGCCAGCCGTAGATTCCGACTCCTCTCGCGTGCTGACTATGGCGGGTCCGTGTCTGTCTCTATTGTTCGCGGGGGCAGGCGGGTCGAGGATAGGAGCCTGGGGTTCTTCGAATCCCGAGCGAGAAATGAGGACTGCCGCCGTACCCGCCGAAGCCGCTGTCGTACTGCGCACGCGGAACCTGACCAAGGTCTACCGCACGGGCGAGGTCGAGGTGCACGCGCTGCGCGGCGTGGACCTGGAGTTGCGCGCGGGCGAGCTGGTCGTGCTGCTCGGACCCTCGGGCAGCGGCAAGTCCACGTTGCTCAACATCCTCGGCGGACTCGACACCGCGAGCTCGGGCGAGGCCTGGTTCGAGGACCATGACCTCACTCGCGAGGACGACAAGGAGCTCACCCGCTACCGGCGCGAGCACGTGGGCTTCGTTTTCCAGTTCTACAACCTGATCCCGAGCCTGACGGCACTGGAGAACGTCGAGCTGGTGACGGAAATCTCGACGCGACCGATGGAGCCGGCGAAGGCGCTCGGGCTGGTCGGGTTGCGTGAGCGGGTGAATCATTTCCCCGCACAGCTCTCCGGCGGAGAGCAGCAGCGCGTCGCGATCGCACGGGCCATCGCGAAGCAGCCCGACGTGCTGCTCTGCGACGAGCCGACCGGTGCGCTCGACAGCCAGACCGGAATCATCGTGCTCGAGGCGATCGAGAACATTCATCGCGAGCTCGGCACGACGACCGTGCTGATCACGCACAACGCGATCATCGCGGAGATGGCGGACCGCGTGCTGGTGCTCGGTGACGGCCGGGTACAGGAGGAGCGCCGCAACGAGTCGCGCCGGCCGGCGCGGGAGCTGAGCTGGTGAAGCTGCAGGCGCTGCGACCGCTGGACCGCAAACTGCTGCGCGACCTCTGGCACATCCGCGGCCAGGTGCTGGCGATCGGCCTCGTGATCGCCTCCGGCGTGGGCCTGCTGGTGATGTCGTTGACGGCGATCGAGGCGCTGGAGGAAACGGCGACGGCCTACTACGAGCGCTACCAGTTCGCGGAGGTGTTCGCGCGGGTCAAGCGCGCGCCGGAGCACCTGTCCGCGCGGATCGCCGCGATCGACGGAGTGCAGTACGTGCAGATGCGAGTCGTGCGCAGCGCGGTGCTGGACGTTCCGGGATTCGAGGAGCCGGTGCTCGGGCAGCTCGTGTCGGTGCCTGAGCACGGCGAGCCCGTGCTGAACCGGCTCGCGCTGCGCGAGGGCAGGTATCCGCGCCTGGGCGCGGCTGACGAGGCCGTGCTCTCCGAGCCGTTCGCGGAGGCTCACCGGCTGGGCCTGGGGGGGCGACTCCGGGCGATCATCAACGGCCACTGGCGGGAACTGCAGGTGGTCGGCATCGCGCTTTCGCCAGAGTACGTCTACACGATCGGTCCCGGTGCCCTGATGCCGGACGACCTGCGGTACGGCGTCGTCTGGATGGGGCACGAGGCACTGCAGGCGGCCTTCGACCTCGACGGCGCCTTCAACGACGTCACGCTCGGCCTGCTGCGCGGCACGGATCCGGAGACGGTCGTGGACCGGCTCGATCAGCTGCTCGACCGATACGGCAGCGTCGGCGCGTATGCCCGCAAGGACCAGATATCGAACTGGTTCCTGATGAACGAGATCCAGCAGCTCAGGACCATGTCGAGATTCCTGCCGACCATCTTCCTTGCCGTTGCGGCGTTCCTGACGAACATGGTGCTCGCGAGGCTGATCACGGTCGAGCGCTCCGAGATCGGTCTGCTGAAGGCCTTCGGTTACGGGAACGCTCGAATCGCCTGGCACTACGTGAAGCTGGTGCTCGTGATCGGCGTCGTTGGCATCCTGCTGGGGTGGTTCGCCGGCTACTGGCTCGGACTCTACAACACGACGATGTACGCGGAGTTCTACCGCTTTCCGTTCCTGCTATACCGGCCCGGTCCTGCCTCGTTCGGGATCGCCGCGGCCGCGAGCCTCGTCGCTGCACTGCTCGGCGCGATCGCGGCCGTGCGGCGCGCCACCGATCTTCCGCCGGCCGAGGTCATGCGGCCACCGTCGCCGCCGATGTTCAGACGCAGCAGGCTCGCGCGACTGCGCTTTGCGCACCTGATCGACCAGCCGACCCGGATCGTTCTCCGGCAGGCTGGCCGCTGGCCGCTGCGCTCGTTCGTCACCAGTGCGGGGATCGCGATGTCGGTAGCCGTGCTGGTGATCTCGATGCAGTGGCTGGATGCGATCGCGCACATCGTCGATGTGTACTTCCTGCAGGCGCAGGGCCAGGACCTCACCGTGGGCCTGGTGGAGGCGCGTTCCTCGGACGCGACGCGGGCGCTGTCGCGCCTGCCCGGAGTGATGTCGGTGGAGCCGATGCGGGCGGTCCCGGCCAAGCTCCGGGCGGGGCCGCGCGAGGAACGCGAGGCAGTGCGCGGCCTGCCGGCCCACCAGCAGTTGCACCGCGTCTACGACGCCGAAGGGCGGGCCGTGGATCTCCCGCCCGAGGGTCTCGTCATCTCGACGATGCTGGCCCAGCTGCTCGACGTGCGTCCCGGAGACCAGGTGACGATCGAGGTCCTGGAGGGCCGCCGTCCGATCGTGCAGGTGCCGGTCGTAGCTACGTTCGAAACCTACATCGGTAGTCCGGCGTACATGGAGATCGGCGCGCTGAACCGGCTGATGCAGGACCCTCCGAGCGTGAATGCCGTGCACATGCGCGTGGACCCGGCCGAGCAGGCGGCATTGTTCCGCAGGCTCAAGCAGATTCCGCAGGTCGGCGCGGTGACGCTGCGCAGCGCGGCGGTAGATACCTTTCATGAAACCATGGCCAAGACGATCCTGATCTACGTGAGCTTCTTCGTCGTGTTCGCCGGGACGCTGGCCTTCGGCGTCACCTACAACGCGGCGCGCATCGCGCTGTCGGAGCGGGGCCGTGAGCTCGCTACGCTGCGGGTGCTCGGCTTCTCGCGGCACGAGATTTCCTACATCCTGGTGGGCGAGATCGGCGTGCTGACCTTCGTAGCGCTGCCGCTGGGCGCGGCCTGCGGCTACCTGCTCGCGCGCTGGCTGGTGCATGCGTTCGAGACCGAGCTCTACCGGGTGCCGTTCATCGTTGCACCGGACACCTACGGCTGGGCGCTGCTCGGGGGCTTCCTGGCGACCACCGCATCCGTCCTGCTGGTGCGTCGTCGCCTCGACCGCCTGGACCTGATCGCCGTGCTGAAGACCCGGGAGTAGCTGAATGAACAGTGCAATCGCACGACGGTTCTGGTTCTGGATCCCGCTGTTCGCGGCGTTGGTCGCGGTGCTGGCGTGGCTGTTCCGGCCGCAATCCGTCGCGGTGGACCTGGCGACGGCCAGCCGCGGAGCGTTGCGCGTGACCGTCAGCGACGACGGCGAAACGCGGGTCAGGGATGTGTTCGTCGTTTCGGCGCCGGTTCCGGGCCTGATGCGGCGCATCGAGCTCGAGGCAGGGGATCAGGTTGTCGCGGATCAGACGGTCGTCGCGCGGATAGAGCCCAGCGACCCGTCATTCCTCGACCGGCGCAGCGAGGCGGAGGCGAGGGCGGCGGTCCGGGCCGCAGAGGCCGCCCGCG